>P_1C_Sed_2_UnCtyDRAFT_1000145_pt1 | contig 21475 bp, 18 predicted proteins | sample Pon1CUnioCityCA_4_FD_10229 | JGI IMG/M metagenome (IMG submission 10229) | reverse complement strand
TCACGTACGCTTATGTACGCTGCATTCCTCGGGATTTGCGACGCCTTGATCTTGAACTTTTTTCTTTGCCATCTCAAATTGACTTTTTACGAGTCCATCATCCAAAACCGACTTTTGGGAAATCTACCACATTTAAGGCCTACTTGCAAAAATAGACTCGCCTCAACGGTGTTTTTCCAGGCGACCGGTTTCAGGCTGCCTGGAAATAGGTGGTGTCCACCACCCGTGTTTCCAGTGCTTCCAGGGCCTTGGAAACGATACGCCGTCGAAGCGCTTGCTCCTGGCTGACGGGAAAATCCGGATTGCCCAGAACACAGGTAATTGAGCTACCCGGAACGATACGCGGAACCCCCATCATTTCAGGGACCGGGGGGATTGCCGAGATCATCGCCACAGGGATGCCGGCCTCCTCGATAATCCTGCAGATCGTTGCCCCGCAACGATTGCAGGTCCCTCACGAAGATGTCAGGAGGACCCCGTGGACCTCCTTTTCCCTGAAGCGCGCCGTCAGCTCAATGGCAAACTGCTCGGCTCTGGCAACCGGTGTGAGATTTCCGACAGTCACATAGTATTCATCGTCGAGTGCGCCAATCAGGCCCTTGGCCCGGAATTCACTGCAGATGTCGAGTGGAATCAACCGATTCGGATAAGCGTTGATATGAGTGACATCGATGCCCCCGTGAATGCATTCAAAATCCTCCGGGGTAAGAGATGCCCGGCCGGCAATGGAATAGCTCACCCATTTGGTGGCGGATGATGCCTCCAGGCGGTCCGGATTGCCTTTGGGAACCAGACCCCCCGTGCTGACCAGGGCGATTTTGGATAAGGGCACTTCAATCGGCGGCGCCGGCTCGATCCGCGAAAAGTGTGGCGGCAGCTGTTCGGATTCGAATTTCCCCCCGCCAATTTTAGTCAGCAGCATATCCACGGCACGGGTAGCCCCTTTTTTCCGGGAAGCGGTGTTGCATCGGATATCACGCTTAATGCAATATGCCAATTCCTCCGAACCCAGCGGCTCGCCCGCTGCCTGGCGCACCAGCACCCGGCAGAGATGTTCCATGGAGGCCGCCATATCAACAGCCGATTCCCCTGCTTTAACGATCATAACGTCTGCCGGGCAAAGATCGATGCCAGGATTTTCCGGATGCATGCCGACAACTGATTGAATGCCATATATTTGCGCGGCTTCTGCTGCTTCAGCACAGGCCAGCCCATACCGGCCGCTGCTGAAGGCCGGACCCGCCACCAGGATATCGGCCTCGTACTGTTCAAGCAGTGCGACGATTTCCTGCTTGATGTGCTCAGGGCTATACTGGGCCGTGTTATCACCGCAAACGATCGTGGCGACAATGGTTCCCGCATCCCCCAATTTCCCGGCCAGAAGCCGGCCCGGGCCGAGGGTTCCGGCGGTTACCGTCAGCGGATATTCCGCTTTGTCTTCTCCGCCGATACCGCCGAAAAACTGGTTAATATAGTGCATGACGCGCGTCATCGCGTTTCTCCTTTTAATCGTCCGGCCCCCATCTGGCTGGTGGCGGCAAAAATATTGGCAAGCGGGGTTTCCATGGCCTCCAATGCCATACGCTCCATCATCCAGCGACCACAGGACCAGGGGCCGCCGTAAATGGCCTCAACTGCGGGAAGGGAAACGACTTCATCCATATTGCCGACTGATATGACCGCATCGGCAGCTTCGGCAAAGGCAATGGGGCCGGGCTTTGCCCCCGTGGCCCCGGCGCTCTCAGCCATGATCAGAACAGTTTTAACCCCCATCTCTTCGCAGGCCTGGCAGGTAAGCATCTGATCGGCATAGGCATGGCCGCATTCTTCAATGGAGATGACCACGCCGTCGGCATCCAGCAGCCTGGCGGTCTGGGCGGCCAGGTAGGCCGAGCGCTGTTTGCCGAAGAATCCTTCGATCAGGCACTTGGTGACGATGACGCCCATAAAGGACAACAACCCTTTTTCCTGGTATGAAAAAAGCTCCTCCACAATGGGCGAGCGCTGGTAAAGATAGGTGGGGTTTCGCGTGGCACCGATGTCATAGTTGCCGCTGACCAGTAAACCGTCCATTAATTGGGTGGGATGCACAACTGTGGGGGTGGAGGTCAGGGCACTGCCGCTTAAAAATGTCTGATGCAGATCCGAGAGCAGCATCCCCGGACAGATATACACCACTTGAGGGACCTGCTTTTTTGGGGATGAATTGTTTTCCGGAACGCCATAGATCCTAATTTCATCGGGAGCATGGTCCAGTGTGGCCGCAGCGAGCCAGCGGGCAGCCAGCAGCCCCGCATATCGGGCCACCGAAACCCGTTTGACCGGATCGTGATCATCATAGAAATCACACCACAGGATCAGGTTCCGGGTCCTGGAAAACGGCGAATAACGGGCACCTGGACCGGTCATGTCCACCATGGCCTCGGAGACGACCTGGCTGGCCACCTCGCCGGGAACACTGCCGCAGATCAGAACAGCGCATCCATTCAGGGCATGAGTCACGCCGCGTCCCACAGTGCCATCCATGGCGCCCAGAAAACCAGGGAATATCTGTCCATTGTCCGGCTTGACGCGGGGCTCAATGGCATCCAGGATGTTTACAATGCGGGCCGATTCTCCGGGGCGGGCCACTGCAATGCCCATCCTGCGGACGCCGGCCTCCGCGATCAGATGTTTTTTGAGCGCCTCGGCATTGACCGTCAAAACCCCTTCCGCCCAGTTGGTCTCCTCCCCCAGGCGCAAATCCCGCACTGTGTAATTATACAATTCAAGCTGATGCACCAGGTTGGAACGCACCCGGGGGGCTGTGGCTAGATTCATAATTTTTGCTCCGCTTTTCTTATGGCCGCATCTCCCTACCTGCCGGCATCCAAAGCCTTGCTTATAGCGGCACCGTCTAATACGAATTCCATCGGGCCCACTTCGTTTTCGTATACAGCGGGATCGATGATTTGCCTCACCTGATCTTCCAAAATGTGATATACCGGGAGTCCCAACGGGATCCCTGCCAATGGACCGGCATAGCTCGGATCGCCCTCCTGAAGCGTCATCGCCACCATGCGGGTGCTTGCCGGATTCGGCATGCCCAGCATGGCAACCATCCGGTCTTTTTGACCGGATTCAACGAGTCGGGCGATATTTGCCTGCTCTTCCAGATCCATGGCGCCTGCAGAAGTTCAGACAAAGCACTGGGTTTCGGTGTAGATCACCTCAGCCCCGGCGCTTTCCACGCACGCCTGGAGGGCGGGCGCGGCGATGCCGTCGCGTTCGCCAAGGCACAGGACCAGTTTTCCCTTGAGATCAATCATGTTCGTTCTCCTTTTTCTATTAATGGATTAACGCCGGGTTGCGTTCTATCAAAAGACTGGCGCCGTCACCGGCGCCGGTCATCCGGCCGAGAAACAGACTCGCCTTGGCCACGCACTGCACCCGCTGCATCGTCCCTGATGTGAGACCGGCAATGGCATGCGGCAGGTATGGAACGGCCGAGGCGATGTGGCCCTGGGTCGGCGAAAACCCGGGCAATCCATGAGCCGCTGCAAATTCAGCCATCTGTTCCCGCTGAATTTCACCCTTTTTGGCAGCGATGGCCGCCAATATCTGGTAATTGTTATGGGGAACGTTCCCGGATCCCGCCGGTTCCGTGATATCCGGATTGTGCAGTTCCACGGCATAACGGTCCACGTCGGAAAGCTTCAGGTTGTGCGCATAAAGAGGTCCGGCGCTCAGTGCCTCAGCCATCTGGTGGGCGGCCGAACCCTGCCCCAGTCGGTGAAATGCGGACCGGTCCAGTCGCAGAATGGGACTGACCCCGTCATCGGCTGTCATGTCAATGGCAACGCCCACCACCATATCTTCCAGTATAGGATAGCCTGCCTGCAGGTGCCCACGGAATTTCATCCCCAGCTTGGGTACGGACCCGCCGCCAACCACGACAACACGGCGGTGCATACCGCTGGCAATTAAAGCGGCGCCCAGGATCATGGCATGTATGGCGCCGGCACAAAATGATTTCACATCCGTGCCGCCGCAAATTTCACCCGGAACCATCTCCCCCATGGCTTTTGCCAGATTGCCGCCGCCGCGCTGGTAACGGTCCCCCACCGCTTCCTCACCGCAGCCCAACAGATGATCCACAGGCTGGCCGTTAGATTCTTTCAGCAGATCGGAGAGTGCAAGGGCCCCCGTCACCTTGGCAACGGCATTTTCCAGCAAAACCGGGGCGGTCAGGGACTCGTCAGAATCGTGAGCCGGCATCATCACGCCCACCGGATCGGTGGTGCCGCCCATGTAAAAAGGCTCGGCGCCGCGGAGAACAGCATTTGCCATTGCCTCCTTGTCGATCCTTTGGGTCTTTTCGCCGCTGGCATGAACTTCCAGGGCGGTTTCCATTTCCGGGGGGAGCGATTCATGGAATCGCAGCAGCCGGGAACTGTCCCCCCTGGCCATCCAGGCATAAAGCGCGGCTTCATCTATGAAGCGCCCGCCGGGGCCTTCGGACCGGGCATTTTGGACAGGCTGCCGATGCCATGGCCTTTCAATGGTATCAAGGATTTCAGGCGAGAGGTTGCCGATCATGACCTGGTGCGGCGGATAGGCCACGGCATCAGCAAAGGAGCGCAAATTCGATACTATCTGCTGCTGCAGCCCGTCACCGTCAAGGGCGACTTCTCTGCGGGGTTTGGAACCGGATAACACCATCCCGGGAAGATGGGCCATGGAAAAGACGGCACTTCGGACTACGGGTCGGACGAGGCCTTGGATGCTCATGGAGGACTCCTGTAATAAAGAGGGGTTTTAAAATCGAGGAACCGGAAGTATATCCAAGCGCCTGAAAGAATTAACTTTGATGTGCGTCCCAATGAGGTGCCACTCTTTTCAGTCGGAAAAAGCCCAATTCTTTGCCAGACCCCAAGACCACGCCGGTTTATGGCAGCAGTTCATTTATAACGATAACTGTGTATAGACACGTAAACGCTGCTAATTCCCGGGTACAGCTTTCAGAAAGGCCTGTCAAATATTTTCAGAAAAAAATACACAGAAAAAAACATATATTTTTTATGTGTATTGTTCAGGCTGCGCACAGATGCTCTGGCATAATCCCAAATGCTTGAATTTATATGATAAAAATATTTAATTGCTGATATAAAAAGCAGGAAGGAAATCAACCACCGAGTAAGTATGACAAGGTTACGGGTCCAAACGCAAGACACTGCGACAGCCGAGGCAAGAAGGGCGGGTCTGACGTACGCTCAGCAATGTGCCGAGACGATTTTCAAGGCTGCCCCCTTCCAGAAAAAGAAAGGGCAGGCGCGAGTCAGGTATTGGATGCCAAGCCAGGCAACCTGAAGGCAGCCAAGGCTCAGGGTTAAAAGTGAAAGCCACAGATAACGCAAGAGCCTTTATACACACAAAAAAAATTACTTGAAGCATTCGGTCCCGATCGGTATCAAGCAATTTTTCATAAAACCGTCAAAAACTTCAGTACATGCTCCTTGACAGGCCTGGTTGTGCTGCCGGCTTTCGCTTCGCCGGCTTGCGGCCCGAGCCTGAAGAGCGCTCCGGCCGGGGGGACTGCCCGGCCTTCGCCCCCGGAGCCTTGTAATTGAAATCGGAAAGGATCCGGCGTTCAATCTTTGAGCCGATGACCCGGTCTATGGCGCGCACCATTGGCGCGTCATCCGTGGTAATCAGGGTGAAGGCGTCGCCGGTATGGGCAGCGCGGCCGGTCCGGCCGATACGATGAATGTAGGCGTCGGCGGTATTGGGGATATCGTAGTTGATCACGTGTGAAACATTGGCAATATCAATGCCGCGAGCGGCAATGTCGGTGGCCACCAGGACCTGATAGGTTCCGTCGCGAAAGCCGTTGATGGCATCCTGGCGTCGATTCTGAGAGAGATTTCCCTGAAGCGATGCGCTCCGGTATCCGGCCCGGCTCAACTGCTCGCCCAGGCGCTTGGCCCGGTGCTTGGTGCGGGTGAAGACAAGCACCGAACCGGTCCGGGTCTGCTGGAGCAGTTTTAGCAACAGCGGTGTCTTCAGGTGCTGGGCAACGGGATAAAGTGCATGCGACACCGTTTCAGCCGGTGCGGTAACCCCCACCTGCACAGTGACGGGATCAGTCAGGCTCTCTCCTGCCAGTTTACGAATTTCCGGAGGCATGGTGGCGGAGAAAAGCAAGGTCTGGCGTCTGGCCGGGACTTGTTTCAGAATGCGGCGAATGTCGGGCAAAAACCCCATATCGAACATATGGTCGGCCTCATCGAGGACCAGCACTTCGAGACTTGAAAGATTGACCGTTTTCCGGCCGATATGGTCAAGGAGCCGGCCCGGACAGGCCACGATAATATCGGCCTTTCCCAGGGATTTGATCTGCGGTCCGATGGCCACGCCGCCGTAAATGGCAATGCTTCGCAGGCCGGTTTTTTTTCCCAGGACCCCAACGGCCTCGTGGATCTGTTCGGCCAGTTCCCGGGTGGGCGCCACGATCAGGGCCCTTGGCGCGCCCCGTTTGCCCGCGCTCATGCGATTTAAGATGGGCAGCACGAAAGCTGCGGTTTTGCCGGTGCCGGTCTGGGCCAGGCCCATGACATCCTTTCCGGCCATAACCGGCGGGAGCGCCCGGCTCTGAATGGGGGTGGGCTCAGTGTACCCGGCCGCAGTGATGCCCGCTGCGACAGCGGGATGGAACTTAAATGTTTGAAAACTCATAAAACCTCTTTTGGTGGATGGACATAAAAAAAGCCCCGGAGTCATTCCGGGGCTTTAGGTGTTGGTTGGTTGTCCAGAAAAAAACTGTTGCCAAAATAGGGGCTTTTTCGGTTGGTGTCAACTTAAATCTTCGAAAATGCAAAAAATTTAGCCCATCCACGATAGCATATCCGAACAATACGCTTGAACTCCGCTAAACATTGTTTCATAATTTATAGATTCGATCTGTCGCATAATAAAGACCGCTTTTAAGCAGGGATGCCATATGGTACTGCAAAATTTCACCAATAGCCTCACAAGAGATTATGACGACACCATGAGTGTTGCGGCGATCAAACAGCTTCTCCAGGAAATGCGGCTGAAAGATTTTGCCATCGAATCTTCCATCAACGGTGTTGCCTTCAGTGACCTGGAAGGCACGGTCACCTACGTGAACGCTGCCTGCCTGCGCATGTATGGATGCGAAAACAGGGACGAAATACTTGGCAAACGGGCTGATTTCTTCGCCAAGTCCCCCCAGGAGGGACTTGAAATCATGCATCATGTCCTGGAACATGGTTTTTGGGAGGGCGAATCCGAAGGGGTGCGCAAAAACCAGACGCCAATTTTTGTCCACCTCTCGGCCTTTCTCGTAACCGACGCCAAAGGAACTGCCCAATGCATGATGTGCTCCGTAATCGATATTACGGAGCGTAAAAAAATTGAAGAGAAAATGCGGCTCAAGGATTTTGCCGTCGAATCCTCCATTAATGCCATCGGCCTGAGCGACCTTAAGGGAAACTTTACCTATGTTAACGCGGCCTTTGTCCGGATGTGGGGCGGCAAACGGGAGGAAATTCTCGGCCAGTCGGTGTTCAAGTTTGTTGCATCCAAAGCAGAGGCTGAACAGATCATCCAGCGCGTGCTTATTGAAGGCAGCTGGTTCGGGGAAAGCACCGGGCGCAACAAGGAAGGCCAGCTGGTTCATGTGGAACTGTCCGCCAACCTGGTTACCAACAGAGACGGGGATCCGGTCTGCCTGTATACCTCCTTCGTGGATATCTCGGAGCGCAAAAAAGCAGAGGAAGCCTTAAACAAAGCCAAGCAGGAACTGGAGGTCAAGGTTGAAGAACGGACCCGCTCCTTGCTTATAGCAAATGAACAGCTCAGACTGGAAATCGATGAACGCAAGCAGGCAGAAGAGCAATTGCGGCTCAAGGAACAGGAGCTTCAGCTCAAGGCCAGGCATCTGGGAGACGTCAACACGGCGCTCAAGGTCCTGCTCAAACAAAGGGAAAATGATCGTGGCGAGGTGGAGGACAAGATCCTCTCCAATGTCAAAGACCTGATCATGCCCTATATTCATGAACTGGCCAATACCTCGCTCAACTCCCGGCAAAAAGCGTATCTGGATGTTATCGATACCAATCTGGAGCACATCATATCACCTTTTGCCAAAAGGCTTTCAGGAAAAAGCCTGAGCCTGACACCAACCCAGATCAAGGTGGCGGAGTTGATCAAATCCGGCAAAAGTACAAAGGAAATCGCGGCTATGATGAATATTTCCGATCGGGCCGTCGAGTTCCACCGCAACAATATCCGTGAAAAGCTGGGACTGAAGAACAAAAAAGTGAACCTCCAATCTTACCTTCTGTCCCTGGCTTAAACGCCGGGACTGATATTGATTTTTAAATCTCGGTTACCTCTGCACCCGTTTGCCGGAAAACACAGACCGCCCGGAATCACTCCAGGCACGCCCCCGACTGCCCATTCGCTTTTGAGCACCCCCCCCTAAACTGAATACCAGAATTTAACTCGTATTATGCTCATTTTCTTTTAGTAAGACAAGGGGCGGCTTTTGTGGCATCTTAAAATTATCTTTCAAAATGATTATCAATGCTGCGGCAATTTTTTATTACAGGGCGCCCAAGGGCCGAATGGCGCTTTCAACGCATCGACAAAAGCAGCGCCGAAACTATTTCAATGATTGGACAGGGGGCTTACTATGTTTCATTACCAGGTCTTGAGAAAAGGGCCGGACCGGCAATGGGTGATTCTCCTGCACGGATTGGGGGGCAGTTCCTCCATCTGGTACAAACAGGTGGATGCATATGCCCGGCATGCCAATGTGGTGCTGGTGGATCTCTACGGACATGGTAAAACCCGGGATACGCTGCCGGCCTACAGCTTTGAGGCTCTGGCTGCGGGCGTCTTTTGCGTGATGGACGAACTGGAACTCGAGTCTGCCCACATAACAGGCATATCCCTGGGATCCATCCTGGCCAGTGTCATGGGCGCAATCGCCCCTCACCGGGTCAACTCCCTCATCCTGGGCGGGGCGGTTCCGGGATTAAATCTCCGATCCCGGTTCCTGCTCCATGCTGCAAAAGTACTCCGATACGCCATGCCCTACATGTGGCTCTACCGCCTCTTTGCCCTGATCATGATGCCAAGGCGGCGACACGCAAAATCCCGCGGCATTTTCGTCCGCGAGGCCAAAAAGCTCGGCCGCCCGGAATTTTTGAAATGGTATCGCATGCTTCAAGCCTTTCCCAGGATCCACCGTAACCTGAGCCGCCGACTGCGCGACACAAATGTGCCCAAGCTTTTCATCTCAGGCAGTGAAGACCATCTCTTCCTCCGGATGGTCAAAAACTATGTCCGAACCGATCCACTGGCCAGCCTGCACATCCTGGAGCGATGCGGCCATGTTTGCAATATTGAAAATCCCGGCGAGTTCAATCAGGCTTCCCTGGGCTACATGACCGGTATATCTGCAAGGCAACCGGCGTATACCGTTATAGAAGGTTTGCGAAACACTCAGAAAGTGCCGGCTGCGGGCCTTCCGGGTCAGTTGACACCCGGATGCCAACCGGTCGCTTGCCCCTCCGCTCAGTGCATTCAGTCCTTTGGTTCCTGACATCTGGCACCATCCTGCCGCCCCGTGAAAGCAGTTTTATTCCGCCGGGCGATATAAAGCAGCTTTTGCGAATCCATCAAAATCTGATAGATTGCAGGGATATGGATTAAATCAGAATTTTAACCACACATGCAGGATACCGTGTTTTGAATGCCCCGAAAACGAATGCATGCCATTAAAAAATTATGGAGACAACGCAATGGAGTTAAATGATATTATCCAGCAACGGCGGAGCACAAGAAAGTTCAAGACAGATCCGGTGCCTGATTCATTAATTGACGAACTTCTGGAAGCAGCCCGGTTGGCGCCATCCGGATCCAATCTTCAGCCCTGGCGATTCATAATCGTTCGCTCAAACGCGATCAAACAGAAACTCGAGTCCGTTACCCCTTAAAAATTTGCGCTTAAAGCGTCGGTTGTGTTTGTATGCTGCGCGAATTTAAACGTCATGGAGTCAAAAACCACACGCATAAAAGAACTTCTTGAAATGGGGGCGTTCACAGATGTTGAAATGGAGAAAATTCTTTTAAAGACGCTTTAGCAGGCACTAATTATTTAGGCATCACCGGGGCATTGCTCATGGTGATGCCTGAAAAAAAATGTCTGAAAAAAATTGGGAAGATTCGCAAAAAACTGCCGGACAATCGAATACCAACTTACACCCGCCTGGTGCAGGAATCAGGGCCGAAGGTCGCCTCACCGCATGACGAACAAGGCATCCGCCACTATTGGACGGCCCCCGACCACCATAATGGGATTGAGGTCGATCTCCTTGACTGCAGGAAAATCCCGCGCCAGTCGGCTCAAATTCATAAGAATCCCGATCATGGCCGCTCTGTCCACCGCCGGCAAGCCCCGATAGGGGCCCAGCATGTCGCTGGCGGTGATGGCATTCAGAAGTTCGCCGGCATCTTCACGATTCAGGGGGCTCAAACGAACAGCGACATCCCGGATGGCTTCGGTCCATATGCCCCCGATACCAAAGAGCACACATGGCGGAAAACCCGGGAAATCGCTGATGCCTGCAACAAATTCACGATTTCCCCGAAGCATTTCAGAAACCAGAAGCGGGGTGTCGGCATTTTTTTCCCGAATGGCGGTAAACGCCTCAGTCAGCGCAGCCTCGTTTTCAAGGTCCAAAAATACCATCTCCTGCTCCGTCTTGTGCAAAATATCCGGTGAACAGGCTTTAAGCGCCACCGGATAACCGATTTGACGAGCTGCGCGCTGGGCTTCTGCCAGCGTTTTAACACGGCTCTCCTGTGTTACCGGGATTCCGTATGCCTTCAGCAGGGCCTTGGCTGCGAATTCGTCCGCACCCGAGGCTTCCATTTCCACCATGCAGGCCTCCGCTTCCGCTGGTTTCTCAGCCGGGGGCGGCGGCGGCCCGACTTTTCTCTGCCGGATGCGGTAGTGCTGGCAAAGTGCCGCCATGGCGCGGGCGGCCCTTTCCGGGATGTCAAAATGCGGAATGCGATGCTCCAGGAGGAGTTGTGTGGCATGGTCGTCGCCGGTGACAAAGGAGCTTATCACCAGGGGCTTGCCGTGTTGCGCCGGCAACCCGGTCAATACGTCCAGGTTGACTTCAGACATTTTGATAAACTCGGATCTGGAGATATCAATTACCTGTTCCATGACGGGATACATGGATGAAGAAAAATCCGTGTCGTTGACGCCGTGAACCATGAGGCCGTCGATTTCACCGGATTCCATCAGCATGCGGGGAATGTCGGCCACCAGCGGCCGGGTATCCGTTATAAAGGTAAGATCCACCGGATTGCCGGTGGATGCGTGCCCTGGCAGCATGCGCTTTAACTTGTCCTGAAGACTGCTTGAGAAAGCCGGGATCGCTACACCATAGCGGTCGCTGACATCAGACATGGCAGAACCGGGCCCGCCGGAGTGAGTCAGAATGCCCGCCCGGGTACCTTTCATCGGCGGTTGGGTGGCCAGTGTCCAGCCGATCTTGTAGGCATCTTCAATGGTGTCCACCCGGATAATGCCGGCCTGCTCGAAAAGCCCGTTGTATACATAGTCCGGCCCGGAAAGGGAGCCGGTGTGACTCGCCCCGGAGCGGGCTCCCGACTGGGTGCCCCCCACGTACTGGGCGACGATCGGCTTGGTGCGACTGATACGGCGGGCCACTTCGAGAAACCGCTCCGCCCGGCGAATCCCCTCGATATAGAGGCAGATCGCCTTTGTATCCCTATCTTCACCGAAAAATTCCAGACAGTCGACCAGATCGATACTGGCTTCATTGCCGACGCTGACCGCCTTGCTCACGGCAATGCCCTGCCGGTGCAGATAAGGCATGGTCTGGGTAATATAGGTGCCGCTCTGAGAGGCGATAGCGAGCACACCGTCGGGCATGTTGACGGGCAGCACGGAAATATTTAGCGGCAGCCGCGTATTGATAATGCCCATACAGTTGGGACCGACAAAACGCATGCCATAGCGGTTGGCAATGGCCATGACTTCGGCTTCAAGGGCGATACCGCCTTCTCCTGTCTCCTTAAAGCCTGCGGTTACGATAATGGCATGACGTGTCCCGATCTTACCGAAATCCTCGAGCACTTCGGGGACAATGCGCGTGGGCACGACGAGCAGGGCCAGATCCGGCGCATAAGGGAGATCGGCAACCGCATTGGTGGCTTTGCGCCCGAAGATTTCTGTTTCCGTCGGGTGAACCGGAAAAATCTCCCCGGAAAACCCGCCGTAGATGATATTGAGAAGTTGAATCGAGCCCATTTTGCCGAGGTTATTACTTGCGCCGACCACGGCAACGGATGAGGGGTTCATGATGACATGCAACGGATTGACACCCATTATTGGTCCTCCTGGTCCTGTTTTTCAAAAATTTTTAAACAATGCTGGTTTCGATGTGTTTCCCAATGCCAAAGTTGGCGGGAATCGATTCCCTCTGAATGCTCAGTATCGCATGGATAATAAAAAATCAATAAAAAGCGAGCGATCGCTCGCTTTTTATTGATAAAAATCCGGCCTTGCGTAGCTTGATCAGTCTTTCTTCCGCTACTCCGCCGCCCCGATTGGCGGCCCTGGAAAAATAAATACAATCAACCGATTAAAAAAATTGACAATATTGGAATAACTCGTGTATACATAAAATTATTAAGAATTTTAAAAATTGATTTTTTAGGAAGGCCAATGAGTTCCGGATTTAAAATCGAAGATGACCTGTCCATGGTCACTGCCAAAATTTATGGAATCATACAAAAAATGACCCTGGAAGAACGGCAGAGCCTCTTAACGGAATTGGAACGCCACCAAAAAGGAGGGGCAAGTGCGATCCGGCGCAAGCACCCCCGGAAAAATTATCTGGTCCAGGTTGACTACCGGGTGGGCGACCGGGTTTTCAATGGCATGGCCATAAACCTGAGTGCTGTGGGGATGTTTATTGAAACGCCCAGGAACCTGCTGCCAAGATTCAGCCGGGGCAACCAGATTATTCTGACATTCACCCATCCGGAGAGAAAAGAACATGTCAAAATAACCGGCGAAATCGCAAGAATCGACGAATCCGGAATCGGTGTTCGATTTGATCAATCCATCATTGACTGGTGGACGCCCTGAGCCTGCCCGAATTGCCTGCCTCTTGCATCATCTGGAAAAACAGCAGCCAGTTATAACGAATCTTTACAATTTTTTGTTGCCATCACCGGGGCATTGCGCCCGAGATGCGCATGGCACCCCCCTTTTGAATGCCGCTTTTTTTTGAATCGTGACACAAACGGGCGTCTCGGCGGCAAGCGGTAATGGTGGCGTCCGGATGCCTTGACAAAGCAGCCGATAGTAATTTATGTATCCGGTTCATATAATCCGTTTATGCACCCGCCCAAAAGTACGCGGGCCGGCGTGTATCCTCAGTGTCCGAACCCGATTGCGGGAAGCCATTCAGAAAGGATCTTAAATGAGCCAGGCACCCAACAAAATCATTTGCTCAATGAACCGGGTGAGCAAATACCATAACAAACAGCCAATCATCGAAGACATCTCCCTGTCCTACTTTTACGGCGCCAAAATCGGCGTGCTCGGCTTAAACGGCGCCGGCAAAAGTACGCTTTTGCGAATAATGGCAGGCGTAGATACAGAATTTAACGGCGAACTCAGTTTCAGCCCGGGCTACAGCGTTGGCCACCTGGCACAGGAGCCGGAACTCGATGATGAAAAAACCGTGCGACAGATCGTCGAGGAGGCGGTGCGGGACCTTGTCGATCTCATGGAGGAATACAACCGGATCAATGAGAAATTCGCCGAGCCCATGTCGGACGATGCAATGGAGAAGCTGATCGAGCGCCAGGGGGAAGTCCAGGAAAAACTGGACGCCACTGAGGCCTGGGACCTGGATTCGCGCCTGGAAATGGCAATGGATGCGCTTCGCTGCCCGGGCGGCGAGACACCCGCTAAAATTCTCTCCGGCGGGGAACGCCGGCGGGTGGCGCTATGCCGGCTGCTGCTTCAAAAGCCCGACATTCTCCTTCTTGATGAGCCTACCAACCACCTGGATGCGGAAACCGTGGCCTGGCTGGAGCGTCATCTGCAGCAGTATGAAGGAACGGTCATTGCCGTCACCCATGACCGGTATTTTCTCGACAATGTTGCCGGCTGGATCCTGGAGCTGGACCGTGGACGCGGCATCCCCTGGAAGGGCAATTACACTTCCTGGCTGGAGCAGAAACAGGAGCGTTTGAGAATTGAGGAAAAAGCGGAAAGCCATCGTCAGAAGACGCTTGATAACGAACTCGAATGGATCCGCATGTCGCCTAAAGCCCGGCAAAGCAAGTCCAAGGCCCGCATCAAGGCCTATGAAAAGCTGCTTGCCGACCAGGAAGGCTCCCAGGCCCGGGAAATGCAGATCTACATACCACCCGGCCCCCGGCTGGGAGACCTTGTAGTCGCGGCCGAGGAGGTATCCAAAGCTTACGGAGAGCGACTGTTGTTTGAAAACATGTCCTTCAGCCTGCCGCCAGGGGGCATTGTTGGTGTGGTGGGTCCCAACGGCGCCGGAAAAACGACCCTCTTTCGCATGATCACCGGTCGGGAAACCCCGGACAGCGGGAGCCTGCGCATCGGGGAGACGGTCCGGCTGGCCTATGTGGACCAGGACCGGGATAACCTGGATCCCGAAAAAACGATCTGGGAGGTTATCTCCGAAGGCAAGGATAACATCGAACTGGGAGCGGTCTCCGTCAAATCCCGCGCTTATGTGGCAAGGTTTAACTTCACCGGAGCGGACCAGCAGAAAAAGGTCGGCCGGCTCTCCGGCGGGGAAAGAAACCGGGTTCACACGGCACGTATGCTCAAGGAAGGCGGCAACGTGATTTTGCTCGATGAGCCCACCAATGACCTGGATGTCAATACCATGCGGGCCCTGGAGACGGCATTGGAAAATTTCGGCGGCTGCGCCGTGGTGATCAGCCACGACCGCTGGTTTCTGGACCGGATTGCCACCCATATCCTCGCCTTTGAAGGCGACAGCCAGGTGGCCTGGATGGAGGGCAATTACTCGGATTACGAAAAAGACCGGAAAAAGCGCCTGGGCGCCGAGGCCGAGCGGCCGCACCGGATCAAGTACCGCCATCTCACCCGCTAATCCAGGAAAAGTGACGCGGGAGCATCAGGGAGGCTCAGCAGAGACATGCACTTAGCAATTCACCCCAAACCGACCCGGCATATTGAACCTGGATACCACCTTCAGCAGACGGCTTTCTGGGGACGCCTGAAAAAAAACCAGGGACGTCGAACCCGGGCTTTTGACATTGTGCTGAAAACACCGGAGAAGGATTCTCCAATAAATGCACGGACGACTCAAGACTCCCTGCAAATGGGGAAAACCGGCCCCAGGCGCGATATTTTGGTGGTGCTGCGCTCCCTGGGACCGAATTCGGAAATGGCCTATGTTCCTTTTGGCCCGGAACTGCTTCCGGATGAAGAACGCCGCGGCAGGTGGCTGGAAAAACTCTCTGAACGCCTCCGGCCCCACCTGCCGGAGACCTGCGTATTCATCCGCTATGACCTGCCCTGGGAGTCGCCCTGGGCCGCGGATGACAGCCGCTACACCGAGGAGCACATCTGGCTTGGAAAACCCCGGACTAGCATTCGGGAGATGCGCATGAATTTTGACACCAAGCGGTGGAATCTTCGAAAAGCCCCAACCGACCTATTGCCCACAGATACCGTAATCCTCGATCTCAATACCGACCGGGACCGCCTGCTGAAACGGATGAAGCCCAAAACGCGCTATAACATTCGGCTTTCCGCGCGAAAAGGGGTGCGCGTAATTGATGCCGGCCTCCGGGAACTGCCCCGCTGGTATGAAATCTACTGTGAAACCGCCGAGCGTCACGGAATGATGTTGAACCATCTGGACTACTTCAAGGCCGCACTGGAAGTAAAATCGGAAGATTCCGCCTCCCCGGCCCGCATCCATCTGCTGCTGGCCGAAATTGATAAAAAACCAGTCGCGGGAATCATGCTGGCCATTGCCGGCAGACAGGCCACCTACCTCTATGGCGCCTCCGGAACGGAAAAACGAAACTGTATGGCGCCCTATGCTCTTCAATGGGCGGCCATATGCAAGGCAAAAGATGCGGGGTGTCAGGATTATGATCTTTTCGGAACCGCGCCCAACCCGGACCCCTTTCACCCCATGTACGGGCTCTACCGTTTCAAAACCGGCTTCGGCGGCCATATGATTCACCGGCAGGGTTGCTGGGATTACCCTTTTGACGAGGCCCGGTACAGAATCTACTGTGCCTCGGAAATGGGCGGCCCGGCCTTTGCGACATGAAAAGCGCGGATGCTTCATGAAAGTTTTATTACTGTCGGCCAATACCGAAACCATCAACATGGCGGTACTTCCCGTGGGGCTTGCAGGCGTTGCCGCCGCAGCCGAGCAAGCCGGCCACGAAATACGCGTTTTGAACCTGATGGGAACCAATGATCCCGCCCCGGCGCTAAAAAACACCATTTCGGCATTCTCACCGGATGTTATCGGAATTTCCCTGCGAAACATTGATGACCAGGATATGCACCATACCCGCTTTCTCGTGGAACCGGTCAAACAGATCATTGCGGCTTGCCGGCAATTGACTGACGCTCCCCTTGTTCTGGGAGGTGCCGGCTACAGCATTTTTCCCCAAGCCGCGCTGGATTACCTGCAAGCGGACATAGGCATCCGGGGAGAAGGCGAAGCCGCTTTTATTCAGCTTCTGCAAAAAATTTCAGAACATGCGGACGTGTCCGCCATTGCCGGCCTTTACCTTCCGGAAACCGGCTGCCGGGTGGAGCGCCAATATATCCGGGCGTTACACGCACACCCCGTGCCGCTGCCGGACCGGCATTTGCCGATTCCCCCCACCCCCGGCCGCTCCGAATTATGGGTCCCGTTCCAGACCCGGCGGGGGTGCCCCATGAATTGCAGTTATTGCTCCACCGGTGCCATTGAAGGGCGCCTGATCCGAAAAATCCCGCCTGAGCGAGCTGTTGAAGCCTTATCGCGCTATACTGAAGCGGGATTTACCCGCTTCTTCTTTGTCGACAACACCTTCAATCTGCCCCCCGCTTATGCCGAACGCCTCTGCGACGCAATTATCAACAGCGGCCTCTCCATTGCCTGGCGAAGCATTGTTTACCCATGGAAAATCACGCAGCAGCTGGCATCCAAAATGGCGGAAGCAGGCTGCACAGAGGTTAGCCTTGGATTTGAAAGCGGATCCGAACCGGTTCTGAAACGTTTAAACAAGCGTTTCCGGCCGCCGGACGTCCGTCAGGCCGCAAATATCTTTAAAGCCTGCCGTATCGCCCGGATGGGCTTCCTGTTGCTGGGCGGGCCGGGGGAAACCCGGGAAACAGCCCTGGAGAGCCTGCATTGGGCGGATTCCCTGGGGCTTGACAACATGAAATTAACCGTGGGTATCCGGATCTATCCGGATACCGCACTTGCAACAACCGCGATATCTGAAGGCATTATCGCCCCGGCGGATGACCTGCTTATCCCCAAATTTTATATTCAACCGGAATTAAAGACCTGGTTGTATGAGACGGCCGCCCAATGGGCAGCGCAACGAAGTCACTGGTTTTTCAAGTCCCCTTGAAAAAAAGAGGCGCAGTTGGCCGGCGTTCTTCCGGCGCCATCAGAAATTTTTCACGGCATCTTCCTTGGTGGGAAAAATATCGATGATGCGGTTCATGCGCACCAGCTCGAACAGCCGCAGGACATTTTTCTGGACCCCGCACAGCCGCAACCAGCCCTTGCGGTCCCCCAATTGCCGAAGGCAGGACAGCAGGGCCCCGCAGCCGGAACTGTCAATAAATTCCACCCGGGAAAGATCAATGATCACCTTCTGAAAATTTGCCAGGGTCTCAGCCATACTTTTTTTAAAATTTTCACTGTTACTGGCATCCAGGGCTTTTTCCCGGAGCTCCACAACAGCCACGTCCATATACGTATTGACCTTCAGTTTTACCGGCATAAGCGTACTCCATGAGTTTTCTGAATTTTCTACATGACAAATTTTGCATCGTCTGAAAATGACATTACCGATCCCAGCGAATCACCAGCCGACCGCAATTCTCACCTTCCAAAGAGCGGGAATAAACAATTTCATCCACAGATTTTTCAATGATATAAACGCCCATCCCCCCTTCACGGGATCCATCGAGCACCGGGGCGGGGACAAAATCCGGATCAAAAGCCGCGCCCCGGTCATAAAAAGAAAAGCTCATCTCCAGGGGATAGGCAATTGCCTCAACCCTTATGGGGCGGCCGGCCTGATTGCCATACGCATGCCGGATAATGTTGGTGGTGAGCTCCACGGCCGCCAGCTCAATGCCGGAAATTCGCGGTGCATCCGAAGACCTGCGCATGTATTTCTTGCTGAACATGCGAACAAACCGTCTGATCCGATGCAATTCCCCCACCCGACTGTCCACCACCAGCTCCTGCCGGCCCAACAGCTCCTTCGGCACGGGCGCGGCGTCAACCTTAACCGCTACACAGGTAAAATCATCGGCAAACTCGCTCGCCCCGGAAAACGCAAATATTTCAGTTTTAATCGCTTCGATCAGCGCCTCCGGATTGGCCCGGGCATGGTTTTCAACACAGGCAATCAAGCGCTCCTCTCCAAACAACTCACCTTCCTGGTTGCTCGTTTCGGTGAGACCGTCCGAGTAAAACAAGAAAATATCTTCAGCCGCAAAGGTGGTGGTGAACTGGCGGAAGGGATCTTTTTCCGGAAACCCAAGCGGCATGTTCTCACCTTTCAAAAGACTGACCTGTTTGCTCCGGTAATGGTAATGAAGCGGGTGCACATGGCCGCAGTCCACATACGTCAGGCGGTTTTGCTTGGGGCAGAAACGCGCATAAAACAGAGTGACAAAGGATTCCAGCGCCGTTAACGGAGAGATCATATAGTTGTAGACGGAATCCACGATCTCTTCCGGGTCTATCTTGAACCGCCCTGCGCCGGAAAGATTCACTTCGCTGACCACGCGAAAAAAATAACTTTTTAATGCCGCACCGATAAATGCCGCGCGAATGCCTTTGCCCATGACATCAGCAACCACCAGGTCCATATTTTCAGAATCCAACCGGATAAAATCATAGAAATCCCCGTCAATCTCCTGGGAGGGGATGGTCAGGTGCGCAATTTCAAGCCCCGGGAAATCGGCCGGCGGCTGGCCCAACAGAAGTGTCTGCTGGACCCTGGAGGCTACATAGATTTCATTCTGCCGCGCCTGCCGCAAGCTTTCCTCTGTCTGCCGCAACCGAACCGTCTGCTCAAACGAACGGGCCGCATGCTCCACAAGGGCGCTGATCTGCTGGGCATGAAAGGGTTTGACGATGTAGTCGAAAGCACCCTGCTTCATGGCATAAACAGCATCTGACACCGCATTGCTGGCGGTCAGCATAATCGGTGCCAGATCCGGATATTCCCGGCTGATATAGCTCAGGCATTCCAATCCGTTCATCTCCGGCATCTGGATATCAAGGATGACCGCGCAGATATCACTGGACAACTGCTCCACCACACCCCTGCCGCTGGTCACCGGAATCGGGTGAAAACCAGCCTTGTCAAGCGTTCTCTCCAATATTTTCAGGGTGGTCAGATCATCATCAGCGATGATCACCTGCCGAACCTGGTTTGTATCCGGATCTGGGCTGTCCGGGGCGCCAGTGGGGGGCATACAGGCTCCTGGCCACTAAGATGAAATCTTTTTCAAACCAATTCAATCGGTTATTTATTTATCACGATTGTTTTACCCCAGTCCGGTGCCAGGGGTCAATCGTTTTTCAGCCGGCCCTGTCGTCTGTTTGACACCCGGGCTGTCTTTGATTAAATTAAATTATGCTGATAATTTCAAATTTAATGGCACCATCAGGCTGTTGAACCCCATGCCGGCCATATCCTGACTCATCCCTGAGCTGCCGGCAGGTGTGTTTATTCCCGAATCGACAGGAGGTCCAAGTGCACAAAAAATTCCAGCTTCGCCCCTGTGTAATTTTTTCATGCCTGCTGGCATGGTCATTTTTGATGAGCGGAGCAAGCCCGGCTTCTGCCGAACAGGGTTCAAAATGGAAGATTTTCCCGGCAAGCGATGTGTTCCCGGCATTGGTGGCAGATCCCAAGGAACCCCGCTTTTTTGTCAGCGTCCACGAATATGACAATGAGTTCAGAGACAACTTTACAGGGGCGTCGGTGGGTTTTGGCGAAAACTTCGGACTCCTGAAAAAACGAATAAGCAACCGGCATGCCTGGCAGTTAAGTTTAAAGGGCGGGCTGTTTTCCCAGTTCGACCTGGACACCAGTTCCCAGGACCTTCTCAATTCCGATTACAATATCGGCCTGAGCTGGACATACCGATTCCGGCAAATAGGTATGCGTCTGCGGCTCTACCATCAAAGCTCCCATCTGGGCGATGAATACCTGCTCCGCCAGCCAAACCTGGCAGAAACCCGGGCCAATTTTGATTATGAAGCCCTGGACTGGCTGGGCGCTTACACGTGGAATAAATTCCGGACCTATGCCGGGCTGCATTATCTGCTGCAGCGGGATCCCGACGACCTGGATCGCTGGGGGTACCACGGGGGCATCGAATATCGCGGCACCGATGATATCCTCGCCGGGGCGGGCTTCATCGCCGGACTGGACGTAAAAGGCTTTCAGGAACTTGCCTGGACGCCGGCCTACAGTTTAAAGGCAGGCCTTAATTTCAGCAACATTAACCAGCGAAATCGGCATATCCAGGTGATGCTCGAATATTACAATGGATTTATCCCCTACGGCCAGTTCTATGATAACGACATGGAGTCCTATGGAATTGGCATTTACTTCGGCTTATGATCCTCGTCAAGGAGCCCGGCTTTTTTAAGCGCCTCTGTTCCGAACCGATCGGCAATGGCATCCACGGCATTGCCCACACGCTCCCATTTGCCGGCAGACGGATCGGGATCGCCAAACAAGCCCATCTGGACCGGCCCGCTGCTCTCAGCCAGATCTGATACCCCCACGCCGATTAAACGGACCGGTTGACGAATTGTATAATTCTCCAGCAGACTGCAGGCGATCTTGAAAACCGTCTCAGAAGATTGGGTGGACCGGGGAAGACCGCTCTGTCGGGTAACCTGTGAAAAATCGGCATGCTTGAGCTTTAAGGTCACCGTCTTCGCCCACAATTCTTTTTTCCGGATCTGACGGCCGACATCTTCCGCTTGTTTCAATAAATAGGCGCGCAACCGCTGCATGTCTCTGGTGTCAGCCGATAGCGTCTCCTCGCTGCTGACGGATTTTACCGTGCGAGTCGGCCTTACCCCGGAAGGGTCGATCCCCGCCGCCAGCTCAG
>P_1C_Sed_2_UnCtyDRAFT_1000143_pt1 | contig 21616 bp, 27 predicted proteins | sample Pon1CUnioCityCA_4_FD_10229 | JGI IMG/M metagenome (IMG submission 10229) | reverse complement strand
CCCTGCCCAATAATACCGGCAGCGACAGGACTCATTCCCGCTTTCATCAATATCCGGGCACCTAATCCGCCCCCCACTGCCATTGCCGCCGAAGCGGGTGCAGTGCCGCCTATCGTATAAGCCATCTTTATGGGGCTGGTTATTCCCGGCCCCCAAAACTTGCCCTCTTCTTCAGAAAGAAGCGGCTTTTCCATCTCTTCTTTAGTGTGCGACGGGAGTCTTTCTTGCGCCTGTTCTTGTTTGGCCTTCCCATACTTAGAAAAACGGTTGTTCCGTGTTAATCCTGTCACCGCGTCCCTAGCCTTTTCGCTGTACTCTGTTTCGACTGGCACGCCGTACATTGTTGGCTGTTCGCCGGGGGCAACCCACGGATCATCGGTAAACGATCTCGCAACAAACTCTCCAGAATCAAACGCAACCTGCGGGGCCATTTCCAACGCCCCCCCGAAAGAAGACGCCAATAACCCCGTGGTTTGGTCTACCACGTAATCAGTATAATCTTTTCCGGTGGAACCCCACATACTTTCCTTGGAATAAACATCAACAAACTCTTCTCGGGCTTTAATAATATCCTTGCCGCTCAAGTCTTTTTCTTTTTTCAGCTTGGGGAGTACGTTCTTGTTAAATTCTTGGGCAAGCAACTCCCTCCTTCTTTTCTCTGGCAATTTGCGCCATTCCGGGGACGCTGCCAACCTCGCATATTCAGGGTAGTCTATCTTTTCTATCGGCATGCCTGCAAGCGACTCCTTGCCGTGTCCGACCTTGCGGGGAATGTCCTCGTAATCATAAAGGGCAAAGGCCGTGGCGGGATCATAGGGATACGAAAGGTCGTTGGGGCTCACGTCGTTAGGAGGCTCCCCCGCATATTCAGAATCCATCCTCGATCTAATGTGATAGTCAGCATCTTTCTTAAAATAATCCAGGTCGGTTACGTTTGAGGTGTCGTCAGCGGGCAAAGGCACCCTTGTGTGCCTAACGTCTACGTCGGGGTCTTGAGAGTATTTTCTTGCGCCTTGGCGTGTGCCAGCTTCGCCGCCCGAGACTACCCCCAATGGTGCCATTGTGCCTCGGTCGCTTTTTTTCTTTTTAGATTTCAGCGGGGGAACAACATTAACCGCGTTCGGACCCGGCTTCCCCTCTTTCCTGGCCTTCTTCGTTTTTTCATACTTTTTTTCTTCTTTTTTGAGGGACTCCACGTCGTAGTCCGACCCCCCATCGGAGATATCTTCAGCGGAATATTCCTTGTACAGGGCCTCCATCTCTTTATCTTTCTGCTTCTTGGTCTTCGGGGCCCTGGCGGGCGGGGGAGCCGACTCTTGAGGCGGCATTGGCGGAGGAACCGCATGAGAGTTAATCAATTCTCGCGCACGAGCATTGGGCGGTATGACAGCACTTGGAGGAGGCCCCGGAATGGGCGGAGGATTGCCCCCCGTGACCCGATTTGCATAAAAGTTGTTCAGGTCATTACCGCCGCGTATGTCTTTTTGCTTTTTATTATTAGGCATTTAAGATTAATCCACCCGTCCGCTTAATAAACTTTTTTCTTGTTGCTCAACCCGTTGTTCTTGCCTGATTTGTTTTTGTTGCCCGATTTGTTGTTGTTTCCTTCTGGTGTTCCCGCCGATATGCCGGCAGCCCCGCCCGAGGAAGACTTGGAGCTGGATGTGCGCCCGTTTTCCTTTTTCTTCTTTTTCTCCTTTTTCCGCTTTTTCTGCTCGCCTTCGGGGGGTGTCATGCCTGCATAGTTTTCCTGGATAATGTCCCCCTTCATCCGCCACCGAGACCCTAGAATGTCGTTCATTTCCCTCTCTTGATCTAGCCGGGCCTGCATCTGCGCACGTATGCGATTTAATGCCTGCTCATGCTGCATCTCCTGAATCCCAATCTGATGTTGCCGGGCGGCGTGTTGCTGGAATGCATCGCCAAGTCCTGATCCCCAAACTCTCCAGTCTACCATATCACTTGCTCCTTACGTTACCTCATAATCGGATCGCCATAAGAGCGGGCAATGGCTCCCCACTGCGACGGATTACTGAATGAACCGCTCCACGTGTCTATAAAATCCCTATTATACTGGCTCATGCCTCCGCCGCCACCGGCCCCACCGCCACCGGCTCCACCGGCCATGCTTCCAACTCCACCGGCTATCAACATCGGATTGCCCGTGGCAACCCCCAATCCGGTTTGCGCCAACCCGGATACCATGCTTCCTAATCCGGCGGCTTGCTGGGCTTCCTGTTGAGCGGCCTGTCGCTCTTTTGATAATGATGCGTTAGCATATCGATTCCGTGCGGAAAGCTCCTGCTGCAGTGCGCCCATGCCATGTCCATAAGACATGTTAGCGAGGTTGCTGAAAGCCTGCTGCCTTTGGGCGTTGGCCCTCATCTCGGCGTCGGAAACATCCTGATAGTACCGCCGTCCCAAATCGCGCTGGGCGGCCATTGCCGCTCCTGACTGCCCCATGCCCATGCGAGAGAACCGATTGCGCATTCTCTGCTGTTGACCGGCGTAAGCCCCCCGCATGTGCGGAAGTTGACCCATGCGCTGTGCGGCTTCGTATGACTGCCGAAAGCTGGGCTGATAATACTCTCCATACGTCTCGATAGCCGGGCGGCCCACGCTACGTGCCCTCCGGGTGTTCATCTTGAGTGCCGTACGCCCGCGCCCTTTCTCGTGGCGGGCCTCGTAAAAGTCGGAGTCGGGGTCTTTGACTTTCCACTTCCGACCGCTACCCCCGGATTTATTGCCACCGCCGCCACTCGGTCTTCCCGTTGGACTCGAAAATCCGGTAAATCCGCCCCCGCCGCCGGAGAAGCCGCCGCCAGGGGGCTGCCCCATCATGTTGTTACCGAATCCAAACCCTGAATTGGGAGAGTATCCGTATTTCTGTGCGCCTACCATTGAACTGAAATCCATTATCAACCCTCCACGATTGTTAAGATATTTTCCATAGCTCTATTACAGCGTAAATTTCGTCTTCATCGAAGTCACAAGCGAGTCCCATGCCAAAGAAACTTCTGGTTGTACTACATCTATGCTGAAGTTCTATTCTGTCCGACTTGTTGTTTACAGTAAACTGCCCCATCACAAAAGATCGGGTAAAAGAATATGCCGCCGCACTCGACCGTTCTGACGTTCCCCCTAAAATGGTTTTGCCGTTGGTAACGTCCCGTAATCTTGTTTTGTGGCGTAAGACCTCTCTCGCCGGTGCCGAAGCGTAAATACGGTACGTGCCCGGCTTGAGCTGAAGTTGATTGCTGGACAGCGTTACGTTTCCAGCGGGGTCAAGAACAATATCAGTCAACGGTCGTGTTTGCCATGAACCGCTGGTAAATTCCCCACCGTGGGTGCCGGAATCCTCCTTATGCTGTATCAGGGAATAGTTGTTTGATTCCACGTCTTGTATCCGCGTGTCCTTTTCGTCCAAGTCGGCAAACAACTCGTCGATCAGTTTGATCTGTTCGGTACTGGAGAATGCCCCTCGCGCCGATTTTCGCTTCGTCATGTTGCCCTCCATCGGCTGTTGTGTTGCCGATACTCCACAATGATCTGGTTGATTCGCACCCGCCCCAAAGAATCATCGTTCTCGATCTTTATCCTTAACGTCTTACCCCGACAGTAAGGCCGGATGTTGTGCTTTGTCGGGGAATCGGACAGTGTAATGTCTTGAGAACCGTCAGCGGTATCACTACCATCCGTATACCAGGAAACCGTGAGGGTTTGTGTCGATTCAGACAACTTATATGCCGAAACTTCTATGCTGATAAAGCTCTTGATCTCTTCATCCTGCCCATAACCCACGTCAGCGGTTTCGTATGTGGCGACAATGTCACTGTCCATATCATCGGCGGTTTCACCATAAAAAAATATGGTGCCGTCGCTGCTATGTCCCAAGAGCTTTTCGTCGCCAGTCAACCGGCTGTCGTCGCTTGCTACCGACGTTATCCTGTCTTTGTACCACCGGATTGAAGGAAAATCATCGTAGCTGAACTTCTGCTCGTCAACATCGTAAATCACGTTTTTGTTGACCGTGGTACTACCCGCGTTACTTCCCGTGCCGGTACAAACTGACCACATAACCTCCCGGTCTTTGTTATTGAACTTGCCCGAAGTCTCTGTGATGTAATCTTTATTCAGCCACAAGTCAACTTCGTCATCTTGGCCGTTTACAAAACTGTCCAGTCGCCCGATAGACAACGGCATTAGGTATATGCCGTCAGTGGCGTAGAAGTGGCCGTCTTGCCCCTGGAAGTAGCATATCGCTCCCTTGGCCCCAAAGTCAGGAACCAGAGAGTCTTGTGACCGCGTGCCAATTCCCTCGTCGTTTTTATCTTCGAGCCGATACGAATTGCCCGACGGGAACAGCGCGTATATCGAGTTCTCTTTGAAGATTATCAACCTATCGGCCAACGGTGCCAATCCCGTAATCGGCAAGCCGTCGCGCCCGACCTTCACCCATTGTGTGCTCTTATTGAAGTTCTCCGGTTCGTTGGCAACCGACCAATATACCACGTCTGGGGTGTCACTGATTCCCGCGACAAACATCCGGTTTTCCCACCACGCCAGACGGTCGTAAACCATCTCGGTTGTTCGGCTAGTGGTGTCATCGGCCTCTTCGCCCAAATCTGTGTCCGGACACCCACAAATTACCGAGTTAATGGAGCTGTAATCCATGTACGCGGGCATGTCTATCAATTTGTAATAAACGCTGCCGTCGCCCTCGGTGCGGTACATCCTTATCCACTTATAATCGTAATTATCTCTGTCGGGAATGCCGAATGAAATATCGTGATTTTCATCATCACTGCATGTTAGGTGGTTGTTCCCCACAGACTGAAGCTGGGTCACATACCCTTCCGCGTTCACCAGGGCGATTTTATACTTGTATTTCTTGGTGTTTTCTAGATCGTTGGTGGCGGCAAAGGTCATGTGAAGTCTTCCCGACACCGCGCCGAATAGGTCGGCAGAATCATCGTATTGCCAGATATTGTGAGTCACCCCGCCATCGTCATCGTAGAAAAAAATCAAACTACCGATGGCGCTGGGCCCTCCTTTCCGCTCAACCAATATATATACATCTGCCGAAGACGTATAAGGAACGAATGCCCTGAATCCGTCTACATCATAATACCACGAAGAGCCAGAACCTGGATATTCTCTGCCGATATCTTGATATGTTAGCGTTAAAAAAAGTTCTTTGTAGTCATGCGCTGGGATTTCTATATAGAAATTATACACCGAATCATAAGAGGGGTAATCGCCGCTGCCACACTTAAAATACATATAGTTTGCTACGGCGTTGGCCGTGTGCTCATCCAATTTTATTCGCAAGACGGGGTTGTCCGCGTTAACGGAGAGGAGTCTGTCCGCCGCCTCATCATCATTATAGCTGTATATGTTGTGGTTTGACGTGTCGTTTTGCTCTACGACGCTGATATCGCACTCGTCATTGGGTGGCAAAATTCTTATGTGGCTGTCTCGAATGATATAATTGGCACTCCCGTTGCATCCATAATACCGTCCGTTGTGCCAGACACCGCGCCACGCGTCCTCCTCATTGGTCTCTATCGAAGTGGAGCCATCGGCAAGGTACACCTCGTTGCCGTCTTCGTCAAGTACAGAATTAGCCGTGGAAATATATTTTTTGTTCCCCTTGCAAACCGGTGTGTCGGGCTTATACAAACTATCCATGGTATATGGACCCGACCCGCTCGATTCTTGAGAAAAAGTAAATCCAAACAGCGCCGGATCAATGGTCGTGTTGTCGTGACCCCAATACAATATAAACGTGTTGGTAGAATCTTCTACACGAAACTTGCCAGCGGTCGTGGTGTCATAATCCACGGCAAAGTTGCTGTACGGCGAAGTAAGGTCAATTTCCGCCACCTGAAAGCCATCGAGATTCCTCGTAATGTAACAATAATTTCCGTCTCGCGCAAGGCCAGTGAGGGCGCATGGATCACCGTCGCTGTCAAGGGATCTAAATGCTCCCACATATTCCGGGGATGAGGGTGCAGATACATCTATCACAGATACACTCGATCCGCCGGTACACAAGACATAATCGCCGTCCACAGTAATATCTTGGCTGACCGGGGCACCAGTGAATCTGGCGACAATGCTAGGGGAAGCCGGAGTGTCAACGTCCACAACTGTAAGCCCGTCACCATCGGCAATAAAAGCATAGTCCGTTCCGCTAAAAGTCCCGATCTCCACTGCGTTCGCGCTGGAGTACATGCTTACGGTTGTCTCCAGCGACGGAGATGATGGGGTGGATATGTCAATGATGTCCAGGGTGCCCTCGTGTGCTACATAAGCATAATTGCCGTTTATGGCAACCCCTCTCATGTAATCGCCCGACAACCCGGAAACGCTACCCGACAACGAAACGCTTGAGGGCAATCCGCCAATGTCCACGACGTAAAAGGTATCTGTCCTTCCGCCATAGGCATAATTACCGGTGGAACAAACTGTTAAGAACGACTCATCATATTCAGTTTTATACTCCATCGCAGTAGCGGCAGAAACGTCATAGACTAGCATACCGCCGTCGGATGCCACAAAGAGATAGTCGCCGTTCAAGCTAGCACCGTTGGCCCAAGCCTCGGTTATGTTCGAGGCTTCCGAGCTTATGTCCAGATAATCGTTGCTGGTAGCAGATTGGGTAACAAGACTGATACTTGTTGGCGTGCTTATGTCGTAACAAATCAATCTCAAGTTCAGGTTGTCCACACAAAAAACATACGAAGAGCCGTGTACTCCGGCAACTCCGGCATACATACCATCGTCAGCAGGAGAATCGTCTTGGTCTTTACTCTCTGCTGTTAACACGGCTCCGTTAAGAGCGTTTTGCAGTGCCGTAGCCAATCCAGAATTACTGTAATATATTCCTTCTGCCACAACAGCAGTATATTTTGTGCCCCCGCTGTCGATATAAAGGCTATTGTTACTGGAAACCAACTCGCAAATGGGAAATTTCTTTGGGGGTATGATTATTCCGCAAGGTGTCGCCGCCATGTTGTGCTGGGTCTCCCGGCCACTAGACTTCTGGATACTTCCGTCTTGGCGGATTTTCCAGTTGGTCTGGTTCTTGGCCTCGTCGGGCGCACGGGTATCAGGAAAGGGGGTGTCGTTTATCCCTCTCGGAAAATATTTCTGTCGTAGGGTCTTATTCCTTGTCACCTCTACTCTCCTATGGTCCCCCCGTAAAAGGCTTCACAAGCCTGCATCAACTCGTCAGGACTGTCAAAGCAGATACCATCATTTGTCTGTGTATTAGATTCTTCCACATTTACATCGGCGTCAACGGGAGTGCCATCGCCACACGACACGAAAAACAAAATCATCGCCACAAAAACCAAAACAGCAATGATCCTCATTTGTCCCCATCCTTGCCATCGTGGCAGTGACTCGCCATGTCATGATAGGTAACGTATGGACTGAATAAAGGCTTGCCGTCGGTAAAGTCTTTATATGTCTCGTCACCGTTGGCGTATGCCCACCTTACCCATTTTTCCATGACATACTTCTTTAGGGTCTCCGGTTCTAAATCGTTGGGCGGCAATTCCACAACGCCAAACAACCACCTCTGTGTCTGGAGGTCGTCATCGCTGATCTTCGATTCCCACTGGTCAGAGGGGCCGAACTTGGCCTCGAACTCGGTGCATCCGCGCTTTAAGACCACGGGGACATCGGAAGATATTTTTCTGTCTACCAAGTCCCTGATGGTCTCGTAACAATCCAGGCCCGCTTCGTAGCTGTTGTTGTAAAAATATGCCCCGTAAAGTCCATGCACTTCGTTCCTGACCTCGATCCCCAACTTCGACGGGCGGTCGAGTTCCTTCATTATCTCGAAAAGCTGCATGTGCTCTCGCAATGTACGAGGCCTCACCACAACCTTCCAGCAATTTAAGCACGGAGCGGGCATCATGCCCAGCATGTCAAAGATGATTGTGTGCCAAGTAAAGCACTCTTTCTCCTGATCTTTTTTTATGAACAACCACGGAGTAGATGGCAAAAGTGTGCCCGACGTGTTCAGGGTTATTTTGCCGTCTTGCCGCAAAGACAGTCTGCCCTTTTCAATATGGGGCACTAGCGTTTTCATTGCATTGCCACCGTTTTTCATGGACTCCCAATAATTAAATGTCATCGTATGTATTCTCCTTTATCTCTTATTTTGGCGGGGCTGCGGGCCTGCGGCCCAGCGTAACGATATAAACGATTCATGGCATCCTGAAAAAGTTTGTTGCGCATCTCCCATAAATCGACTAGCCCCTGCTGTGCGAATATCTCGCGGCAGGCGAAGTTAACAAACAACGCCTCGTGTAAATGCGTCGGTATCCCCGTGGGAATATCGCCATCCTCCGATAGCGCGGTTGGCGTCGAGTAGTAATACAGCGTCAAATCATCTTGAGTTGACGGTATCGGTTGGTAATAAAGTCGGTCTCCCCGCACACACACGGCCTGTATGCTTCCCTCCATATCAAGTCCATCATCAAAATCATCAAGAAAATTCTCGAAACTCGTGTAAATGTTTCTTATGAGTAAGTCCTGATTGGAACTATACACCCGCTGTAAGTTGTAGCGGCGGTCGGGAAAGTCGTCGGGAAGAGAAGTGTAGGGATTAGAGGTGTCGGTAGTGACGATCCCTGTTGTTTCCAGTGCAGGAACCGCCACGTCACCGGCAACCTCTCGATAACAGCGGTTAATCAATGCCGTCAACAAGGAATCGCCGTAAGACGAATCCTGTATTTCGGTTTTAATCAACTCGCGCAATTGTGTTAGGGTACTCAAAAGTACCTCCTGTGTTTAGGTTCGGGCGAACTCATCCCAATAGACGGACAAAGTCGCGGTGGTAGCAGAGCTGGCCTGAGCCGTAACCACCTTGAGAACGGCGGAAGACGCTAACGCGAACTTGGTTGATCCGTTAGAAGAGTCTTTCGAATAAGACACCACATCTCCAGCCGATACGCTGGCGCCGGGTGAGAAAGACCCAATCTCGGTAGAACTTTTGTAAAGCGTCACGCCTATACTGTCGCCAGGGTCGCCCTCCAGCACGAGCTGGGCGTCCTGAACGACAAACTCGGAGCCGCCAACAATCGGGGGGGCCAGGTAGTGTGACTGCCCACTCGCCGAAGACACGAAATCAATTCTGTACTCTTGTAGCATAACATACCTCCTTATGCGGCCACGAGGTTGGTGGCTTTGCAGTGGGCGTTACGCCGCGAAGTGGTCAACTGACCGGCCCACCTGATATTCACCACGGTTGCGTCGGGCTGGTTATAGGGGTGTTCCCATACCGGCTTGGTGAACGCATACTCGGGATGAGTCTTCAGGAACAGGTAGTTGGTGTTAACGGCGTAGCACGTGGTGGCGTTGGGAATCTTGTCGTCAAAAGTCACGGTGTAACCCTGGAACTTGACGTTCTCGAATCCCGCGTCAGCCATCTGCTGGTCCGAAAACCTCTGCTGGGCCTGAAGCTGATTGGAGAACCCGTCTACCAGCGACTCGTCGGCGATATAGATATCGGGACGCTGCTTTCTGGAAGACCCACAAGCCGCTGACCGCTTCATGGTCTGAAGGGCCGTCAAGGTAAACGCCCAATTGGTGTCACTGTTGGTCTCGTTGTTGGGTGCCCACCAGGAATAGGTGTCTTCGGTAAGCCCGCCGAAAGCGGTCGAAGATGTTGAGTTGAAAAGGTCGTCCAGCCCATAGGGGTAGTACGTCGCGGTGTCGCAGTGTGTGCTGTACGGAGAAGTGGACGCCATGGTGCTTCGAGACAAGTATATCCCGTAGCCCATCATGTCCTGGATGGACAACATCAGGTTGTCAACCTTGGTCTTGGCAAGGTCAACGCGGGTGGCCGCAGCGCCGGGCGCGTTCTTCACCTTGTCCTTGAAGGTCAAGGAGTCGGAAGTGAAGTACGCCCCCCAATCGAACAGGGCCGCCTGCACGACATCCTGCCCGGTGGACGGTATTACGGTAGCGTCTCCGTAACCGCCCCGGTTGGCCTTACCATAGAGCAGGGACTGTTTGATTTTTTCGCCACTTTCGGCGAAGTCCTGGGGCTGAACAATGGTCTGCTCGAACTTGTCGGTCGATGTCTTGCCGGAACCCCATAATTTCCACAGCAACACGCAGTCGCCGTAAATCTGGGGAACGGGATCAACTGACTGGTAGTAATAGTCAGTGGCTGCCTGTAATTGAGTGAGATCGTCTGCCAATTTTATTTACCTCCGGTTGCATCCGAACCCGAAGGACTATCTCCGCTTCGGATGGTTGTTATTTAGCCTGTCTGTAAAGCTCCACCATCTTGTCGAACGAGAACTCTTCTTTGTCTCCGTTAGACAGATTCTGTGCGCTGGAGCCAGGCTCGGTTATTGTTTTGCTTTGGGCTTGCGAGCCCTCCGCCAAAGCCTGAATTTCGCTTTTGCCCTCTTCTTTTCCGGCTGCCTGAGCTTCGGCGACACGCTCTTCCATCGTCGCCTGCAACTGCTGAACCTTGAGGGCGTTATAAGCAGCTATGGGATCACCAGCATAGACCGGGTTGGACTGCATGAAATCCTGCAATACGCCGGTTTGTGTCATCTCTGCGTAATCGGGATGTTCGCGCATGAACTGATCGTACATCATGCGGCTCTGAAACTCGTTGATCGCCTCGTTGGCCTTTTCCGACGCCAGGTTTTCCGCCTGTGCAGACATGTCGCGTTGCATGATTTCGTAAGCTCGGGTGAATTCCCCATCGTTCATAAGCCGCTGGATTTCTTCTTCAGAAGAACTCCAGCCCGACTGTTGCGAGCGGCTTGAGATTTCCTCGTTATAGTCCTGAAGCGTTCCCTCCAACTGCTGAATCTGGTTTCGTAACTGTCCCAGCTCGTTGTCTCTCCGGCCAATGTGAGATTGAGAATCCTGAAGCTGCTTTTCCAATGCCTCATGCTTTTTCATGAGTTCCTGATACTGACCCACCAACTCTTCATTGCTCATCCCCGTGGTCTGCCCAGCATCGCCGGAACCTTGGGTCTGGCCCTCCGCACTGCCCGTGTTACCGGATGCGTTGGTTTTGTTTTCTGGCATGTCTTTTCTCCTTGATCGGTTTTTTTTCGGGATTCCGTAGAACTACCCCGATTGTTTGTTTAAGAATTATCCCGATTGAACGAGACCCCTCTCCGCTAAAACTCTTCTCAAGTCCGTCCGGGACTCGATTTTTTTCTCTTGCTTGCTTGCCACCAAGTCGGGATCGGTAAGCGCATCATTCGTACTTTCTATCCACACCGGGTGGTCATCCTGTATGCCGCCCACGCTGACAGTTTTCGTGGCCTCGCCACCGCACTCGCAATCTATGCTCCGGGGAAAATCGTCTATCCCGAAGTATTCTTCCACGGCCTTGCCGCAGGCCCGACATTCATATTCGTACAAAGGCATTACACTCTCTCCTCTTTACTGTACCCATCTTTGGCCCATCCTCCACCCTTTAGTATGAATCCAAGCGTGGAGTAAGCGCGTCCAGCCCATTCGCCGCATTCGCATTTTACGAACTTCGGTATGTTGGACATGGGATACATCCTTTCCACCGCCCTGCCGCAATCGCATTTATATTCGTAAACAGGCATTAAAACGGTACATCCTCGTCATCGTCATTCTGCGGTGTTGGCGGTGCGGGTGGCGGCGTGCTTTCACTGCCCCCATCTTCGGAAACGCTCAGCATGATATTATAATCCGGCTGTCGGTCATTTTGCTTCTGCTGATTTTTAAAAAGCATCACGCCATCGACCTCAATCTTGCCGGAAGCAATCTGCTTGATCGTTTCCATTGCCTCGTCGTTAATTACTCCGCCCAAAAAATCTTTATTCGTCTTTTTGCTCTTCCGTTTCCACAGGGGAGCGAACTTTATCAGCGGCATTTTTCCTCCTTTTGAGTGTGACTACGCCCTTGGCGCATCGTGGGCAAACCACTTCATTTACTTCGGTCTCTCTCCACACAATATCAATATCTCCGCACTGCCCGCACTTATCACAGGTATATTCATACTTCATGCGGGCCTCCCCGCATCGCCCGCCGCCGGGGCCGGGGCCTGTCCGCCAGAAGATGGCCTCATATTGGCCTGCATTTGGGCTTCCCCACCTTGTATAATTTGCTGTATCCTCTCGGCATCTTCGGGGGCCAACTCTTCGTTCTCCACCAGTGCGGACAACGCCCCCATAATCTGGTTCTGTTTCATCCGCGATAACAGTTCACGCCAGTTGGGAACGTCCAGCGTTTTGAGTAATCCCTCCAGGTCTATCGCGCCGATACCAAAGAGCTCTTTGGCGTCCTGCCGCTCCTGGAATTCGGTCTTATGCACCGTCGAGGATGCGTCAACTATGTAAGAGAACTGTCTGCCGGCCAACATTGTCCCCTCGAAAAAGATGGTTTGATCGTTGACTTCCAGCGGCTCCCTGATATAATGGAAATTCTGGTAGTATGAAATGGCCCACTTGCCATGCTCTCGTACCAAACCGTCTATGTTACGGATTTTGTGTTTCAAAAGAATCGAATTCTTCTCCTGCAACAGTGCTATCGCGGAAGCCGACTCGACCCTTCCGGGGGCACCGCCACGGTCAATCTCTTCTATGGAATGAATCCTGTCCATCTGCGCCGCCAGGTCCCGGAAGAATCCCATCAAGTCAGCGGGGACGTTGGGGGCCTCCAAATAACGGATTCCCTGCGACGCCGACGTGTTCACCGGCTCCAGTATCAACCCCGGTTCATTGGTAATTTCGGATGTGTCGATTCCGCAATCCATCGGGAGTATCAATATCGGCATGGTTTTCAATTCGATATACCTGATTGCTTTAGAGTATATCTCATCCATCTTAAAAATCAAGTCGGCTGTTTGCTCGATATTGGAAAATCCCCATATACTCTGGTCGTCTTCGTAACTCGGGGCGAAGTAATAAGGAAACCTCCAGCATCCGTAACTCTTTTCCTGAACGGCCCGTGAATGCCCCGAGTTGACGCTGGGGTTGGGAACGTCGGACAACACCAGATTTCCGCTATTGGTTATGGTTATCCTTCTTATACCGCCGGGATATTTCAGCCTGCTGACCATCTTGGTCTTTGGCATGGTTATCGGCATGTCCAAGGGCTCCCCGGTCAACGGTTCGTGCCAAACCTCTTCGGTCCCCGCGTCAACCTCGATAGACTCCATGGTGTAATCCCGAATCCAGCACTCTATGACCAACGCACGGTTGTGGGGAGACTTGCTGTACGCTGATTGAGACTGCACGCTGTAATCGTTGGCAGTATAATAGCTCGGAGACGCGGTGTATGCCGAAGCCTTGGGCTTCATCTCCTTTCTGTCTTCTCCTAAATACCCGAGGTTACTGTCGGGATTGACTCCTTTTACCCCAAACCTTCTTTCAATGTTCGTGACGTAATCAGAATAAACGTCAATGATGTAAGGGGCGTCCGTCGCAACGTCTTCCCACCTACCCGGAGCGGGGAATATCGCGAAATTGTCCTTGGGCACCATGAACGGTTTAAATTCTTTGGTATTCCAGCAATGCTTGGCTATGCCCGTGCCGTAAATCTCCATCTTCGACGCGAAGCGGGCGAGCTTTTTTATGTCGTTGACCGCCAGCCAGTCGTTTCGGAGCTTTTGATTGAGGGCCTCGTCTAGGCCGTCTCGGGAAGAGTCAATGCTTTTTACTTCGGAATGGGGATCGCGGGAAACCAGCTGTGCAACGGTACGAACAACATTGGCAAAGGCCAGATTCATTGTGATTTTATCGTGGTCTGCGGAATCTTTGTTCCAATGGTCGCCACGATAAATACGATAATTCTCCCGCCAACGGTCGTGGATATTGTTTCGTTCCCGATCTTGCCAAGCCTCCCGGAACAGCTTGTAGACGAAAGGGCCGACCTCTTTCGGCTTGTCCGGGGGGGGTATGTTAGATAAATCCCATTCCTGGCTATTTGGCATTTTTCTTGGCCTTCCGCTTTTTGTTATAGTTAGGGTCCGACCTACTTGTCTTGCCCTCCATATTGTCCCTGAAACTCTTTAAATATTTGTAGGGGTGATCGACGTTATCAAAGATTTCTTTCCATCCCGCTTTGGGGTGTTGTCTCCGGTACTCGGCAACCTCTTCCTGCATTTCCCATATCGGACGATTCTTGCCCCTCTCTATGCGGATTTTTTCTTTGTCGTATCCTATCATCAAGGGGGGCACCCCTTCATAGGGTTCCGGCTCCGGTTCGGGGGGTAAGTCCTCTTCCCGCGTGTCCGTCAAGATATTGCCTTGAATATCGTAATAGCTTGCACTGCACCGCGGACATTCTATGCCGCCCACCCTGGTTTCAGAAGTTTCCTGAAAGCTCTCCCAGGGTGGCACCATCTTCCGATACTTATCTTTCAGCCGGAACATAGACCCGTCAGGGCTTTTGCTGGCGTCAAAATTGGGAGTTGTCTCGTGATATCTCCCCTTACACATGGGGCAGATCACGTCAAGAGGGTTACTCATTGTCATCCTCTTCCCTTCCGGTGCGTTCAATGTCATCCATCACCCTTTGGTTTACCCTGTCCGCCGCAGCCCGGATACCCTTATCCATGGTGTCCCTCAATCCCTGCGGCAAGTCTGGAACTTCCGGTTTTTCGTAATGAGACACCCCACCCCGAAGGCTGCCGGGATTTTTGAGCTTATCCTCCGGGCGGTGAACCTTCCCTTTTTTGATTTTTGAAAACAAGGATTCGCCGGGGTCTTTGGCCGTCTTGAAAACCACGTGTGCGCCTAACATGAAAGAAAGGCACGCCGTAATCCAACCCACGACGAACCCGCTTAAATTTATAATTATTGTCTCGTACATTTCCTTCCTCGTTACCGTATTGAAAAGCTGGCCTCAATTCCCGCAAACCACATTACAGAATCGTCTCTCGGATCGAACTGTACTTCGGCCACGGGTTTTATGTTGACGGGCCCTAGCCTTACCACTCGGTGGCGGTATCCTGCGTGTACACCGTCGGTCGCAACTATTCCAAATACCTCGTTATCCTGCCTAAAACTCAAGAACTTGGGTTGCTCCGGTAGCGCTGACTCCACGGCGATATCGCGGGCGGCGTCTTTGTATGGTTCACAAATTAATTCCGCCAGTTGGTCAACGTCCATCTTTCCGGGGTTATCATCCAAGCAATCATCGTCGCTGTAAATAACCCGGCCCTTCAGACTTATCTCCAGCGGCTTTTCGTACTGGTCGAAGCATTCCTGACAGTCAGGCGTCGGAACTTCACGATTGTCATCGCTTTTTTCTGCGCTGACATTGCCGGGTTTTTCTTTGATATTAGAAATCGTTGTTATCTGCTTTTCGAGCTTCCGGTTCTGTTTTTTAATCTGCTCGGCCTTTTCCGCAATCGCTTGTTCGGCTTTGTCGAGTGAGCGGGACTGTTTTTCTATCGTACTTTCGCTTGACTTTAAGTACTTATTCAGTTCGCTGATCTTCGACTCCGCCGAACTTACGGCGTTACGGTGAGCGGCGGCGCGTTGTTTTTCAACAAACATCTTCCATCCTGCCCAGCCGGCAACACCGATAGCAATCAAAGCAATTATAACGGCGATTATGGTTATTTTAGTTCTCATGGTGGCCCCGTGTTATGGCATAGCAACCTTCCACGCACACGACTCCAACGTTATCGCATCGGCGGTATCACCAACCTGTATCTGCACCTTCATCGTTCTGCCGTCGCCCATATTGATTCCACTGCCACTGGTAGACTGCCAGTCAGCGTCAGATACCACGGTAGTACCGTTGGCAATTGTCATGGCCCCGAATGCTTCGTAAGCGGTGTTCCCACTCATCAGAACAGTAAATTCAGCCATGAGGTCTCCGTAATCGGCGTTTGCCGTGCTGTCAAGCTGGGCCAGCGTGGTGCTTCCCACAAGTATATCAATGTTCTTGGCACCCGAAGTTCCTGATATAGTGCCGCCACAAGCAACGTCTACCCGTAGACCCTCATAGATACTGATCCCGCTATAAATGGGAAGGGTTGACCCGGAGACCGCCCCGGTAGTGTCCGACGCCTGTACGGCGGTAGTGTCCACCTTGCCGGTGTTGATCCGTATATAGGGTCTACCGGCATCAGTCAGTCCTCCCACCAAGGGCAACTTCAGGTTGTCGTTGTTCGAGGCAACAGCTTTGGGAACCATCTCGACATCGAAACTGATAAACCCTGCCACACCCACAACCAGGGCGATTAGTGCCGCCAAAAATGCAATTTTCCTGTTCATAACATTAGTCCTCCCATCGAAATTTTGTTGCGATAGCGCCTCTTGGGCGCCCTCCTGATATTATCCCAATCCATTTGAGCCTTGGTTTTAGGCTCTGGCTTTTTAACCAATGACAACGGCCTGGTCATAAAAATCAAAGACGCTTCATCATAAACGTGATCTTCCATCGTGGTGTCAACGTCTTCCTTGTGCTCCTTCCCCCTTGTGTCCAACTGCAAAAGCGGAATCGTCCTGATAAACCCGTCTTCGCAGGTATCATAAACCTGCATATAGGGCCTCTCGTCTTCGGGCACCCGCATCCGCTCCCGGAACGCCCGAATCTTCAGCTCACGGTTGGGGTCTCCCGGAGTCAATATCAAACCATGCTGCCGGAATACATCGGCGGTGGACGGCCCTTGACCGCCACCCTTATAATCCGGCTTCTTATTGAAACATGTTGGGTCGCACAACCGTATAATCCGGCGGCCCCTCATGTTAGCCAATCCAGACGAATGAATGGCCTCTTCTTTTTTTGTTATCATCTCGGCAATTTCAGAGTCCGATTTACGGAGACCCTCGTCGGCATTGCCGTTCCACCCGTATAGCTCGTCAAAACGGTACAGGCGGTTGTCCTCATCCACCCACCACCATCCAACGCTGAACGGTGCCCCAAATCCCCAATCAAATGTCATGTAGACAGGCGCCCCCTCGGGGACTTCTATCGGCTTTATCACGTGATGCTCGCGACTAAAATCAAAAGCCTGGCCCATGAAGATGTCCCAATCGCCGTATCGGTATGCCGACCGCAAAGGCTCGGGAAGAGAATCCAGATAGGCCGCGTAACCGGGGCTGTTGTTTGTCAGCGTGGGGTTGTCCTCAAGCACTCCCGGTATATACTGCCGATTGTAATTGGAACCGTCGTCTGACTTTTTTATCTCGTATGGAGCGGCAAAAGTTACCCACCGCCTTTTTACCCATTCATGGCCTACGCCGCCGGGGTTGGCCGCAACCACGATCAGCGGAATTTTATGGGCATACTTTTTGGGAACTTCCCATCCTATCCTTACACGAGACAACAAGAACCGGTACATCGCTTCAGTAAACTGCGTGACCTCATCTATCAGCAAGATATTCATCTCTGCACCCTGATAGGCGGTGTAAACATCCTGCTCATATTGAGCGTGGCAGAAATGCAGAATCGACCCGTTGTTAAAGTACCATCTTTTTTCTTGTTTACTGTATGTTCCCAACTCTTTGGGAAATTCTTTCAGTGAAGGAATTATATGATTCCGTTCGAGGTCGGGAAAGGTTCTCCGAAATAAATATATCTCGATTCCCGGAATCCTTAACGCCCAAATTACCGCCTCCCATCGTATCCCGTAACTTTTGCCGGGACCAGCGGCACCGCCGTAAAGAATCTCATTGGCAGGACTCTGATGCAGTACCTTCTGCTTCGGGTGGGGCTTATAATTGAGCTTCATCGTGGACATTTATTTTTCGTTGTCTCTATTCCAGTTGTTCTCCGCGCATGGAATCGGAAAATTTTTTTGGTTTTTCAGGCATTCGGAATACCTTTCGTCGGGGTCGTCATCCCACGGTTCCGGTGCGTAAGTGATTGCACCTTTACAGGACTCAAAGTTTTCCCATGTTTTAGCAAAACAATTNGTGTCGGGGAATTGGACTCCCCATGCCTGCTCGTATTCTTCAGTGTANGGTTCATCGCTGGAATCTTCTTTACCCAAATCATTCTGTTCCTGCGACATTGTCCTCTGCCGGTTCTACATCAATTATATTTTCGGGAAGCGCGTCGGGTTCGGGTATCGCGGTCTCCAGCTTAATCACCACGGAGTGGTCTGTTTTTTGCTTGTCCTGATATTTCTCGGGATGGATAGTTTGAAGCAGGAATCTTCCCGCGTTAAAGTTGGGGGGGACTTCCTTTTCGACTACCTTTACTTCGTCATACTCGCCATCCTCGCCGGGCCTCAATTCTTTTTCCTGAATAGTATGGCCCATCGCCGACTTTACCATCGCCCGCCTTATCCCCTCGCCCGCGTACTCATCACACCCCTGCACAATCGCTTCGGCAAACTCGGGATGATCCTTTTTCCACGTCGCAACGGCTGATTTCGATACGTCCAGCATTATAGCCAAATCTTCCAGGGTGGGATGATATTTTTTACAAAGCTGATACGCTCTTTCAGGGTGGGTGCGCGGATTGTAACGCCGCCGCCCGGAATCTCTTATCGCCGGGGACAGCTTCTCTTTCATAAAACCCGAGTCAACCGCTTCGGCAAACTCGGGGCGTTGATTAAGCCACTTAAAAAAAACGTCAGGCCTTATGCCCAAACAATCCGCTACGCTTTTTTTGGTACACTCTCCATCGTTTAAAACGATAAAGTTGTACGCTTTCTCGCACATGGCCGGATCATATTTTACCGGCTTTTTTCTTTTTTTTCTGTTTCCCATATTTTTCCGCAGTACCTTACCAGGTTTCGCTTGTCCTGGTTTTTCTTTACGCAATCCTTAAAATTTTTATATCCTGCATGAGGCATATTACCTCCTAATCTTTTTGTGGCGGGGTTAAAGGTTGATACTTCCAGCGATTGCAACCCCGCCACGGGGGAAGGCGATTGGAAACCAAGTACCGAAAAACAAAGCTGGTTTAAGGGTCATCATGCTGTTATTGCTTTAATCAAGCAGCCCTCCTCCAGGGAGAAAGAAAGGAGTAAAAAACTCCCAGCGGTGGGCCGCTTGACAAAAGCAAGACGCCCATTACTGGCGGCGTCTCTCAAAAACCTGCTTACTTTTTTTGCTGTTGCCATTCTAATTTTAGAATATAGCATAAAATTTTTGTTTGTCAAGGATTTTTTATTTTTTCCATCTGCTTGGATCGTACTCTTCCCGCTCGCTCTCGGTAAGGGCGTCCCATCCACCCTCTCGTAGCCGCTTCCAGATATCAAGTTCTCTTTTTTCCTCTTCCGTTTCGTGCGGCTGTTCACTAGCCTCGCGCTCCTGCCGGTCATCACTGCCCGACTCCGCTTCGTCTTCCCATCGCTTTTGGTTTAGCCAGGTGGCGGGGAGCGGGACATACTTCGGGTCACGATTTTTGTAAATCGTGGCACACTGCCTTTTTATGGCAGCGATCACGATATCCTCTTCCCCTTCCTTTACCCGGGCCTGCCATGCTTTCCATGCGTTGCCCTTTCCCTCTCTCCGGGCTTTCGGATATGCACTCCAGAATTCCAGGAACTTGTCGGAGTATTTTTTATCAACGTCAATCTTTTTGTTTTTGGATTTTTTACTACTCTCGGTATTCCCCTTGGGGGGACTATGGGGGGTATTATCTGTCTCTGTTTCTGTATTCTGTATCTGTCTCTGACTCTGATGCCGGACACTGTCAGGATACTTTTGTTCCTTGTGTCCGGACTTTCTTGTGTACTCATCCTTATATTTCAGTAAGTTAGGACACCCTATTCTGTAGTTTTGTCCGGACACTTTCAGTGTTATAAGTTCAAGATTTGACAAAAACTCGACAACTTTTTGACATTTTTTTGGCGAAAAACCGACAAACTTTGACCATCTTTTGAGTGAAAGTTCGACACATGGGGGGCAATTTTTGTCCATATCGCTGTCCATATTTTCGGCAATCACTTCCAGAATGATCCAATAAGCACCATACCCTGCTGCCCCAAACTCGTCTTGAAGTTTGACTAGCTTCTCGTCATTCCGGCTTTTTGTGAGATGCTTGAACCAACGCATTAATCTTATTCCGACAGTATTTTGAACACGTCGATAAATTTAGGATTCAGCCTGAATCTCCATTGACGGCCAACTCTATAGCCCGGTATCTGTCCGCTTCGGGCCAATCGCCGGACGGTTTCAGGATGCAATCGCAGAATGTCTGCAAGCTCGTAAACAGTTAGTATTTTATGCTCTTCCATTGTATCCTCTCCTATTCTTGAATAATTACTTTAACATAGCACAACATAGTAAAGCCTTTGTCAAGAGAAAAAATCAAAAAGGCCCACCCTGCGATTCATGCCGCAACCCATCCTTAGTTGGGGTTTTCTAAAACATTGCCGCAATCCGCGTGAGGACACCTAACAATCCGCATTACTCTTCCTCCTGACCTTCCGCAATTACATCATGCACCATTCGTTTACCCCCCAATGCGACCTTAACGCCACGACAGCCTACAAAATCGCTGCAATCACCGTAAATTACAGCTTCGTCATAGCCTTGTCTTTCCCAGCGGCAAAAATCACTCCATTTGCAAATCCAAAATCTGTCTTCCATCGGCTCAAAATCCCGGCAATCTGCGCCAGGCTTTTTTCCGTCAAACATCCTCCTCCTCCTTTTTCTTACCAAACTGCACTATCTCGCACTCCGTGTTGGCAATCGAGTTAATATCGCGCCCCGTAAGATCGCGATACCACAACTCGACTATCGACCTTATTACCGCCTTGTCGGTTATTTCGTTCGTTCCCAATATCCACCCCTCAATATCTTTGAACAAGAAAGTAATTTCCCTCCCGTCAACCGTTACGAGCGATACCATCGGCTCGCGGTCTTCAATGTTAATTATTTCCGCCATTGTACTCTCCTTTTCTTACGCCCTCATGGGCATTAAAATATACTTGTAATTGGGGTTTGATTGTCCGTCGTGCCTTATCATGATCGGATGGTTTTCATCAACCATGTACACAGACAGGCTCCCCGTTCCCACCACGCTTAAAAAATCTAATAAATAGCGGTCGTTAAGAGTTATCGCCAGTGGATCGCCAGTATACTCGATCTCCATGTTGGTTGTAGACGACCCAAAATTGGGATTCCGACTCGCCATCTCCAAGTTATTATTGGAAAAGGTCAAGGCAATCGCCCGCGACTTCTCGTCAGCCATAGTAGAGACTCGCCGTAAATGCCTTGTGGCACTCTCCACGTCCAAGACGGCCCTCTTATCGGGGTCATCCGGAATTATCCGCTGATAATCGGGAAACTGACCCTTAAGCAGCACCATCGAAACGGTCGTGTTGTTGACGGTAAACTCCGCCTGTCGTTCGTTAAACGTAAAGGCGGCGGTATCAGCACCCCCAAGAAACTTTGCCGCCTCCTTGGCCCCCTTGCGGGGAAGAATAATCCCGCCGTCTGATGGAAACGCCACCCGAATGTCGTCATAATGCTCGTCAATGGCCAGCCGGTGCCCATTAGTAGCCACCATCCGAAGACAACCGGCAACATCGTCGCGCTCAACGTAAATACCGTTCGTGTTGAAACGTCCATCCTCGCCGCTCGCCGCATAAATCGTGCGCTTTATCATGCCCGCAAGGACAGAACACGGCACCTCGTGGCCGATCTCGCCACCTACACCATGGTAAAGGGGA
>P_1C_Sed_2_UnCtyDRAFT_1000141_pt1 | contig 21665 bp, 21 predicted proteins | sample Pon1CUnioCityCA_4_FD_10229 | JGI IMG/M metagenome (IMG submission 10229) | reverse complement strand
CGTGACGCGGGACACCGGCCGCATTCGGGTCTACGACCTCGAGAAAGACCCTTACGAGACCCAAAACGTTTTCGGCGAAGAAGAGTTGCCGGAGGGCCTGAAGAACCAGGTGGAAAAGATAGCTTCCGACCTTGCCAGGACGCTCCGTTCAGGAGACGCCGAACCGGTCAATCTCGACAAGGAGACGATTGACAAGTTGAAGTCGCTGGGCTACGTGACCGAAAGCGGCGACGGCGGCACTGCTGAAAAGTAAGCATCTCCCTTTCAGGGCGCCAATCGGCACGGTCCGGTCTTGTCAAAGCTCCACGGGCGTTTGGTTATCCGTGCGAGCGACTTAAGTCGCGATAAGGCCCGGAGGAAAGCGCAGGACCGAAAGATAAAATCCATGACGCGGCCGATAAGCCCGGCTGAAGAGACACAAGACTTTTTGCGGCCTGAGCCCGGGCGTCATTATTTCTTCGACTTGGTAAGTGGAATAGACTCGTTGATAAGGGGCAGTCCCAGCAGGAACTCGATCTTTTCCAGGGCCTCTGCCTGCCTCTCCTCGGGCATGTTTCCCTTGACCCGGTTTGCCAGAAGGTCGAGAACGGCCGCGAAGGTGAGGGGATGGCTGTTGTCCAACTCCGGCGGAATGTTCAGCCTGGTGTCCACCGATTTGTCGGAGAGGGGAAAGACGGACTCCAAAACCGCGGGGTCGTCGAGGAGCTTTTCCCCCGAGCTTCTGAGCTTCACCAGGTGGATGCGAGGATACACGGCGTCGGTGGGATAGCTGGTGGATAGCTGCACGTAGCCTTTCTCTTCCAGGAAAAAGAGGTTTTTAAAAACGGCGCGGGCCTCCATGCCGGTCTTATCGGTCAGGTCTTTAAACCTGATGGCGCCGTTGTTTTCTTTGAGAATCTCCAGTACGTTACGGCTCAGCTCGTTATTGGTCATTGTCATCCTTCGGCCCGTCCTTTTCGAGGAACTTTTCCAGTTTGGTCGCTGTTTCCTTAAGCTCGTTCATGAAGTTGTTAAGATGTGTCGTGCCGTCGGCAAAGCGGGACGCCACGTCCTTGATCTCTCCCAAGGCGGAGGCCAAGTGGTCGGTGGCCGAGGTCTGCTGGTTGCTGGAGATGGCTATTTCCTGGGCGGCGCGCGACGTCTCTCCCGCCCAGTGGATGATGCTTTGAAAGTGCTCGGCCGCTTTTTCAGAGGACTCCCGGGCCGCTCCCACCTTTTTTTCGCCTTCTTCTGTGGAGATGATCGCTTTGCCGGTGGCTTCCTGCAAATCCTCCAGGACGCTCCGTATCTCCTTGGCCCCCGACAGCGTCTTTTCGGCAAGCTTTCTCATCTCCTGGGCGATGATTGGGAACCTCTGTTCCTCGTCGGACACTGCCGAGGCCTCGATGGAGGCGTTCAGGGCGATGAGGTTGGTTTTTTCGGAAATCTCCTGGATAAATTTCAGGATGCCTTCGATGCGGTTGGCCTGCTCTTGAAGGGACAGCATTCTCATGCCGAGCTCTGAAGAGCGGGACCCTGCGGTGTCCAGCTCGGTGATGACCTCCTCGAGCTGTTCCTGTCCGGAGCGGCAGGAAGAGAGGCTTTTTCCGGCGACTTCTTCCACGTTCTGGGCGTTTTCGGCAATACTGCGAAGGGTGGCGGCGATCTCCTCCGAGGTCGAGGTCACCTCCTGCATGGATGTGGCGTGCTCAGTGGCGTCGGCCGCCTGTTCGGAAGAAACGGAAGAGAGGTTCTCCATGATGCGTCCCAGGTCCTGTACCGCTTCCCCTATGGAGTTCAAAGTTTCGCGGGCCCCCTGCATCTGGTTCTCAAGGACCACGTTCATCCGGTTGAAGGAGGCCGTCAACTCGCCTATCTCGTCGTCGGTGGTGACCGGAGCAATGGCCGTCTGCCGGCTCTCCGCGGCGTCTTTGACTTTCGAGGCCAGGTCGTTTATGGGCCGCAGGACGTCGCGGCAAATCCACCTCGAATAAATGAACGCGGCAAACATAAGGGTCGCGAAAAAAAGGGCCAGAAATAAGATGTTGGTACTTCCTCCGGCCAAGGGCCCATCCGTCTCCCGCTCGATGATGACTCCGGGATGAAGCCCTCCCGCTGCAGGCTCCCGCTGCATAAGAATCCACTGCCGGAGAGCAGTTTTGACTGCCCGGTCGTCTTGTCTCTGTTCATTAAAGATGACGTAATCGGGAAGCTCGATCCAACTCGAAAAACCGGCAGTGAGCGCCGATTTCAAGGAGTCCTCGGCAAGCCATCGGGAGTGGCGGAGCAGACGGTGATGGTTCCGGATGTACTGTTTCTCGGGNCCCGACAGGCCTTGGCCTTCGGTGAATCCGCCTTCAAAGCTTACAGTAAAGGGCCGGAGTCGGAACTCCCCGAGTCTTTCTTCTTCATCCATTCCCTGACTGAGCCGTTCTCGTGCAATGGAAAGGGTCATGTCCAGCCTGGTCCGGTTCATAAGGAAGTAGGCCTCGGTCAGAAGGCAGATGCTGAAGGCGGCCAATATAAAGATAAAGGCCCCGAACTGCTTGGTGCCGACTTTGGTGGTCCGGACGGGTGTGAATTCGGAAGGAAGAAACTCACAGACCCTTGCCAGCACCGGCCGCAGAGTATGGCGCGCACAGAAATAGAAGCCAATCGCGGTGGTCATTCCCAGGAGGGCGCAGCAGGCCGCAGCGGGAACGGCGTCATGCGCAGAAAGGGCGCCTTTTCCAAGCATCCACAGGCATATGATGGAAGTGCCTGCAATCCAGACGGCCATGGAAATAAACATGGCGACGGCCGGAAAAAACATGAGCTGTTTCCATGTCCGGACCGCTTTCTCCATTTCGATCTCGCCGGTCTGTAAAGCTCCGCCCTGCTTGTAGAGGGGCAGAAACAGAACGACGGCCGCGATAATGGCTGCAGCGAGCAGGAGGGGCGCCATCCATATCACGCAGATTATAAGCTCGGCCAGTTGGTCGGGTCCGAGGCGCAGGCCGGCTTCAAGAAAGAAGGCGCAAAAAATTACGCCCAAAAACATCAGGCCGGCGCTGTAGAGGACCAGCATGAAAATTATTCGGGCCCTGGAAAAAGGCCCGTTTGAAACGCGGTCTTTCATGGAGATTAGATATTATCAAAAGGCGGGTCATTGTTCAATCGGGGCGGTTTTTTTCAGGGAGGATCAGGACGCGCTTCCCGTTATGGGCAGCTTGCTTTCCGGGGGCTTGGTCTGCTGTTCTTCGGGCTTTTCCAGGACGTTGATGAATATGTCCACCAGTTTCGGATCGAACTGGGACCCCGAGAACGCTTTGAGCTCCTTGACGGCCTCCTTCTTGTTCATGGCTTTCCGGTAGGGCCTGTCCGATGTCATGGCGTCATAGGAGTCGGCGATCGCCAGTATCCTTGCGCCCAAGGGAATATCGTCCCCCGCGATCCCCTCGGGATATCCCGAGCCGTCGTACCATTCATGATGATGATACACCAGTGGAACGATCTCGCGGAGGAAATGGATGGACTCGAGGATTTGTTTTCCCATTACTGTGTGGTCTTTGAACATCTCGTGTTCTTGTTCGGTGATTTTTTCCGGCTTGTTTAACGCCTCGAGGCGGATGCCGATCTTGCCGATGTCGTGGAGCAGCCCGGCCCACTCGATCCGCTCCAGCTCTCGGGGGGCCAGGTCGAACTCGCGGGCGATTTTTACGGCAAGCTCGGTCACTCTTCTGGAATGTCCGGAAGTGTACTTGTCCTTGGCTTCAAGGGTCCCTACCAGTCCCTGGATGGTTTGCCGGAAGGTGAGCTGAAGGTTCTCGAAGAGGCGGGCGTTTTCAATGGCCTGGGCCGCCCTTGATGCCAGGATGATGAGCAGCTTGGCCTGTCCCTCGGTGAAACGGTAGCTTTTTTTATAGGAGTAGGCGTTTACCGTTCCCAGTACCTGGTCTCGGACCTTGAGGGGCACGGACAAAAAGGAGTTGAGGCCTCTTTTGTCCGGAGGTTCCTTGAAAAAACGTTTTACCTTGGGGCTGCTCGAGATAAGAAACGGGTTTTCTGCAAACCAGTTGCAAAGGGCGTTGTAATCGATCTCTCCGTAAAACTCGGTGACATCGGAGGGTTGCCTGTAAATCTGGATGCTGTGTTTTTTGTCGGGAGAGACGTTGTACTCGCTGGTTGTGTCCTCTTCGAGAAGAAGACTCACCGCGTCGGCCTCAAGCTCGTTCTTCGTGGTTTCCAGGATGACGCTCAAGATATGGTCCAGGCTCAAGCTCGAGGTCATGGCTTCGCTTACGTTATAAAGGCTCATGACCTCTTTTAACTTGACGTTCTCCTGCTCGAGCCTTCTTTTTTCCAGTGCCCTCTTGATTACCTGGAGCATCTCGTCCACTTTAAAGGGCTTTAGCATGTAGTCGTATGCCCCGTGCTTCATGGCGGTGATGGCGGTCTCGACGGTCCCGAAGCCGGTCATGATTATGGTGATGATGTTGTAATTTCTTTTATGGATTTCCTCCATAAGTTCGAGGCCGCCGATTTCGGGCATCATGAGGTCGGTAATAACGAGGTCGTAAGGCTGGGACTCCAGTTCCTGGAGGGCCTGGTTGCCGTCTTCGGTGGTGGTCACCAGAAAACCTTCATCGGACAGAAAGTCGGAAAGTATGTCGCGGATGACCTTTTCGTCGTCAACCACCAGAATGCGAGGACTTTCCTGACTGTAGATATACTCCACCCGCTTTTCTCCCCTTACCTTTTAATTATGCTAGAAAAATACCGGCTCGTTGTCAATGAGAAACACTCGCAAAAAGCGCCGGCCGCGATTTTCACGGTCCTTTTCGGGACTGCTGTTTCAATTTATTTCAAGCTCTCGCTTTCCATGGGCAGGCCCATTGTCTGGTCTACCGCGGGGTAGTAGTTCGCGGTCATGGGCCGTGCCGAAATATTCAAGGAATCTATTTCCACTGCAAAGGGGTCGGCGCCGAGGAGCACTCCGCCTTCGTTCCGGTGGTCGATTTTGCGTCCCGACATGGCGGTCTTGCTGCGGAGCAGGTTGCCGTCTTTTACAGTGATGAGGCGCCGAGACTCCTCGAACTGCCGCGATTTGCCCTTGCGGGGGACCTCGATCCTGATGGTCCGGCGGCCGTTCCTTTCGACCTCGCAGACCCGGTAATCACCGGCGTCGAAAAAGCGGAACTCGCCCATCGACTTGTCCATGCCCCACAGATGTTTGCCGCGCTGGACGTTTTCCTCCTTGTCCACGATAAGCTTGTGCACGTAAAGGCCTGGCAAGGGCAGGGCGCTTCCCGTAAGCCGGTGCAGCACGGGAATGCCGAAGAGCACTTCCTGGTAGGGGTCCATTCCTTGAGGATTGAGGTATTCGAATGCCGCCACCACGGCGAGGGCCTTGCCGATTCCTACGGGGACGGGAAAAAGTTTCTTGGAAGGAAGTATGGACCTGGCCTTGCCGTAGGAACAGGGAATAATCAGGTTCATGGCCCGGGAGCTTTCGTAGAAGCTGGGGAAACGGTAACGTCTTTCGATTCCGTTGTCGTCGACGAACGAACTCTCCTGCTGGGGAAACTTCTTAAAGAAAGGGCTTTCGTACATCTTTCATGGTCCTCCTTGTCTTACTGAATTTTAAAACGCTTTACAGCATATCGAGTAAATGGTGTGCGTTGTCTTCGGGAAGTGCCTCTCTTTGTCCGTTAAACATCAAATATAGCCCAGGTCCTTGAGCCTTTGTTTTATCTTGCTCTCCTCTTCCGAGTCGTAGTCCGCGGTCTCCATGGCCGGAATATAGCCCAATATCTCGAGCGTCTTCATGATCTTGGCCACGCTCTCCTCCACCGTCTCTTTGTCGGTGTAGCAGACTATCTCCGGCTTTTCCGGCGGCTCATAGGGGTCGTCGATCCCGGTGAAGTTTTTTATCTCGCCGGCCATGGCCTTTTTATAGAGTCCCTTGGGGTCCCTCTCTTTAAGTACTTCCAGGGGACAGTCGCAATGGACCATTACAAAACGGCCGATCTTTTCCCGGACCTCCCTGCGTACGTCCCGGTAGGGGGCGATGGCCGCGGCAATGGCCACCACGTCGTTCCTGGACAAAAGATTGCAAACAAACCCGATCCTCCGGATGTTGATGTCCCTGTCTTCCTTGGAGAAGCCCAGGCCTTTGCTCAAGTTCTCCCGGATCACGTCTCCGTCCAGGACCTCGACCGGAAGCCCCCGCTCGAGGAGTTCCATCTCGATCTCCTGCCCCAAGGTGGTCTTACCCGCGCCCGACAGGCCGGTAAACCACATCGTAAATCCTTTCATCCGTCAAACTCCTTTCCGGGCCTTTTTACGTCTCCTGCAAAACGGTCTAATGTACTCGCCGTAAACAGCCCTACTGCTCTTTTAAAAGATTCTCGCCTATCATGTCCTCCGGTATCCGGATTCCAAAGAAACCGAGGACAGTGGGGGCTATGTCGTATATGGAAAAGGCCTCTTTGACCTCATGAAACCGGTCTGCAGGATAATTGCAGATAAAGATGCCGTCCTGGGCGTGGTTGGCGTCGTCGGGACCGGTGTCGTTCTCGAAAAGATGCACCGTGCCCGTGCCCACGCTGCCCGCGGAGCGCCAGTAAAGGTCACCGAAGTAGACGATCAGGTCCGGAGCTATGTTGTTGACCGTACTGTAGATATCTTCCGGCTTGAATACCCGCGTCCCGATGTTCTTGCCGTTCTCGTCGGTGATGGCCTCCAGCTTCGCCTTTACTTCCTCCCGGAAAGAATCATAGTCCTTTTGCGGGACCTGTCCTTCGGGCTCGCGGCCCTCCACGTTAAAGAAGACCCTCGAGTAGTAGCCGCCTTCGCCCCATGCCCGGGTGCGGGACCAATCCGTCATGCTCATCTTAAAACGGGTCTGTTCCTCGGGCTGTTCCTTCAAAGTAAGGTAGCCCTCTTTCTGCATCCACTCGTTTACGCAAATGGCGCCGTGCATGGGCTTGGCGCCGTGGTCGCTGACCACCATCACGCAGGTGTCTTTGTCAAAAAGATCGAGGGTCTTGCCGATCTCCTCATCCACGGCCCGGTAATACTCGAGCATGGCGTTTTCGTACTTGTTGCCCGGCTCGTAGAGGCGGTGGGTCTCGTCAAAGTAACGCCAGAAACCGTGATGAATGCGGTCCACACCCATCTCGACCACCATGGCGAACTCGTAATCGTCCTTTTTATAAAAGTGGCGGAAGGCCTTCCACCTCCGTCTCGTCATGACGTGGATTTGTTCCAAGAGCCTGTCCTTGTCGTCGGTGCGGAAATCGTCCACGTCGATCATGTAGTCGCCGTCCGCGGCCCGGTCGAGCTCGGCCTTGACATCGTCGGGCCAGGTGTACTGCACGTCCTTGTTGGGGGTCAGGAAGCTGGAAACCAGCATTCCCCGCAACGGCTTGGGAGGATAGGTCTGGGGAACGCCGAAGACGAGCGACGACATCCGGTTTCGGGACAGGTAGTTCCACACCGTCTTGGCTTTCACATAGTTGGCGTTAGCAAAGTAAAGGTCTTCGTAATCATGGCTTTTGCGGTTTCTGAACCCGTAAAAGCCAAGCATCCCCGGGTCCTGCCCGGTCATCATCGCCGTCCATGCCGGGACCGTGATGGGAGGAACTGTGGAAGTGAAGTCGGCATACACGCCCTGGTCCATGAGTGATTTTAAGGCGGGAAGCTTGTCTTTGAATTTGTCGAAAACAAGCTGGGGCGTAGCACAATCGAGCCCCAGAATTACGAGCTTTTTCATACCCTACTTCTCCAAACAGCCGTTTTTTCGTGCCCTTGCTCTGCCGGAATGTCTCTCGCTGCTACATTCATTATAAAAGTAAGCCGGGAAGTGTCAAACATAACGGTTTTTTGAAAATCGAAAAGCAGGGGGGCGGTCATTTATGAAACTGTCCGAAGCCCCTCGGTCGTCTCCCGTAAATTTTACGAAAAGCCGCGGTTTTTAATTTACTTGTTTGTTTTGCCTTGCGAAGTGATAGCGGTTAGGTTATTTTTATAACAAGCTTTCGGAGATGACGTTTGCTTTAACAGTTCCAGGGAGGAGAAAACATGCCTTATTGCCCTTCATGCGGTTACGAGTATGAGGACGGAATTGAAATCTGTCCCGACTGCCAGGTCGAGTTGGTGGACGCCCTTTCCGAGGAGCATTTTGAAGGCGACATGGTGGAAGTTTATCACGCCCACTCGTCCCCCGAAGCCGGACTCGTCAAGGAACTCCTTTATAACGAGGGAATTTTCGCCGGTCTTTCCAATGAAATGGGCTCCTCTATTCTGGGCAGCGCCTCCTCCGATATGGGCGAGATCAAGGTCTTCGTTTCCGAGCAGAACGCGGAGACCGCCAAAGAGCTTGTCGAAACCTACATGGAGAGCAATCCCCTCGAAGAGTCCGGAGATTACAATATCTGCCAAAACTGCGGCTCCCAGTATCCCTCCGACGCCGAGACCTGCCCCTTTTGCGGACAGGACGCTGAAGAGGAAGAATAGTCAAATCCCTGTTTAAAACATCGCCTCAAAAAACGACGGGGGGCCGTCCCGAATCCATCCCACCGGACAGTGCGGGCGACTTTGGCCGCGACTCGTAGTCCTTTTTCTACTTGCGCGGTTTTTTCCGGATTACTGAATTTGAGGCAGCCATTTTTCGTCTTCGGGCGCCGTGCAAATTTCCCAATCGCGGGAGACGGCCACGTGCTTTCTGAAGCGGCGCATCTCGGAGACAAGGAGTTCGGCCTCTTCCGCTTCCCAGTGGACCCGGATTACGGCGCCGCTTAATATCTCGGCCATCTGCGCGCCGTGGGTCAGGCCCCTTATCAGGATTTCCGCGCTGTCGCGTGCGGGGGCGAGCGGTCTTTTGAGGTCGCGGGCCGCGATCCCGAAACTTTTTGATTTGGCGCGAAGAAGGGTCTCGGTGATTCCGGCGATGATTTTTTCAATGGCCGGCGCTGAAAGCTCGTCAAAGTTTCCGCATCCCGCGAACACGAGCACCGGAAAAGGCTTGTCCTGTCCGGGGCTGAACAGAAGCGGTTTGGTGGAAGCGGGGTCCAGCGCTCCTTCCTCGATGCGGTCCGATATCATTCCGGCAAGCCGAAAGTCCACCCTTCCCGCTTCCTTGCGGGGCGGACGCATGTCCTGGAAGAGGGGCACTCCCAGCGGCTCGAAAGGAAACTGGTCGACGGGCAGCGAAGTTACCTGTACTATCATGGTCTCGGCTTGTCGTCTTGGGGGGCTGTGGCGGATTGCAGACTTTTGTTGACCTGGTCCAGAATGCCGTTTATAAAAGAGCTTGACTCGTTGGTCCCGAACTTTTTGGCTATTTCGATGGCTTCGTCAATGCTTACCTTGGGGGGAATGTCGGGGCAGAAGAGAATCTCGTAAGTGGCCAGCCTGAGTATGCTTCTGTCCACCCTGCTCATGCGGTAGAGCTTCCAGTGGCTGGATTGGGCCTCGATCTTTCGGTCGATTTCTTCCCGTTTGTCTTCAATCCCCCTGAGAAGCGATTCTGCAAAAGACTTGATTTGCGGTCCGTCGTTTCTGCTTTCCCAGAACAGGTCGGCGACTTCTTTGCCGTTTTGGCCATGGAAGTCCCACTGGTAGAGGTACTGGAGGGCCAACTCGCGGGCGCGGCGGCGTTTTCCCATTTTATCTTGTTCTCAAATCTGTCGGAGCACCTGACACATTTCAATGGCCGACATGGCCGCGGAGTAGCCCTTGTTTCCCGACTTGGTGCCGGCGCGTTCAATGGCCTGTTCGATAGTGTCGGTGGTTATGATTCCGAATGAGACGGGCACGCCTGTCTCGAGCATGGTCTGGGCAATACCCTTGGTGGCTTCGGCGGCAACGTACTCGAAATGGGGGGTCGCGCCCCTGATTACCGCTCCCAAGGCGATCACCGCGTCGTAGTCTCCGGACTTGGCCAGCTTCTTAACGGTGACCGGCATCTCGAAGCTGCCGGGGACCTTGATTACCGATATCTTTTCGTCCTCCGCGCCGTGGCGCACCAGGCCGTCTATACAGCCTTCCAGGAGCTTGCCGGTTATAAAGTCGTTAAAGCGGCTTACTACTATGGCAAAGCTAAGCCCCTTGGCGTCCAGTTTCCCTTCTATGGTTCTGGGCATAATGTCCTCCCCGGGCCTAGTCCTTGAATGTAAGGAGATGGCCCATCTTTTCCTTTTTGGCAGTCAAGTAACGGATGTTGTTACAGTTCGGACAAACCTCGATGGGGACCCGTTCGGTGACTTCCAGGCCGTAGCCCTCGAGGCCCACGATCTTTTTGGGGTTATTGGTGATCTCTCTCATCCTTTTGATACCCAGGTCCGCCAGTATCTGGGCCCCGATACCGTAGTCGCGCAGGTCGGGCTTGAAACCCAGCGCCAGGTTGGCCTCCACCGTGTCCATGCCTTGGTCCTGGAGGTGGTAGGCTTTGAGCTTGTTGAGAAGTCCGATGCCCCGGCCTTCCTGCCGCATGTAAAGGACGACGCCCTTGCCTTCCTGGGCGATCATCTCCATGGCCTGCTGGAGCTGAGGACCGCAGTCGCAGCGCAGGGAACCCAGCACGTCGCCGGTAAGGCACTCGCTGTGGACCCGCACCAGTACGTCTTCCCCCGGTTCGATCTCGCCTTTTACAAGGGCCAAGTGGACGTCGGGAGATACGTCGCTGGTGTAGGCAATGGCGTTCCATTCGCCTCCGTGCTGAGAGGGAAGAAAGGTCTCCGCCGCCCGGTGGACAAGCCTTTCGTTTTTCATGCGGTACTCGATGATGTCGGCCACCGTGACGATGTTGATGTCGTACTCTTCAGCAAACACTTCCAGGTCGGGCATGCGGGCCATGGTGCCGTCGTCCTTCATGACCTCGCAAATCACGCCCGCAGGACGAAGCCCGGCCAGGCGGGCCAGGTCCACCGAGCCTTCGGTCTGACCGGTGCGGACCAGCACGCCGCCCTTCCGTGCCCGCAGGGGGAACACGTGTCCGGGCCGGACCAGGTCGGCAGGCTCCGCATCGTCGGCCACCGCGGTCAGAACGGTGTGGGCCCGGTCATAAGCCGATATGCCGGTGGTGACGCCTTTTTTGGCCTCGATGGAGACCGTGAAAGCCGTGCGCAAGGGGGCCTCGTTGTTGTCGCACATGGGCTTTAAGTCCAATGAGTCCGCTTTCTCTTCGGTCAGTGACAGACAGATCAGTCCGCGACCCTTCGTCGCCATGAAGTTCACTATCTCGGGGGTCACCTTTTCAGCGGCGCAACAAAGGTCTCCTTCGTTCTCCCGGTCCTCGTCGTCGACCAGGATGACCATCTTGCCCTCCCGGATGTCTTTTATCGCCGCTTCAATACTCGTTCTTCTACTGCCTTCCATGAATACTCCCCGCCGGATTTTTCACAAATGATATTTTTCCGGCTTTTATAATTACAAACTTCAACCTTCCGGCACCTTTCTTTTGCGCGCCAGGTAAGTGGTCCACAGGTGTCGAATATTATAATAAGCCACTTCCCAAGGCCGAAGCCTGTGAGAGCGTCCGTAGTCGAGAGCGAAACTGCTAAGAAATAGGATATCAAAAAGCGGGTTCGGCGGCAAGCTGACGGCCCTTTTTATAAGCGGCATGAGACGCGGATGACGGTGGCCCAGGACATAAAACTTCTGAAGGTTCTGGTGTTTTCGGCTGTCCTTTTGAACAAAAGGAGAAAAGGCAAAGTAAGAAAGGGACTCCCGGCCCGCGCAGGAATCCGGGTCACGGACCTTGCCTTCCGCGATAAGCCGGTCTGCAAGCTCGGTGCCCGGAAAGGGCTGAAAAAGAGAGCCCACCACAAAGTCGTTTTCGAGCTCGATGTTGAACCTAAGTGTCTCGAGCGCGTCTAGAATGGACTCGCCGGGAATGTTGAGCATGTTGTAGCTCTGGGTAAGAATGCCGTGGTCGTGAAGTATGCGGACGCCCTCCCGGATGTCCTCGTTTTTCATCTTCCGGCCCAGCACGTTCTGCCGGGTATCGGGACTGGCGCTTTCCAGCCCGTACCAGCAGGTATAACAACCCGACTCGGAAAGAAGCCGGGCCTTCTTTTCGGTCATGCCGTCGATGCGGGCGGTGCAAAAAAACTTGAGCCCGATATGTCTTTTGAAAAGCGGAAGGAACTCGGCGAGCCAGTCCGCGTCGTGGGTGAAAAGGTCGTCGTTAAATCCCACCGTGCGGGCGGGATATTTGGAGAGGGCCTTTTTGATCTCCTCCACCAGGTATTCCGGCGACTTGAAGCGGACGTAGTCGGCCGGGTTGGGGTAGAGCTTTCTAAGCCCCTTGTTGGCGCAATAGGTGCACCCGTGGGGGCATCCCCGGCTCGCCATGAAGAACTTGATGGGATAGGAGCGGAAATACTTGTACCTGCCCAGGTAGAGGTCTTTGTCCGGGAAGGGCAACTCGTCCAGGTCGGCGAGGAGGGGCCGCACCGGGCATATCTTGAGCTCGCCGTTCTCCGGGTAGGCCAGGCTTTCGATGTCGGAAAAGTCCCGGCCTTCCTTTATCCGGTCCATGATTTCGAGAAGCGGAAACTCGGCCTCCCCCCTGACCACGGCGTCCACTGCCGGGTCCAGGGCCAGCTCGGGATGGAAGGTGGGGTCTGGACCGCCGAGGACCACCTTGGAGCCGATGCGCTTTTTAAAAAGCCGGGCCCACTCGAGGGCCTCCTGTCTTTCCACTGTGGTGTGGCCGATCCCGATCACGTCGGGTTTTTCTTTCTGCAGTGCCGCGATAGGGTCTTTTTCAAGCCAGGGCACCATCAGACGGGTCTCGTGCCCTCCCTCGCGCAACACCGAGGACATGGACTGCGGACCGTGAAGTTCGTAATGATTCAGTTGAAAGAAAACCAGCTTGGCCATAAAGACGCCTTGTTGTTAAGGGCCCGGGGAAGAAGACCGGGGGGCTGGAGAGAGTTTCAAAAGAACCCTTCCTGTTTGAGTTTTTCTAAAAGCCCGTCTTCGGTGTTACCTTGAGACCTCGCTCCCAAAAGGCGGGCCACGTATTTGCCGAGAAGATCGGTCTCCAGGTTCACCAGGTCTCCCGGCATCTTGTTTCCCAGTGTAGTGCGGGAGAGCGTTTCCGGTATGACCATCATCCAGAACCTGTCGGCCATGATGCCGTTTACGGTAAGGCTGATGCCGTCCATGGCCATGGAGCCCTTTTCCACCGTCAGCGCCAGCACCTCGGGAGGCGCTGTAACCGTGATCCTCGCAAAACCGCCTTCGGGCCTTGCCTCCGCTATCCGGCCCACCGCGTCGATGTGGCCGGTGACCAGGTGCCCGCCGAGCCGATCGCCGAGCCGCAACGCCCGTTCCAGGTTGACCCGCCTGCCCGTGCGAACGTACTGAAGTGTCGAGCGGGAAAGCGACTCGCCGCTGACCTCCACCGCAAAGCCCTCTTCGTCAACAGAACTCGCCGTAAGGCAAAGACCGTCAACCGCCACCGAATCGCCCGGCGACAACTCGAAATCCTCATCGCCGAAAGCGATCTCCAGGTGAAGACCCCTGACGCTCCTTACACAGCTCTTTATGACACCGATCCGTTCTATCAGCCCTGTAAACATAACTTGCTCCCTGAAAACGCGCTTTCCTTGTCTGTAAAATTTTGCCGGTGATTTCAGTAAAGAGTGTAACTCAACATCTTGTCAAATGCTTTTTTCGTAATAACAGAGAGTCGTGCATGCGGCTTTGACCGCGATTCCGAAAAAAAACAACAGAATTAAACAAAGAATTTCAGGAAGCAATATGAAGATGTTCGATTTCAGTACCGTTCGTTTGCGACCCTGCCGGTTATCATGATGTCTTCTCCCAGCCGCCGCGAAGTAAGCTCTTCGAAGAGCAGGGCGTCGGCCATTTTTTTGGGGGCCGGTCCCCGCGTTATGGGAAGGCCGTCACCGCCTAGCATTTTAGGCGCAAAGAACATGACCGCTTCGTCAACCATGTTTGCCTTCAAAAAGGACCCGAACAAGGTGGCGCCGCCTTCCAAAAGAACGGAGGCGATCTCTCTTTCGCCCAGCATTTTCATGATTTCCTTTAGGTCCAGGCCTCCGGAACGGTCTTTTTTGACCACTTCCACTTCCGCGCCCGCCTCCCGAAAGGCCTTGATGTTCTTGGCGCCCGCCACTTTGCTGGTAAAGATAAGAGGTCCATCTTCAAAGTCCGATGACATAAAATCGGACTTCGTGGAAAAGTCCAGCTTGGAAGAGAGGACCACGGGCCGCGGCTGTCTTTTTTTGCCGTGGCGGCGCACGGTAAGCTGCGGATTGTCCGCTTTTATGGTGCCGCCGCCCACCATTATTGCTTGATAGATGTCGCGGAGACGATGGACTTCCTTGCGGGACTCCTCTCCGGTGATATAGATGGAATCGCCCGTCTTGGCGGCGATCTTGCCGTCCAGGGTGGCCGCGGCCTTCATAATGACGTAGGGCCTTTTGGTGGTGATGTATTTTACAAACACCCGGTTAAGTTCCTGACATTCCTTTTCGAGGACCCCGGTTTCCACCTTGACGCCGCCGTCGCGCAGCATGGCGAACCCCCTTCCGGAGACCAGGGGATTGGGGTCCATCATGCCTACCACCACCCTCTTTATGCCGGCCCGCACCAAGGCGTCGGCGCAGGGAGGGGTCCTCCCGAAATGGGAGCAGGGCTCCAGGTTCAAATACATGGTGGCGCCCCGAACATTGGCGCCCCCCTCGCGAAGGGCGTGGACCTCGGCGTGGGGCTCGCCCGGCCGGCGGAACCATCCTTCCGAAATTTTGTGACCGCCCTTGACGATCACCGCGCCCACCATGGGGTGGTGCCCGGTCTCGCCTTCGCCTTTCTTAGCAAGCGCCAGCGCCCGCTTCATCCATGCCGCATCGTCGTTTTCTTTCATCGCTTTTTGTCCGCCTCTTCCTTCTGCCGTTGGAGCAGGTCACGAAGCTCTTCCATGAAATGGTGGGCGTCCTTGAAAGAGCGGTAGACGGAAGCGAACCGAACGTAAGCCACGTGATCAAGGTGGAAAAGCTCCTCCATGATCGACTCGCCGATGTCTTCCGCAGGGATTTCCTTGTCCCCCCGCTCCTGCAGGCCCGCCTCGATGCGCTCCGCGACCTTCTCCAGTGTTGTAATTGAAATGGGACGTTTCTCACAGGCCTTCTTAAGACCGATAATGATCTTCATCCGGTCAAAGGGCTCACGCCGACTGTCTTTCTTGATAACAAGGGGAAGTACTTCCTCGATGCGTTCGTATGTCGTGAAACGACGGCCGCATTCGATACATTCCCGCCGCCGACGGATCACTTCGCTGTCCTTGCTCAAACGAGAATCTATGACTTTATTGTCCAAATCACCGCAAAACGGACACTTCATCTGCTGCCTCCCTGGAAACGGCGCAACCCGATTTGCGCCTCCTTGAGCATCTCTTCAGCCAACGGGTCCGGGTACCCGTCCTCGTAAACTATCTCCGCAATTCCCGCGTTAATCAGCATCTTGGCACAGATCAAGCAAGGTTGATTAGTGCAATAGAGCGTCGAGCCGGATATGCAAACACCGTGGCGCGCCGCCTGAATGATGGCGTTCTGTTCGGCATGAAGACCCCGGCATATCTCCGCCCGCTGGCCGGATGGAACGCCCTGCTGCTGTCGAAGACAACCCGTCTCCCGGCAGTGGCGAAGGCCGGAGGGGGCACCGTTATAACCCGTAGTTAAAATGCGCCGCTCTTTCACAATAATCGCCCCCACCGAGCGGCGGAGACAGGTGGAACGGGTGGCCACCAGCCGGGTGATGGACATGAAATACTCGTCCCAACCCGGACGCGATTCCGGGTCATGATCATTCAATCTGTCCTCCAATAGATTGCTCATAAAACCAATGACCATTTTATCCCGGATTGCGTGATTTTTCAAATAAATAGTGTGGGTTGCGAAATAAAGGCCTTGAAAGCTCCGTTGGAGCTTCTTTTGCACCAAAGATGCACCGAACCATGGCGCTAAGAAAAAAGACTCCTTGCGAACGAATACACCAAACAGAAACTTAAGTTGGAAATATCTGACTATACTTACTCCGCTTGGTTCTTTTATCTTCCGGCATTCTTATTCTGCGAGGTGTAAAAATGTTTTTTTAACGCCTCCATCAAAGCCTGTCATCAAAATGCCGTCAAATAAAAGAAACATTTCTGAATAGTTAGAAACTCCTGATATCATTAGCTTTTAATGCATAACACCTTTTTTCAAGGGCATCAAATTTCCAAAGTTGTAAAATGGGCGTCAAATAAAAAGTCAAGACCCTCCTCATGCCCAGAAAGGCACATATTTGGCATATTTTTTTGACGCTTGCGGGTCATAAAGCTTGATCAGCTCGGCATCCAGTGTATCCCTGATGATTCTGGAGGCTATTGCGCTATTTTTGACTTCTATCCCAAACCTTTTACGCAAGGTGGTATTGGTCATGGACTTTCTAGTAACGAACTTCAGGCAAGCGTGGAGGTAACAGGCACGGATACGGTCTTCTTTGTCCATTTCATTAAACGGTCTATGTGCAAATAGTATTGACCTTGTGTTTTCCTCAACTGTCTCGAATACCGGAGCGGGTAGCTGGGAAAACTCTGTTTCAAATACGATCTTGTCAACCCCGCTTCCCCTCTCTTCGCATACTCCGACCCTACGCATAAAGGAAGCCACTCCTTCGTTGCGGGAACGTGGCGGGCTATCAAGGAAACGCCTCGTTTCAACTAACGGCTTGCCGGGGTTGGTAATCTCCATGCGGTCCTCAAATATCTCAATCATCGGTCCGGCCCCTGTAATGAAGAAATCCTGATGAATGATCGCATTGGCTACCAACTCTCTAACCGCAATTTCCGGGTACATCGGCACATTTTTGCGCAATGCTTTTTCTATCACCTCATTCAAGGGAAGCAGATTGTTGACAAATTCAATCAAACCTTCAAAACCACAAGCATAGCCTTTGCCGCCGACCTGTTCTCTTATGGTATTAATCCTGTCCTTTCCCCTATATAAAACAACCCGCACGGCCTTTCGCTTCAATCCTTTGAACTCATCAAGTCTTTTCGATAAAAGGATCGCTCCCATGTTTAGGATATTCCACTGCCCGCTTTCCGAGCGTTCAATCATCCCCTCAGCTTCGAGAGCTTCAAGAATCTTGGCCCTTGATTCGAGTAGCGGTAGTTGGAGCAATTCAAAGTAGGCGGGGTAATCGAGCAATCTTAGTACATCAGAATCAGATACGTTCTCCGCAGCAACCTGCACCTCAAACGGAGTCTCGTCGAATATCCGCCACAACTCCCGCTCCTTTTCCGGATGATCTTTCAGCTTCTTCTTGCAAGAACCTACCCTGATATATTCCTGACTTTTGAAGCGAACGGGATGGCGGAAGGCACGGCCGGTCTCAAGAACGACGACATCTAAGCCTTCGATTGAGATTTCATGAAATCGAAAATCAATTTTCGGTTGAAGTAATCGAAGTAGCCAGTTCTCAAGCTCTTCATTACCCTCTTTGGTCTGAGAAGGCACGAAAGACGTGCCAACAATGTCGTGGGTTGCGTTGTCAATACCCCAGATCATATAGCCGTTGGCCTTGCCGTTCAGAGCGGCCGAATTAGCAAGAGCAGAGATGTATTCGCCGATTTTTTCGGGAACACGCCGGTTGTGTTTGAACTCAAGCCATTCAGTTTCCTTGGGAAGCTTGCGAAGTTCATTGACAAGACCTTCAAGATAATTACGGTTTTTATCAACCCTCATTATAACTCTATGTAAATTATACCTCGCCTTCTTTGAAAGGTGAAAAGAGCGGTTTTTTTCAATTTAATTATTTTTTAGGGATTGTCTTCCCTGATTTATTCTAATGGTTCTTTACTCCATTACTTTCGCATTCCCTGCAGAAATAGCTGCCTCGAAATTTCCAATTTATGATTAAGATACCTTCTCTTACCATACCCGTGAGCGCTAGTCAAAATATTCTCGAATACTTTAGGGGAGGGGCGGAATTCCACAGGCAAGCCGGACCTCTGTGCGGGTGCCGGATGTGGGGTCGGTGCTAGGCTATAGATTTGTGGTCGCCCAAATTAAATAAGCGACTTACAAGTCCCGGGGCGGCCAGGCGCAGCGGAAGCCGTAGTTCAAGTCCTTGCTTTCGGGAGAGTCGTGGAGTCGGAAGGCGCTCTGCATGAGTCCTGCCGAAAAGTACCATGATCCCCCGCGAAGGACCCGGTGATTTCCCTTGTCCGGCCCTTTCGGGTCCCGTTGGGGGCTGTAACGGTAGTAGTTTTTGTCGTAGCGGTCAGCGACCCATTCGAACACGTTGCCCGCCATGTCCAGCGCGCCGTAGGGGCTTGCTCCTTTTGGATATCTTCCCGCGGGGGCGGTGAATCTGTGACCGTCGTCGGCCGCGGGCCATGCCCAGTCAAAGGGGCATTTTCTGTCGCAGAAGTTGGCGTTTCCGGCCGCAAAGTTGTCGCCCCAGGGGTAGATGCGTTCGTCGTCTCCCCTCGCCGCTTTCTCCCACTCAGCTTCAGTGGGCAGGCGCTTGCCGGCCCATTCGCAATAATCCCGGGCATCGTGCCACGACACGTTGACCACCGGCTGGGAGGGAGCGGAGAACCCCTCTTTCTTCTCGTTTTCGTCGCAGGCGCCCGCTTTTACGCAGCGGTCGTATTCCTGCTCTGTGACTTCGTGTTTGTCCATGTAATATTCCGCAAGGTACACCTCGTGGACCGGTTCCTGGCCGGCAAACCATTCTTCTTTGCAGCCGTTCCGATACCTTTTGCACTCGGTAAGGCCGCGGGAGGCCTTCATGCCCATCTTGAACTTGCCCGCAGGCACCCGGACCATGCCCGAAGGAGGGCCTTGCCTGGAAGGAGACTTTTCCGAAGTCTCTGCCTGTTTTCGCTTTTTGCCTTTTGACCCGTCTTGCCCGCCGTCTTTTTCGCATCCGCTGAAAACAAGCAGCGCCAACAGAACGCAACAAACAGCGGTCCTCTTTCTGCCTTTCGCCATCAGCTTCAGTCCTTTCCGTTCCGATGAAAAAAATTTTGAAATCCGAAAACCCGGCGCATTCTTTCCAAGAAAAGAATAAGTCATATTCGGCGGTAATGAAAGAGTTGCCGCGTTTTTTCAGCTTAATCCTGATGGGCCGCACGTCTCTTGAAATATTTTTCCAAGGCGCCCTCTCCGGGCCATAATACCTTTCTCATTCAGAGCTCTGAAGAGGCTTATTCCGGCTTTTGTTTTAACGAGGGCATCGAAATTTGAAAGACCCCGAAAAAGGGAAGAAAACACCTGCCCCCCTGTTTATGAAAAGCGTTCTGTCTTCTAAAACAGCCGGTTTGCCGGGCATAGTAACCTTTAGGCCTTGCAAAACTCTATATAATGAAAACATTTAATAATTGATGCCTCGTAAAGGCCAATCCCGAAAACGAGATACTTTGACCGGAACAAAAGGAGGAAAGCAATGAGTGAAAGAAGCGGACTGGTAACAATGGGCGGCTCGCCGGTGACATTGGTGGGCGACGAGCTTAAGGTAGGCGACAAGGCCCCTGATTTTGTTGCCGTTGACAATGACGTTAAAGACGTCCGGTTTTCCGATTACAAGGGCAAGGTGATAGTGATATCTTCGGTCCCTTCCCTGGACACTCCGGTGTGCAGTCTCGAGACCGAGCGGTTCAACCAGGAAGCGAAAAAGCTTGGCGATGACGTCAAGGTCCTGACCATAAGCATGGACCTGCCCTTTGCCCAAAAGCGCTGGTGCGCCGCTGAAGGCGTTTACAACCTCCAGACCCTTTCCGACCATCGCGACGCCGACTTCGGCACCAGCTACGGAGTGCTCATGAAGGAAAGCCGTCTTCTGGCGCGGGTCCTTTTTGTGATCGACACCGAAGGGGTCATCCGTTACATCCAGGTGGTCCCCGAAATAACCAAGGAGCCGAACTACGACGAAGTACTCGACGCCGTCAAGGGACTGCTCTCTTGAGATGAAGTGACCGGACAGGAGAGTAAGCATGACACGCGAAAACGTGTTGATTACGGGTGCGAGCCGGGGCATCGGTCTTGCCCTTGCAAAAAGGTTCGCAGAAGAGGGCTGTTTCGTGATTGCGACTTGTCGGAATCCGGACAAGGCGGACGAGCTCAAGGCCATAGAGCAGGAGCACGAAGGCGCCGTCCGGGTAATCGAGCTTGACGTGGCCCTTGATNAATCGGTCGAACAGGCTGTCAACAGCGTCTTCGGCGTTGTAGACAGACTGGACGTGCTGTTTAACAACGCGGGCATAAAGGTCGGAGAGCTTACCGACAACCTGGAAGCCGTAAATCTCGATGATTTTCACGAGTCCTTCGAGACCAACACCATAGCTCCGGTAAGGATGGTACGGGCCTTCCTGCCGCTCCTTGAAAAAAGCGACAACGGCCGGGTGGTGAATATGTCCTCCGGGCTCGGGGATATAGGAAACCACCGCGGAAGCATCCCCTCTTATGTTTACGGGGTGTCCAAGGCAGCACTCAATTTCCTTACCAGGGCCATGGCAGATGAGCTGAAAAGCAGGGGAGTTACAGTGGTCGCCATTACTCCCGGCTGGGTCCGGACCCGAATGGGAGGAGAAAACGCGGACCTAGCGCCCGACGAGTCGGCACGCGACATAGTAGAGACCGTAAAGTCCTTTACTGAAAAAGACGCCGGCAAATGGTTCAACCGCGACGGCGAGGAGCGCGTAACCTGGTGAGAAGGGGCCCGCGGCCGGCGAGATAGTATTACAGTTTTCTGAAGACCTTGATATAGTAGCGCAGAAACTCGGGTACGGAATGCACGTCCAGGGCCTCCCGCGCCACGTGGAAGATGCGGGGGGTAAGAATTTTCATGGTTTGTTCGTACTTTTGATAGGCGTCCTCTATGGCAAGGTCGCTGTCCTCTGCCAGCACCCTGTCCACTGTCTCGCCCACCCCGGCGACAATGTGCTCGACGGCCTCATGCCCCTTTTCCGCGCTTGCTTCGGTGGCCGGGTCTTTGCCCATTATTCCTTTGTCCAGCCTTTGCAGGGTCGAGAGTCCCTTTTCCAGGGCCTCTAGCTTTACAAGCTGGGGGCCAAAGGACAGCATAATCGAGGTCTCCCACATCCCGGCATGGTCGCCGTAGTATTCGATATCAGTGGCGAACACCGTCTCCGGCGCGCCCATCGCAAAGGAGCCCGTCTGTTTTTTATTGAACCGCCGCGTCTCTTTTTTCAAAAGCCTTATTAGCGACGGCGGATAGTGTCCGGAGAGGACCACGATCATTTTGAAGCCGAAGCCGGCAAGCTGGGGCAGGGCCTTTCTTATTACCGCCCTTGTGTAAGATTTTTTAAAGTGAAGTGTAAAAGGGAAAGGCATGGTATCAAAGGCGCCCCAGTACATGGCGGGAAACACCACGCCGCCGGTGCGCCTGGCGCAACGTTCGCAGAGCTCGCGGGCCTTGAGACCGTCAAGTCCCAGCGGACCGTGCTCGCCGTGCCATTCCAAAGCGCCCATCGGCACGTAAGCCACCGGCCACATAGCAATGACCCGCCTCAAGTCTTCAGGACGGGACTCTTCGTATTTAATGGATTCAGACATGGACAGACCTTGCTTTCGGGAGAACTCACCGGGATAATGATCTTATGAGACAGCATTATGGACCAATAACGGCAGCGCGGCAAGCCTTTAAGCAAGAGAAGG
>P_1C_Sed_2_UnCtyDRAFT_1000140_pt1 | contig 21692 bp, 22 predicted proteins | sample Pon1CUnioCityCA_4_FD_10229 | JGI IMG/M metagenome (IMG submission 10229) | reverse complement strand
GGGTTCTGGCCCCGTTAACACAGGTTCGAATCCTGTACCCTCAGCCAAATGTCTTTTTCGGGCTGCGGAGCATGATTCGCAGCCCTTTTTTTGTACAGTCCTTTGTCGGCGACTACCTTAACCTCCTTTTTAGTATAAAGCTTCCAATTCACTGCAGTATAGAAACAGCGGCTTTGCTGCAGCGGAGAGCAGCCTGTCACCCCGGGGATTAAGGGTTTTTGTATGAGTAGTGTAGATAATTTTGAACAAAGACAAACATTGAAGCGCTCGGATGCTTTTCTGCAGAAGCTTATTCAGAGTGCGGTGGACGGCGTTATTGCCGCTGATAATAAGGGGAACATCATTATTTTCAATGATGCGGCATCTGAGATCAGTGGGTATACGGGAAAAGAGGTGTTCACTGAAATCAATATCCGGGACGTCTATCCCGGAGACGGGGCGCGGGAAGTCATGCGCAAGCTTCGCTCCGATGACCATGGCGGCGTGGGGAAATTAAAATCCTGTAAAATTGATGTAGTGCGCAAGGACGGGAAAACTATTCCCATTCTGCTCAATGCGGCCATTATCTATGAGGACCAGCAAGAGGTCGCAACCATCGGATTTTTTCATGATTTACGCGAGGAGTTGAGGATCCGCGATGAACTGGAGAAAACCCAGGTGCAGCTTCTCCAGGCTGAAATTATGGCCTCGCAAAGTCGGCAGCGGGCCATCATTGAATCGTTTCCCTCAGGCGCGCTGGTTGTTGATGAAAAAGGTCATGTGGTGTTGATGAATCCGGTGTTTAAAAAGCATTTTCAGCTGAGCCCGGATACACAGGCCGGCGATCCGATTGAAGCCTATGTGGATAACCTGAATTTCTGCCAATTTGTCCGTAACATCCCGGAGACGGCAAAGCTGGACCCGGAGGAGGCCCCGACTTATGAATTCGGTCGCGCAAAGGACAAATATTTTTTGGCCAAAGGCCGGCCGGTCGCCGGCGAGCAGGGGGAAAACCTGGGGTCCGTGGTGATTCTTGTGGATATTACCGCGATCAAACTGTTGGACCGGCTTAAATCCGAGTTTGTGGCAAAGGTCTCGCACGAATTGAAATCCCCGCTTTCCACCATTCATGAGCAATTGAGCATGGTGCTCGAAGAGCTTACGTCCAAGCGGCAGATTGACAATCAGCAGATTCTTTTCCGGGCCCGGGAGCGAACCAACAGCCTGATTTCAATGATCGGCGATCTTCTGGATATCTCCCGGATTGAAACCGGATTGATCTCCGGGGAAGGGCGCACCCCGAATTTGGGGCAGATTTTATCGGAAACCGTTGATTTTTATCAATCCAAAGCCAATGAAAAGGGGCAGGCAATTAACCTCGCGCTTCCGCAGGCGCCGCTGCCAACGGTGAGAGCTGATCCGATCGCCCTTCAGAGTATATTTTCGAACTTGATCACCAATGCTGTCAATTATACACCGCCAGGGGGACACATCGAGGTCCTGGCCGAATTTGCCGGGGCCTATATTTCTGTGGCCATAGCAGACAACGGGTTTGGGATTGCCTCTGAATATCTGGATAAGATATTCGAACGGTTTTATCGCGTCCAAAGCGAGAAGACGCGCATGATTCCGGGAACCGGGCTGGGTCTTTCCATTGCCAGGGAGATGCTGCTCTCCATCGGTGGCTCCATTGAAGTCAGCAGCGAGCCCGACAAAGGATCCGTCTTTAGCGTATATCTGCCCATTGAGGCCAATGAAACGGATGAATAATTGTTATTTCGCTGTTAAGCGATTCACCGCTTCTGCGATCTGCTGGCCGGATGCGGGTTTTTCGAGATAATCATCAGCTTCTGTGCACATGCTGTCATAATGGGAGTAATTGGTCGGCGCGACATCCACATCCCCTGAGGTCACCCGGGAGCCGACGCTGGTCAGCAGCACAACCGGAATGTCTGCAAATTTCGGATCCTGCTTTAACTCCCGGCATAGCTCGTATCCGTTTTTCTCCGGCATCATTACATCGAGCACAATGGCATCCGGTGGATTCTGCTGGATTTTCTCAAGCCCCTCCACTCCGTTGAAGGCGCTTTCGACGACAAAGCCGCTTTTTTTCAGGTATTTTTGAACGACCAGGTTGAAGTCCGGATCATCGTCAATAACTAAAACGGTTTTGGTGTCCATTGGTGTTCCTTTCAAGCTTATGAATTCCCTGGCTGAGGCCGTTTTTATATTACTCATCGTTGCATTAATATGTGGCCATCACCGGCAATTGCCGGGAGCAATGCCGGTGATGGCAATAAAAAATTGCAAAGATTCGTAACGCTAGCGCTCATGGCACGGGGGCGCAGGCTTAGCTGACCCAACGCGATGGCGGCTGTTGTTTTCTGGCGCTTCGTTAAACGGTCTATAGCATTTCAAATGGGATGGGAGCAAGAACGAAGAAATGTCTGAAGGTTGATTTATGTGTAGCGGCTACTGTATTCAGGAATTTTCCGGTGAACGATTGATGTATGTTAAGCGCAGATTTGAATTGCCATATCTAAAATAGAATTGGAAAGACAGCCCATGATTCAACAAACCATTACCTCCTGCGACGATATTCAGTGTTTCCTGGTAACGGAGCATTTTTTTGATTATTTTCGGGATGACTCCGGTGTCAGTACCTTTGACCGGGCCCTTCTGGATCTGTCGCGTATCTATGAAAATGCCGTTTTGATTGGGGCGATTGCCGTTTCTAAATACGTTCAGCCCCCCATAGAGCCGCGCGTGACCTTTGATATTGACGTGATCCTCGAGGCGGCGGATTTTAATGATTTTTTAAATGATGAGATTCCCAAGGAAAAGCTTGTAGTGCTGGATACCTATTTTAAAACCTCGGATTCCGTCAGCCATAGTTTAATTCATAAAAAGACCGGGATCTATGTGGATTTCCTGTCAGTTCAAAGTGAATCGGTGCGCAAGCAGTTGATCCGCTATATTCTTGAAAATCCGGACCTGGCCACCAACCTTTTGGCCATGAATGAACACTGCATACGGATAGCCAAGCCTGAGCTGGTTATTGCCACGAAATTGAACCGGTATACCAAAAAGCCCCGCTCCGAAAAAGGCCTGGCCGACCGTCTGGATATCGTTAAAATCATGAAGTCTTATTACGGCCAGCCGGATCTGCTGAATCCGGATAGAATCAGAGCCTTTTGCAACCGGCGGGAAGCCAAATACCTTGAAGAAATCCTTGATGATGTTTCCTGCGATATTTGTGAGGGGGGAGCCGACGAAAAGAAAAATTAAGCTCAAGGCAGGGGTTTGGGGAGCTATTAGAGGCTTGACAGTAGCGAAAAAATAGGGCAATATTTTGGCAGGATTTAGTAGGCGTGTTTTAAGGCATGGCGTTCCGTTGTTGATGGGGAGTCAGTACCCCTGTGCGGACATAATAAAGCCGTTAATGTAGATTCTTGTCGAATGAAGGTGACAATCAATGGATTTAAAAGGCAAGCGAAATAGCACAAGAAGCCATGCGTGGCCGGAAACGGAGGCCACTATTCGATTGTCAAACTCAAAAAATGCAAAAGATACCAAGAAAACATCAATTAGTGGAAAAGTCCTTGATATCGGTGCCAGCGGAATGTTTTTGGAAACATCGGAAATTGCCCCTGAAAACGCTGAGGCTGATATTGAAATTCGGTTTGATTCCCAATCCAAATCCTCCCCGCTTAAACTTCATGCCCGCGGGAAAATTACCCGATCTGCCCCTGAGGGAATGGGTATCCGGTTTTTGTCAATTGATTTAGCCCGGTTGCAAGAGTGCATTGTCAAAAAAATGAACCGGACCCATCAAGCTACATCCAAATACACGCTCAAGGATGGGCGTTCCGCATAGCTGATATCTGCGCTGCACGGTAGCTCCGCTCAAAAAATATGTGCCTGATGACTCCATATTTCTATTGATTCGCGAGAAGGCGGGGGCGCTGCGATTTCAAAATGACTTTTTAGCTGCATCTCAAAACTGCCCCCTTTCCAAAAAAACATACCCTCAAATTTATTTCCCGGAAAAAAGGCATTAAAATTAATTGCTTAAATTATAAATTTTATCTTGACACACACCTTGATTTGACCTACCTGTGTTTTAGGCTGGAAGAATTGTCTGTTGAAAGATTGCCGGGGAGTTACCTGTACGGGCCTGTTCAATGCATGGATCTCTCGATGTTTTAGAAGTGGCTTTGAGGGAAAACGCTAATTGGTGAGCGTTCTGGCGACTGAACAGCAATGTCTCCTTTGGAGGGCAAAATCCTTGGGTGGCAAGGTCGAGCGCCGGATTAACGGGCTGAGAAAGGAAGGCCCGGCAAACTGCGGGGGTCTGCCGGGCCGTACACAGTTAAACCCATGCCGTGGAATCCGGCATGACATCCATTTTCTCGGAAAGTTGTTCAAAGGTGTTTTTCAACTCTTCGAGTTTGTTGTCGATGGTTTTTTTTTGAGGCGACCAATCGGAAGGACATTCGGCCCTCAGATGTTCAAGGTTTTTATTCAGGTCGGCGACGATACCGTTAAGGCTCTCAAGCAGGGGCTGAATTTTTTCCCTGTCCGTTTCCTCAAGCTTGCGGGTCGCCAGTATGATGTCATAAATTGTTGCTTTCCATCCGGTCAATTGGTGGTTGATGGTATCACAGTACGACTTCGCGTCCATAATAAGCGCCTCCTTTGGGTATTGGTAAGCAATCACGGTGTTGTTTTTTAATATATTTGCCGTTCATTATTTGTCAAATGAACGGTTGCATGGTAAATGCCATACGGATTACATGCATGGTGAACCAACAAACAGCAAAATAAACGATCGCGGCAACTGCCTGTGCCGCACATTGCCCGGGGACAGCGGCTGTCGGTTTCCGGGCGCATTTAGCGATAGTGCTCATGAGAGGAGCATGTATGCAAGGCAACAATCAACAGATCAACTCTACGGCTGTAAACGAAATGGATGAAGTCCTGGAGGAAGATCTGGACATCCCGACTTTTCTGCGTGAACGGAAAAAAAAGGATGTAATTCTGGATAACTGTAAGTTGGCCTCCCGGCAGGAGGCACAGCCTGATGGGGGGACGGGTATAGCATTGTTTATTCAGCGAATAAACAATCGTCTGGCGCACCCACACGCCTCCATCGAAACAGTTGCCTCGATCAAGGATCTGATAAGATACGGGCTTCCCCCAAGTATCGCCAGGCAGCTTTCTCCTCTGATCTGCGAGGGATGTAAGGAGGGGTGGGTGGTTGGCGCCTTTTTATACAAACTTGCCAGGCATCCGGATTACGAGTCCTTGATATCTCCTCGGGTGCAGCAGTTGATTCAAAATTATGTCCAGGGGCTTGGGGTCAGTTGCGTTCAACTGGAACCGGGTATCCAGCCCATTATCTATAGGCATATTTGATGGCGCCGTAAAAAGTCCAATATCTGCGTTACGCGCAATTTCTCAGAATTTCACGTACAGCTAAGTACGCTGCATTCTTTGAAATTGCGCAAGCCTTGATCTTGGACTTTTTACGAGTCCATCATAATTTGTATGAACTGCAAAAATGAAGAGGAAAATCGCCCGGACTATGAATCCGCAGCCCGTCAAATGATAGGCCAATGCATGGCGGAAACTGAGGTCATGTACAGTGATCCCGGAGGGTACTGTTATTTTCACTTTTACCCCTTCAAATGCTGATGGCATCCCAGCGCTTTCAACCCTTCTCTGTTAATCTGCGCAAAAAGCGGCAAGCCGCTCAATGCGGCTTATGGCCGTTGCCCGTATTTTTTTTTTGATAAATTTTCTGGAGCAGAAAAATATCGGCTCTGTCCTTTGGCAGGGCCTTGTCCCTGGAGCGGCACAAGCTTTTAAAGAGACTTTCCTTTTTGCAGTCCATGTGGTTTTCTTTGCCGTGAAAGCAATGCGCATTCTCCGGGATGATGACTCCTCTGGATTTGCCGAATTGCCTGAGGAGTTTATCGAAAATATTCGGTTCTGGGACCTTGATTGTCATTTTGTTCGCATTCCGGTTCAGACTGGCGACAGCCCGCGCATGACATGATTGTTACAGAATTAGTATCATCTTTTTTACCTTTCCCCCACGGCCCGCGCCTGTCAGTCATGGCTGCGCCCGGGAAAGGGCACCGGGGCAATGCTGCTTAAAAACTGTAGACCAGGGTCACCGAAGTTTCGGTATCGGTTTTTTCGGTGTCTTTCGGTACAGTTGACATATGCTCCAGAGAAAAAGCCGTTTTCATTGAAAGCGCCCCGAGAATATTGGCCTTCACCGCTGATGTGGATTTGGTTACGGTCTGATCGGCGCCGCTTTTGATGCTGAGTTCCTGTTTAAATTCCGAAGTTTCGCTCAATTGGGTGGTAAACAGGGCGTATGCCCTTAAGATAACCTCTTTTTCCTCATTCCCGCTGTCTGGTTGATTGTAGCGATAACCGGGGCCTGCCTCAACTTCCATGAGCATACGTTCGGTTTTAAACAACTGTCGGCCGTAGCCTGCGGATGCAGATGTCTGATAGTCGTAACCGCTGAATCGGTCATCTTCATAGCTGCCTGTTAAAAATACATAATCAGTTTCCGTGAATTTGAAGTCAGACTTTGCTGAAACCAGGTATTTCTCCGCTGATGGTTCCATCGTGGTTCCGCCCGTTTCGGTCTCTTTTTCTTCGGCGTTGTACAGGGCTTCAAAACGACCTTGATGCCGCCAGCGGGAAGCCTCATAATAAAGGCCAAATTTGCCGTTAAAGGATTCTGTCTCCGAATTACCGCTGGTCATTAAAAAACCAAGTTCCCCTTCCCCACCCCAGGGCGTGTCTTGACCTGCCTGCAGGGGAAGGGCAGTCAAGTTGAGCAGCAGAAGAATAAGCCCTATAAGGCGGTATTTCATCTGTGACCTCCTTTTTTCTTGCTGCAATAATAGCGCGATGACGGTATGCAACCGCGCTTTGCAAATCAATATGCCATTGTCAGTACTTGTTTCCCGGTTTAATACCAATATGAAGCGTGCAAAGGCCCATTGTCAAGCGATACCATCGAATTTGTTGGAATCCGGCCGATTGCATGAGCGCGGCAAAGGCTCCAGGTTCCGGAAATCGAATGACGGATGCGGGCAGATATCGGTAAGCCTTGGCGTTGCTGGCGAAAAAGCCGCCGATGCCGGGGAGTATTTTTTTAAAATAGGCCAGGTACAGAAATTTGAGTATCGGTTGTGTGGGTGTGGCCAGCTCCAGCACCGCCAGGCTGCCGCCGGGTTTCAGATGGTGAAAAAATTCCTGAAGAGCGGCCTTGCGGTCCATAATATTGCGGATGCCAAAGGCTATTGTGATCGCATCGAAGGAGCCGGTGGAGAAGGGCAGCGCCAGGCTGTTTCCGGCAATAAGCCGGGTTTTCCCGAAGGCTTCAAAGGAGTTTATTTTTTTGCGAGCGAGCTTGAGCATTTCCGGGGCAAAGTCGATGCCCATTACCTGATGCAACTGTGGTTTTTGTTTAAGCAGCTCGATCATCACATCACCGGTGCCGCAGGCTGCATCCAGAATGATTCCGTTTTGGGGCGTCCACAGTGCCTTTATCATCTCCCGCCGCCAGTAAACATCGCGCCGCAGGCTCAACAAGCGGTTTAAAAAATCATAGCGCGGCGCAATGCTGTTGAACATATCTTTTATAAAGCCAAGTTCCATATTGACATTCCATTTTTATGCATTAATGTATCGATGAAAGCATTTTTCCCCTTTCCCATATCATAAGATGGTCAGCTTTCAAGTTATTTAAATGATATCGGCAGCAATACGGGGTGTCGGATATTATGTCGGCGCGGGACCCTTAAAACAGCCAGAAAATAGAATAACGGATTAATGTTCAAGGAGATTCATGAGCCCGAAAAGAGATTACTACGAAATACTGGGCGTCAATCGCGACGCCGATGCCCAGGAGCTTAAGTCCAAGTACCGCAAGATTGCCCTGAAGTACCATCCGGACCGAAACCCTGGAGACAAAGAGGCAGAAGAAAATTTTAAAGAGGCCGCCGAAGCCTACAAGGTCTTATCCGATCCGGAGCAAAAGCGGATTTATGATCAGTTTGGGCATGAGGGCTTAAACGGATTGAATGGCGGCGGCGGCGGCGGTGCCGGCGGATTTGAAGATATTTTTTCCAGTTTCGGCGATATCTTTGAGGAATTCTTCGGTTTCCGCGGCAGTCGGCGAGGCCGGGCAGGGGCCATGCGCGGGGCCGATCTGCGCTACGATTTATCTATTGATTTCATGGAAGCGGCGTTTGGCCTGGATACGGAGATTGATGTTGAAAAAATGGTTGCCTGCCCAACTTGTGAGGGCTCTGGCGCAAAGCCCGGAACCGAGCCTGAGACCTGTTCTCAATGCCGCGGGACAGGTCAGTTTGTGCGGACCCAGGGGTTTTTCTCGGTAAAAAGCGCCTGCCCGAATTGCCGCGGTGAAGGGCGCGTTATTAAGGAGCCCTGCCCTGAATGCCGTGGACGGCAGCAGGTTGTGGATTCCAAGAAAGTCTCGCTCAAGATCCCGGCAGGGGTGGATGACGGCTCCAAATTAAGGCTCTCCGGTGAAGGTGAGCCCGGTGCCAACGGGGGGCCGGCGGGCGATCTTTATGTTTTTATCCGGGTCAAGCCGCATGAATACTTTGAGCGCCGCAATAATGATGTCATCTGTAAAGTGGAATTGTCGTTCGTCCAGGCGGCCATAGGCGATAAGGTGACCGTGCCCACATTGGAGGACGAGGAGACGGTAACGATTCCGGGCGGCACTCAATTCGGAGATACGTTTCGGTTGCCGGGGGAGGGAATCCCCTCCCTGCGGACCAATATCCGGGGGGATCAAATTGTGCAGGTAGAATTGCGTACACCAAAGCATCTTAATAAACGCCAGGAAGAACTGCTTCGTGAATTCAGCAAGATCGAATCGGAAAAATTTTCCACCCGGATTAAAAAGCTGTTCAAGAGCGGTAACGCCAAAGCCGCCAGGTAAAAGGACCGGACAATGTATGAATTAAAGGTGGTGACACGCTTTGCAGCAGCGCATCAGTTGAAGATGGTAACAGAGAAGTGCGAGAATCTGCACGGCCATAATTGGCAGGTCGAGGTTTTTGTAGCCGGACCAGAGTTAAACAGCGCGGGCGTGCTGGTGGATTTCGGTGAAATCAAGAAGCACCTCGCCACCGTGATCGACTCCCTGGATCACAAGTTTTTAAATGAACTGGATTTTTTCGGGGAGATCAATCCGTCCTCTGAAAACATTGCCTGTTTTATTGCCCGGCAGATGCAGGCAAAGTTGGATGTTCCCTCCGTTAATGTCTCACGGGTCACTGTATGGGAATCGGATGACGCCTGTGCCACATACTACCGGTCAGACAGCATCCATGCCTGATGGCTTCGAAAAACATACAATATCTGGTTTTAAAAGAAACGTATATGTTACCATCAGTTCTGATTTGTTTTAAAAGGCCCGGTGCCGCAGCTTCCATCCCGGAAGCAAGGGCATAATCGGTCAGCCTGCCAAGAATCGGTTGATTTGCCAGCCGGTTTTCGATAAAAAACCCCCACTGACTGGAAGAAGCCGAAATTTTTGGCATCAGTGGGGGCGAGCAAGAAAAACTGGAAACAGCACTCCTTAAGCTCGCCTCACAAATACCAGATAGTTTCGCTCAAGGTCAACTTTTATACGCCCGTGCGCCAAAAGATTGGCAAGCTTATCGCCATTCAGGATGGAGGGGTAGCGGTATTGATTCAAACACCGGTAATGTCGCCTGAAAAACATGCAGCTGTCCGGGTCATCCGGGTTTCCAAACAGTACGGTCAGATAACGGCACTAAGTGATATTTCCCTGTCGGTTTTTGAAAAAGCGTTTGTCTTTGTGACAGGCCCCAGCGGCGCGGGAAAATCAACCTTGATCAAGCTGCTTTATATGGGCGAGTCGTTCACGAATGGCGCCATTATAGTTGACGGTGTGAACCTGGCGCGGGTTTCGCGAAAGCAGATCCCCTGGCTTCGCCGAAAATTTGGTGTTATTTTTCAGGATTTCAAATTGATCGCCAGTAAGACGGTCTTTGAAAATGTGGCCCTGGTACTGGAGGTCGCCCGCAGCCGGCCGGATGAGATCAAGGATCGGGTGTATGCGGTGCTCGAGACAGTGGGCATTGCGGAAAGGGCGAATGAATACCCGCCGGTGCTCTCCGGTGGTGAGCAGCAGCGGGTGGCGGTGGCACGGGCTATGGTCGGCCGGCCGAAGTTTATTCTGGCTGATGAGCCCACCGGCAGCCTGGATCCGGATTCAGCCGGCCATATATTCGGATTGCTTCAGACGGCGCATCGACAGGGCACCACAATTATTCTGGCCACGCATGACGCCTCGCTTATCCGGGCCCATTGCGGGTCTTTGGTGCGCCTGGAGAACGGGCGGATGCAAATGCAACCAGCAGCTGATGGTTAACCGGTTTGCCAATGACCAGCTCAACTATTAAACGGGCCTTGCGTGATATGCGCAATAATGCCTATCTCCACACCATTTGTGTTATCACCATTTCGTTGGCGGTATTTATATTAAGCGCCTTCGCTCTTTTTTATATAAACGCCACGGAGCTGCTGGATGCATGGAAAAAGGGCGTGCGGGTGGTTGCTTATGTTGCAGATGGCCTCTCAGCGCAGCGGATGACGGCAATCAAGTCTCGGATACAGGCCCTGGATGGCGTGGAGACGGTTGAATTTGTATCAAAGCAAAGCGCTTTTGATGCATTGAAGGCCGATATCGGTGAGCAGTCGGCGCTGCTGGAGGGCCTGGAGGAAAATCCGCTGCCGGATGCATTTGAGGTTCGACTGGCGCAATCCTTTGTCAACCTTGAGGCGATCGGTCGGCTGGCTGCCGGCATAGCCTCGATTGAGGGCGTCGATGACGTCGAGTATGCACAGAAATGGCTCAGCCGGTTTGCCGGGGTTTACAATTTATTTAAAGTCACGGGGCTGGTGCTGGTGGGGATGTTTTTTATCGCTATTGTATTCATCGTAGCCAACACCATTCGCTTGATTCTCTATTCTCGCCGTGAAGAGATCGAAATCATGTGGATTGTCGGGGCGGATGAAAGCTTTATCAAAGCCCCGTTTTATCTGGAAAGCCTGCTGTTGGGGCTGGCGGGCGGGGTTGCCGGCGTGGTTTTTCTGTATCTGGCCTACTTGGGCACAGTTCCCAATTTTGCCCCGGAAATTCTTTTTTCTTTTTATGAAATCCGGTTTCTTCCCGCCTCTATTTGGGTGGTTATCGTATTTTGCAGTATGGTGGTTGGATGGGCAGGATGCCATTTTTCAATCCAGCGGTTTTTAAAAATTTAATTTTCATGTTGTTTCTCGCCGCAGGGGTGCTGGCCAGTGGCCCCGCAGAGGGCTTGGATGATGGGAAAGGAATTGGGCTGATCCAGGCCGACCGGTTGAATATGCGCAGCGGTCCGGGATTGGATCAGCCGGTTGAAAAGGTGCTGCCAAGGGGTACCCTTGTTCGGGTGCTGGCCCGTGCCAACGGTTGGCTGAAGGTCAGCCATGAGGGGGATGTCGGCTTTATCGTCCATCGCGCGCAATATGTGCGCTATCCCCTGCGTTCCGGCAAAGACGGGCTTAGCAGCGAAATTGAGGCCCTCCGGGAAGAAGCCGGCAAGGTCAGGGAGAAAATCCGGGCGGGTCAGAAAGAAATTTCAGCTTACAGCCGGCAGGAGAAAAGAATTATTGATGCCCTTGATGCGGTCGACCAGCAAATGGCCGAGGCCCGAAGGAAGATTCGGGATATCGGGGAGGAAATCGCGGCACTCGACCAGGAGATGGCCAACACCCGCAAACGGGTTGAGCACCTGGAAAATTCGTTGGCGGAGGAAAAAGCATATGCCCGCCGCCGGCTGGTTGCCCTCCACAAGATGCGCCGCCTCGGGGAGATGAACCTGCTGGCGTCTGCTGAATCCATCAATACTTTTTTAAACCGTAAGGCCGCCATGGAGAAAATCCTGGAGTATGACCAGCGGGTGGTGGCCGGAATGCTTGAGAAGCAGGTGCAGTTAAAAGAGATGCTGGCTGCTTTGGATGCGCAGACGGCAAGAAAAAAAAAGCTTGAAAGTCAATACAGCCAAACGCTTGCGCAGTTAAAGCAAAAGGAGGCTGAACGCAAGCAGCTTCTCTCGGATATCCGTAGAAAAAAAGCCACCCGCAAAACCACATTGAAATACTTGAAGAATGCGGCCGACCGGCTTGCGCAGACCATATCCGATCTTCAGGGGCAAACCGCGGCCCCACCTGATTCACCACGCCTTTTTTCCTCATATCAAGGCTTGCTAAATATGCCGGTAGAAGGTAAAATCATTTCGGATTATGGCAGATACATTGAACCCCGCTCCGGGGTTGCCAACTTCCGCAACGGCATTGAGATCCAAACAGTCCGGGGCGCGCCGGTCCGGGCTGTTTTTGCCGGAGAAACCATTTATGCGGACTGGTTGAAGGGATACGGCAATGTGATCATCATCGCGCATGGCAATGAATATCATACAGTGTATGCTCATGCTGAAGAGATTTTTTTAAGCCAGGGCGACCATGTGGAAGCCGGAGATGTGATCGCCACGGTAGGCGATTCCGGAAGTTTGTCCGCAACGGCCCTGTATTTCGAAGTACGGCATGGCGGTGATCCCGTCAATCCGCTGAAATGGATAGATAACAGCTAAAAGGAGAATTAAATATGGCCTTGACGCACAGGCAGGGGGTAAAAGGCGGGATAGTGGTCATCATTGCCGCTTTTATCGTCGTTTCCGCAACCTGCGTTTATGGGGATCTAACCCGATCTGAGGAAACTTATAAAGGATTAAAGCTCTTCAGCGACGTCATTGAAGAGATCGAAAATAATTATGTGGAATCCGTGGACACCGGGGAGTTGATCGAAAAAGCCATACACGGCATGGTCGACAGCCTGGATCCCCATTCCTCCTTCATGCCCCCTGAGGCTTACGAGGATCTCCAGGTGGAGACCAAGGGCGAGTTCGGCGGCATCGGGATCGTAATTACGAAGCGGAACGGTCGTTTGACGGTTATCTCGCCTATCGAGGGTACGCCTGCATACAAGGCTGGTGTACAGGCCCAGGATATTATTGTAAAAATTGACGGCGAGCGAACAAAGGACATGATGCTTTGGGAGGCGGTCAAACGGATGCGGGGTGAAGAGGGGACCCCGGTAGATATCACCGTGTACCGCAAGGGGGAGAAGGATACCCTTGATTTTACCTTGAAGCGCGAGATTATTCCGCTGGACAGTGTGCGGCATTTAACCCTGAAACCGGGCTACGGCTATCTCTGGATCACCAATTTCCGTGAGAACACAACGGCCGAGGTCAAAAAGGCGTTGGATGCACTGGAGAACGCAAATTCTCCACTGAAAGGTTTGATTGTAGACCTGCGGGACAATCCCGGCGGGCTGTTGAACCAGGCGGTGAAGGTGTCGGATATTTTCCTGGAAGAGGGAAAAATTGTTTCCATAAGGGGCCGGGACAAAGAGGAGACGGAAAATTACTCTGCCCATCCGGACCGGCCGGAGCGAAACTATCCCATTGTCCTGCTGATTAACGGCGGCAGCGCCAGTGCAGCGGAAATTGTTGCCGGTGCGCTTCAGGACAACGGCCGGGCACTGGTTCTGGGCACCACCTCTTTTGGAAAAGGCTCGGTACAGACCGTCAAACCTCTGCGGGACGGGTTTGCACTGAAATATACCATTGCTCGTTACTATACGCCCAGCGGCCGTTCCATCCAGGCGGAAGGGATTCACCCGGACCTTGTGGTCAAGCGCCGAATGCTGGATGAGAATATGGAGGCGGGTATTGATGCCAATCTGATCAAGGAAGAGGACCTGGAAAATCATTTGATGCCGGAGGATGAGAGCTCGCAAGAGGGCGGGGAAGCAGGAACGGATGAAGGCTCGGGCACTGACCCCGGTATTGAGGATGAAGAAATCATGAATGGGGATAAAACGGAAGCCGAGGATGCCGGGGAAGCCGAGGATGCGCAAAAATTGATGCGCTTAAGGGATGCGGTATACCGGCACAGCGATTCTGATCCAAAGGCCATGCTGCTGGATTCCCAGATAAATCGAGCCTATGAGTTGCTCCGGGGATTTGAGATTTTTCAGCAAGGTTCCAAAAATAGAGAATAATGATATTTTGGATTTTATGCATTTATCGAAATCCCGGACGGATTTAAATGCCCAGCAAGCAGGACACGACGAAACCAAAGAAAAAGCCGGCCGCCAAAAAGGCGCCTGCCAAAAAAGCACCTGTTAAAAAGGCGGCTCCAAAGCAAGGGGCGACTTCAAAAAAAAGCGCCGCGAAAAGCCAGGGGAAGAAGGGCGTAACCGGTGGTACACGCAGCAAGCCCAAGAGCCGGTCCACTTCCCGGAGAAGCCCCGCGAAAGGGCAAACCGGAGGGGCTTCGGGCGGCCCTGGCCGTTTTTTTGCGATTCTGTCGTTTGTTATGGTCGCAGTCGCCTTGGGGATCGGCGTTTATGCCTGGATTCAGGCAACACCGCCCCGGCCTCCGGATAAGCGCCATGCGGCCCCGCAGGCGGAGCTGCCCAGAAAAACAAAACAATTTGGCAAGGCCGAAAATACTGCAATACCGCCTACCCCGGAGACAAAAGGCACTGCCGCGCCCCTGCCATCTTCGGCGCCGGAACTGGCGTTGCCGGACAATCGGCCTCTGGCGGCCATCATTATCGATGATATAGGGGATAACAAAGCAATAGCGGAGAAATTTTTCAGCCTGGAGGCGGCCTTCACCTACGCGATTCTTCCCCATACCCGGCATACTCGCGAGATTGCAGAAGCCGCTATTCGCCGCGGCTATCAAGTGATGCTGCATCTGCCCATGGAGCCCAATGAATACCCGGAGATAGATCCCGGCCCCGGTTCCCTGCTGACCCTGATGACCCCGGATGAGCGGATCCGTCAATTAAAAATAAATCTGGCTGCAGTGCCGCAGGCCCAAGGGGTTAACAATCATATGGGCTCAAAAATGACGGCCATGTCCGATCAAATGAATCAGATCTTTACCGTCCTGAAAAAACGAGATCTCTTTTTCATTGACAGCCGAACCACGGCTGCCACCCAGTGCCGCTCATCGGCGCGTCTGTTTAATATCGCTTTTGCCGAGCGTGATGTATTCCTGGATCATGTTCCACGCCGGGAAGCCATTTTTCAAAAAATCGAGGAGTTGGTCCAGGTGGCGGAAATCAGCGGCTGCGCTGTTGCCATCGGTCACCCCCATCAAAGCACCTATGAGGTGCTCAGGGAAGCGTTGCCCCAAATCAACCAGCGGCTCCGGCTGGTCCCTGCTTCTGCTTTGGCGAAAACCTTTTAAGTATCATGTTTTTTCTGCGAGACTTGTCGCAATGGCGATCCAGTCCTCTTCTGAACGGATTTCCCAGACCTTTAGCTGTTTTTTTGCCATCTCTTCTAATACCCACTGCCGTTTTTCACCGATAATTCCCGAACAGATAAAAATTCCGTTTTCCGCCAGGAGCGCTGGAATATCGGAGAGAAGGGGCAAAATTACCTCGGTCAGTATATTGGCCGCGATAAAATTAAACTTCCCAGTCACCCTGGCCGTGAGATTGCCGGTTTCCACACAATATTGGCTGGATGTGACCTGGTTTTGGGCTAAGTTTTCAAGGGCAATGGAGATGGCATCCGGATCTTTGTCAATGCCGGTCATATGAGCAGCGCCAAGTTTTTCAGCAGCAAGCATCAGGATGCCGGAGCCCGTGCCGATATCCAGAAAGGTGTCGCCCGGTTTCAGGTAGGTCTCCATCAGCTGGATGCAGAGCCTGGTTGTCGCATGGGTGCCGGTGCCGAATGCCATGCCCGGGTCGATCTCCAGTATGGTCTCGCCCGGCTTTGCTGTATAGTCTCGCCAGGTGGGTTTGATGACAAAGCGATCCGAGATTTTTCTGGGGTAAAAAAATTTTTTCCACGATTCCGCCCAGTCTTCTTCATTCACGTCCGTATAGACAATTCGGCTGATGATGCCTGCTTTCTCGTTTATCCGGTTTAATTCAGACTCCAGTTGCCGGCAGTTTTCTGGCAGTCGCTCGTTTTTTGAAAAATAGCCGATGACCGCGTAATGCTCCGGCATCTCGACCGCGTCCGGCGCCCAGTCAATATCCTGCTCGTACTCCGGCGATTCCACAGTGACCCCGTTTAGTCCCAAGTCATAATATATATCCGATACCAAGGAGATGGCAGTATCCATATCCTGGTAAAGGGAGTAATCGATTACAACTTTTGCCTCAATCCATTTCATCGCTTATTCCTTCAGGTTGAAGAAGAGTTTTCAACTCCTTTAAGTTTTCACTTTTGCCCATGGCAATGACGGTGTCGCCCGCCTGGATCAGGGTTTCATAAGAGGGATTAAAAAGCATGGTCCCATTGGGCTTTTTGATGGCGATAATAATCAGGTCGAATTTCTGGCGGATGCCGGAGTCTTTGACCATGACATGGGCCAGGTGCGAGGTCGGGGCCACCGGAATTTCATCCATCTGTATATCTTTTCGGTTATAAGCAAATACCAGATCCAGAAACGAGCTCACCGAGGGTCGGCGCAATGGCAAGAACAGGTTTATTCCAATAATCCGGGAGTCTGGTTGTCCGCGTTTGTGCTGCACGGCCAAATTAAGGCGAATCAGGCTGAAAGACAAGAGAATTTTATCCATGCTCGTGGAAATTGCCCGTCAGCAGGAGCCGGAGCCCCCAAGGCCGGTGCGGCTCCGGCTAGGAAGCGCCCGCTAATTCGCTTGACGGGTGAGAAGCGAATTGATAAAGCTCTGTCTACAATGGCATTTGATTCAAGAAAATATGAGCGCCTGCGCGAGTCAATGGTGAAAAATCAGATTGAAGCCCGCGGCATTACGGATCCGGCCGTTCTTTCCGCCATGCGAGAGGTGCCGCGGCATATGTTCGTCAGTGAAGCCCTCATGGCTCAGGCCTATTCGGATCATCCCCTGCCCATCGGCGAGCAGCAAACCATTTCACAGCCCTATATCGTTGCTCAAATGACCCAGGCCCTGCAGCTCGACCGAACGGACCGGGTGCTCGAGATCGGCACCGGCTCCGGGTATCAGGCCGCTGTTCTGGCGCAAATCGTCTATCGGGTCTACACAATCGAGAAAAAACGTAATCTTCATATCCAGGCCCGGAAAATTTTTGACCAGCTGCGAACCATGAACGTCGTGACCCGGTATTCGGATGGGACCATGGGCTGGAAGGAAGAAAGCCCGTTTGATGCCATCCTGGTTACTGCCGGCGCTCCCGAGATCCCTGCCACGCTGCTGAACCAATTGGCCATGGGCGGTCGCATGGTTATTCCGGTGGGCCAGTCTTTTTCCCAGGAGTTGATTAAGCTCTACCGCGATGAAAACGGTATTCATCAGAGTCGCCTGGGGGGCTGCCGATTTGTCAAGCTTGTCGGGGAATACGGGTGGCGCGAATCATGAGCCGGCAAATCCCGGCATCGCTCTCCTGGCGGGATGTATTTTTTCGCACCCCGGGTCCGAAAACCTTGAGGCAGGCCTTGATTCTCGTTCTCAAGGGAATGTGCATGGGGGCGGCGGATACGGTGCCGGGAGTTTCCGGGGGCACCATTGCACTGATAACGGGTATATATGAAGATTTGCTGGCGGCGGTAAAATCGGCAAATGCCAGAATGCTCGCTTGTCTGCTGCGGTTTGACATCAAGGGCGCGGCCGCCGAGCTGCATATTCGGTTTCTGCTGGCACTGTTCTGCGGTATCGGGGCGGCGGTCGTGACTCTGGCACGCATCATGAATTATCTCCTCCACCATCACCCGCAATTGACCTGGAGCCTCTTTTTCGGCCTGATCGCGGCTTCCATATGGGTGGTGGGACGAAAAGTGAAGCGATGGGGAGCCGGCACGGTCGTTTCATTTCTCATCGGGGCCGCAGCGGCGTTTCAGGCGGTCAGGCTGATGCCGGCGGAGACCCCGGAAACCTTTGGATTTATATTCCTGTCCGGAATGATCGCCATCTGCGCCATGATTCTGCCTGGCTTGAGCGGGGCTTTCATCCTGGTCATTCTGGGTAAGTATGAATTTATTACCGCTACGCTTAAAAATCCGTTGGATCCCGTTAATATGGGCATTATATTGGTTTTCGGGGCGGGTTGTATCGTGGGGCTTGCCGGATTTTCACGCGTGCTGAAATTTTTGCTTGACGCCTATTATTATCTGACCCTGGCTTTTCTCACCGGCCTGATGGCAGGGTCCATGCGAAAGGTCTGGCCGTGGAAAGAGGCCCTGGAGACAAAATTTATCGGCGGGGAGCTTCGTGTACTGCAGGAGCGCAACGTGATCCCGGATGCGCTGAATTCGGATGTGCTGCTCGCCGTCAGCCTGATGGCCATCGGTTTTGCAGCAGTCATTGCCCTGGAAAAATTAACGGACACCCCAACCCGGACAGGGAATACGGCAACCTAACCTGAGCCTGAATCATCATTTATTCCCGAATTTTTTTTGCAGTTCCTTCTGGACAACCGGAGGCACCATGCTTTCAATGTTGCCGCCAAACTGGGCGGCTTCCTTGATAATCGAAGAACTGGTAAATATCCAGCGCAGCCCGGTCATAAGAAATACGGTTTGCACCTCGCGATTCAATCTCCGGTTCATCAAGGCCATCTGAAATTCGTATTCAAAGTCCGAGACCGCCCGCATGCCGCGTAAAATGGCATGGGCCGCCCGTTTCTGGGCATAATCGACAAGCAGGCCGTCATAGGAGTCGACTTCGATATGCTCCAGGTCTTCCAGCGATTCGGTTAGCAGCCGGATGCGTTCCTCAACGGTAAACAGCGTTTTTTTGGCGGGATTGTCCAAAATGGTAATAATAATTCGGTCAAATATTTTCAAGCCCCGATGAATAATATCAAGGTGTCCGTTGGTAACCGGGTCGAAGGATCCGGGATAAATCGCTGTGCGCTCCATTTGCCGCCGTCCTTTTATGATTAGTCCTGATGGCTTCCTAAAAATAACCAATCCCTGCGTTGCACTTGCCTAAATTCAGGTTTCATATCATATAATTTAAAAAGGTCACAAGGGATTTCCCATATTTGCGCCGATCCGCAATTTCAAATGAAGAAGGGATGCCCTCGGGAAAGTCGCTTCTTCCGGCCCCGTGTTCAACAAGCACCTGCGCTTCATTTTTAAGGCAGCGGCCGTCGGATAGATTTTTCAGGGCCAGCGTGATCAGATCCTGATGCTCATAGGGCGGATCCATAAAAACCAGGTCAAATCCGGGTTTATCCCCCCGGATGCAGTTTAAATCCCTCGCAATATCCCACCTGTAGCATTGGGTTTGCTGCTCTGCCTGACAGAGGCGGATATTTTTTTTAATAACCATCATTGCTGCGGTGTCCGCATCAATCAATACCGCATCGAGAGCTCCCCGGCTCAATGCTTCCAGAGCATACGCGCCGGTTCCGGCGAAAAGGTCCAGCACCCGGGCGCCCGGGATCGCCGGTGCAGTGATGCCAAATACCGCCTCTCTCAGTTTTGCACCAGTGGGGCGGGTATTTGACCCGGGTGCCGCGTAAAGCTTTTTGCCTTTCAGGCTGCCGGCTATAATTCTCATCGCTAAACTTTAATTTGCCTGGCCATTTTTTGTAAATAGGACTTTTCCACCCCGATCTGTTCGGCGGTTTTGGCCATATCGAATGCGTTTTCCGTCAGTTTCCGTCGAATAAATTCTTTCTCAAATGCCTGCCGGGCTTCTTTTATGCGGCGAAAGTCAAATAGGGCGGGATCGGGCCCGCCTGCCTGCGACAGTTTTGGATTATACGGGGCTGGAAGATCCCTTGCGGTAATCGTATCATTTTTGGAAAATATTGCCAGGCGCTCCAGAAGATTTTTGAATTCCCGAATATTGCCGGGCCAGCTGTATTGCTTTAGCATTTCAAGTACCGGCGATGAGATGGTTTTTAGGGGAATGCCATTATTTTCGGCGATCTGGGCAAGAAACAATTCGGCCAACTCCGGTATATCCGCCGCGCGATCTCTTAAGGGCGGCACTGAAATCGGAATGACATTTAAGCGATAATAGAGATCCTCCCGAAAGCGGCCGGCTTCAATTTCCCGGCCGAGGTCCTTGTTGCTCGAGGCAATAACCCGCACATCAATGTTTAAGGTGCGTCCGCCGCCCAGGCGTTGGAATTTTTTTTCCTGCAAAACCCGAAGCAGCGTGGCCTGGGTTTTTAAATCCATGTCTGCGATTTCATCAAAAAACAGGGTGCCCTGGTCGGCCATCTCAAATTTTCCCTTTTTTTTGACCGTGGCCTCGGTGAATGCCCCTTTTTCCTGGCCTAGCAGTTCGATCTCCATCAGTTCATTGGAAATGGCGGCGCAGTTGATATCAATTAAGGGCATCTCCTGGCGGTGGCTGAACTGGTGAATCATCCGGGAAACAAGTTCTTTGCCGGTGCCGTGTTCTCCGGAAATCAGTACCCATGCATCCGTTGGGGCGGCTATGTGGATCTGCTTTTTCAGCTCCTGGATCGGGGGGCTGTTGCCGGTAATTGAATTGCGCTCGATGGTTTTTTTCCGTAAATACTGATTTTCTTCTTCAAGGCGGCGGAAGTTGAGTGCATTGTTGATGGCGACGATGACTTTATCTATGGAAATGGGTTTTTCGACAAAATCGTAGGCTCCCATTTTGGTGGCATTAACAGCCGTTTCAATGGTGCCGTGACCGGTGATCATCACCACCTGGGTACCGGGATGATGCTTTTTGATTTCCTTGAGCGTATCGATGCCGTCAATGCCCGGCATCCAGATGTCGAGCAGAACCAGGTCCGGGGACTCGGTCTCCAGGGTCTTGAGGGCTTCATATCCATTGGTGGCGGTCAGTGTCTCAAACCCTTCGTCGGCAAGAATACCGCTCAGCGATTTGAGTATGGATGCTTCATCATCAACGATAAGAATCGATGGAAACATAAACGGCTTCTCCTTCAGGTGTTATCGGATCGGAAATTCAATGATGAACCGGGAGCCCCGGGGGTGATTGTCTTCGGCCCAGATGCGTCCGTTGTGATCAGAAACAATGGTGCTGACAATCGCCAGGCCCAGGCCCATTCCGGATTTTTTAGTCGTAAAATCGGGTTCAAACAGATAGGATTTGTCGCTGTCTGCAATGCCTTCGCCCGTGTCGGCAACTTCCAGGAAAACATGCGCCTTCTTCTGGTCACAGTAAATCTTAATCAGAATGCTGCCTTCCGTTTTAATGGAGGAGATGGCATTGTCAATTAAATTTATCAGGGTCTGCTTGATCTGCTGGCGGTCCAACTGCAATACGGGAATGTTTTCCTGGTTCTCCATGTGAAATTCGATGTTTGGATAACCGTCCCGGTACAAGGCGATGGACTCCTGGACAATCGGTGGCAGTTCGCAGGGGGCGGGGTTGGCTGTTGGAAACTTGGCGAATGTTGAAAATTCGTTGACCAGGTTTCTGATGAGTTCCGTGTGTTCCGCGATGGTCTGGATACATTCATCAAATACCGGGTCATCAATGGTGGTTTTATATTTGCGTTTGAGCCGCTGGGCAGACAGGGATATCGGGGTGAGCGGATTTTTTACCTCATGGGCGATACGGCGGGCCACTTCCCGCCAGGCAG
>P_1C_Sed_2_UnCtyDRAFT_1000139_pt1 | contig 21744 bp, 20 predicted proteins | sample Pon1CUnioCityCA_4_FD_10229 | JGI IMG/M metagenome (IMG submission 10229) | reverse complement strand
CATTTACCGCGTTGCGGCAGCGGCTGGCGTCTGAATCAAAGGCATTCCTGCTGCTGCTGGGGACGGCGTGGGGGCTGACCGATGAGGTGATTGCGGGTGCGGATGCCTTACTCGCACCGATTCTCGGTAAAACGACCCATGGTGAAACCGGATACAATCACCTGCCGGTGCGGGCCGCAGCAGCGATTATTTTGGACAGATTATTGGGATTAGAAGAATAAACACATTTTTTAACCAGTCACAGGACGATCAGACGCGGGCGTGAAACCGCTCTGATGGCATAGGAAATTGAGGTTGTCATGGAAAAGATTAAACAGCTTGAAAGAGAACATCTTCGGCTCGACTATCCGGAGTTTTTTCCGGGTGATACGGTGCGGGTGCATGTGCGTATCCGGGAAGGGGAAAAAGAGCGGGTCCAGGTTTTTAAAGGCGTGGTGATCAGCCGGCGCAAAGGTACAACCAATGCCACATTTACCGTTCGCAAAGTTTCTTACGGCGTGGGTGTGGAACGTGTGTTCCCGCTGAATTCACCAAGTATCGACAAGATTGAGGTTGTAACCCATGGCCGGGTGCGCCGGGCCAAGATTTACTATTTGCGCAATCTTAAGGGAAAAGCTGCCCGCATAAAAGAGCGCCGATATAAGTAGTGCCGGAAGAGCGTGCCACACAGCCGGTAAAAGGGCTGATTAAACGAACCAATGGGTTTATGCGATGGACCAGTGGGCTTATGAAAATCAGGCCCGGGACGGCGGGTTTAAGCATATTGCAGGTATAGACGAGGTCGGCCGTGGTCCGCTGGCCGGTCCGGTCCTGGCCGCTGCCGTGATTCTGCCCCCGGATATGCAGGATTTTCCGGAGCTTGGAATCAGGGATTCCAAGCAGCTTTCCCCGAAAAAACGTGAGAAACTCTACGCCCTGATCTATGAGCACGCGCACTCAGTGGGCCTTGGCATTGTGGATCCGGTGGAAATCGATCGGATCAATATTCTGCAGGCGGCTTTCGCCGCCATGGTCATGGCCCTTCGCAACCTGGTGCCGACTCCGGATTTTATTCTGGTGGACGGAAGCTTTCAGCTGCCCGTTGATATTGCCCAGAAAGCCATTCCCAAGGGAGACCGGTTAAGCATCTCCGTTGCTGCGGCCTCCATTGTTGCAAAAGTCAGCAGGGACCGGATGATGGCAAGCTATGCTTTGGATTATCCGGAATATGATTTCTGTGCCAATAAAGGCTACCCCACCCAATTCCATAAGTCCGCCATCGCCAGGTTTGGGGCCTCTCCCATTCACCGATTGAGTTTTAAAGGGGTGCGTACGGTGGCCGCTCTTGAAAGGGCATAGAATCGCAAATGTTGAATCAGCACCAAAAATTGGGGCAAAGCGGCGAAGCGCTCGCCCGGCGGCATCTGATAAAGAAAGGCTATCAAATTCTGGAGCGCAATTACAGAAATCGTCTGGGGGAAATTGATATCATCGCCCGGGAGAATGAAACCCTGGTTTTTGTGGAAGTAAAAACCCGTCGCTCTGATCGTTATGGCAGCCCCCGCCTGGCCATCACGGCGCACAAGCAAAAGAAGCTTTCCATAACCGCCCTGGCTTATCTCAAGCAGACCCGCCAGATCGATTGCAAAGCCCGATTTGATGTGGTTTTGATCAATGCCGCCAGCCGAACCCCTGAAATCGAGACCATTCACAACGCGTTTCCCCTCTGTTATGGCTGAGCAGCCATCGGCATCATCGGCCGGAATCCTCTACATCGTATCCACCCCCATCGGCAACCTGGCCGATATTACCCTGCGGGCTCTGGACGTGTTGAAAACGGTGGGTCTGGTGGCCGCCGAAGACACCCGTCATACGCGTAAATTGCTTGCGCATTACGGGATCTCCGTCAAGCTGATTTCCTGCCATGAACACAATGAGCAGGAGCGCGCCGCGCAGTTGGCGGCAAAGCTCAGCTCCGGCCTTTCGGTGGCACTGCTATCCAATGCCGGCACACCCACTGTATCCGATCCGGGATACCGGGTTTTGCAAGCGGCCATTGCCGCCGGTATTCGGATCGTCCCCATTCCCGGTCCTTCCGCGGCCATGACGGCTTTAAGCGCCGCGGGGCTCGCCTCTGATGCTTTTTTTTTCGAGGGCTTTCTTCCTCAAAAGGGCGCCAAGCGAACCGCCCGCTTGAAACAGCTTGCAGAAATGCCGGCCACCATTATATTTTATGAATCCCCTCATCGCGTGATCCCGCTTTTGGAAGAGGTTCTCGAATTGATGGGAGATTGCCCGGTGGTTCTGGCACGGGAGATGACCAAGCGCTACGAGGAGTTTCTTCGGGGGCGTGCAGCCGAGGTGGCGGCTGTTTTGGCCTCTCGCCCCGCCATCAAGGGTGAATTGACGCTGCTGGTCTCGGGCAGGCAGGCGCGCGGGCCCGATGATTCAGAGAACCTCAGGCAGGCCGTCAGTGATGCCATGGCTGAAGGTTCAACCGGCAGTGCCAGGCTTTCGCGGGACTTATCCAAACGTTTCGGTGTGCCCAGGAATAAAATTTATGAAATTATTCTGAAACTCAAACAGGAATCTACCGCCGACAGCAGCGGGAAAGGAGAATCCTCCCATGGAGAAACTTGATGCTATCTTTTCACCGGAATCAGTGGCCGTTGTCGGCGCCTCTTCCACGCCCGGGAAGGTCGGGCATGATATTTTTGCCAATGTCCTGCGGGGGGAATTCAAGGGGACCCTGTACCCGGTCAACCCAAAGGCCCGATCGATCCTGAGCGTCCGCTGTTACGCCTCGGTTACCGATATTCCGGATCCCATTGATCTGGCCATGCTTATTCTCCCGCCAAAAGCTGCGTTCAATAGCATCGAGGAATGCATTAAAAAAGGCGTCAAAGGCATTGTCATCGTATCCGCGGGCTTTAAGGAGGTCGGCGGCGAAGGTGCAGCGATTGAAGGGCAGATTGCCGAAAAGTGCCGCGCCGCAAATATCCCCCTGATCGGCCCCAACTGCCTGGGTGTTATCAACCCCAGCAGCAATGTCCGTTTAAATGCCAGTTTCTCTACGCGGATGCCCCACAAAGGCAATATTTCCTTTATTTCCCAGAGCGGGGCTTTGTGCACGGCCGTTCTCGATTTTGCCGCGGACCGGGGTTTCGGGTTCTCCAAGTTTGTCTCCATTGGAAACAAGGCGGATGTCGAGGAACTGGACCTGTTAAAATACTACCACAAGGATCCGGAAACCGATGTCATCATGGTTTACATGGAAGAGCTCCGGCTGCGGGAGAACTTCATCGAGGATGTAAAAAATATTACCTCGGGGGACCGCCCCACGCCCATCGTTGTGATTAAATCCGGAAAAACCGCTGCCGGTGCCCGTGCGGCAGCCTCGCATACCGGTTCGCTTGCCGGCACGGAGGCGGTATACAATGCGATTTTCCACCAGGCCGGCATTATTCGCGTGGACAAGGTAGACGACCTGTTTGATTTTGCCGAAGCTTTCTCAGCCCGGCGTATGCCCACCGGCAACCGGGTGGCCATTATCACCAATGCCGGCGGCCCCGGCATTATTGCAACGGATATGACCGAAGTCTCGGGCCTCAGCCTGGCCCAGTTTTCCAAGGCGACCGATGCCGCCCTGCGCGAGCATCTCCCGCCCACCGCAAACTTCAACAATCCTGTAGATGTTATCGGGGATGCCAGCCGGGACCGGTATGAAAATGCGCTGGAGGCTGTTATCAAGGATAACGGGGTGGACGGGGTGCTTATGATTTTGACGCCTCAGTCCATGACCGATGCCATTGGTACCGCCGAAGCCATTGTCAACACGTATAAAAAGACAAAAAAGCCCATTACCTGCAGTTTTATGGGGGTTGTGGACGTCTCGGCCGGTGTCAAGCATTTGCAGGAAAACCACGTCCCGGTCTACCGGTTTCCGGAAAACGCCGCCCTTGCCATGGGGACACTCTACGAAGCCAACCGCTGGCTGAAGCGCCGTATCCTGCCCCAGTACGATTTGGCGTTTGACTCCGGCAAAGCCCGGCAGATAATAGATGGCTGCCTTTCTGAAGGCAAAACCATATTGGGTGAATATGACGGGGCCCCGCTGTTGGAATGCTATGGATTTAAGCCATGCGCCATGAAGCTTGCGCAGACGGCTTCAGAGGCCGGGCGGATCTCCGATGAATTGGGCTATCCCGTGGTGTTAAAGGTTTTTTCCCAGCAGATCCTTCATAAATCCGATGCCGGCGGGGTCAAGGTCAACCTGAAAACCCGCCAGGAAGTTCAGGACGGCTTTACCGTGATCCTGGAAAACGCATTTACCTATGCGCCGGATGCGGAAATCGACGGGATTTTGGTGCAAAAGATGGCCCCTTCAGGAGAAGAAGTGATTCTGGGGGTTAATCGGTATCCGGGGTTCGGCCACCTCCTCATGTTCGGGTTCGGGGGGATCTATGTGGAACTGTTTAAGAATGTTGTCTTCCGCCTGGCCCCGATCGGCAGAAACAGCGCCCGCCGGATGATCCGCAGTATCAAGGGGTACGAATTGCTGACGGGCTTCCGGGGAAAACCCAGGGCGGACATTGAAGAGATAGAACGCCTGCTGGTGGGCTTGTCCCAGATGGTGGTGGACAACCCGGAGATCAAGGAGTTGGATATCAACCCGCTCTTTGTTCATCAGTCGGGCAATGGCGCAACCGTGGCGGATATCATTATTACCCTGGAGCAGGAATAAACCGTCCATCCATGCACTGCGAATCGATTTATCCGGTAATTCTGCAGGTTCCCGAGGACCTGCGGCGGGGGCTTGTTGGAAAGGAAAAAGTGGCTTTCCTCAGGGGGCATGCCCGGCAGGCGGTTCGCCAATCGGCAGATTTCTCAGGCTGTCCGGTGGCGGATCTTCCCATGGATCAAAAGCGGGTGCCTTTGCCGGCAGACGGGATCTACTGGTCCCTGAGCCATAAATCCGGCTACGTGGCCGGGGTCGTGGCTCCCCATCCCATTGGCATTGACGTGGAAAGCATCCGGCCGGTAGATGAGCGGCTCATTGATCGGGTGCTGGACGCCTCTGAACGCCAACTGGCAGGAGCAGGAGCGGATCCCGCATTTATGTTTTTTCGTTTCTGGACGGCCAAGGAGACGATTTTAAAACTGCTTGGCATCGGCCTGGCCGGGCTTTCCAATTGCCGGATTCAGGCGGTGGTCGATGAGCGCCATTTGATTGTCGATTATCAGGAAAACCGGTATATGGTGGCCCAGACTTTTTTCAATCACCATGTGGCAGCGGTGCTGAAAACCGGGGGCCAGATGGTACGATGGCGCATGGCGGTTTCGTGAGCAATGGAATCGCTTGCCCGGCCGCATTGTTTAGCGCTTGTTGGTGATTTCGCGCAACTGATCCCGTATCCCCTGTATGAGGCGGGGCTTGATTTCCTCTGCCTGCTGAATGCGGCCTTTGCGCGCAGCCTTGAAAAATCGCCGGGCGTCCTGTTTGAGCGCTCCCCCCCATTGAGCCGTGTAGCCGGCTTTTCCGTTTGAACGGGCGCGGGAGCCTTCCTGCGGCTGGTCGCGTCGGCTGTGTGCCCAGTTGATGACATGGGAGAAGTAAATCAGCGCCCGGTCAACGATAACAAACCCCATTTGATCGTTAGTCACCGGCCCCACGCGGACTTTGAGACGTCCCAGCGGCAAGCCGCCGATTTTTGCCTTTGCCATCCGCTCGTTTCCCAGAGCAGCGGAACCGGCGCCCAGGATGCCGCCCAGGGCGGTAAACACGCCAAATCCAAGTCCCGCCAGGGCCAGATCGACTTTGGCCCCGATGAGTCCTCCGCCAGCCCCGGCAGCGGTTGCCAGCTGCCAGCGGTTGAGCCCCAGAACCTGCCATGTGCGGGATGAAAACAGGTCTTCATTGAGAATGGATTGCGGCGGGAGTTCCAAATTGAAGATATTGTGCTTGAACCTTTTTTTAACCCGCTTGTGGGCGGCTCGCTCCATTTGTTCGATATCTGCCTGGTATGCCCGGGCGAGCTGCGCTCTGACGCGATCCAGGGGCTGGCCCTCCCGGCAGGTTTTTTTTACCGAATGGCCCATGACGGCTTCAGCCAGTTCCACAATAATGCCGGCAGTCTCGGTAAGCCGCTGTTCCCAGTCCTGGCTGAAAGCATTGATCACCAGCCTGAGGGCGGGTTCCCAATCCGGGTCAATAATTTTAAGCGTCCGGAAAAGCTCAATACGTTCCGCGTAGGCGGCTTGCTGAGCGTCAAATATCCGGATTGTATTGAAATTTTTTCGGGCCTGAGCCTTCCAATCTTCCAGATAGCCCAGATCGGTTTTATCCTTGGGGTTGATCACCGCCATTCGCGGTACGGCCGTTAACCGAAGGATTTCCATTTCCGCCGTGTCGCTCGAACGCAGCGGGCGCGTGCCGTCGGTTACGAAAATGATGCCCGCTCCTGCGGCCACCGGCGCAAGCAATTCGCACTCGTCGGCAAAGTCCAGGCCGTTTTTATGCGCGTCGATAAAGGCGCTTACCCGTTTTTCCTCCGGACCGCTGTAGCGCTGCATCCAGGCCAGGGTCCGGCGGGGCTGCTGAAATCCGGGGGTGTCTACAAAGCGGATAATCTCTTTTCCGTCAATAATCACGGGATATTCCCGGCATTTACGGGTTTCCCCGGGTGTGGGGCTGATGCGGACGCTGTCGTCTTCCGCGAGTGTGGCCACCACCGATGATTTTCCCTCGTTGGGATGACCGAGTATGGCAAAGACAGGGACTTGATCGGTCATGGCGGCTCCCCCAGGCTTTCCACCCGGATATAGGGGTCTCCGAGTTTGGCAATGGCGTGCACCCATACCAGGCGGTCGGTGTCCGTCGGCGGGGTAAATATGGAATCAAGGCCGGGCTTGCCGATCAACCCAATGACAAGGCTGCCCGTGCCGCCTGGCTGCTGGCTCATCTGTCGGCGAATGGCGGTAATATAGTAGAGCATCTCCTGTATTGGCGGTTGCCAGGCTTCCTGCAGCAAAACCAGGCGCTGTGAGCCTGCCTTTGCTGTGGACAGCTTTTCTTTAATGGCCGCCATGTCGGTATCCGGGTCCATTTGGCAGGTGATTCGGGCTCTCAGATCAAGCCCAAGGCGCCTCCGGAGTTTTTCACTTAAGGCCGCATCCTCGCATTGTGCATCAATTTCTGCTGGAACCAGTACAAGGGCCGCCTCCAGTTCGACGTCCGATATCGGCGCAAAGCTCTGTGAATCGGCTCCATAAGCAGCGGCTTCAGCGTCCTTCAGCGAGGTCGCATTTCCTGTATAACGCCGGCTCCGGGTATCGACCCGGGGGGTTCTCATGGCCAAAAGCAATCGATCACAGGCCGCGTGGTTGAATGACAGGCGATTGATGGCCCGTCTTTGCCGAAAAACAGTTCCCCCCAGGATGAACAGCCGGGGCAGCAGGCCGTAGACGATGATCACCATGAATAGAAAAGGCCACCAGGCGGAAAGATCCGGGCTTGTGAGGTGATGGATCCCTTCCTTGTAAACAAACTGACTGCCTTCGATCTGCTCCACCGTGGGGTGGGCGTAAGATGCGGGGAGGGCCCAGGACCAGGGGAGGGCAATGAACCGGACAATATGGTGGATAGTTTCGGCCGCCGGCTGAAGGGTGGACTGCCAGCCAAAGGCAAGGTCGGTGATCATTATCCTTGTCAGCAGGATGGTGGTTAAGCCGAGATTAAAGGCAATACCAAATATCTGACCGATGATAAAGATCGGCCGGAACAGGATATGGCCATAGATGGTGCGGCTTTGGCCGATCATGCCGATGGCTGCCTCCAGTTGATCCCGACGGTGTGCGGGCATATCCGCGTATCTTGACTGGATGAGGCTGTTGATCGCTTTTCGAAAAAGCCCCGCGATCAGCGGATAAATGCCGCTGACAGGCCGGGATTGGCTAAAGCCAAGACTTCGGAAAATGACGGAGACTCCCAGCAGGATCAGTAAAAAGAGCTGGGGTGCGAGCATGGCCCAAAGGCAGGTGAATACGTTGATGGGCGTTTTGCCGGCATAGGCCAGCAGGGAGCCGCATAAGCCCCCGCCAATGAGGAGTCCTGCGATACCGGCCAGGAATATAAAGAGATTTAGGCTCTCCGAGGCTGTGGTGCCGGGAAGCGCATTGAAACCGGTTTTGGCCTGCGAGCGAGCCTCGCGTTTTCGCAGCAGCCAGAAACGGAAAAGGTCGCTGCGGCAAATGGGTTCCGGATGATTTGTGATATAAGCTTGATAGATTTCCCGGTCGGTTTCTGGTCCTTATCCTGGTCCTTATCCTGGTCCTTATCCTGGCCTGTGTTGTTTGAATTTTGATCGACTTGCCTGCGCAGCAGATATTCAAAATCGATTAAATCCGTGGCGCGCCATTTCATGGAAGGACTTTCAGGCAAATTTTCGGTAAATACGGGCCGCGGCAATACTGGTTACCGGTATGGTGACCAGCATCCCGAAGCCCAATAGAAGCAGACCGATAAGGTTGATGACAAACAGGCTCAAAAGGAACAGGAACAATTCTTTAAAGTGGCCGGTGGTCATGTTATAGCTCATTTTTAACGCATCAATGCCGTTTATTCCTTTATCCACAACCAGGTACATGTAGAAAAACAGTTTTATACTCAGATAGATGCCCGGGATAATGAGCAGAAGATAGCCGATGACCACGGCGATCCCGAACAGGATATAACCAATAAAAAATTGGGCAAACCGTGGCAATGCCCGGGTCAGATCGTCGAAATCAACAGTTTCATAATCGTGGAGTTCCAGGGCCGCGGTTACGAAAACAAAGCTGATAAACGCATTGATTGCAAGCGTGATCAGGTAGGTGATGGCAAAAAGGGACGGCGATACAAGGGTCGTTTTTTGTAAAGTGTTGGCAACCAGCATGATAATGCCAAGGCCCAGTCCAAGCAGCAGGAGAAAACCCGCGTTTGCCCGGAACCTTTTCCAGCCGAATAAAAGCGCCGCTGCGATGCCATATCCGTCTGCTGCCATAATGGATTCCTCTGTCAGGGTTTTTTAAGCCGATGGCTGTGTTCTCATTTGGTTGCCAGGCTGTTGCCAGCCTGGCCGGGGACAGTGGTCATAATCCAGGTTAGTAGCGTTTTTTCCGGGATGTACTTTTTTTTCCCCCGGGATTGGCCGGATTGACTTTGATGGTGCGGCCATTGAAAAAGTGCCCGTTTAATCCCTTGATTGCCTGATCCGCCTCGGAATTGCTGGGCATTTCAACAAATCCAAAACCTTTGGATTGTCCGGAATATCTGTCCTTGATGACCTTCGCCGTTTCGATTTCGCCGTATTCCGCAAACAAGGTATTGAGGTCCTCATCAGAGACATTGTATGGCAAATTGCCGACATAAATATTCATTGTGGAAGCCCTTTCGCTGTTAATAAATGCTATTTTTTTAATATGTGTCACCGGTGTGCGCTCGACAAATAGCAGGGAATCGAGGACCGGGCACATGCGGCGCGCTGATGGGGACGCTTTCAAAACCAACATGCGATTATTTATCCTGCATATCTAACATTGAATGGTGCCTCGCAGCAACGATAAATTCAAGGCCGCGGGGATAAGGGGATGAGGGGATGAGGAAAGGGCTTAATTNCCCCAGCCGTAGATGGCATGCCTTAGGGGAATACGCATTTCGGACACCGGATTCATCAGTAAAAAAGATATCCTATATTTCGATAACTTTGCCGGCACCGCCGGCAGTGGCGGTTTGCGGAAAGCGGGATTGGATCTCCCGTTTTTTCTGGGTGCAATGGGTGGCGCAAATCAGTTCCAGGGATTTGAGAACCGGGAACTCATCGAATCCATGCAGACCGCCGATCAGCGCGGTGACGGGACCGATCTCAGCGGCGGCGCTTAAAATTTCATTGACGCCCGGGTGGGAGCAGCCGGCAATGACGACGACTTTACCGTCCTGCTGAATGCACATGGCTTGTTCAATGTTTTTTAAGGTGCCGGTGGAGTAGATGTTTTCGTGAATTTGGCTTGAAACGCTCAATGGGATGGTTTCACTGGCGGACAGCGCTCCCGATATGGTATCCGGAACGTAGACGCGCACCGGGTTTTGCTCAAGTATTTCAAGCAGTCCGCCGGTATGGTCCCAATGGTCGTGGGAGATAAATATTTCCTCGATGACCTGTGGCGAGATGTTGAGCTTCTCCATGTTTTTCAGCAGCACCCGGCTCTTGGCGCCGGTGTCAAACAAAACAGTATGGCCACTGGCTTCAATCAGGGCGGCAAACCCCCAGTCCGGTTCCAGGTGGGGAGCCCATGCATCGTTGTCGTATAGAATCGTTATTTTCATCGTCAGCAACTCCAGTTCGATAATCATGAATTTGATACGAGGAAGCCATCGGCTGCAGCCGATGGCTTCATTTATGACGCGGGTTATTCGTCCCCGGATTGAAGTTCGGAAATTCGCTTGTTGATGCTTTCAAGTTCTGTTTTCAAGTAATTAGCCTCGGTTTTCAGCATATTGAGTTCATCCCCGGGCGCTGTTGGGGCTGCCGGCGCTGCATAAGCGTTGGTCCCGGCGTATGGTGCGGCCCAAGGATGGCCGTATGCAAAACCACGGCCGAATCCGGGGCCCCGGCCGCCTCTGAAGCCGGCCCCGCGTCCGATTCCGCCTCTTCCGCGCCCGAATATCGGGTTGGCAAAACCAGGCGCCGCATAGCCGGAACAAAATCCGGCGCCGCGGCCCGTTCTTGGACCATAACCCACCGGTCCTCTGCGATCTCCTGCTGGCATAATGCTCACCTCCTTATATTTCATTTATGTTGTATGTATCAGCTATCAGGTTGTGTTTTGTCTGCTGCTGCGGCGTCTGGATTTGCGTATACGGGTCCGTTGTCTGAGATTGTTGAAGCCCGCAGCGATTCGCTGCCCCAGACCGCGGCCGGTTCCCTGACCGCTATTTTGACCGTTATTGCGGCCACGGCCCGACGCCGGGCCGTAAGTGGGCCCGGGCTGGTCGCCTGGCCCGCATCGGCCCATGCCTCTTCCGGTCATCGGGCCCTGACTTTCCGGTCCTTTACCATCTCTTCCTGGCATATCACTCACCTCCTCTGTTTATCAGGAACATTTTGTGCAAAACTTGCCATGACGGGCAGATCTTGAAAAAAGTCGGTTATGGACGTCGTCCTCTTTTTCGGCTGCGGCGTCTGAGTCCACAACCCGGCATCATAAAGTCAGTCTGCAATTGACGCTTTAAGAAAGCCTGCACAACCTCGTCAACATGACCGGCAATAAATGGGATCAAATGAATGCCCGCGTTTTCGATCATGTTTGCCGGCATCTCGGAGACAGCTCCGCAGATTAGAACTTCGATGCCGCTTTGACATAGCAACTGCACTTGTTGTACGGGATAACCGGGAGCCATCGGCAGCCGCTTTTTGCCTGCTACCGTATCGCCGTTGGTTTCTATAACCAGCAAGGAGCCCGCTGAATCAAATACGGGTGAAATGACATCTCCCCAAACCGTTATCCCGACTTTCATGCTTATTTCTCCTTTTATTTTCTACGTTGCATTTCATGTGCCAGCTGTACCAAGTCGTCCTGGTTTGCGTATAATTTCTTTAATATCAGAATATTATATAAAAATGGGCCTGCCTTGCGCAATTGCTGGGGAGAACTTTACAGGTGCATTACCGCGACTTGTCGAGAGATATGGTTGCAATATAGCAACTGTCAGACAGCTTGCCTGTGTTCATGATTTAATCCGGCGATGCAAACAGCCGATCTGTTTTTAGCGAATTCAACTTCTGTTGGTTTGGTGGATACGCATTGCCGGAGCCTGGGATGTCCGGGCGTTGCTGCGCATCTTGCCATGCAATCGGAGATCCGTGGATTTCCATGGATTTCTGTGCACCCAACGGAATAAATAAAGAGCTGGCCGTTTATGGTATGAAAGTTGCAAGATTTTTTTGTGGGTTTGGCATTACCTCCTAACTTGTCACCCTTCAGGCGTCAGCAAATGAGCCGGCTTTTTCAGCCGGACTCATTTGCTGATTCAAACGCACGGGTTGGCTATGCTTGGGTCAACCGGCAGGTCCAAAACAGTTGCTAAAAAACGTTACATAGCGTTACCTTTCGTTACTTTCCTTATGGTCTTTTCTTTCCCTGTTTTTCCGATCCTCTCCAAAACCGCTGTTGTTTGGGTATGAAATTGGCACAAATATTGTATATTTTTTTATCTCGGGATGGCGCCCTTTTTATACACAGGGCTTTTAGGGGACGATAGCGCAAAATTAAAAGGCAGTGCGCAGGGAAAAGGGTTCCCCAAAACCACAGGATAGGTTTTATATGAAAAGCGCCATGACAACCGAAACGCTGGAAAATGAAAACGGCTTTGATCCGCTGATTGCAAACGGGGGACTATGCCTGGCCTGCTTCAATACGCCCTGGTCGGCGCCGTGCCGATTACAGATGAGTATCCTTGAAGCGCTGGTTCTGTATTACGGTAATCAGGTTACGTTGCTCAATGTCAACATTGACTATTTGGAGCGGTTGCGAAGCCGGTTCGGCGTGCATAAAATCCCCACAATGATTGTGTTTAACCAGGGGGTGGAATGCCAACGACTGGTAGGCCTCTATCCCGAAACGGAGCTTCGTAAGATCATTGACACTCAGCTCTTGAGTGTCTGATCGCGCTTGAAAGTCCATGCAGTCAAATTTTATAAATCGGCGGATAATATGGAAAATTAAAGATTTATGGGGAAAGGAGCCGCAAATGCCGGATATCACATTTGAAGATATCGCCATCGTGTCCTGCGGCACGGTGAGCCTGGAGCTTAATCATTTAAAAAAGGAAGGGTTTCTCAACGCCCGGAGCCTCTATTTTACCACCCCGGGTTTGCACGAAACCCCCCGTGAGCTTGAGAGCCAGTTGGTTGACCGAATACAGAAAGCGAAGGAAAAAGCCGATCATATACTTGTCGTTTACGGCGGCAAGTTCTGCTATATCAACGCCGATGATCCTACACGGACCATGGATGCGATAATTGCAGAGCAGGAGGGCAGTGTAGCCCGGATCAATGCCACGCACTGCATGGATATGATGGCCAGTCAATCCGAGCGGGAGAACCTGGCAGCCGGCGAAAAAGTACTGTTCCTGACCCCGGGCTGGATCAGTTTTCGGCACCATGTATACAAAGACTGGGACAAAGGCCTGGCAAACGAGAATTTCCCCAAGCACACCGGCGGGGCCTTGGTGCTTGACGGCATTGGTTTCATGGATGACTACATGGCAGAAAAACCCGAGGAGTTGCTGGAATATTCCGACTGGATGGGCATTCCCATTCAGCCATGCCCGATCACGCTGGATCGGTTCAAGTCTCTGCTCACAGATAAGGCCATCGAGTTGACCCAGCAAGGATGACGGGTTTTGAACTTTTTGCCGTATCTTTCTCAAGAAATGCCCCTCTCCCCCTTGATGAAAGGGGAGGCGCATTTTTAAAGCTCCTGGTTTTCGTTTGGCGCTAAATACCTATCTTTCGCTGCCGGGCGTGGAATTGGGTTGGTAGCCGACGGATAAAATAATTGCATCTGCAGCCAGGTTTGCATCATTGTTCAATGCCACTGCGGATGCCTTTGTTTCTTGCATCATTGCTCCTTCTCCTTGAATACAGGTTAAACCCCATACATACGCTCCGCCATCCACTCCACAGGCCGCATACGGGTTTGCCCGGCGGATTACAAAAGTCCTGGCGGATCGTTGGCGCTGGGTACAGCCAAAATGGTTATGCAAAAACGATACCTTTTTTTCGGGCCGGACTTCAAATTTATTTTCCCCGTGGGTAACGTTATAGAGCGTTACCTTTGTTATCAATCCTTTTAAAGGGAACGGTGCCGATTAATGGGAAGAGGCTGAATTTTAAGGATTGCCCGCTACCTTTTGGCCCTGCGGCCTTATTTTTTTATATGCCAACGGTGGCCTGGAAATTGCAAATTTAGTAGATAACATTTTTAATGCCCGATCAGGGTCTGGCATCCGGGTTGCTATGGAGGGTTTTTGTTCGGGCAGAATCCCGGAACAGATGGGCTGTTTCGGAAGGTAGAAAGGGAACTTTTTTCCAAAGGAGGTTGATCATGTCTAAAATGAAACAATTCATGGTGGTGCATCACAATCCCGGCCTTGATTGCCGGGTAGTGCAGGACAATTGGCGCAAAATGAAACAAATTGAATCGGCCACCTGGGTGCGCACCTACATTAACGAGGACGAAGGGTGGCGGTATTGCCTCTGGATGGCCCCGGACAGGCGTGAGTTGGTAAGAATCTTTGAAGACCTCGGCGTATCCTGGGAGTCCATCCTGCCTGTTGAAGAGACCGTGCCGGATATGTGGGGCGAGAAATGGGAGGAGCATTTAAAACAGGATGAATTCGCCGACACGCTGGGTGTTTAGCCTGTAATGGCACCTCAACCCTTCTTGCCGTTTCTGAATTTGTTGTCAATGTCAACGTAAGGGTCCCGTAAAAAGCTTAAAGTCCGTTTTTGTGCCGGTACGCCGCAATTTTTTTTGAATGCGGCGTACTGATGAGATCCGCGCTGTGTCGTCCTTTTTCCTCCCCTTATCAGCTGTTTATCCGCATACATATCCGGCCATTATTGTAATTCAAAACCCGGCATCCCCAATGGCATTCACAAATGCGATTGCGCCGGCGCGTGCATTTGCCCGCCAGTCCTGGTATGTCGGCATAGAAAGTCTATCCCTGTGAATAAGCCGTTGCAAAACCCTCGTCCCCTGTAGTAACAAACAAGATCGCTATTATATCATCAATTTTTAGAAACGACTTTGCATGACCATCCGCAAGCTGTTCAAGATTTTTCTTATTTTTACAGGCAGCCTCATTGTTCTGCTGTTGGCGGCCCTTGTTGGCATCCAGGTATTTCTGGGGACCGGGCTGGCCGGGCGGATGATCCAGGAACGGATTAATGCCGCCATTCCCGGCCGGATTCAGTGGAGCAGCCAGCATGTTTCCCTTTACCGGGGAAAAATCGAGATTCACGATTTAAGCATCCGTTTAGACTCGGGGGAAAAGGGGAGCGTACCGATTCTTCGCCTGGGTCGGCTGATGGCCGATGTCGGTTGGCTCGATTTATTCTCAGAGGCCATCGTTGTCCAGGCCGCCCGCCTGGAACGGCCGGAGGTTTCCCTGAAAATCGATGCCCGGGGAAGGCTCAACCTGATCCGGGCCTTTGTTTCTCCCTCGGCGGAGCCGGCGCCGGAGTCGGCCGATGAAGGGGAGGGCTTCCCGTTTAACGTGCGGGTAGACGAGCTGATCCTGACCGAAGGCGGGTTTTCGTTTGCCCTGCCGGCCGGGGACCGGCGCATTGACCTGGAAAATATCGGCCTGGCATTAAGTGAGGCCAACCTGGAACGGCAGGCCGGGCGCCTGGAGCTGTCTATCCGGAGCGGTCGCGTGGATTTGGTGGGCATCCATACACCCCTCAGGGAGTTTCAACTGCTTGCCGGCTTGTCTGAGGGCCGCCTGGATCCATTGCGTATTGCGCTCCGGACCCCCGAATCCCGCCTGCGTTTGTCCGGATCGGCGGCTGAGATATTTGGCAAACCCCGTATTGACCTCAAGCTGGCGCTCTCCGCGGAACTTTCGGAAATTCAGCGAATGTTGCGCTTGAATACCGACCTTGCCGGCCCGGTCAACCTTGAGGTGGCGGCCGCCGGAGCGGTCGCCAATCCCGATGTTCAGGCAACGCTGGGTTTTGGAGCCGGCCGCCTGCTGGGCCGGGAAGTTGAAAAAATCAATCTTCAGTGCCGGATGAAGGATCGGAAAGTGGATATCCAGCGTCTGGAAGCCGCCTCGGATCTTGGCCGCTTTGCGGCAACCGGCACGGTGGACCTGTACACCGCTTTTGGCCGGGGTTTTATGGCACGGCCCACCGATCTTGAAGCCATTGCCTATAATCTCACATTAGAGAGCAAAGACACCCGTTTAAGCAAACTTCCCGCCGTTTCCGAAAAAATTTCCGGACAGATCGCGTCGCACATTCGTCTGCAAGGCCGGGGCATCACCCCAAAGCATTTGAAGGCAGGCGTTTACGCCGACATCCAGGGAGAACAAATTGCTGTTGAAGGCATTGTCCAGCCTCTGGATGCGAATCTTTCTGCACGAGCCGACGTTTCGGACAGCCGGGTGAGCCTCCGAAGTATGCTCCTGGATGCCCGACAAACGGAGGTTAAACTTTCAGGCGATTATGATTGGGGGCGAAACACCCTGGATGTGGCTGCTGATGCGCAGATTGCAAGCCTGGATGCGCTTTTGCGCCGCTTCAGGATCGAGGGGATCTCAGGAAGCAGCACTTTCCATGCGGAGATTTCCGGTTCGATGTCAGAGCCGGCTGTTTCCGCCCAACTCTCAGCCCGGAACCTGGGGGTTTACGATATCCCCGTAGGCGCGCTGGATGCGGATTGGGACTTTCAGGACGGAGCACTTCGGCTGCGTCTTCTGGAAATAGCAAACGGGGCCTCGGCGGTTTCCCTCTCCGGCCGGGTTGCCCTGTTCGACCCGAAAACCCATGAGCTGCTCCCGGATCCTGTTTTGGACCTGGAGCTTGCTGAGAGCCGCGTGTACCTGGAAGATTTTCTGGCGGCGGTTCTGCCCCAGATTACCGGACGGGTGCAAATCTCCGGCCACGCCGCTGGAAGCCTAAAGAATCCGCAAGGACGGTTTATGGTCAATGGCCGTGACCTGGAAACAGGCGTGCAGTCTATTCCGGCGTTCGATCTGAAATCAAGGATTGCCAGGCGCCGCATTTATCTGGAACCGCTTTCCGTCTCCCTGGCCAAAGACGAGAAGGTTCAGGTTCAGGGCTGGATCGGGATGGATCAGCACTATGATCTGCAACTGGATGCGGATCCGCTGGATTTTTCCAGTTTTAAAATTCTCGCGGACACGGATCTGGAAGGCAAAATCGAGCTTTCGGCAGACGGGGCCGGAAAGCTTGCCGAGCCGGCAGCAGGCGGGCGCATCCGGCTTTCCGGCCTTGCCATCGGGGATCAGGCATTACCGGAGATGCAGGTGCATTTTGCCCTGAGAGATGACATGATCCGGGCCGAGGCCTCGGAACCGGCAGCCGTAAAGGCCGATTTCGACCTGGACACCCTTGATTTTGCCGTTTCCGCTGATCTGGCTGAGACCAGTCTGGCCCCTTATTTTCAAATGGCCGGCCGAAAGGATTTCGCCGGCTTTATCACCGCTATGTTCAAAGCCCGCGGCAATGCGCAGAAACCGACAGAAATTCAGGCTGATATGAATATAAGAGAAGTTCAGATAAGCTACAAAGACGCCGAGCTTCTCAGCGCGCGGGATTTTACAGCGGAGCTGGCCGACGGCCGGATCAATCTGCCTGTCAGCCGGATCATGCTGCTGAAGGAAGGCTATATCGATATCGGGGGCAGCGGCAATCTCAACAGGGAGTTGGAGATTATCGCCCGGGGGCAGATACCGGCGGAAATTGCTGAGGGCCTGGCACCCGGCATCGGAGGGCCGGAGGGGGCGTTGACATTGGATGCAAAGCTAAGCGGCACCATCGACCAGCCGGAAGTAACGGCGGATATCGGGTTCGAGGATCTGGGATTCACTGTGGTGGATACCTTTCAGCAACTCCACGCCATAAACGGCAAAATCACCATCACCAATGAGGCGTTGACGGTCTCCTCGCTTACCGGAAGGCTCGATGAGGGTCAATTCGACCTGGATGGGACCGTCGCCCTCGAAGGGTTCATGCCGGGGCAGGCCGATCTGCGCCTGAGCGCCAGGGCGCTTCCGGTCCTTGTTCCGGACACCTTGGAAATGCTGCTCAATGCGAATCTGCAGCTGAGCGGTAAACCATCGAAATCCAAACTTTCCGGGGAACTCCTGCTGCTGGAAGGCCTGTATTTCCGGGATGTCAATATGAGTCTGCTTGATACCGCCAGTGAAATCGGAAAACGCAGACGGCAGACAGCGCCCATCCCCAGGGAGCAGGGGGCGGCGGTGCCGTTTTTAGAGGATCTGAGCCTGGATGTTTCAGTGGGCAGCAGGAATCCCCTGACGGTGGACAACAATCTGGCCCTGCTGCAAATCCGGCCGGAATTGAAAATCAGTGGCACCGCGAATGTGCCCCTGGTCACCGGGCGGGCCGAGGTCACCCAAGGGACCATCACCTACCGGAATACGGAGTTTGAGGTGGAAAAAGGGGTCGTGGATTTTATCAACCCTTACCAAATCGAGCCCACTGTGGATATTCAGGCACGGTCCCGGGTCCGGCAATGGACGATTAACCTCTCGGTTTCAGGGGCGCCGGCAAATCTGGATTTTAAGCTTAGATCCGATCCGCCCGAGGAAGACGCGGATATCATCTCCCTTTTGGCCGTTGGCAAGACCACTCGCGAGTTGGCTTCCGGAGAGGGCGGTGCCTCTCAGTCGCCCGAGGAAATGCTGGCCAATGTGGTGGCGGGAAGGCTCGAAAAACAGGTCAAGCAAGGCACGGGTCTGGATATCGTGGAGATGGAGTACCGCCAGAATGGCGCTGAAGCCGAAGCGGCGGACGAGGTTCGGGTTACGGTGGGCAAGGAGCTGTCGCGCCGGCTGACCATCAAGTACGGGGTGGAGCGGAAAGCCGGCGTCGTGGTGCAGCAGAGCACCGCCATATATAAATTGCTGGAGGATTTGAGCGTCAATGCCTTTCAGGACACCGAAGGGGCATTCGGCGGTGAAATGCGCTACCGGCTGGAGTTTCGTTGAGGTTGTTTTTTTCTTGAACGGTTCACTTTTTATACAGAACGATAGATGGGGCAGTTTGCTGCAAAAGCAGGTTCCTTCTGCGGCTGCGTGGCTCCTGGCAATGCTTTTCGCCGGGCTGGTGGCGGCATCCGGGCTCTGGGCCGCCCCGGCTGATCCGCCGGGTGCAAACGCCCACCGAAACCCGGTGGTTGAGGCCGTCCACATCGAGATCACCGGTGATGCCGGGGATCCGGCCAAAATGAAAAAGATTGCCCGGAACCTGATTGACCTGGTGGAAGGGGAGGCCTTCTCGGAAGCGCGGTTTTCCCGTTCCGTGGCGGCGCTGAAGCGCTCGAATTTGTTTGCCGCCGTGGATGTTCCGGACCCGGACTGGGAGAAACCCGTTATTGAGCTGGTTTTTCGGCTCGAACCCTTCGCCAGGATTAAGGACCTTCGGGTTCAGGATGGATTTCCCCTGCTTAAAAAGGAGATCCGCAATGTGATGACCATAGCTACGGGTGATGTCTTTACTCCGGAGCGCCTGGAAGAACAGAAAGCTTATATTGAAGCGCTTTTTGTCAGGGAGGGCTATATCCGTCCCGATATCCGGCTCTCCGCCCAAAAGGATCCCGAAGACGGGCATGTGATTGTTTCCGTGGATATCCGCAAAGGCCCTTTTTATCATGTGGAGGCGGTGCGTCTGAAGGGAAACGCAGCCTTTTCCGGTGTGCGCCTGAAAATGCGCCTGGAAACCTGGCAGGCGTCAAAGCTTTTGGGCGGGGCTTCGCGTTTTGTCGAGAAAGACCTGGAGGAAGACATCGAAACGCTTCGTCAATTCTACCGGTCAAAAGGCTATTGCGAGGTTACGCTGGATTCGGAAGTCCGAAAGGATGCGGATACCTGCTGCGTCCGGGTGGGGATCTCAATATCCGAAGGCCCGCGCTACAAGGTGGATTTCTCCGGTAACAGGGCATTCTGGGGCTTCACCCTGAAAAAAGACCTGGTCCTGTTCACCGAAGGCAATACAAGGGGGTTTGGCCTCCGGAAAAGTATTCGCAATATCGCTCAGCGCTACAGGGCGGCAGGGTATCCGGATATCCGGGTGAGAACCAGCGAGCCACAATCCGGGCCGGATAAAGGGGGGGTGCGCCATGTTACTTTTGAAATTGAGGAGGGGGCCCGCCGGATCGTGGAATCGATCGCCATCTCGGGTAATCGGGCATTTGACAATGAGAAGATCAGGAAACAGATGATTATCGCCCCGCCCGGGCTCATCCATGACGGTCAGTATGTGCCGGAAACCTTAAATGAGGATATCCGCGCCATAAAGGCACTTTACCTGGAATCCGGCTACCGCAATGTTGCCATCGAAACCCATGTGGAAGAGAAGGCTTTGGAGACACAGGCGCTCGTTGGCGTGGATGTCGCCCTGTCCATTGATGCAGGTCCCCGGACAACAGTGGGCGATGTCTCTGTTGAGGGACTTGGCGATACCATGCTGGCAAAGCCGGTGCGTGTTTTAAGCATGAAGGCCGGGTCACCATTTCGGGAGTATTTGCTGAAAACGGACCAGAGCGCCCTGGCTGCGTGGATTTCAGAGGCAGGCTACCCGCACGTGAAGGTGGAAACCGAGGTCTCCATCAGCTCCGATGAAACATCCGCCGACATAGTTTATACTGTTGTTCCGGGATCTTATGTGCAAATGGGGCGGGCTTTTTTTTCCGGCAATTTCAAGACCCGGGATTCCGTGCTGAAAAGGGAGATGGAACTCTCGGAGGGGGACCCCTTCTCGCTTTCCCAAATACTTGCCTCCCAGCGCAATATTCGCAGTGTCAACGCCGTTGCCGCCGCCCGGTTTAAAACCATTGGCCTGGCCGGGGATGCCGACACGGACGCACAGACGGATCAGGTGGATATGCTGGCCGAGATCCGGGAGAAAAAGCCTTATTTTCTGGAAGCAGCGGCCGGTTATGACACACAGCGGCTTTTCTATATCAATCTTGCCGGGGGAAACAGCAACCTGCTGGGTTTGAACAAGGAACTCCGCGCTGCCCTGGAATGGAGCCAGATCGGCCACCGGGGGGAGCTGACACTCACGGAGCCGCGTTTCCTGGGCACCCGAATAGCCTCCAGCACAAACCTGTACACCGAAACCCTGGAAGAGTTGAACAAAAATTTCGGGATCCGCACCCACGGTGCTTCACTTGGCCTGTCCCGCGATATTTCAAGGGACCTGAGGAGCAGCCTGAATTTTCAGTACGAGTATCGGGAGCAGTACCGCACCGATGATCAGCCTGTGCCCGTGGAAGAAAAGAATCAATATGCCCCCCGATCCATTCTGGTTACAACGCCAAGCCTGGTCTACAACACCACGGATTCCTATGTCCGGCCCCGCCGGGGGGTGCGCGCAGCCTTTTCCGTGGATGCTTCCAAGGGCCTGGACAACTCATTGGACGATTTTTTGAAATACCGACTGGACGGCCGCTATTATTATACGCCTTTTGAACGCTTTACCCTGGCCGCTCATGGCCGGGTGGGCTATATTGATCCATATGGGAAAAGCAAGCGAATACCGGAGGATCAGCTTTTTTTTCTAGGGGGAATCGCTGATGTTCGCGGTTTCTCCGAAAACCGGCTGCGCTTTGATGACCAGCGCGATCCGGTGGGCGGCCGCAGCCTCATCCTGGGAAGCCTCGAGGCGCGCTTGGAATTAGGTCTGAATTTCGAATTGGCCCTTTTCTATGATACCGGTGCGGTGCGGGAGCCGCTGGTTGATGCCGGGTCCGACGAGTTTCGGTCATCTTCCGGCATTGGCCTGCGCTATATTACCCCCATCGGTCCCATCGGCCTTATGTACGGTTGGAAACTGGATCGCAAAGCCGGTGAAGACCCGGGCGCCCTGCATTTTGCCATAGGGTACACGTTTTAGACGCCGGCAGGCGGGCGGGTGCGCCCGTCTGCCGGCGGCAGTTCAATGCCATAGG
>P_1C_Sed_2_UnCtyDRAFT_1000138_pt1 | contig 21808 bp, 26 predicted proteins | sample Pon1CUnioCityCA_4_FD_10229 | JGI IMG/M metagenome (IMG submission 10229) | reverse complement strand
AAGGCGTCGCAAATCCCGAGGAATGCAGCGACCATAGAGTACGTGAAATTCCGATGGGATGCAGCGCAACGCAGATATTGGACTTTTTACGAAGCCATCAAGGTTCTGATTTCATATAATTGTAAAACTTTACCGCGGCTGCCGCGATTCCCGCAAACGGGGCGATGATCATGGCGGCGGCCAGGTTATCGGCCTGCTCCATGGCGTTTGGGGCCTCTCCCAGGTGGGGTTTGCCTTTGCCCTTTTCGATGGCGGCATTTAGGGTTTCAAACGGCACCGGCGAAACATAGAGGGTATTGGTCCCCCCGTTTTCCTGATCCCCATAGATGTAGCCGCCGGTATCTTTTGCCAGCTGACGGGCCTGCTCAATAATGGCCGGCCGGGGACCGATGGTCTGGACATTTGCCGGGCAGGCCGCGATGCAGGCCGGCTCCCGGCCTTTGGCCACCTGGTCGTAGCAGCGGTCGCACTTGTACATCACCCCGTTTCCGGCAAAAGCCGGCATGATCTCCAGATACAGGCCCACGCCGGTCTGCCGCTGCGGTATGTGCCAGGGGCAGACCTTGCGGCACTTGGACCCGCCCAGGCAGGTATTGGGATCAATCCGGGAGATGCCGTTTTTGTACTGCCGGGCCGAGCCCCAGGGACAAAGATTGACGCACGGGGGGTTGACGCAGTGCATGCACCGCCTGGGGATGTTAAGGGTCTCGGTTTTCCCGTCGATCGCCACCGGGGCATGCTGGATAAACAGCAGATTGTAAGGCGTCAGGCGGTCCCTGACCGCCCGGTGCCCGGACCAGTCCTCCACCTTTACCCGGGAGGGGTACATGCGGGGAAACGGTTTTTCCGGCTCCGGGAATTTGTGGCGGTTGGTTTGCCGGCAGGCCTCCACGCAGGCCTCGCACCCGATGCACCTGCGGATGTCAATCAGGGTGGCCAGCTGCTCCTTTCCCCCGCTGCCGCCGGCAACGGCCGGAACTGCCAGGGCGGCGGCCGAACCGGCCGCGGCAATGCCGCCCTTCAAAAACGAACGCCTTGAAATCGACTCAGACATTTTCCACCTCGTTTGTTTGTTTGGCCCCGGACGTGCCTGACGAGGCCTTCATTTCCGCTTTAACCGTCTGCATGGCCGAGCGCAGCAGCTCCAAGCCGGAAATAACCCGACTGCGATCCTCCGGGTCAAGTTTTGCCAGAATTTTTTCCTGCATGGTTTTCTGTAGTTCCATTATCCCCTCCAGGATTCGGCGACCCTCATTGGTTGGCCGCAAAAGCCGGACCCGACCGTCCAGGGGGTCCTGGGTTCGCTGAATCAGTCCTTTTTTGTACATACTGTTAACCAGTTTGGTCACCCGGCTCTTAGCTACTTCCAGGCGCTCCGCCATTGCCATGACCGTGAGGTAGCGCTCCCCTTTAAAAAGCATCAGGGACCGGATCTCTGCATGAGGCAGACCCAACGCCCCGGATTCGAATAACCGCTTGTCCTCGCAACAACGCTGCACCTCGTTGATCAGCAGATGCAACTGAAGCACCTGGTGATCCAATACGTCCCGCTCATGTGGATGAGTTGCTTTATTTTCGTTCATAGTGTTAACTAATTAATCCAAATCAAACCCATTGTCAACCATGAAAACAAAAAAACAGGGGGGAGTTTGACTACAGAATCTCTTCGACCGGCATAACAAAGGCACGCATGCCCTCTGCCGGGTATAGCCGGGACTGGCAATGGCGAACCAGCTCCAACAGCTGCGCTTTCCGGTCATCATCGACCACCATTAAAATAAGAATGGATTCCTCCGGCCAGATCCGGGTGCCGAATTTTTTGCCCGTTTCACCCTGGCCGACGACATGGCGCATTTCGGTATAAGCGTGAACGCCATGTTCCTGGAGAGAATCCCGGAACTCCGCGTGCCGCTCCTGCGGGCATACAACCACGATCATCTTCATTTTCTTCCTCCTTGCCGGGCATTGCAAACCCATCTCGCGGCCGGGACGGCCCCTCCCCGGCCGCTCGGGGGCGAATTCAGGCACCGAAAACTTGTCCAAAAAAGCGGCGGAAAACTGCTCCGGCCCTGGACTACCCGGACGGTGCCAACGCCTTGACAATTTTGCGAACCGTTCGCTCAAACTCCTGTTTATACTGTTTGTCTTCCTTGGCCGTAAACGCCCCAAAATCCACAAGCCCATGGTCCTTCATCACGGCCAGGAGCTGGACCACAGTCTTTTCAGCCAGTTCCGAAAATTGTGCCGCCTGCTCACCGGCATTCCCAATCGCACGGATGGATGAAATCCTCGCTTCAAGCCGTTCATCCGGGTGGCTGACACGTTTGCGGAAGGTTTCAAAGATCAATGTAAAAATGGCATCGATACGGTTGCTTTTGATCAGGGTGGGGCTGTGAAAAAAGGAGAAATCTTCCTCCACGGACACACTGGCATCGCCCAGATCCATGACCCGCTCAAACCAGTTGACCGTGTAACGCCGGAATTCTTCCCATCGCCATTTTTCCTTTTCCCAGACATGGGCACGCAGAACTTTTTTTAATGTGGCCAGGCATTCCTTGTGGTCTTCAAAATCGTAGGTTCCCAGCAAGGCCCCGGACTGAAAGATGTCCACGCCGGGCTTTCCGGCATGCGGAGATATTTCTGCGCATACAATTCGCTGTTCCTTGCCGGGACGAACCACAATAACCTTAAAGGAAGGTTTGCCCGATTCGATTCGCTGAAGTTCAAGCGCGGATTCCGGTGGAATAATTTTATCCGCAACTGCCGGCGGCAAAAATGCTGCTGGCAGGCCGGGACTCAGATCCACCACGGCCAGGGCTTCCCTGAAAACCGGAATATCTTTTTCTTCAAGGGCTTGTACCGGAGTCAGTTTACCGACTTCCAGATACGGATCAAACACATTCATGATGGATTCCAGCGCTGCCTGCCAATGGGCGCTTCGGGCATCTCTGCCCGCATCTATCCATTTTTTGGCTTTTTCAGTTATCGGGTCCATTCAGGTCCTTCCTAATCCATTCAGGTCTTTTTTAAATTTTTTACCACAGGGACAACCTGTGAACAATCAGAATTCACGGAACGGGGGTCGTATGAAAAACAGGCGGCCGCTGCTCTGCCGGAAATTATGGAATCACGTCTATTCCGTTTGACAAATGACTCTTTATATAATAAGAGCCCAATATCATGACAGAAAAAAAAATCAAGGAAATACTTGGCAACGAGACCAATCTCATCCGGATCCTGGACAATTTAAAAGAGGGGATTATTGCCCACGACTTAAACCGCCGGATTTTCTTCTTTAACCACGAGGCAGAGCGCATCACCGGTTACAAGCGCGAAGAGGTACTCCACCGGGACTGCCATGACGCCTTCGGGGAACCCTTTTGCGGGGAACGCTGCCTGTTTCGTGAAGCCGGCCACGTGATTCCCGAGGCGATTGAATACCCAATCAACATCGTGACCAAAGACGGGCAAACCCGCAACGTGGAAATGCAAGTCACGGCCATGAAAGATGAAAAGGATGAAATTTTCGGGGTCCTCGCCTTTATCAAGGACAACACCGATCTCGTCTCGCTTAAGCTGAAAACGGGCCAGTTGACAGGATATTCCCATATTGTGGGCCGGGACAATCAGATGGTGGAGATCTACAAACAGATCCAGGATCTCTCCGCTTATGACTATCCCGTCCATATCTACGGGGAGACCGGCACCGGCAAAGAGCTCGTGGCAGAGGCCATCCATAGCGGCAGCAGCCGCGCCGGCGCGCCCTTTGTGCCAATCAACTGTGGGGCGCTGCCCGAGGGGTTGATTGAATCCGAGCTGTTCGGGCATGTCAAGGGGGCTTTCTCCGGGGCCATCCGGGATAAAAAAGGCCGTTTCGAACTGGCGGATGGCGGCTCGGTCTTTCTGGACGAAGTGGCGGAACTGCCCAGGGACCTCCAGGTCAAACTGCTGCGCTTCCTGCAGACCGGCAAATTTGAAAAGGTGGGGGGCGAGGATACGGTTTCGGTTAATGCCCGGCTGATCAGCGCCACCAATGCCGATCTCAAAAAAGCCGTCCGGGAGAAAAACTTCCGTGAAGACCTGTACTACCGCTTAAACGTAATCCCAATCCACATACCGCCCCTACGGGAGCGAAAAATTGATATCCCGCTGCTGGTGGCGCATTTCCTGAAACAATTCTCCGCATCAGAAGGCAATCCGGCAGTCAGGGTGTCAGATGCCGCCCTTTCCATGATGATGGACTATGAATGGCCGGGCAATGTTCGCCAACTGCAGAATGTGCTGCAGTATGCCATTGTAAAATGCAGCCGCCGGATGATTCAGCCGAAGGATCTGCCAATGGAGCTTGCGGATCTGCGCGTCTGCAAAGGCCGGCGGGGCCCGGTGAAAAAACTGGATGTCAACTCGGTGCACGATGCGCTTGCGCAAACCGCCGGCAACAAAGCCAAGGCCGCCCGCCTGCTCGGCGTGGGCCGGGCCACGCTTTACCGTTTTCTCAACGACAATCCGGCGGCAATTCCCAAACCATTGCCCCTGCCATGACCATCTGCCGTGATTAAAGCCATCCGCCGTGATTAAAGATGGATCGGCACCGGTTGGCGCAAATAGATGCGTTGCATATCGAGGCACACGTCATATGCCAGGATTTCAACTCCTGCTGCAACGGCCTGACGCAGCTGGCTGCCATAGGCCGGATCAATATGATCAGCAGGGCTGAACCGCCGGGCGTCCATCCGCTGAATCAGAAAAAACATGACGCAGCGGGCGCCCGCGTGCACAAGATTTTCGAGTTCCACCAGGTGCTGACGGCCCCGGCTTGTTACCGCATCCGGAAAACAGGCAGCCCCCCGGGTGACCAGGGTGCAGTTTTTTATCTCTACAAAGCATTGCGCGCCGCCCGCCTGCCTGGAGAGCAGCAGATCCAGGCGGGAATGCGCCCCGGCTTTTACCTCGGGTTTAACCTTGTCATAGCCGGCGAGCGCATCGACGAAACCGGCCCGGATGGCAGCGGCAACCAGTCGGTTGGGCACCAGGGTGTTTACCCCCACCAGGGATTCGGGCATATCAATGAGCTCCCAGGTATAGGCCAACTTGCGCCGCGGATTGTTGTGGCGGGACAGGTACACGGGCCGGCCGGGCTGGCTGCAGCCGGTCATGCTGCCGGAATTGGGACAATGGGCCGTAACCACCTCGCCGGGCGCCAGTTCCACGTCCGCCAGAAAACGTTTGTATCGTTTAAGCAGCGTACCGGATACCAGCGGCGGCCAATATATCACCCCATCCCGAGCTTCCACGGCGCCTCCCAGTCCCTATTTGCCACATCAATAAAGATATTAGGATAGAAATAAAAAGCCGCTCTGGCAATCCCTGTTTACGAATCTTTGCCATTTAGTGTTACCACCGGCATTGCGAAAGGCCGATGATGGCCATATAATAATGCAAAGATTCGTATTTGAGACGCATGTGTATCTCAGCAAACCTGAAACACTGCCGGCCTATCCATTGCAAGGGTTCAAAACCCGCAGGCTCCTCGTTGGCGTCCAGAAGGAGCTTCTCCTTTTGGACGCGGGCTTCTCATTCAAGTTTTATTGTATCAGTTTAAGGCTCGAAAAAACACCTGTCCGGACCCTTCCAAACCTTTTGCACGGTCCCCTTTTGCCGCCAGCTCCCTGCAATGGGGGAACTCCCCCTTCCCCCGCCAATCCCTGGTGAGCTTGGCATATAAATTGAAAAGAAAGAGGGTAAATAAACCAGATAAGGGACAACACTTTTGAAATCCTGCAACGAAAACATTGAAAAAACCATTCATATCGCAGAGGCCATGATCGAGCTGGCCAACTCCGGGGACATAGAGCGCGAAGACGTGGGGTGCGGCGTTCTCTACGGCATCCTGAAGGATTGCGCCTACCGCATAAAAAAAATCGCCGAAACCGAAAAGGCGACGCATATACGAAAAGGAATCTGGGAATAAACCATGACAGCAGGCCGTTTATTTGTTATTGGAAAAATCAAAATTAACTCTTATAGTTGTACAAAAGGGAAAGGAGAAATGAATTAAATGGCAAGTGTAAAAGGAACCCAAACTGAAAAGAATCTGTTGGCTTCATTCGCCGGGGAATCCCAGGCAAGGAACCGGTATACTTATTTCGCAGGCAAGGCCAAAAAGGAAGGCTACGATCAGATCGCCTTCATCTTCCAGGAAACGGCGGACCAGGAAAAAGAGCATGCCAAACGCTTCTTCAGCTTCCTGGAAGGCGGGGAAACCGAAATCAGCGCGGCATTTCCGGCGGGCATGGTCGGCACCACGCTGGAGAACCTGCAGGCAGCAGCGGCAGGCGAGAACTACGAGCATACGGATATGTACCCCGGTTTTGCCAAAGTAGCCCGGGAAGAAGGATTCGAATCCATCGCCAAGCTTTTCGAGGCGGTTTCAGTGGCTGAGAAGCAACACGAAAAGCGCTACCGGGATCTGGCGGGCAACATCGAGAACGGCCGGGTCTTTCAGCGCAACGATGCCACCGTCTGGCGCTGCCGCAACTGCGGCTATCTGTCCGAGGGCGCGGAGGCACCGAATGTGTGTCCGGCTTGCGCCCATCCGCGGGCTTACTATGAGCTTCTCGGAGAAAATTACTAAGCATGTCACCTGAATTCGGGCGGCCGCATCCAACACGGGCCGCCCGGCAAAGCGTTTATTCCCGGATGAAAATATTTAACCAATGGAGGAATTGCATGGCTTTTGATTTTAACGCCAGTGATATTTTTGAGATGGCCAAAGAGATTGAACGAAACGGTGCTTCTTTTTATTCTACAGCAGCACAGAAAGTAGACAATGAACAGCATCGGAACCTGCTCCTGGAACTTGCCAAAATGGAGGAGGAGCACGAAGAAACATTTAAAAGCATGGAATCGGAACTGACGCAAAAGGAAAAAACCGAGACGGTTTTTGATCCGGACAACGATTCCTTTCAATACCTGAAGGCACTTGCCGACACCCGGGTGTTTTTTGAAAAAGACATTGATACATCCACCATGAAAGGAATTTTAAAAACGGCATTGGGTGCGGAAAAAGACTCTATCGTATTCTATATCGGCATGAAGGACCTGGTACCTGAAAAACTCGGCAAAAACCGCATAGAGAGCATTATCAAGGAAGAGATGAGCCATGTGCGGCTGCTCAGCAAGGAATTGACAGCGCTCAAATAAGCCGAAATCCATCAAAAACAAAGGGACAGGGCAACCCATAACCCGCAATTAAAGGAAAGGAGCCGGTAATGACCCAGCACCTGGAAGTTTACAAATGCGACCTCTGCGGCAATATCGTTGAAATGCTGCATGCCAGTGACGGTCAACTGGTCTGCTGCGACCAGCCAATGACGCTTATGACGGAAAATACGGTGGATGCTGCCAAGGAAAAACACGTCCCCGTCATTGAAAAAACCCAGACGGGAATTAAGGTTAAGGTGGGGGAGGTAGCCCATCCGATGGAGGAGAAGCACTATATTGAATGGATCGAAGTCATTGCCGACGGAAAAAGCTATATGCAGTTCCTCAATCCGGGAGAGACCCCGGAGGCAAGCTTCAATATTGCAGCCAACCAGGTAACCGCACGCGAATACTGCAATATTCACGGCCTCTGGAAAACAAGTTAAAAGGGGGTGAGCCAATGGCCAGCTGGAAATGTTCCAATTGCGGGTACACATTCGAGGCGGACGCACCGCCGAATCAATGCCCCTCATGCAAGGAAAAATGCGAATTTGTCGACAACTCCTGTTATACGCCCGACTGCGCGGACAAGGGAATTGATGAACGGATCAAGTCCAACCATTAAAAATATCTTTAACATGGATATGGTCAAGGAACCCTGCGCTTGAAGGCGAGCACCCTTGGCGGCGGCATGAAGATGGCGCAGGACTACGGCCGTGAAATCGCAGCGAAACTGCAAAACTGACAGGAAAGCGAATACATGCGGACAACACTGAAAGTCTCTCTCCCTGCTGCGCTGATTGCTGCGGCCTTTATATACGGCCTGGCCCCGGACCTGAATGCCGGCCCCGAACCGAAGGATAAGGGGGCGGCGATGATGCAGCTGGACAGCGGAAGACTTCCATCAGTACCATTTCCCCATCATCAGCATCAATCTAGAATAAATGACTGCACCGTCTGTCACGATATGTTCCCGCAAAAGCGCGGGGCTATCCAATCAATGCATGAAAAAGGGGAGATGGAAAAAAAAACGGTTATGAATCAAAACTGCATTGCCTGTCATAAAAAGGAAAAAGCGGGCGGGAACGCCTCCGGCCCCCTTTCCTGCACGGGCTGCCATAAGCGATGAGCTACCGTGAGGATATGCGATACGGCAAACCAGCTTAAGGAGAGCCTTGATGAACAATTATGTGTGCCTGGTCTGCGGCTACGTTTATTACCCGGACCGGGGTGATCCGGAAAACGGGGTGGCCCCCGGGACTGACTTCTCAGACATCCCGGAGGGATGGACGTGTCCGGTTTGTCAGGCACCCAAGGACCAGTTCGAAATCAGTGACAATTATATATTTGGCAGCTAACGACAGTTAAACAGGAGGGCGCTATGGACAAGTATGTATGTCAAGTCTGCGGTTATGTTTATGATCCGGAACAGGGGGATCCCGAAAACGGCATTGAGCCGGGCACATCCTTTGAGAACCTGCCGGATGACTGGGTCTGTCCGATTTGCGGGGCACCCAAAGACGATTTTGAAAAAGAGTAAACCAGCCAGCACCTGGCGGGCTGTTGAAAAAGACGATGAGAAAAGCTGCGGGCCAAGGCGCGATAGTTTTTCAACAGCCCGCTAAACCGGCTTCCATGGGTTGATCGGCGCAGCAGGCGCAGATTTTCCCGAGCCGGTTTTTCTATGGGTACGGAGGAAGACCATGAAAGCGGTGGAAATTGCCCAAGGCATTTATAACGTCGGTGTGATTGATTGGAATATCCGGGATTTTCACGGATATTCCACGGAATACGGAACCACCTATAACGCATTTTTGATAGTGGATGAAAAGGTGGTGCTCATTGACACGGTTAAAAACGAGTTCACGGACCAGATGCTGGCCCGGATTGCCGAGGTTGTCGAGCCGAAAAAAATCGACATGGTGATCAGCAATCATTCGGAGATGGACCATTCCGGCGGTCTTGCCCGTATAATGCACTATATCGGCAAGGATAAGCCGGTGTACTGCTCCAAAATGGGACGAAAAAACCTGGTCCAGCATTTCGGCTCCCGCATGAATTTGCAAGCGGTTGAAAACGGGCAGGAAATAAACATCGGCAGCCGCACCCTCACCTTTTTGGAAACCCGGATGCTGCACTGGCCGGACAGCATGTTTACCTACGCCAGGCAGGACCAGGTACTTTTTTCCAGTGATGCCTTCGGCCAGCATTATGCGGGTTATGAAATGTTTGACGATGCCATCGATGAAACCGTTATCATGGGACATGCCAAAAAATATTTCGCCAATATCCTGCTGCTCTATGCCCCGAAAATTTTAAAGCTTGCCGAAACGATAACGGAAATGGGCCTTCAAATAAAAATTATCTGCCCGGACCACGGTATCATCTGGCGAAAGGACCCGGGGAAAATCATTGATGCCTATGTCGAATGGAGCAAACAGGAGCCGGCCCGCAAGGCCCTTGTCATCTATGACACCATGTGGCAGAGCACCCGGCTGATGGCCGAGGCCATCGCCGACGGAATAGCTGAAACCGGTGTCGCGGTCAAACCCATCCGCGTCCGCAGTTCCCATCGCAGTGAAATCATGACCGAGGTGCTGGATGCAAAAGCCATTGTTATGGGCTCGCCCACTTTAAACAACGGTTTGTTTCCGTCGCTCAGCGATATATTGACCTATATGAAGGGGCTGCGACCCAAAAATAAACTCGGGGCCGCCTTCGGGTCCTATGGATGGAGCGGGGAATCCGTGAAGCTGCTTCACGAAGCGCTCTCAGCCATGGATTTCGAAATGATGGACGAAGGCTTGAAAATCCAGTACGTCCCGGAGCGCAAGGATCTGAACGTTTGCCGCGAATACGGCAGAAAAATTGGGCAGGCAGTAGCCGGGCAGGTTCGGTGAAACACCCGGTGGTGGAACTGAGCGACTGCGTGTGCTGCGGTGTGTGTGAAGCGGTCTGCCCGGACGTTTTCCGGATGAGCGATGCCGGCTATGTGGTGGTTGCCGAGTTGGCCGTATACCCGGAAGAACTGGTGGATGAGGCCATTAAGGACTGCCCGGGGGATTGCATATACTGGGAAACTTATGGAAGATAAAACCAACCTGGCCGAAGTGGGGGGCCGAGAGCTAAAAAAGCGAATCCGGGAAATGCTGGCCACAGTATCGGGCATGAATGAAGTTTTTAGCACCATTGCCGCCATTCCCGCCCGCCAGGTTATCAACCCCCTGTTCGCCAGTTTTTATGATAAGTCCCCATTGGTAAAATGGCGGGCCGTTGCGGCAATGGGCCGCGTTGTATCGCGTCTCGCCGACCATGACCTGGAATCCGCCCGCATCGTCATGCGCCGGCTCATGTGGAACTTAAATGACGAATCCGGCGGCATTGGCTGGGGATCGCCCGAGGCCATGGGCGAGATTATGGCGCAGCACCCCAAACTTGCCGGGGAATACACACGGATGCTGGTCTCATACATTCAGGTGGATCAAAATTTTCTTGAGCATGAAGCTCTGCAGCGTGGCGCCATCTGGGCGCTCGGCCGTCTGAGTCAGACCCGCCCTGAGTTGGTAGCCCATTCGGCCCCGGAGTTGAGACGATTTTTGAGCTCTCCGGACGCCTTTCACCGCGGGTATGCGGCCTGGGCGCTGGGCAATTTAAAAAACCGGGCGGCAGCCCCCGGGATCGGCCAACTGAAAAACGATCCGGTAAAGATTGACATATTCCGGAACCTGGAACTTTATACAACCACCGTCGGCGCTCTGGCAGAAGAGGCCCTGGCGCTAATAATCAATGGAGAGCGGTCATGCTAGTCCTTGGTCTTCAGGGAAGCCCCCGTATCAAAGGCAACACGAGCTATCTTCTGGATTCGGTGCTGGCACAAACCGCCAGCCTTGGTGCTGAAACCCAACGGATTGATGTCTGCCGGAAAAACATCCAACCCTGTATTGGGTGTACAAACTGCGAGCGCAAAGGCTTCTGCTCTATTGAGGATGATGACATGACACGTGAACTCTACGCCCTGATGCGCCGGGCCGATTTGATCCTTCTGGCCACTCCCGTATACTTCTACAATGCGACATCCCAACTGAAGATGGTCATCGATCGCAGCCAGACGCTGTGGTCGCGCAAATATAAACTTGGACTCGCAGACCCCGGACGGTCCTCGCGCAAAGCCATGATGCTCTCCGTTGGCGCCACCAAGGGAAAAAACCTGTTTGAAGGAATGGCCCTGACCGCAAAATATTTTTTCGACGCCGTGGGCGCATCATTTCAAAGCAGCTTAACCTATCGCCAGATCGAAAACCCCGGTGACATGAAAACGCATGCCACGGTCCATGAAGATGTGAATACAGCCATCAATGGAATGAACACCTTTTTCAGACGGAAAAAAATTCTTTTTGCCTGCCGCGAGAATGCCTGCCGTAGTCAAATGGCCGCGGCATTTGCCCGGCGAAGCGCAGGGAACGCTCTGGACGTGGCATGTGCCGGAAGTCAGCCGGCCGCCCGGATAAATCCGGTAATGCAGGAAGTGATGGCGGAAATCGGCTATGATATGGCCTTTCGCCCGCCCCGCGCCCTTGATGCCGCAATAGCGGCGGACATCCCCCAAATCATCGTCACCATGGGTTGCGGGGAAGAATGCCCTTACATTCCGGGCGTTGAAGTCCTGGACTGGGAACTGCCCGATCCCGCCAGTGCGGGCAAAGAAGTAATGCGGCGGGTTCGTGACGAAATCCAGGCGCGCGTCGAAGCCCTGATCAGCCGTATTGTACCATAGCATCTTTACCCGGAGCAGGGTGTCCGGAGACCCGAATGCTTGGGCGATGCGCCGCAGCAGTCGCGTCTGCCCGCTTCCCCCGCTCTCTGAAAACATCACCCATCCTGCTCATTCCCGGCTTTTTTCCTTCACCCCCGGCAAGACAACTTTTACGTAACCGTAAATATCAGAAGGAAATGAAATTATTTACAATCAGCATTCCGTAATGTGATTTTATCTGTTGAAAAATGCTTTAATTGAATGTAATTTAATTTGAGCATCATTCAAACCTTCAAACAAAGCATGCTTCTGACCTCCTAAATGATGCCCTGAACAATGGTAGCGCCTAAAAAAGCTGTTTTATACCGTACGGACTAACCCCCGGCTGTAAAAACGCGTGATGCGGCCTTTCTTCCCTGGCCGCCGGAACTGAAGCACAGGGCCAGGCGATAAGGTTTCGTACAGGGTCGGGATGCTTATCATCCTTAAATTCCAACCGTTTAAATGCTTTAAAAAGGAGGTTTGACAAATGAAAAAAACATCTGGAATACTGTTATGCTTGTTTTTAATTTCAAGTCTTTTCGCCTTCCCCGCCTTTGGTGCGGAGGACTCCGGGACTTCGCCCGCTCAGACGGCCGCCAGTCCCAGCGCTTCCCTGGAAAAAGCCAGGGAAGCGCTGGATAGCCGGGATATGGCGCAGCTCACCCTGGCGCGTACCCTTTTTGAAAAAGCCCTGGAAAAGGATCCGGATAATTTCGAAGCCGCTTGGGGAACTGCCGCCGCCTGCCGTGAATATGCAGCCCAGGCGCATCAGCAGGAGGTTGAGAATTGGAAGGACATTTGCGCCAAAACCGCTGAAAAAGGCATGGAATACGCCCAGAAAGCCATTGACCTCAAACCGGACAAACCCCACGGATATTATTACTACGGGTTAAACGTCGCGGCTTATTCAGATGGTGTCGGCGTCCTTACTGCAATAAAAGAAGGGCTTAAAAACAAAACGCAGAACAATCTTGAAAAAGCTTACGAAATAGACAAGTCATTCGACTCCGGCGGCCCCATCCTGGCCCTCGGCCGCTTCTGGCAGCGGGTGCCGTGGCCCTACCATGATGAGGACAAGGCTATGGAATATTACCGGGAACTTCAGAAATCGCCTTATTTTGGTGGGAAAGTGCAACACTATATCTTTCCGGCTGAAATCCTGGCGGACAAATGGGGAGACGATCCCAAACAAGAAGCCCGGGAACTGCTGAAACAAGCTCTACAAAAAGCCGAAGATCCTTATTGGCAGAAACATGCCAAAAAACTGCTGAAAGAGGTATAAACCTTCGAAAAGAGGAGCCGGGCGCACACACCGCCCGCTCCTCTGCCCCACCCGCCCCACCCAGGGGTTTTTGTCAAAACCCTTTTTTATTCCGATCAGGGGAGGTAAAATGAACGGTTTCGCTCAGGCACACCCTACATCAGGGATAAAAGGGATTGCCAACGATCCAATGCAGTTTTCACCGGGAGGCCCCGGCCCCTTAAAAGGCCAATGATCAACGCGTCGTCAAAGCGCAGAAACGGGTCCACCTTTTTTTCATCCCCAAGGATCGCACAGACATGGTCTGGGTTGTATTTCTGCAGATACGCATCCAAATGAGGGTTATCCGGCTCAAGCCAGCGAGCAAACGCCACATACTCCTTCACATAGTCATGACCGGCGTAAACGAGCATGTCATCCGGAAATTCCAGTATTTTTCGGATTGAATGAAAGAACGCTTCCGTGTCCCCGGTAAAGCAACGGCCCACCTTGCCATTGAACAGGGTATCGCCGGAGAGCAAAACGCCGTCAAAATAAAAACAGACGGAATCCCGCGTATGACCGGGAGTTGCCATTACGTATAAGCGATTATTGTCCAGTACAATTTCCGGGCGCGCCAGAAGTGTTTCAAAAGCTAAAAACCGGGCGCCCGTCCGTTCCATTAAGGAATGATTGCCGACTGTATGATCCATGTGCGAATGGGTGTTCGCGACATATCGGAGCGTCAAACCCGATGCATTGATAAACGAAAGCATATCATCCACCGCCCCGCCGTCAACGGCTATGGCCGATTGATTTTCATAAACCAGGTATCCCAGGTTATCCTCGGAATAACGGAACTGGCGAATCTGCATAAGCAACCTCCTCCTTCGCTGCGGGATAGATCGGCCCCGCGTTTCAAAAACCGGGGACTTTGCGATTACTCCTGATTTGCCGTCTGGAGCTTGACCTTGAGCATTTCCAGCATTTCATGGGGGTTTTGGGCCTGGGCCCAGCGGCCGTTGGCAAAAACCCCGTAATCCGCCCCCATCATGGCAGAGGCAAACCGGGTGGAATTGCTGTAAAACAGCCATTGCTCCACCCATTTACGCTCAAGGGCCTCGTTGAACAAGCTGTCTCCTTGATTAGCAGCCTTTTCCCGCCACGCTTTTTCCATAATCCGTGTAGCCACGCGACTCTGATGATTGGTCGTTTCAATGGTATGAAAAAATCGCTCGAAATGCCCATCCACCCAGGACCGACTGTGACAGGACAAACAGACGGCCTTCATGGTACGGGTGCGTGTCGCCTGCTCCTCAGGTGAAATCAAATACTGCGCCGCCGGGGTGCCGTCCAGGGCGGTAGGCAGGCTCAGACCATCCTTATTTTTTATTTTGGTGGTATCCGCAGACCCGGGATGGGCGTGGGCATAAATGAGCCCAAAAATGCGCCAGGACAGGCGGTCATTCATCTGATGGGTCCGCTGCGCGCGGACATCACCATCCGGGGTGACCAGCATACTGATATGGCAGGTGGCGCATGTGGGCGCCGTAAAATCTTCCCCCACAGTCCAGGGAACAGCGGAAAAATCCCATCCATTGCCATGGGAGAGGGAATCCACGACATTGCTGTGCTTGCTCACCTTGTAGACCTTGTATGCCGGGACATCCGGGCCCTTGTGGCATTCAGCGCAGGTGTAGGGCTTTCGGGCCATTTCAATGGCAAACTGGTGACGGGCATGACAGGCCGAGCAGGACCCCTTGCTGCCGTCCGGGTTGATACGCCCCACACCCTGGTTCGGCCATCCGGTGATCACCGGAAATTCCATGGGACCGAAATCCGTATCACGCGTCTTCAAAGTTTCCACCGTCAGGCGGGTCCCGTGGCAGAAAAGGCAAGCATCCGCATTGGTCTGATCATCGGGGGCACTATGCGTTATGGCCATATTGTCAAAGGCCATGGCACCGTTGACAACCCTGACAAGATCGGCATAGACCGGATTGTTTTGAAGATTGCCATAAGCTTCAGCCATCAGGTTCTTTGCAAACTGCCCGCGCTCAACCGGGTGGCATACGGCACAATCATCCGGGGTCACTACCGTATGGACCTTAAATCCCTGGTGATCGAAGGTATCGGCATGCTTATCCGGGCGCATGGTGTGGCATTCCGCACACCCCACAACCACATCGGCCAAATCTTCAGGCACTTTTTCAAACGACACCCGCCGCTCCTGCCTGGGCTTCGCCATGGCCTGGGCCGGGGTTATGCCGGCCATCCGGCTTTTGGCCCAATTTGATGCCATATTGGAGGCTATTGTTTCGTGGCACATCAAACAATTTTGCGTGGCCGTGCTCACATTGTCCGTATCCTTAGCCGGAACAGACGCCACCGCGGCAATGGACAATCCCATTATCATGACAAAAACCCGCTTCCCATACCTCATCATTTCCCTCCACCGACTTTTCCTGTAAGTTCTTGAGACATCGCTGCCAGTCAACGATTAATGGATAATGGATGCCGCCGCTGCTGTCAATTAATTGCTAAAAAAGGAACATTCCTGAACCCTTTTTTTCGGGTTTGTGCTATAAACATGCCGCAAGGGATTTTTTTTACCGGAGGACCCCATATGCAGATGGAATACCGTTTTCCCCGTCTACCGGAGCTGGCATCGCTAAAAGTGAGGGTGGACAATACAGGCGGACAAATCCGAACTGCCATATCAGGCACCCGATCCCCGTGGGTCTGGTTTATCATTAAAACCTACTTCCATTTCTATGGGCGCATCGGCACCCTGGCCAAACACAAAGGGGGCAGTGTCCAGACGCTATACCTGCCGCCCATACCCAGCCCGGCGCACGCAAGAATGTTTGAAACCTTTTTGTCCTCCATCCTTTTAAAACGGATCATTCCGCTTGCCGCTACCATCGGGGTCACCACCGGCTGCCAGTGTAAGTGTGTGCACTGCAGCGCCCAAGGCCGATCCTCCCTTCGCCCCGGCTTGAGCCTGGAGGAGCTGAAGCATGCCGTTCACCAGTGCCTTGAGTTTGGGCTGACCAATATCACTTTTACCGGCGGCGAGCCTCTGCTAAGAAACGACCTGGAGGAGCTGATTTCCAGGGTTCCACCGGAAAAGGCCATTACCCTGGTATTCACCAATGCCCTGGGACTCAGCCCGGAGCGCGCCCGGTCTTTGAAAAGGGCGGGAACCTTCGGGGTTCATATCAGCCTGGATTCGCCGGACCCGGCAGCGCATGACAGTCTCAGAGGCGTGAGGGGAGCTTTCGAAGCCGTGGAACAGGGGGTCCGCAATGCGCTGGAATGCGGTTTGCTGGTGGGGATCTCAACCTACGCCACCCGGCAAAATGTTCTTAATCACCAATTGACGGACATTATGGAACTGTGCCACCGGTGGGGCGTTCATGAAGTCTCGGTTTTTGATGCTATTAGCACCGGGGCCCTGCGCAGTCAGGAGGACCTCACGCTCAACCGGAAGGCCCGGGCAATTTTGCTCAGGGACAGCCGCCGGCTCAATAAAAAATTCCACAACAAGCCCCGCATCGTGACCCAGACCTGGACCAACACCGGTGTTGGCTTCTCCCGCTTTATCGGATGCCTGGCCGGCAACTGGCAGCTCCATATAACCGCGCAGGGAGACCTTACGCCTTGTGACTTCACCCCGCTTTCCTTTGGCAATATCAAATCCGAACCCCTCGCCGGTCTTTGGAATAAATTACTGCGCCATCCGGCCTACAATCACCGACGGGTTTCCTGCCGAATGCAGGACTCCCGGTTTCGCCGGCAATACATTGACCCCATTCCTGAAAATGCCGACCTGCCTTATCCGATATCCCGCCTGATGCCGGAATAAAAAACGGACCTTAACTACAGGGCTTCCTTTCGGAAAAAACAGCAGGCGATGGTAAAAGCTTTTTACGAAGCCATCAAAGGTGACAGTCTCGTAAAAAGTCAGCTTGAGATGGCAAACCAGAAATCCTCTACCTGTCTGAAATTTTTTTGCACCGCATCTTTTCCCACAATCAGGTCCCCGTGGCCGGGAAGCAGTATTTCGATGTCCATTTCGGCCACCCGCCGGATACTCTGCTTTAGCTGCGCCCCGTCACCACCGGGGATATCGGTCCGCCCCAGGCCATCTTTAAAAATCAGATCCCCTGTAAACAAGGCCTTCTGCTGCAGCCAGTAGAGGGAAATCGAACCCGGCGAATGCCCGGGCGTGTGAATGACTTCAAGGGAAGTATCCCCCGCCGTCATCTCCCCTTCGCCCAGAAAAATCTCCGGCCGATAGGAACTGATGTCCATATTGGGATCAATCATCGGCCCAAAGGATTCGATCAGCTGCCAGGCCAGCTCATGCATGGCAAGTTTGGCCAACCCGCCGCGGAACAGGCGAACCGCCTCAAGATGATCGGGATGGGCATGGGTTAGAACCACCAACCCAATATCATTGAGGCCCAAACCAAGTTCGGCCAACCCGTTGCGTACATGGGCAAAATGCATGACATGCCCCGGGTCGATCAGGATTTTCTCTGAACCGTCAATCAGGTAGGTATTGCAATTGTTGCTGGCCATCTGGTTCCAGATAAAGGCGTGCAAACGTTCGGTAATCTGCATGGCGCTCCCTTCGTCAATTAACATTTCTGATTTTTTATGTTTTTCAACAATAGAGGTAATCCAAAAATCTGTCAAATCGCAATCCCTGCTTTTTATGCCCTCCGACTATTCTGCCGTTTACCCCTTGAAGCCTGAGCCTTGCAGCTTATTTAACGCTACTTCGGGAAGCTGAAATAAAATTCTTGCCAGCGCTATTTTTTTCCTTCATCTAGGATATAGATGACAACATTTACAAAGCTTTGCATTATATATGGCCATCAACAGCGAGGGACCCAATACTGCAGGCAAAATCTTCAGCGCGTTTGAAGGCACTTAGGCGCTGAGGCTTTTCGTTTTCTGTTTCTTTTCCCTTGCAGGCGGCAAGATTTTTTAAGAAAGGCCGAATAACCATGGACAACGAAAAACACATGTTGACCGCCATTTTGAACAGCATTGATGACGGCATCTATATCATCGATCAAAACTATTGCGTGGAATACATGAACAAAAAAATGATCCAGATTTTCGGGGAGGGAATCGGCAATAAATGCTACACGGTAATAAATAACCGCAACGATATCTGCCCATGGTGCCGGGCCGGTGAGGTTTTCAACGGGCAGAACCTGCAATGGGAGCTCTATGTACCGAAAGTGGAGCGCACCTTTGCCCTTACGGAAACGCCCATCAACAATCCCGACGGCTCAATTTCAAAAATGAGCGTCTATCGCGACATCACCCATCGGAAGCAACGCGAAGCCAGGCTGAAAGCTTCCGAAGAGCACTACCGAAAACTTTTTGAACACGTTGGCGTAGGCGTCTATATAAGCAGCAAGGAGGGTAGATTTCTGGATACCAACCAGACCCTGCTGGACATGCTGGAATCTCCCGGAAAAGATCAGTTTTTAAACATGGATATCACCGCCGACCTCTACGTCAGGCCGGAAGATCGCCGCCGGTTCCAGGAAATGATCGAGCGGGACGGACGGGTCATGGACTATGAGGTGGAATTCAAAAAAAGAGACGGCACCCCGATCATTGTATCCCTTACCAGCCACGTCCGCTACGATCACCAGGGAAATGTCCTGGGATATGAAGGTATTGTCGTGGACCAGACGCAGCGCTATCACATGGAGAAAAAGCTGCAAGAAGCCCATGATTTTATGAACAAAATTATTCAGAGCTCCCCCAATCCGATCATGGCAGCGGATCTAAAAGGCAATATCATCATCTGGAACCGCGCCGCGGAAAAAACACTGGGGTACCCGTCCAGTGAAGTTATCGGGAAAATGAACATCACCCGGATTTATCCGGAGGGGGTGGCGCGAAAAATCATGAAACGGATCCGCGGTCCGGAAGACGGCGGCGTGGGCATGCTCCGCTCCTATCCCCTGCTCTACGTCCGGCGCGACAATGAAGTCGTCGAAGGCAATCTTTCTGCGGCCATGGTCTACGATGACAAGAACAATGAAATTGCCACCGTGGGCTCCTTTATTGACCTGAGGGAACGCATTGACATGGAGCGGCAGCTCCGCCATACCCAGGAACAGTTGCTGCATTCCGAAAAACTGGCCGCCATGGGACGGCTGACCTCCCAGCTGGCCCATGAGCTCAACAACCCCATCTACGGCATCATGAACACCCTGGAACTTTTAAAAACTGAGATCCCACCGGAAAACAAACGGCGGAAACTCCTGGACATGTCGCTCTCAGAAACGGTTCGACTGGCTGACATGCTCAGGAAAATGCTCTCGTTCTCCAAACCCGAACAGGAAGAGAAGTCCAGGGTCGATGTCAACAAGATACTCGATGAACTGATCATGCTTCATGAAAAACAGCTCCAGGAAAATGACATTAAAATAAACTTCGACCTGGCAGAAAATCTGGAAATGATATACGCCTCGCCCAACCAGCTGCGCCAGGTCTTTTTAAACCTGATTGCCAATGCCCGGGACGCCATGCCAACGGGCGGGCACCTCATGGTTGCCACCCGCCAGGAAAAAGACCAAATCATTATCACTATTTCCGATAGCGGCTTTGGCATCAAAGAGGAGCATCTCGGCAAAATTTTCGACAGTTTTTTTACCACCAAAGACAGCGTCAAGGGCGTTGGCCTGGGACTTTCCGTCTGCTACGGGTTTATCAAGGATCACGGCGGCGACATTCATGTGGAGAGCACCCCTGAGGCCGGCACCACTTTTACCATCACGCTTCCTGTCAATCAAACCGAGTCCTGATGGACCCCCGCCGCTTCCTTCCCTGAACTCTGCAGCTTACCCAAAAGCCAGCTTAAAAATAAAAAAAACGGAAATAACTATAAAAACTATAATTATTTCCGTTGTTATAATTCACTACATCAATATACTATAATATATTAAAAGGTTATTAAAAAATTAATTAATATTTTTTTTCTTGACACAAAAAAATATTCTGCAATAATAGTAATAACTAAAAAACAAAAGGAGATGCCTGCCATGGAGGATGTGCTTACCGTTTTTAAAGCCAGCAAATGTTGCAGCGTGTCCCCGAAAACCATTATCAACTGGATCGAATCGGGGCTGATCAAGGCGTACAAGACGCCCGGGGGACATCGACGGATTAACCGCAAGGACTTAATCGCTTTCATGGAAAAGCAGGGGATGCCCCTGCCAGAGGAAGATGCCGACACGGGGCGCATCAAAATCCTTGTGGTAGATGATGACCCCATTATCGTGGAATCCATTGTCCAGTCCCTGGAAGAAGATGAATATGACTATGAAGTCATCTCCGCGGCAGACGGGTTTGAGGCCGGCATCCAGGTGAGTCACTTCAAACCGGACCTGCTCATCCTGGATATTATGATGCCGGACATAAAGGGCTTTGACGTCTGCAAGAAAATCAAAGGCTCCCCCGAGACCAAAGACACCAAAATCATCGTACTCTCGGCTTACCTGGATGAGGAGAAGTTCAAACAGATGAAAGCGCACGGAGCCGACGCCTGCTATTCAAAACCGCTGCCCCTGACCCAGCTGAAAGAAGAAGTCAGTCGACTTCTGGGACTCCGCCAATAACCGCCGGCTTCCGGCCGGCAGGAGGAGGCATTAATGAAATTAAAAGAAGCGCTCGAAAGAAAAAATTTTGTCGTCACCTCTGAGATCCAGACCCCGCTTGAATCCGACCAGGAAAATCTTGTTAAAAACCTTTCCGCCATCCGCGGGCGTGTGGACGGGGTATCCCTTTCAGAGGTCGAATTTGAGGGCATTGTGGGCGACACCATTCAGACCTGCGAAATCCTAAATCAAAACCGCTTCGAATCCATCTACCAGACCACTACCCGTGATAAAAACCGCATCCAGTTGATGAAAGACCTCTCTCAGGCCCATACGGCAGGTGTGGACAATCTGCTTGTCTTCACGGAGGACTATCGCATCACCGGCGACAGCCTCCAGGAAATGATGTTTTTCCATGTGGACTGCGGCAAAATCCAGTCCGTCCTTGAGCATATCCGGGAAGGCCGAAGCATTGAAGGCGATACGCTGCCGGGGAAAGGGGAATTTTTCCTGGGCTCCGGAGTTGAGTCCAACTGGGGCAAAAATGTACCCGACCTGGAACTGCGGGAAATGGAGGAAATGACAAAGCTGGGGACCGGCTACTTTCTCACCACCCCGGTATTTGACGTGGACCGGTTTGAAAAATTCCTGAAGCCCACCAACACCTTCGGTGTACCGGTGATTGCGGAGGTCATGATCGTCCGGACCGCCGGTATGGCCCAGTTTTTAAACCGTCATTTAAAATCAGGACTGGTGCCGGACTGGATTATCCAGAAACTGGCCCGGGCTAAGGACAAGGAAAAAGCAAGCATTGAACTTTTCGCCGACACGATTAAAGGCTTAAAAGACCTGTGCCAGGGAGTCCATATCATCACCATCGGCGGGGAGGACAAACTCAAAGACTACCTCGATGCGGCCAAACTCAAATAGCTCGCG
>P_1C_Sed_2_UnCtyDRAFT_1000137_pt1 | contig 21864 bp, 13 predicted proteins | sample Pon1CUnioCityCA_4_FD_10229 | JGI IMG/M metagenome (IMG submission 10229) | reverse complement strand
CAACAAGCTGTAGTTCAAAAATATCCCAATGTCTCAGCTATTGATGTGAGTCGAATTCTTGAAACCATTAACCAGTTTATTGATAAAATTTCGTTTGCCGTACAGTTTATGGCACTGTTCAGTATAATTACAGGACTTATCGTTCTTGCTAGTTCGGTGGCCACCAGCCGGTTCCAGCGCATCAAAGAAAGTGTACTGCTAAGAACTATTGGTGCCAGCAAAAAACAAATTATCCAAATACTATCTGTGGAATACCTGTTTTTAGGAATTCTATCTGCACTTACGGGTCTTATTCTTTCGGTAGGTGCTACCTGGTTGTTAGGCTTCTTCTATTTTGATATCACTTTTACACCCAATCTCTGGGTTATCATTCTGGGTACGCTTATTGTTACCGGACTTACCATACTAATTGGTATGTTTAACAGTCGCAGCGTCTATAAAAAGACCCCGCTCGAAGTCTTGCGTATAGAAGCCACATAAAAGCATGGATATCAAACAGAAAACAAATTTAATCTCATTAATCATACTATTGGTATGCATATTGGTAGCTGTTTTGATCTATCAATATACAGGAAATATAGTTGTTGCTATATTTATTGCACCCCCTATCATCCATTGGATCCTGCGAAAAAGAAACAGTTCGGAACATTTATAAGTTAGGGTCATATTCTCTTACAACTTGTTTTAGGATTACAGCTTGACCATATTAATCCTACTATTTAAATAAAATATTTACTGATATGGCTACCAAGGGGAAGATCACAAACATGCTGCCAAGCATTCGATTTCGCAAAGCAGGGCATCGTAAAAAACCGGGCACAGCTCCGGGAACAATCGAGCATATAGGCGAACGGCACATGGATGAGATCAAGATTATCGTTCATGATTATGATGAAGAACACCTTGAGGATATTCCAATTAACAAAATCCAAAAGGTTCAACCTTATTTGGATGCGCCTTCAAAAACGTGGGTACAGGTCCGAGGTCTGCACGATACCGAGAAATTGAAATCCATCTGGAATTTCTTTGACCTGCATCCGCTCATTCAGGAAGATATTGTTCATACTGCCCAGCGCCCCAAGGTAGAAGTATATGACAACTGCATCTTTTTTGTCCTTCGTCTGCTTTACTATTCACAGGAGGAACAAAAAATCAAGGCCGAACAGATCAGCATTGTCTTGGGAAAAAACTATGTGCTATCGTTTCAGGAAACCGATACTGATCATTTTAAGCCCATTATGAATCGTCTAGCTGTAACAGGGTCACGCATCCGCAAGTACAGTACCGACTATCTCACCTATGCTCTAGTTGACACTGTTGTAGATTATTACTTCAATATAATTGAACATATAGCCGATGATATTGAACGGCTTGAAGATGATTTGCTGAAAGATCCCGAAGACCACCTGTTGGAGGAAATTCATAAAATCCGACGTGAAATTATCTTCTTTAGAAAATCGGTTTGGCCGCTACGTGATGCCATCAATACGGCAATCAGAGATGAATCACAATTTATTAAAGACAACACTAAAATATATCTTCGTGATGTATATGATCATATGATTCAGGTAATCGACAATATCGAAAATTACCGGGACATGATTTTGGGACTGCATGACATGTATATGTCGCACGTAAGCAACAAGATGAACGAAGTGATGAAAGTACTCACCATCATTGCCACTATTTTTATTCCATTAACATTTGTTGCAGGAATTTACGGGATGAATTTTGACCCCGGAGCAAGCCCATATAATATGCCTGAACTTAGCTGGTATTGGGGATACCCTGCCTCACTCGGCGTGATGGGAGTCCTTGCCATAATCATGATTTTCTTCTTTAAACGTAAAGGCTGGTTCTGAGATAAAAAGATATTTTTGTATTTTAAACAAAGCCTTTAATCAAATACTACCATCATGGAAAATATAAAAATACTTGTGCCGCTCGACTTTTCAGATCTTGGATCAAAGGCGCTACAATCCGCAGAGAAACTGGCAAAATTATTTAATGGAAGTGTTACTCCCTTTCACTCTTATTTACCACTAAACGAGGTGGATGGCGGTCCCTATATGTTTGGAATGGGAACGACTACGATGGAAGATTTTGATGAAATTGAAGATGCCCTCCATGACCGGCTCTCTGAACTGGCCAACGAACAAATTGATCCTGCACTGGTCGCAGAGCCAATGATATCTATTGGCAATCCGGCCCAATCTATTGTGGAGGAATCCGAAGACTTTGATATGATTGTGATGACTACACACGGACGCACAGGTTTTTCCCGGTTTTTCCTGGGATCTGTTTCCGAGAAGGTACTTCGAATGGCCCATGTTCCGGTTTTGATTGTAAATGAAGAACGTGAGCTTACAAATTTAGAACGCATCATGGTGACTACAGATTTCTCTGATCACTCTAAAGAAGCCTTTTCAGTGGCCATGGTTATTGCCAAAAAAGCCAATGCAAAACTTGAGCTGGTTAACGTAATGCCGTATGATCCTCAGCACGAGGAAGAGCCTGATGAGTCCAAAAAACAACTTCGCGAACAGCGACTGAGGGTGTTAGCCAAGGAAGAGATGCATAAAATGGGCGATCTTTTAGAAACGAAAGTAATTATATCAGAAGATACCCCACACGAGGCCATACTCAATTACAACCTTGATGATCCGCACGATCTTATCGTTATGTCCACGGTGGGACGAACCGGCATCGACTACCTAATGATGGGAAGTACTACTGCAAACGTGGCCCGTCACGTAAAAAGTCCGGTCCTTAGCGTTAACCCAAAAGCCAATAAATAACGTGTCAATGACGTTTTCGTTTCAAAGATTCTCCTTTTTTTTAACCGCATTACTGATTCTGTTAGTATCATGTGGTACGCCCTATGAAGCCGAAGAAGACGCTGGAGAAGAACAGCAGGAAGAGGAACAACAAGAACAAATTGAACAGAATGATCCTGTTTCACCGGATGGAGTACTGGAAACCGTAACATGGAATATTGAGTGGTATGGTGACGGTACACACGGGAGCGGTGATGGAAATGGCCCTTCTGATGAATACACACAAACTAAAAATATTGTTGAAATCGTAGACTCTTTAGATGCGGATCTCTTTGCCTTTCAAGAAATCCATAGCCAAAAAGCACTAGATGATATCACAGAAAATATGGAAGGCTACCGCGGTTTTGTTGCAGAACATATCGACTGGATTCAGAAAACTGCTTTTGTCTACAATACCAATACGATTGATTCACTCGAAGCCGGCTCAATTGAAGATGTTAGAGACGCTTACCAAAGTGATTGGTCTTATTATTGGGCCAGTGGACGTACTCCGCTATTTTTTCGATTTAATTATACCTACGAAAATACGACCCAGGAATTCTATGCTGTAGTCATCCATGGAAAGGCGAATACGGGTAGCAATTCGGAAGAATATGCTGAAGCATATCAACGCCGGCAAAAAGCCGCTGAAGGACTCTATTACTATTTAAAGGACAATAAGCCGAATGCCAATATTATTTTATTGGGAGACTACAACGACGACGTTGACAAGTCGATTTATTATGAAGAACAAAACGGAGAGAATGTATATCAGGAAACACCGTACGATGAATTTGTCGAGGACACCGAAAATTTTGAGGTTATAACAAAAAAATTATCGGATGCAGGCGAATCTGCCTCAATAAATTATGAGGATATTATCGATCACATTACGATCAGTGATGAACTGTTTGATGAGCACGTACAGAACAGTACATTGATTCACGATCCACGATCGTATATCGATAGCTATGGCAGTACTACTTCAGATCATCTTCCGGTCTGGGCCAAGTTTGATGTTACAGCCGCTTCTAAATCGTTGACAAAGAACTGATAAATTTCTACAGGGTCATTCTAAGGCCGGCCATTACGTTGAGGCGGGTTACCTCTTCTTGCACCACTTCGGTAACATCAGGCGAGGAATAGAGCGCATTTTGATCGTCCCAAAAGCTGTATTGGATACCAAAATCAAACAGGAGTCCCTTGGTTAATTCAGCACTAAATCCACCGCTGATAAACTGGCGATCACTGCCGGGGCCATCTTGCGGACTCGGGAAATAACCATATCCCAACCGAGAGGTAAAGGTGTCGTTAGTCTTGTACTCCAAGCCACCTCTTAAATTTATAACATCGTTAAATGCTGATCGTACGTTACCATTNATTTCATTTTCAAGAGGATTGAGATTCAACTCATCAAAACTGATTTCTGCATCCGAATAAGATATGGCCTCAGCCGACCCTGTCAGTGTAAACTTTGGAATCCCCGCAAATGTTATCCCTGCTTTTATTCTTTGGGGACGTGATATGGTATATGAAAACGCGCCGGGGGCCTCATCAGAAAATTGAATCGTATTATCGAAGGTGGTTGTTATTTTAGTGTTGAACTCTTCATCGATAAAGAGCTTGGAGGGAAACTCATAACTGGCAGCCAGTCGAAACTCAGAAGTAGGTTCATAAATAATTCCCAATCTAGCACTAAAAGCCTGAATTTCGGCATCTATTCGATCTTCACTTAGAATATTATCGATATCTGTATCAGGACTACCGTCACCGTCAGAATCGATAAATGTAGCATTGTAATCATCCTGCCGATCGGTTTCCAAGAACTCCCTTCGATAAGTGTAAGTGCCACTGTAATAACCTATTGAACCCCCAACATAGAAATTTTCCAAAAATTCAGTTGCCAAAAAAAGCGAGTATTCTCCTATTTTCCCTCGCTCGGTTAATTCCATATCCTGATTGATTCCCGGATACTGCGGGAATCCGATTCGAAAAATGGAAGAAGTCTCAGCAAACGAGCTGTCGGTAGTAGCAAAATCAACGGCATAGGCATCAAAAGCCGCGAAAAATAGGCTGTCATCTGCAGTCGTATTATAAAAATCAGTTATGGTAGAGCGTTCGTTTCTGCCCGAAGCAGATAACGCACGATTAAAATCCGTTGTCTGGCTATAACCCCCTCCCACGACCAAGCTGCCTCGCGTGGTCGGCACTTTATAAACCAAACCCAAGTCGCCTATCCCCGTTTGGTTATCAGAATAATTGGTGCTATTGCCCAAATAAGTGCCCGTCTCATCAAGAAATCGACTACTTAATCCCATCGAGAGAAAGCTTTCATCAAACAGCGCCATCGATGCTGGGTTTTCTTGGTAGGCTCCGAACCCGGTAGCATTACTAACGCCCGGCATCACCAAACTAACAGGATCATATGAGGGATATTCCAAGGTGTATCGCAACACATCGTCTGCACTCTGAGCTTTAACCTGAGTTACAGAAAGAATGAACAGACCAATAAGTAGAATAATACTTTTTTTTGACATAGCTCTACCGTTCATGAATTGTAAATGATTTCGTTGGATTATTGTCGCTTAATGTAACTTTATCAATTGCCGCGACTTCTGTCGGAACTAGATGAACTGCTATTGTCGCTACGGCTTCGGGACGAAGAACTACTGCCCCGAGAACGGGAGTTACTGGACGATGATTTACTTCTTGTCACCGAACTGCGATTACTACTAGAGCTTCGATTTATCTTTGACCTTCTGGTAGAAGGGGTGCTGCTTCTGGTACGCAGAGTCCGCCCATTATTTCCATTCGTAAAGCGACTGCCGTTTTGTTCGAAGAAGTTCTTCATTCTATTGAAAAATGTTGTTCTCTCCCTTTCGTTATTTATGCGAGAGCGGTAAATAATATTATTTCTATTATTATCTCTGATTCGAGCTCGAATCTGTTCCAGTTGTTTTTCATCAATTACAAGCGGTATCTCGTCACCTCTGTTGCGATAGTCATACCGACTTGTCTGGTTGTTATCGATTCGATCCTGCCCTCTTGTTCTGCTTCGACTAGAGGAACTGTTATCTCTGCTTTTTGTGCGATTGACAGTAGAGCGACTAGAAGTACCTCGGGTGCGGGTTGTCCCTACCGATCGAGTACGAACAGTTGATGATGTACGGTTGGTCACCGCAGCTGATCGATTCCCATTAACCACTCTGCTTCTATTTTTATCTGTATCAACTCGGTTTGTACCAATGGTTCGGGGACCATACTTCACATTTTTATTAACTGATTTTTTCTTATCCGGCCAGTAACCATAGCCATACCCTGACCTGCCGTAGAAATAATTGTAGGCGAATGGACTAAAGTTTCCATATAGATAATAATCAAAATAGGGGTCATAATGTCTGCCATAGAAGCTGTTGTAGCGATAATAAGGGGTGCCCCATCCGAACGTTATCGAAAAGTAAAAGCTTGGATTACGATACCACCGATCATAAAAACTATGATACAACCATCGGTCATAAAAAAAGGAATGAGTTAAATGCGTATAATCGGGTCCATAATATGGATAAGCATTGTACCCATACCAATCATTGCCATAAAAGTTGTAAACATCACCATATTTAGTGGCATATTCATAATCCTTATAGTATATGGGAATATACTCTTCGGTCACTTCTTGATTATGTTTTGCCTTTGTAACGTCTTTATCCCTTTCATTTTGGGAAGATTCAGCTTCCTCTTCCCCACTCCAGGAATAAACGGACGTACCGCTGGTAGGTTTTTTATCCGTAACCTTTTTCATGGTTTGACTGTACTGAAGCTGCGTGTAACAACCGGTGAGAAAAAATGCTAACAGGGTGATTATAAACACTTTGAAAAATTTCATGATGGACTCCGTATTTTTACCCAAATTGGCAGAAGAAATTAGGTGCTTCTGTTAATATCTATAACAATAGTACCAAGTAGTATTGTTGCATTCAATCACATATTCATGCGAAGGGAATTTTTATATTTCTCCCTTCAGTGATTTGGCAATAACTTCTGCTTTTGAATTAACGTGCAGCTTCTTGTAAATATTACGGATGTGAGCACGAACAGTATCAATAGAAATATCGTAGCGATCAGCAATCATCTTATAGCTAAGTCCGTCCACAAGCCCATTTACAATATCATGTTCGCGGGGTGTCAAATCTGAATCGGTATTTTTTTTCGGTGCATTTTCCCGAAAGTGGTTAATTACCTTGCGCGCAATCTGTGGGGACATAGGTGCACCTCCATCAACCAGTTTTAAGATTGATTCTTTGATCTCCGGCAAAGAGGTATGTTTTAGCAAATATCCCGATGCTCCGGCCCGCAGCGCATTGAATATTTTGTGGGAATCGTGATATACCGTTAACATGATGATATCAACATCTTCATACTTCTCTTTAATCAGGCCAATACCTTTTATACCTGACATGCCGGGAAGTTGGATATCCATCAAAATAACATCCGGTGCAGGATGATCTTCAAGATATTCCAGCATCTCCTCAACTGAATCCACCGCAACAGGGCACTTCAGTTCATCCTGCATATCCAAGAAGCGCTGTATTAAATCCCGTATTTTTTTGTTGTCTTCAACGATTCCGACTACTGAGGCCATGATCTCAAGATTTTACATTTTATACTAAGTGCTTACTCATTAATTACGATTCTCAACTATCACTTCAAAACCTTTCTTATCATTAAATGTAATTTTTGCGTCTATTCGTTTCGCTCGCATTTTCATATTTCGTAGTCCCTGTCCACTTTTTCGCGATCCTGAAACTTCGGTTCCATTATCTTTAATCCCCAATATAAATCCACTCCCGTCGGCACATAACTTAACATCCACACGATCGGCATTAGAATGCTTAGCTATATTATTCACAGCCTCCTTATATATCAGATATAGATTTTCTTTTAATGATACCTCCAGTTGTTGCTGCATATCGCATTCAAAATCGTAATATACCTCCCGGTCCGGCAGAACATTATTCATATGATCCTGCATGCGATCTGTCAGATCTCCAACGGTATCATTGCGGGCATCAATAGACCATACAATGTCGTCCAAGCTGGAGACTATCCGCCTGCTTTGTGCCCCAATTTGTTGTAAGGATTCTTCCAGTTTATCGGGAACCTCTGTTGTTTGTAAAAAATCAGATTGCAGTGCAATTTCTGTAAGAGCTGATCCCACATCATCATGCAGATCACTGGCAATTTGTACGCGCATTCGCTCCATTTCAATCATTTTTTTAACGCGATAATAGTTATAGATGAACAGGATAATTCCTGCCAAAGCGATAGCAATCAATGCAATAAACCACCATTTCAGCCAAAAGGGAGCCTGCACCGTAAAACTTATACTGGCAGCCTGAGAACTCCATTGCCCATTAAAATTGCGTGCTTTTACCTCAAAGGTATAATCGCCGGGCATAAGTGCAGAATATCGAACCGAAGGCTGAGTGGTTTCCTGCCATCCTTCATTCGAGTTTTTTAATCGGTAACGATATTGCAGTTGGTGAGGAGCCGTAAAGCTAATACCAATAAATTCGAAGGTGATATTGTGGTTATCACTTCCGATATCCAGTGGCTCTTTAATTGAAATAGGTTCTCCGGAAACCCTAATATTTTCTATATGCACATTTGGAGCAGTATTACTGATCTTTTCTTTAGAGGGATCAAAAACAGATATCCCCCCTACAGATCCAAACCAAAGTCGCCCCTGGCTGTCCTTAAATGAAGCCCCGGCATTCATTTCATTAGAGGTAAGTCCCTGGTCTGTAGTAAGTAATCGAAAAGCCTGCTCGTTTTCAGTTCCCGATTGATAGGCCTGATAATTAAATCGAACTACGCCCTTGTTGGTTCCGATCCAAAAAATTCCACGATCATCCTGTTCTATAAAGTAACACACCTCATCAGGTAGTCCATCTTCAGGCGTTATGGATTCAAAACCTTCTTCGGTAAAGTGGGCGATGCCTCCAAATGTAGCCACCCATAGCTCCCCGTTACTTGCAATTAATACATCCAGAATACCATTATTGGGCAAGCCATCCTGCAGCGTATAATTTGTAAATGTGTTATTCTTAAACCGGCTTAACCCACCATAGGTGGCAGCCCAAGCAGAACCATCTGGTCCTCTTTCGAGTGCCATCACCACATTATTAGCCAACCCGTCTTCTTCGGTTAGCTGACTAAATTCTTTATCTCGATATCGAATAATCCCCTCACCATATGTCCCTAACAAAATATCAGAATTGTTCGGAGAAGGTAAGATTGCACGAATTTTACGATGGGGGAGTTCATGCTCGTCAAAATTATTAAATGTATCATAATTGTAGATACTAAACCCCCACCGTGTACCTACCAGCAGCTGGTTCTGATTATCAGTATGTAAAGTATATACCTTATTATCTACCAATCCATCGCTGGCATTGATGGTTTTAAGTGATTTTCCGTCAATTTTGGTTATTCCTCCACCGTAAGTAGAAACCCAATAACGTCCGTTGCGATCTTCTGTAATTGAAGTAGCAACATTATTGGGTAATCCATCCTCAATAGTATAGTTTTCAAACTGATCTCCTAAGAAAAGACTAATGCCCCCGCCAAACGTACCAAACCAAATATTACCTTCGGTATCATAATACGTTGAATGAATAATATTATTCGCTAACCCTTCATCCACCGAATAGTTTTCAAATTCCCCGGCTGTAAAGTAGCTTGCTCCTTCTTCCGTACCCAGCCATAAATTATCATTTCCGTCTGTTGATATGGATTGTATGCGATTATTAATCAAACCGTCCTTTTCGGTAAAACAAATAATATCTTCACCGGATAAAGTACAAAGCCCACCCCGGCTGGCAACCCAAAGCTCTCCACTTTCAGTCAATGCTAAATCCCTCAATCGATTGTCAGGTAATCCATGCCTTGTTGTAAATGTTCTAAAATTACCATCCTCCAACTTCGTCAGACCGTCCCGGGTAGCAAACCAGATAACCCCATTTTTATCCTCCAAAACATCCCGTACTCGATTACTACCCATACCATGCACTTCTCTATACTGCGTAAGCTGTTTATTTCTGTCCCAATGCCAGACCCCTTCGCCATCGGTTGTGAACCAAAACTCATTCTGACTGTCCTTATAAATCGATAAAATCGAACTTGAGGCCAGTGGCTGCAGCTCCTGTATAGTATGAATACTATCTTTTCGCATGACATTGACACCGCCCTCAGTTCCAATCCAAAGCTGATTTTCTCTATCAGCGTAAAGCGACTGTATTCCGTTATTTAGCAAACCATCCTCAACGTAATAGTTCTTAAACCTTACGCCATCAAAACGGTTTAAACCATAGCCCGTGCCAATCCACAAATATCCCTCGTTATCTTGGCTAATAGTGTTCACTACCGCTTCGCTTAAACCGTTTTCAATAGAGTACGTTCGAAAAGGATATGTCTGCGCTTCCACTACAGAGGCTGTAAAAAGAAGTAGTAAAATTACGCTTATTCCTTTTTTCATAGTTACTATAACGAAGTATCTGAGAATATATTTAACGACTACTCCTATTCTATCAAAAGTTTGGACAAATAAAAAAAGCCCCGAAATTCGGGGCTTTTCATCATCAAATAAGATTCTGATAATTTTATCCTAAGTAAGCACGAAGCGCAGCGCTTCTGTTATGGTGACGCAGCTTACGAAGTGCTTTCTCTTTAATCTGACGAACACGTTCGCGAGTTAAATCAAAACGCTCACCAATTTCTTCGAGCGTCAGCGAGTGTTCACGACCAATTCCAAAATAGAGACGAATGACTTCTGCCTCTCGATTGGTAAGCTTTGAGAGTGCACGCTCAATTTCAACCTTAAGCGATTCCCCCATCAAATCTGTATCGGGATCGGGAGTTTCTTCATTTTCAAGCACATCTAGCAGTCGGTTATCCTCACCCTGTGCAAAAGGTGCATCCACGGAAAGATGCCGGCCGGATATTTTTAGCGTATCAGCTACTTCCGAAACCGTCATATCCAAACTTTCAGCCAGCTCGGCTGCAGAAGGCACACGTTCATACTCCTGCTCCAATTTAGAGAGTTCTTTACCAATCTTGTTTAGGGCACCTACTCGGTTAAGCGGCAAGCGTACAATTCGACTCTGCTCTGCAAGTGCCTGTAAAATAGACTGACGAATCCACCAAACGGCATATGAAATAAATTTAAAACCACGCGTTTCATCAAAGCGCTTGGCGGCTTTGATCAATCCGAGATTCCCTTCATTAATAAGGTCACCCAATGAAAGCCCTTGGTTTTGGTACTGTTTGGCTACAGAAACCACAAAACGAAGATTTGCTTTCGTTAAATCTTCAAGTGCTTTTTGGCTGCCCTTTTGAATCTCTTTGGCAAGCCTGACCTCGTCTTCGGGAGTAATAAGTTTTTCTTTTCCTATCTCCTGTAAATAGCGGTCGAGTGATTCTGATTCACGAGTAGAAATACCTGAACTTCTAGCCACGGGATGTGATGGGTTAAATTAGGATTTATTTGCGTTGATTTGATCTGCTGCTAAAGATCATTTCGATAAGACAATCAAATTTAATGGGATAATACAACGACTAAATCGGATAAATGTTGCCTATTCTCGATCTCTATAATATAGGACTTTTATATGTTAATTTCGAACTGATTTTAACGACTTTATTCAGCTTTATTTAACATTGATGTTCCGGGAAATGTTTCCGAAATATCAAAGAAATCAGCAGCAGTGCTTGCTATATCACTAAACGTATCACGTGTTCCCAAATTAACCCGTTCCGCCTTCTCAGAAGGACATATTAATAAGGGTACAAACTCGCGGCTGTGATCAGTGCTTTCGGATGTAGGATCGTTACCATGGTCACCGGTAATAATCAATATATCATCCTCATCTAGCTTGCTTACAATCGCGGGTATCGCCCGATCAAATTCCTGCAGAGATTCTGCAAATCCTTGCGGGTCAAGACGGTGGCCGTATTTTTGGTCCGTGTCAATCAAGTTTACAAATACAAAACTATCTTCAACTGCCGACATCAGGCTTAGCAACTGAGAAATGCCCTCTGCATTGCTTTTAGTACGCCGAAATTGGGTAAATAGATCTTCAGTAAAAAGGTCAACCACCTTACCAATAGAATACGTTTTAGTTCCCTGCTGCTGCAATAACCGGAGGATATTGTGTTCTGGTGGTTTCAGTGAAAAATCATGACGCTTATTCGAAATGCGTTCAAAATTACCCCGCTCTCCAGTGAACGGACGCGCAATAACTCGTCCTACTCCGTGTTCGTCCTGCAGCACTTCCTTGCGCGCAAATTCACACCATTCGTATAACGTATCTACTGAAGTAACATCCACATGGGCGGCAACCTGGAATACACTGTCAGCCGATGTATATACGATAGGATACCCGGTTTCCATATGCTCCTCACCAAAATCAGCGATTACCTCTGTACCCGAATACGGTTTATTCACCAAAGCCTTTTCAACACCGATCCCTTCACAAAACTGGTCCATAACCTCTTGAGGAAAACCATCGGGATATGTCGGAAATGGTCGATTTAGCTGTATACCAGCAATTTCCCAGTGGCCCGTTGTAGAATCTTTTCCAGCCGATTGTTCCCGCATTTTTCCATAGGCACAAATAGGTTCTGATTCTATAGCGACTGATGTAAGCGGGATGATATTGCCCAAGCCCATTCGCTGTAAGTTCGGCAATTTAACTTCCGTTTCTTCACAAACATGGCCCAGCGTATTTTCTTCTTCGTCTCCATAATCAGAGGCATCTTCTTGCGCCCCTACACCCAGACCATCAACAACAAGTACATAACAATTTCCCATAATTATTATACTGCTTCATTTTTATTGGATTTGAGTGCCTGTGACAAAGCCGATTTGGCATTTTTCACTACTTGATAGCTGTCAGTATAATCGCTATCCAAACGAACAAATCCCACTTTTATACCCGTTTCAATATGGATACCGTTGGAAAGCTCAAACGAACTGTCAAACTTCTTTTTAATGGATTTACTCCAGTTCTTTACAGCGTCCTCATCTTTGCTCTGGATTAAAAAGGAATACACATAATCAGAGTTATATCCTAAAATGCCGTTATAACCGAACTGGCTCGGATTAAAGGAGGCAACCAAATCCTTCTGCATCTGATCCAATTGATCCATCCGTAGCTTGGTACGTAATTCAGGTAAATTTGAAAGCGTTACCAATCCAAACCAAGTTTTTTGCACTCCTGAATCGGGATTCAGACGATATAATTCTGAATTTATGGTCTGCTCCCAAAGCTCCGGCAAATAAGCCTCATACTGATTGGNAAAAACAGAACCGTCGACATCAAGTTTGGGATTATTAGAGAGCATTTGTAATCCCGCAATACGCACCAAGTTCACAAGCTTATGCTTGGTAGATTCTTTAAATATGAGGGGATTTTTATCGTACACCAGTACTACCCCCTGCCGACGGTCTTTCATATTCAATGGAATAGCAAGTGTTGCCCCTTCCGAATGCAGTTCGCGCGGTGAAAGCCGCTTGGGATTATTATTAAAATGAATAGCGAACTCCGCTTCACCCTGCTCAACAGCCTCATAGGCCAGCGAACGCTCTTCCATCTTCATACCAACAGGCGGTGCATATTTAGCATCATCCGCATTCAGCACATTATACCAGTTGTCCATGCCCCTGCTGATAAATGAAACCCCGCCATCATATAAAAATGACTGAATCATATTCAGCAGCTTCTTAACCAACTCTGTTCGGTGACACCGCACCTCTAATTCCGAAATACAATCCTCATAATTAATCCATTCGTCCTGCTGCTCGTAAAGGTCACTGATCTCCAAGTAAGTATTTAAGACATTACGCAGCGCATTGATATATGAATAAATAACATCACTCTTATTTTCGGTAAAGATATGATCTTTAGATTCCAATACCGTTATGGCTACCGTTTCTCCATTGTTCACGAAAGGAAGCAACGTAATATACTTGACCGGTACTTCACTGTAATAATGATTTAGTGCCGAGGCTGGAATATCTTCCCCTATCTCTATCGCGGTAGGTTCATCCAAATCTTTAAATTCATCGAGGAAATGTTTGTCAAAACTAATCCGATCTTTGAACATTACATTATCGAATACCGTTGATTTTGTTTCCATCACAAACTGCTCCCTCGAACGGTTAACCCAATACATATATACCGTTTCCATTTCGGAAGCACTCTGTAGAAGAAAAATCAGATCATTAAGCACCTGCTTGAACTCACGAAGCGCTTTCTCCTGACGTTTCTGTCCCATTAATTCGGCATTCGATCGCTCCTTTTCCCGTGCCGTTGTGTAATTATCCATCCCCTGTTAATTTACCTTTTTTGCCAATTCTTCTGCCTGTTTAATCATCTCCTCAATAGCTGAAAGACCGTTATCCCAAAAGTCCGGCTGCGTGATATCTAATCCCAACTTACCAACAATATTTTCCGGCCAGTCAGATCCCCCTGCACGTAGCATCTCAATGTATTTATCCGAGAACCCATTTTCTGAACGCCTATATTCTTGATACAATGCCAATACCAACAACTCACCGAAGGCGTAAGCATACACATATCCCGGCGTATGTAAAAAGTGTGGTATATAACTCCACCAAAGGTTGTATTCCTCAGTTAATGTCACTGAATCGCCATAAACTGCTTCCTGCGTCTCACGCCATAAGTTAGAAAAATCCTCAGTGGTAAGCTCTCCTTTTTCACGCCGGTGGGTATGCATGGCGTGCTCAAACCGGTTCATTGAAACCTGGCGAAACACCGTTGCAATGGTATCATCAATTTTACCGATGAGTAGTGCCAGTTTTTCTTTGGGATCATCAAGCTTTCGCATCAATTTCTGAAAAACCAGCATTTCACCAAATACAGAAGCTGTTTCGGCCGTGGTTAAAGGAGTATCAGCTTGCAGAGCTCCTTGCTCCCGTGATAAATACTGATGAACCCCGTGGCCTAACTCGTGTGCCAGTGTTTGTACATCTCGGACCTTTCCATCAAAATTCATAAATACATACGGATGCACTGACGGAACAGTACTGGCTGAATACGCCCCACCACGCTTGCCGGGCTTCATTGCAGCATCAATCCAGTTATTATCAAAAAACTTTCGAGTAACGGTGCCCATCTCTGAATGAAAATCGGTGTAAGAATCTAACACCATTTCCTGAGCTTCATCCCACTGAATTTTCTTCTCGCTCTCAAGGATGGGCGCATACCGATCGTAGTCATAGAGTTTTTCATATCCCAGAAGACTACGCTTCAGATCATAAAACCGATGAACGAGATCATAATTATTCGTAACCGATTCAATCAACACCTCCACGGTTTCGTCGTCAATTTCATTAGCCAGATTTCGCGATGAGATCCAGCTATCGTAGTCGCGCAACTTATCATCGGTATGCTTGTCGGCCAACAGCGTATTAAAGATAAACGTCAAGGTACGGCTGTGATCATCGAACGTCTCCGTTAGCGATACGTGTGCTCGTTTTCGGAGATCACGATCGGGCTCATGAAGCTTACTTAATACCTCCTGCTGGGTTAGCTCTTCTCCATCCAAATCAAAGCGGGCCGCGCCCATAGTCTCATCAAAATAGCGATTCCACGCACTGCGTCCGGTTACCTTTTTAGCTGATAATACCTGCTCTTCTTTTTCACTCAGCACGTGATCTTTGTATCTACGGGATGTTTCCAAATAGTGCTTGTACTGTTTCAACTCATCACTTTCGATAAGCTTCCGAGCTTTTTCCTCATCAACAGCCAACCATTCAACATCGAAAAACACAAGAATCTGGTGAACTTCAGACGTAAGCTCACTGGCCTCCTGCTTCAACTTGCCGTATTCGGCCTTGTTGGTGTTCGTCGACCAAATCAAATGCGCATACGAACCGATCTTACCGGCCAATTCAATAAGCTCTTCATACTCTTCAAGAGCCTGCCTCATACTTTCTTCATCAAGATCAGCTACGTTTCCCTTGTACGTAGATGCAAACTTTTGGGCCTGTTCAACAATTCTTTTCTTATCGTTTTCAAGAGCGGGATCATCTAGAGAATTATAGAGATCAGAAAGATCCCATTGCACATTTTCTGCCCCTGTTTTTTCTTTTACTTTGTCGTTCATAAATTCACTGAAACCTACTTTATAAAATCATTGTTAATATACCTATCGTAAGCAGATTAATAGTGAAAATTATCTCTGCTCAAGAATCGTAATTTAATATTACAATGATTAACTTTACGCTTGATTGTTTATGGTTTAAAGAAACCAAAAATAACACTCAATATTAACTCTTGCAGACGTTTATTTACTAATAATTAAAACAACCCAATAAGACCATATTTTGAAGTCGCTCGAAGCTGTTTTCGGACCTAATTCCGCACTCGTTGAAGAACTTTTCAATCAATATAAAGAAGACCCATCTTCTGTTCCTAATCACTGGCGCCAATATTTTGACGAAATTGAAGGCGTAGAACGGCCGGAAGACCTGAAATCGGAGGCACAAAAAGCTGAAACTCGTCCGGCCCCGGCCCAAACTACCGCTGCAAAACCCAAGGAACAGAAAAAAACCAAGAAAGCGGCCCAGCCAAAAGATGATGGCGACGCTGATATCCCTTCCGGAGCTACCCTTGAAAAAATCAAAGGGGTATCCAGCAAGATTGTCGAAAATATGGATGAAAGTCTGGAAGTTCCTACAGCTACTTCGGTTCGGTCACTGCCCATGAAAATGCTCATTGAGGATCGGGCTATTATCAACCGACACCTGAAGCAGCGCAATGAACCCAAGTCTTCTTTCACGCACTATATCGCTTGGGCAATTATCAAAGCGCTGGAAGAATATCCCAACATGAATAACTCGTTCATCTACAAAGATGGCGAGCCACACAAAGTTATTCCAGAGCAAGTTAACCTTGGGCTAGCCATTGATGTTCAAAATAAGGATGGTTCTCGGAATCTCCTTGTCCCCAACATCAAAGGCGTAGATAAGATGAATTTTAAAGAGTTTCTCTATGCCTATTCGGATCTTATTGATAAAGCCCGAAACGGGAATCTTGAAATTTCAGATTTCCAAGGCACAACGCTTACGCTCACGAACCCGGGAATGATTGGAACCGTACAATCGGTACCACGCCTGATGAAAACACAAGGTGCAATTATTGCTACCGGTGCCATTGATTATCCGGCAGAATACCAGTCGATGTCACAAGAGGTGCTTAATAAGCTGGGTATCAGCAAAGTCATGAATGTGACATCGACCTACGATCACCGCGTGATACAGGGAGCGGAGTCAGGAGCATTTCTGAAGAAAGTACACAGCTTGCTCAACGGAGAAGAGAATTTTTATAACGAAATATTTGAGGATCTTGAAATTCCTTATGATCCACTGCCTTTTGGTGCAGATACCTATGTTGGCCAGCTCGATGGCAGCGGTGCTACCCTAGAACAAAACAAGCGCGCCATTAATGTAATGCGGCTCATTAATATGTATCGCACGCGGGGACACGTGCTCGCTGACCTTGACCCATTGAGTGATGAACCCGGCCAGAGTCCGGAACTCGATCTCAGCTACTACGACCTTACACTTTGGGATTTGGATCGCGAATTCTATTGCGGCGGTCTTGGCGGTAATGAAAAAGCAACGCTCCGCGAAATTATTACCTTATTGCGCGAAACGTACTGCGGCAAGATGGGTGCCGAGTTCATGCATATCCTTGATCTGGAGGAACGCAAGTGGTTACGTGAACGCATGGAATCCACAACAAACACGCCAGAACTTACCAAAGATCAGAAAAAACAGATCTTACATAAGTTAAATCAGGCGATGGCTTTTGAGCAGTTCCTGCATAAGAAGTATATAGGCCATAAGCGTTTTTCCCTGGAAGGCGAAGATACGCTTATCCCAATGATGGATCACATGCTTGAAAAAGCGGGCCAAGACCAAGTCGAAAAAATATTTATGGGTATGGCCCATCGGGGACGCTTGAATATCCTCGTAAACATCATGAATAAGCCGTATCGAAAAGTTTTTGCTGATTTTGAAGGAAACCTCGATCCGGACAGCATTCAAGGGTCCGGTGATGTCAAATATCACCTTGGGTCGAAAGGAACCTATGAAACAACGGCCGGTGAAGAAGTTGAAATTGAGTTGATGCCAAACCCAAGTCATCTCGAATCGGTCAATCCGGTTGTTGAAGGAGCCACCCGGGCTACCCAGGACCACGACGGTGAGAATGCCGAAAAGAAAAATCTGCCCGTACTTATTCACGGTGATGCAGCATTTTCCGGTCAGGGTGTTGTTGCTGAAACACTAAATATGTCTCAGCTGGATGCTTATAAAACCGGTGGTACCATCCATATTATTTTAAATAATCAAATTGGATTTACTACCCTTCCCGATGACGGACGTTCCACAGAATATGCTTCCGATCTTGCCAAGGCCATCTTGGCTCCGATCTTCCATGTTAATGGCGATAATCCCGAAGAAGCCGTTCATGCTATGCAGATGGCGTTCGAATACCGTCAGAAGTTTGGCAAGGACGTGGTTATTGATTTGATCGGATTCCGTAAACACGGACATAACGAAGGGGACGAACCTGCTTTCACGCAGCCCGGCATGTACAAAGAAATTGACAATCATCCTACGGTTCGCGATATCTATACAGAAACACTACTGGGGCGCGGTGAATTTACTGAAGATGAAATGCAGGAAATCTTTGACGAGTTTGATGAACTGCTTCGCGAGGCTTTCGAGGATGCCAAAAACGCCTCTCCCCTCGAAGTTACAGAAGATATGATCAACCGTCATGAAATGACCCAGGATGAATGGCCAGAATTCCCAGATACCACCTATCCTGAAGAAGAACTTAAAGATATCGCCGTAAAATTGAATACGGTTCCCAAAGATTTCGATGCCAATCCCAAATTGTTAAAACAGCTGGCCAAACGTGCTGAAATTGTTGATAAGAATGAACAAAAAATTGATTGGGGCTTCGCAGAAGCGCTGGCATTCGGCTCCCTATTGAAAGATGGAACAACAGTACGACTTACTGGTCAGGATGCAGAACGCGGAACTTTTTCTCACCGCCACGCAATCCTGCATGGTACGGAAACAGATCAACAATTTATTCCTCTCAATAATCTTGATGACGATCAGGCGCCATTTTATCCCTACAACAGCTTACTCAGTGAGTTTGCATGCGTAGGTTTTGAATTCGGATACAGTGCTGCCAAACTCGATGCACTCGTTATTTGGGAGGCCCAGTTCGGTGATTTCGCCAACGGTGCCCAAGTGATGATGGATCAATATGTATCTGCAAGTGAAGCAAAGTGGGGACAAACATCATCCCTTGTAATGACCCTACCACATGGTTATGAGGGTCAGGGACCTGAACACTCATCAGCACGATTGGAGCGTTATCTACAGCTTTGTGCCGAAGATAACATGCAGGTTGTCAACCTTACGACTCCTGCTCAGTACTTCCACATTTTGCGTAAGCAAGCGAAGCAGGATAACAAAAAACCGCTGATGATCATGTCGCCTAAGAGTTTATTGCGTCACCCGTTGGCAACATCTAAAACAGATGACTTAGCCAAGGGAGAATATCAGCCATTTATCCCCGATCAGGAAGTAGAAGACAAGAGCACTATCGATCGCTTGGTTATCTGTTCCGGAAAGGTCTATTATGACCTGTACAAACAGCGCCAGGAAGATGAAATCGATAATGTTGCTATTGCTCGATTAGAACAGTTTTATCCTTTTCCTGACTTGGACATAAGTAATATTCTGGATGAGTACAGCCATGTTGATGATATCGTGTGGTGCCAGGAAGAACCTAAAAATATGGGTGCCTGGACGTTTGTTTCAACACGTATTATGCAACAGCTTAAAGACGGACAGAATCTGCGCTATGTAGGCCGACAAGCTTCTGCTTCTCCGGCAGCCGGACAGAAGAAAGTCCACAAAGCGGAACAGGAGAAACTTGTTAATGAAGCGTTAAACTAAGAGCTTTTAAAATTACTTCTAAAATTATAGGCATCGTAGCTTAGCTGCGATGCCTTTTTAATTTTATCAGGCTTACCTCATCATGTGAGATGGCTACATGATGAGGTTCCTATGATAGGGTAAATATCGTTTGAGTAGCAAAAAACTTCTTAATCAGCAATATCAGCCTTAGCTGATTGCGGCTTTTGAGCCCCTCCTCGTGAAATATCTTCCAAGCTTAATCCTTTGGTTTCGTCTACGAACTTCTTCACAAAGAAGTATGCAACAACTCCAAAGAAAGCATAGATACCGTACGAAACACCAAGTCCCAGATTTGTTAATAATACTGGGAAGCTTATTGTAATAATAAAGTTTGCTCCCCACTGAGCCATTCCACATACGGCAAGTGCAGCACCGCGGTAGTGATTTGGGAACATTTCGCCAAGCATCACCCACATAACCGGGCCCCATGAAAAAGCAAAAAAGGCGATGTACGTATTGGCAGCCAATAACGCAATTATACCTTGCGTTGGACCTAATGTCACGGAATCTGCTCCACCACTCGGTGCAATGCTAAATACATATGCCATAACTCCGAGCATTACGGCCTGTCCCAATGATCCAACCAATAAAAGCGGTTTTCGACCCACTTTATCAATCAGCATAATAGCCACAAAAGTAAAGAAAATGTTTACGCTACCGCTGATTACATTTTGCAGCAGAGCGTCGCCCTCTGTAAATCCTGCTGACTTCCAAAGCGTAGCTCCGTAATAAAAAATAACATTTATACCTGTAAACTGTTGTAATACAGCTAATCCCAAGCCAACCCAAACCAATGGATGTATCTTACCGCTGTAGCTGTCAAATATATTTCTGAGTTTGGGTTTTATTCCTTCTTGCAGGGTTGATTCAATATCCGCGACTTTTTCTCTGATGTTAATTTTTGGCAGGATTCCTTTAAGTACTTTACCCGCCTCATCAACTTTTCCGGCCGCTACTAAATATCGTGGGGATTCAGGGATAGCCAATAATGAAAAGAAGAATACAGAAGCAGGAATAATCTCGGCCCAGAACATCCACCTCCAGGTTTGAAATCCGCCCCAAAGAACTTCTGTTGCCCCACCGGATAATCCGGCTAACCAGTAGTTACTCATAAACGCCATGAATAATCCTACCACAATCATCAATTGTTGCAGCGTAGCTAAACGTCCACGGACCTTAGAAGGAGCAATTTCACTTATGTAGGCGGGCGCAAGAATACTGGCAGCACCCATGGCCATTCCTCCGGTAATACGATAAATAATAAATTCCAGTGACCCATTTGAAATTCCTGATCCCCAGGCACTAAAAATAAATGCAAGTGCCGTGGCAATCATCACCGGTTTACGGCCAAATTTATCTGCAAGTGTTCCTGCAAAAAAAGCACCAGCCATGCTACCTAACAGCACGGATGCTACATTAAATCCTGTACCGGCAGAATCAGAATCAAAAGCCAACTGAATGGCGTCTACCGTACCATTGATTACCCCACTATCAAAACCAAATAAAAAACCACCCAATGCCGCTGCTGATGATAATAGAATTACGCGGCTTACATTATAACTTTTATCCATCTGTATTCTATTTTACTTTATTGATATTTAAAGCCTGTCATTTTTGATATACGTGTACGTAGTCTACTTCCATCGTTTGGGGAAATTGGGTCGTATCATCCGGATATCCGGGCCAGTCACCACCCACGGCAATATTCAGCAGGATAAAAAACGGAGCTTTAAATTCACTCATGGAAGAAGATTGGATGCTTAATGAGTAATACTGCTCACCGTCAAAAAACCATTTAATTTGCTGATCATCCCATTCAATAGCGTAAACATGAAAATCTTGAGACAGCTTTTCTGAATGCTCTAATGATCCTCCTTGATAAGTATGATCTCCCCCTTCTTGCCAGTGCGCTGTGCCATGCAAGATACGGTCATTTTCACCGCCGCCAATCATTTCAAG
>P_1C_Sed_2_UnCtyDRAFT_1000136_pt1 | contig 22022 bp, 15 predicted proteins | sample Pon1CUnioCityCA_4_FD_10229 | JGI IMG/M metagenome (IMG submission 10229) | reverse complement strand
GCTGAGTGAAAAGGATCATGAGGTGGTGGTTGAGGATATTATCTTTCGTATTGGCCCGCGGATCAATGCTGCCGGCAGGATTGAGTCGGGCAGAAGCGCCGTGGACCTTTTGATCACCGAGAACAGCAGGAAAGCCGAGATGATGGGACGCAAGGTGAACTCCTGCAACGATACCCGCAAGAGCATTGACCGAAACATCACCCAGGAGGCCCTCAAGATGATCGCCCATGAACCGGGGTTCAGAGAAAAAAAATCCACCGTCCTTTACAATTCCAACTGGCACAAAGGGGTTGTCGGCATCGTGGCATCCCGGATGATCGAGATTTACTACCGCCCCACCATCATAATGACTGCCTCCAATGGCATGGCAACAGGATCGGCCCGGTCTATAGCCGGTTTCGACATCTACCGGGCCTTGGAAAAATGCAGCGACCTGCTGGAAAATTTCGGCGGCCACACCTATGCTGCCGGTCTGACTATGGACGTGAAAAACATAGACACCTTCAAAAGACGGTTTGAGGATATTGTCGAACAGAACATCACAGAAGAACAGCTCGTACCCCACATTGAGGTCGACACAGAAATAGAGTTCCAGGAGATCACCGAAAAATTTTTCAGGATCCTCAAACAATTTCAACCTTTCGGCCCACACAACCTGGCGCCTCTTTTCGTGGCCAGAAACATACGGGATGACGGAACAGCCCGAATGGTAGGAGCCAGCAAAGAACATATGAAACTTTCGCTTATCCAGGATGGCGATAATGCCTCCGTCTTTCCGGCCATCGCCTTTCAGCAGGCCAACCACTATTCGCAGATCCACCGTGGCAAACCCTTTGACATCTGCTTCACGGTCGAAGAAAATGTCTTCCGCGGAAAAAGAAACCTTCAGCTCAACATCAAAGACATCAAGATCAGGGAATAATCGACCCGATTAAAAACGCAGGCGAACCTGCGTGTATAGGGTTGTTTTGTGCGATCCTTGTATTTCGTTCCATCCTGAACCAATGGTTTGTTTATCAACATACCCTGTGCGTGCCAGCTTAACCCAAAAATCCATCCGACCGAGCGAGTACTTCAGATTTAGATAGGTTCTGTAGCCCCGGGAATAGTAGGGCGGAATGGAAAACATGTAAAGCAGGTCGTCTTCGTAGGCATATATCCGGCTATTATAATCATCGGTATCAAACAGGGCAAAACGAATATCAAACCGGAAGGGCCACCTGCCGGGGTGAAAACCGATATCCTGGTACACCATCAACCCCTGGCTGATGCCCTCTGAGCGTGCATATACATATTCCATCCGGGTATCAGAAACCACACTGGCAGTCAGCGGGTATCTAAGATGATACCGCAGCTTGCTCCTTCTGACCTCCTCAGCCATCATCAGGCCTGAAACGGCATTTAACCGACTACCTGAGGAGGATTTTCGCTGGAAACGAAGGTACATCATAGAATGCCTTTTCGGCGTGTAGTCAAGCTGAACCAAACCATCCCACCCGCTGGAAGGAGAAGCTGAGGCATAGGTAAGCCAGGGGAACCGCCAGGCATCCATATAAGCGCGCAAAAGAAGATCCTTCCCTGCTTCCGCTTCCAACCCCAGGTAGAGGCCCCGCTCATTTTGCGGCCTCGGACCTTCAGCAAAAGCTGCAGCATAGAGGGCCTGGTAATCCCTTTCGTAATAGCGATGAAGCAAACATAAACCGACCCCGGGCGTGAGCCGGCTATGCACCCCGTTGAGCCAGGCCCTGCCTTCACCCAGGCTCCAGGCCTGCTCGCCAAAGAAATAAAGGCGATTCAGAGAAATTTGGTAATCCAGGCTTATATTAGAATTGGAACGCCCTGAAAAGCGGTAAGCATTATAAGGCCGGGGTTCAGGGATCATCAAACCGTCATAGAAATAGTGAATGCCATTGAGCCCCACCTTCATCCTGCCTTTGTTATAGGTAACACTGCCTCCTATAACCCGTTCGCGTACCGATCGTTCATCGAACAGTTCTCCCGGAAGCCTGTGATAACCCGACTCCTGAAAAGAGGAAAAGACCTTCTCCCCGGAAGGCATGGTATCCTGCAGGTTAGCATCAATATGCTTGTCCGAATAAAACAAGCTTATTGTCAGAGGCAACCATTTCTTCTCGAGAGCTACCCCGCGGAAGAAGTCGTTCTCGTTGGCCGATGTATAGGGATCAATAGCAGCGGCATGCCTTGCCAGGTTCAGAACCATGGACGATTTGGAAAAAGCAAGCCCCGACCAGGCGACCAATCCCTGGCCGTAGCGAATATCGTAGTCCCCTACGGCCAGCTTATCCATCCACCGCCCGTTTTGGACAAACAGGTGAACGCTATGAAAATCGAAGCCCCACGGGTTATCGTTCCGCAGGAAGGTCTCGCCCGGATCCTTATCCAGGGTGGCACCAAGCCTCAGACGGTTGTGATACCTTAATCCCAACTGGGAATAGATCCGAAGCGGATTGCCCGGGTAGGTTTGATGAAGCCCGAGGTATCCCTTTTGTCTCTCCAGGGTCTGTCCGCTGCGGACGATGATGTGCTTCCTGCTGTGACCAATAAGCCCTGCCACTCCGGGCAATGGCTTTTGCCGTTGCGACCGGGAAAGATCCACGGTGATGAAGGGCTCCATCTTTTGGGCCAGGCGGGTAGTAAAGCCAAAGACCACCGGCAGCTCATAGATGGAAAGCAGCGGACCGTATCGCTCCCGGTAACGGATCAGGCTTTGTATCTGGTAAGAGGTAAGCATATGAAGCCGTCCCAGTGCTTCGGCATCTGCATGGTTGATGTTGAGGGGCTGGTGGTATAACTCCTGGAAATCCTCTATCATAGACTGATAATCGATGCTGCCTTCACGGGAAGCTGCCAACTCCTCTATTAGGCTTTGTAGCCCGGAAGACAATGGCGGATCATCCTGGGCATCAACCCAGCCAAAGAAAGCGAATACCATCGGGAGCCAAAGAAAAAAAACCTTTTTAAAATGCATAGGTCAGAGAAAAATTAGGAACATGTCCGAGAGTCGGGTGAAAAGAAAAAGCCAGGTCAGCCTGCAATCCCTGCCACCTATAACCCATTCCAAAATAATTCAGAAAAGGGCGAAAGGCAATCCCTGTCCGTAGAGACAAGAGGGGCACAAGTTCATATTCAATCGCCATTTTGGAAATCAACTCTTTCTTCGGATCATTTTCCACCTCCAGGCAAAAGAGCAGATTTTCCGAGAACTGGTAAGCGGCACCCAGGCGATAGATACGGGGGGTGGGTTCCTCGTAACGTACCCTCTTCTTTGGGATGGGATTGAACAGATGGACCCCCAGCCGCCATTTTTCATTTACACGGTACTGTACCCCGGCCTCAAAGGTTAGCAGAGTCTGACGGCCATAAATACCGGTGATGCGGGTATGAAAATAATCGAGCTGGATACCTGCCGTCAGATTGCTCGCCAGATAACGGCCATAAGCCAGACCTGCCTTGGTCTGATGGCAATGCTCAAAGCCATAATAGGAAAACGAGCCCGCCAGACTGCCTGAATGAGTAGGAACAATCACAGCCAGGGACTGATGAGCCATCTCGCGAACAAAACCGGGGTGGTGGTGAAAGCCTACCATCAAATCCCGTACATAAGGCAGCCCGCCCTGATTGTGGTGGAAACACCAGAAATCAGAAAGCATTACGCTGGCATGAGCCAGACCGGCCGAACGAGCGCCAGCCGGATGATTATCGTTAACAGCCCCGGCCCGGAAGGCAAAAGCCATCTCCAGCACCAGGAAAAGCAAAACCATCCGCATACGAAAAAGATCACAAGAGCGGTTGCTCCAATTGAAATTACGGATATTTTGGCACAATTGCAAAATTCTTATTATAAATCATCTAAACATGACATCCCTCATTGAGATCGTATTTGAAAAAAACTATATTTACATCCGCATTTTCTACAACCGACATTTAATCAAATTACAATGCAACCGTCAGGACGAGCCCTTTCCGACATCCTGCCCATGGGTGAGGCATGACAGGACGGGCCGGTTTCAGGCAAACAGCGACAAATCATGAAGCAGGTAAAATACAACAGCATAAAAGAGGCATTCGATGCTTTCAACGACTTACGCATCCTGGTTATCGGCGATGCCATGATCGATTCCTACCTTTGGGGCGATGTCGACCGCATTTCTCCTGAAGCACCTGTGCCGGTAGTCTCCAAAACCAGACGGGAAAGCCGCCTTGGAGGAGCCGCCAACGTAGCCATTAACATCAAAGCCCTGGGTGCCGAACCCGTGCTGGCATCGGTCATTGGCAATGATTCCAATGCCCAGCTGTTTAAATCCCTGCTCATGGACAGACACCTGACCAAAAACGGGATATTCGAATCCAACACCCGGTCAACCACCATCAAAACAAGAATCCTTAGCCAAAATCAGCAATTGCTTCGTATAGACGAGGAAATATCAGATGAGCTGGACAAATCAACCGAAAATGCCTTCCTGAACCACCTGCTTTACATCATCAACTCAGAAAAATTGGATGCCATCGTCTTTGAAGATTATGACAAGGGTGTAATCACCCCAACGATCATCTCTTCCATCATCCATAAAGCTGAGGAGGCAGGCATACCCACCCTGGTAGACCCCAAGAAACGAAACTACCTCAACTACAAAAATGTCAGCCTGTTCAAGCCGAACTTCAAAGAGCTCAAGGAAGGCATGAACATCGACCACATCACCAAGCAGGACTATGAGAAAATTTTCTCAGCCCTCCGGGTGATGCATGAAGAACAACAAATTGAATGGATCATGGTGACCCTCTCGGAGATGGGTGTTTTGATCAGCAACAGCAAGGAATATCATCACATACCAGCCAAAATACGTGATATCTCCGATGTTTCGGGAGCCGGCGACACCATCATCAGCATTGCAACTGTGGGCCTGGCAGCCAGGCTATCCCCCTGGGTCATATCGGAAATCGCCAACATCGGTGGCGGCCAGGTATGTGAAAAATCAGGGGTGGTGCCGGTCGACAAAGATCAGCTGCTGAAGGAATGCCGGCATTATATTTCCTTACCCGATTAACCGCCTCCCTTTTTACCCCTCTGAAAATAAACAGGCTGGTTTTGAAATCCACGCTCCCTGTTGAAAAAATGTTTATAAGTCAAAAAAGATTGTTCACAATTCTTTTGGGCTTCTGTCATTAATCAGGCATAAAATTGTATTTTTGAATGAATGGTATAGCCACGCTGGACTACCGAAATAATCACAAAATCAGATATATGGGAAAAGTAATAGCTTTAGCAAATCAAAAAGGAGGAGTAGGAAAAACCACATCAGCGATCAACCTGGCAGCCAGCCTGGCTGTATTGGAATACAAAGTGCTAATCATTGATGCCGACCCCCAGGCCAATGCCACATCCGGTACCGGCTTTGATATCAGAGCTGTGAAAACAAGCATTTATGAATGCCTCACCGAGGATATCGACCCGAAAAACATCATATTACACAGCGATACCGAAGGTTTGGACATCATTCCTTCCCACATCGACCTGGTAGGTTCGGAGATTGAGATGCTGGACCAGCCCAATCGGGAATATATGCTTAAAAAGGTTACCGAAAAGGTGAAAGACGATTATGATTTCATTCTGATCGACTGTTCCCCCTCACTGGGGCTGATCACAGTAAACTCCCTCACAGCAGCCGATTCAGTTATCATCCCTGTACAATGCGAATACTTTGCACTGGAAGGGCTTGGCAAATTGCTCAATACCATTAAAATTATCCAAAACCGCCTGAATACCAGCCTTGAAATAGAAGGCTTCCTGCTTACCATGTACGATGCCCGGCTCAGGCTTTCCAACCAGGTGGTGGATGAAGTAAGAAAACATTTCCAATCGATGGTCTTTGACACGATCATCCAACGGAACATCAAACTGGGTGAGTCACCCAGCTACGGCAAGCCGGTTGTCATGTATGACGCCAACTCCAAGGGAGCCGTCAACTACCTGAATCTGGCCCGTGAACTGCTGCAGCAGAACGACAAGACCCGGATCAAAAATGAGGACAAAGTAGCAAATTAGTGGACGAATAAAAACAGGATCAATATAGATAATAATGGCTAAAAGAAACGCATTAGGCAAAGGATTGGGAGCCCTGATCGAAGATGCAGGGAATGACAATAATTATCAGGTGGATGCAGTCAATGAGATCAGCCTGGATCTGATCGAAGTCAATCCCTACCAGCCCAGGACTACCTTTGACGAGGAAGCCCTGAATGAGCTGGCCAGTTCGATCAAGGAGATCGGGGTGATCCAGCCCATCACGGTACGTAAGATCAGCGATTCCAGGTTTCAGTTGATTACCGGTGAGCGCCGTTTCCGGGCGGCCAGGATTGCCGGTATCCATAAGATGCCTGCTTTTATCCGTACGGCGGATGACCAGGCCATGCTTGAGATGGCCCTGGTGGAAAACATCCAGCGGGAAGACCTCGATGCCGTCGAGGTGGCCATCTCCTATCAGCGCCTCATTGAGGAATGCAGCCTTACCCAGGAAAACCTCAGCGGCCGCGTGGGCAAGAAACGCGCCACCATTTCCAATTACCTCAGGCTGTTGAAGCTGCCCGCAGAAATTCAACTGGGCATCCGCGACCATAAAATATCGATGGGTCACGCCAGAGCGCTGATTAATATTGAAGATCCCGACCAACAGCTGCAGGCCTATTACCGAATCGTCGATGAAGGCCTCTCGGTCAGGAAAACGGAAGAGATGATCCGGGAACTGGGCCAAACCCAAGCCAGAAAAACCTCCCACCGCAAAGACAAAAAGGAGCTGCCCGAGGAATACAAACAGCTTAAGAGTCACCTGGCCACCCATTTCAATACCAACATCGACGTTAAAAGAAACGACAACGGTAAAGGAAAGATCGTGATCCCTTTTAAGTCAGACAAAGACCTGGAACGGATCATGTCGATCATCAATCAGGGAAAAGGAGAATAAAAAGGACCGAACCTTGTGCAGCAAAAACATACAAAAGGCGATAGCAATTGTGGGAGGGATGCTGATGGTTGTTTTGTTCTCACCAACCGGAAGTTTTTCGCAGGAAACCGACACCACTTTTCAGAAAACACAAGTCCAACAAATTAACGAAGATCATTCTCCGACCAAGGCAGCACTCTATTCCGCAGTGCTGCCCGGCCTGGGCCAGGTATACAACAGAAAATACTGGAAAGTACCCATCCTTTATGCCGGCGGCACCTTTGTCTACTACCTGATCAATCAGTTCAACGACAACTACAACGAGCTGAGCAACGCTTATGAAGCCGCGCTCAATGATCAACTGGGGGAATACGAGCAGTTTGAAAGATACGTAAACTACACCCCCGACCAGATCAAGGCAGCCAGGGATATCAACCGCCGCTACCGAGATTTGAATGTCATCATCATGGTGGGAGTATACCTGGTGAATGTGATTGACGCTACGGTAGATGCCTACCTCTTCAATTTTGATGTCAGCAAAGACCTTACATTCAAGCCAGCCGCCATCAGAACAGAGTCCGGATATCTTTCCCCGGGCCTGAAAATTACCTATCAATTTTAATATTTTTTATTTTAGCAGCCACAAAATTATAGAGTCATGCATAGAATGTTGATCCTGGTAATGGTGATAAGCCTGACAAGCTTTTGCCATGATGTGTGGGGACAAAAAGACAGCACGAAAGCGGTGAAGGCCATCGAGAAAAAATTTGAAAAAAATCTGGATGACTTAATCCATCAATGGTATGTGAAGAATTTTGTCTCGGACACTGCCTCCGGAACGGATAGTGGTGTGGATTCGACAGCCCGCGAATACCCCGATTCGCTCTACATCAAAAGGATCAAAAGCATGCCTTCGGCCATTGACCTGACTTACAACCAGGTGGTGCGCAACTTCATCCATGTTTATACACACAAAAGAAGAGACCGGGTTGAAGTTATGCTGGGCCTGGCCGATTATTATTTCCCGGTGTTTGAACGCATCTTGGATGAGCACGACCTGCCCCTGGAACTTAAATACCTGGCAATCATCGAATCAGCCCTGAACCCCCGGGCTGTCAGCCAGGCAGGAGCCACCGGGTTGTGGCAGTTCATGTACAGCACGGGCAGAGTATATGGACTGACCATCAATTCCTTCGTGGATGAGCGCCGCGATCCAATCAAATCAACCTATGCGGCAGCCCGCTACCTGAAGGACCTTTACAACATATTTGGAACCTGGGACCTGGCCATAGCAGCCTATAACTGTGGGCCGGGAAATGTCAGCAAAGCCATCCACCGGGCTGGCACCAGGGAAGACTTCTGGGAGATATACTATCACCTTCCCTACGAGACCAGGGGATATTTCCCTGCCTTTGTTGCCGCCATGTACGTTATGAATTATCACCAGCAGCACAATCTCTACCCCCGCAAAGTCCAGATCCCCTACGCCACCGATACAGTGCATGTTACCAGGCAACTCCATCTCAAACAGGTCTGTCAGGTACTGAACATGCCTTTAAAACAACTACAGGACCTCAATCCCCAATACAGAAGAAACATCATCCCATCGCTGGACCAGACCCTCTCCCTGGAATTGCCCCTGGACAAAATCGGCCATTTCCTGCGGATGGAAGATTCGATATACGCATACAAAGATTCCGTGTTCTTTCCCAAGGACATCGTCAAAAATCCGGGTCGTTCCAGTTTTGTACACCAAACGCCCAGCGGAAAAGATAAACTCCATTACAAAGTCAAACCCGGAGACAACCTGGGATACATTGCCGAATGGTACAATGTGCGCGCCTCGGATCTGAGGTACTGGAACAACATCCGGGGCAACATGATCCGGGTAGGACAAACCCTGGTAGTGTATGTGCCCGAGGATAAGACGGACTACTACAAAAAAGTAAACTCCATGAGCTTTGCCCAGAAGCAACGACGCATCGGCAGTCCCGTAAAAGATGACCAGCCGGACCGTACCAAACCGGAAAACGACGATTATATATACTACAAAGTCAAACGAGGAGACACCCTTTGGGATATCGCACGCAAATATCCCGGGGTCAGCCAGAACGACATCCTCAGAATCAACGACCTTAGAAATGCCAGGAAGATACAGGTGGGGCAGTATCTAAAGATCAAGAAAAAAACATAACCCGTTGGCATCCCGCCGCAAAATGGCGGGATGCCATAATTTAACAGCACTTTTTCGGGTTTATCCTATATAAATGCTATATTTAGGGGAATTGAAAGCATAAAAAGCCACCGGATGAAACCCTATCACGTTTTTCTTACATTTCTCTCCCTGCTTTTGATTATTGCCCTTATTGCCTTTTTTTTCCCTTCCAGGGGCATCCGGATCACTCCGGATGTTGTGATCCAGTTCCCTTCGCTCAAAGAGCTTACCCGGGAAGAGCAAAAAGAGTACAAGGATATATCCGACATTGTGGACAACATTCCGCCCATCGACACCACTGCCCCGGCCATGGAAGATACCCTGGCACAGGCAGAAGCCGACACACTACAAACCAAAAAAGACACGACTCCCGGTCCGCGGCAGGATACCCTCTCAAAAAAAACCCCCATCCGGCCCCGGTTAACAGACAATCCTCTCCAATACCCCAACGACGATCCGGCCGTGCTTCATCCTTTTTACCGGTCGCTCAAAAATATCAAGGACCAGGATCAGGTCATCCGTGTTTTACATTATGGTGATTCGCAGATTGAAGGGGATCGCATATCCTCTTACATTAGGAATCAGCTGCAGAAGAAGTTTGGCGGGGCGGGCATCGGGCTCACCCCGGTGGTCTTACCCCACAACACCCATATTTCCCTCAGGCATTCGATAACCAAAAACTGGATTCGCTATACACCCCGCAACATAGATGATGCCAATTTCAGCCACCGCCGGTTGGGGACACTAATGTCTTTTTCCCGGTTTTCTTCCTACTACAGCAACTACCAGGACCAGGTGCATGAGGCAAGCATCACCATCCGGGAGTCTCCCCTCACCTTCGATCTGAACAACGCCTTCACCCGGTGCCGCGTGTTCTTCGGGTATAATGACAAACCCTTCATCGTAAAGATGAACTATGGAAATAAAACGGCTGAGGCCGACATGGTACCTGCCAAAGATACCTTGACAGAGATAAGCTGGGACATACCCTCTTCGGTGAAAGAATTCACCCTGACTTTCCAGGGCAACCACAGCCCGGATGTCTATGGCATGGCCCTGGACGGAGAACGGGGCATTGCCCTGGACAACATACCCTTGCGCGGCAGCAGCGGTACCCGTTTTGTCCATACAGACACCTCTTTTCTGAAGCAGATGATGGAAAAGCTGCAGGTTAAAATGATCATCATGCATTTCGGTGTGAACCTGGTGCCTCTGGTAAAGGATAATTACGACTTTTACGAACAGCGATTCTATGAACAACTCAGCATGTTCAAATCCATCAGTGATGATGTAAGCATCATCGTGATGGGGGTGACCGATATGTCCCAAAAAACAGGGGGCGATTACCGTTCTTATCCCAACATAAAAAAAATCCGGGATGCCCAAAGAAAGGCGGCATTCAGAGCCAATTGTGCGTTCTGGGACACCTACCAGGCTATGGGAGGAAAAAATTCGATGCCCAGTTGGGTGTTTACCAACCCTCCCCTGGCCAGAAAAGACTTCACCCATTTCACCTATAAAGGCTCGGTGGTGATTGCCAAGATGTTTTATAAAGCCCTGATGAAAGATTATCATACCTTTCTTCTCAGGCAGGAAGAATCCCGGCAAGGCAGCCGGCCAGACACCACCCATCCGGGCAAGCAACCCGTCGAGGTCCTTTTGCCTGAACCTGCGGATACACTATTTTACAAGGCCTTTTTGAGCAGTTTCCCCGAAACTCAGGCCCAAAAAGCGGATAACTAGAATCACTGCCTGTGGAATATCTCAAAGAAATATTGCACTATTCGGAGGAGGAGCCCATGCTCTTCACCCGGCTCCCCTTCTGGATATTCTTTACCCTGCTGCTGGCCTTATACAGCATCCTCTACCGCCGCAACGTATTGAGAAATGCCTACCTTTTTGTGGTGAGCCTGATCTTTTATTATTATTCAGGCGGTTATTTCTTCACCCTGCTGATCTTTTCCACCATTAGCGACTACACCCTCGGGCATTTAATTTACAGGGCAAAAAAACACAAAAGGAAAGCCCTTTACCTGACCATGAGTGTGGTGATCAATCTTGGGGTCCTCTCCTACTTCAAATACAGCTATTTCTTCACGGATATGGTCAACCGGCTTTTCGGCACTCAGCTGGAAGTGGTGAATCTGCTGGCCAGGTGGTCGAATCAACTGGCCAACACCGGCTTTGACGTGGGAACGATCATCCTGCCGGTAGGGATCTCATTTTATACCTTCCAGACCATCAGCTACACCGTGGACATCTACCGGGGCAAGATCAAGCCGGTCAACAACATCATTGATTTCGGGTTTTATGTCTCATTCTTTCCCCAGTTAGTTGCAGGCCCTATTGTACGTGCTGCCGAATTTGTTCCCCAGCTTTACCAGCAATTCAAGCTCACCAAAAGGGAGTTTGGTCACGCCCTTTTTTTGATTCTCACCGGCTTGCTGAAGAAGATGCTCATCTCCGACTACATATCCATCAATTATGTGGACCGGGTGTTTGAGGCGCCCCTGTCCTATTCGGGGTTCGAAAACGCCATGGCCGTGTATGGGTATTCATTGCAGATATACTGCGATTTTTCGGGCTACACCGATATAGCCATCGGGGTGGCCCTGCTGCTGGGCTTCAGGCTCCCCGTCAACTTTAACTCACCCTACAAGGCTACCCATGTGACCGATTTTTGGCGCCGATGGCATATATCTCTCTCCACCTGGCTCAGGGACTACCTGTATATACCCCTGGGCGGAAACCGGAAAGGAGAGCTCCGGCGCAATATTAACATCATGATAACCATGTTGTTGGGCGGATTGTGGCACGGGGCCCACCTGCGTTTCATCATTTGGGGCGGCATTCATGGCGTGGCCCTGGTGCTCCATAAGGTTGGGATGGCGATCCGAAAGAAAATCAACCGCCCGGCCTATCCCCTGCGCGAAAACCATCCCCTAAGGCGATTTATCTCTGTCTTTTTTACCTTCCATGTGGTGACGGCAGCCTGGATATTTTTCCGGGCACAGGATATGCGAAAGGCCAGGCAGATGATTTCCCAGATCCTTCACGATTTTGGCATCGAACTGATCCCTAAAATGATGTATTCCTACCGCGAAGTATTTGCCCTCATCGTAGCAGGCTTCATTCTGCACTGGCTTCCTTCCGGTTTCAAGGAGCGCTACAGGGGATGGTTTATACGCTCGCCCCTGGCATTGAAAATCCTGGCTGTCATCGTGGTAGTGATCCTCCTTTACCAGGTTAAAAGTGCTGCCATTCAGCCTTTCATCTATTTCAAATTCTGATCATGCAGAACGGTCCAGTTTGAAACGAATGCGCAGCACATCATCCTCATAGCTGGTAGTGGTGATTCGAAACCGCCCGACTTCCATGGTGTTCGACACATGCTCCCCGATGCACGGGCATGAGTCATAATCCCCAACGTTAACGATCCGAACAGCGTGAATATCCTGACCGGGAAGACGGGATAAATCGTATAGGGCCCCGGCTTCCGACATATCCACGTATTTTTCCGTGACAGGAAGCCCCAGGTTGATGACCCGGTTAACCTTATCCTCGATGAGCTGTTCTTCCTCTTCGGTCAGCGACCTGTCGAAAGAGTAATCGCATTTGCTTTTCTTCCTTTCCAGGTGCATGGAGAATGATCTGTCGCACCCGAACATGCGGATCATCGTTTGATTCAAAATGTGTTCAACTGTATGCATTTGTGGATCGTATGCTTTCATAAGATTATATTTTATCTAATGTTTTGGCCTTATAGAACCCCCATGCTTAATCCCTTCAACGAACCCAACAGCTTAGAGGGTTACGGTTCATCCCGCTGCTGTTAAGGTTCCTGACTGGGGGGTTCACTGGATGCTTTTATTAGGAACAACAAGTATATAAAAAAATTGTTATCTTGTCGGGAAAAAAGACCAGCCATGAAAAAACATATAGCCGTTCTTGGCGCAGGCATGGTAGGCAGCGCCATCATCCATGATTTATCATCGCAATACCGGGTTACGGTCATCGACAAAGATCAGAAAGCCCTGGAGCGGTGCAGCCATTATAATGGAGTCAAAACCATACACCAGGATGTATCGGACATAGCAAAAACGGGAGCCCTGATCGAAGATGCTGATCTGGTGATATCAGCCGTGCCAGGCTTCCTGGGTTACCAAACCCTGGAGATGGTTATCCGGAAAAACAAACATATAGTAGACATATCTTTTATGCCGGAAGATTTCATGGAGTTGCACGCCCTGGCTCACCAAAGGGGGGTAACGGCCATCACCGATTGCGGTGTGGCACCTGGCATGCCCAACCTGATCGTGGGATATCACAGCCGGCACATGGAGATTGAACGCTTTGAATACATGGTAGGGGGTCTGCCTAAAGAGAGAAAGTTTCCGTTTGAATACAAGGCTCCTTTCTCGCCCATTGATGTATTGGAGGAATACACCCGGCCGGCCCGGGTCATGGAAAACGGAAAAGTTATTCACCGCCTGCCCTTAAGCGAACCGGAGCTGGTGCATTTCGAAAATATTGGCCACCTGGAAGCATTCAACACCGATGGTTTGCGCTCACTGCTCCATACCATGAAGCATACTCCTCATATGAAAGAAAAAACGCTGCGTTATCCCGGCCATATAAGACTTATTGAGGCGCTGAAGGCAGCCGGGTTCTTTGGTGATCAGCCGGTACAGGTTAAAGGTCAAAGCATCCGACCTCTGGATGTTACCAACCGGGTGCTGATGGATGAGTGGAAACTGAGACCGGAAGAACCCGAATTCACCATCATGCGCATTATGCTGGAAGGTGGAGGGCAGGCAGTGATGTACGATCTGTATGATGAATACGACAGCAGCACAAAACTTTCCTCCATGGCCAGGACGACGGGCTTCACAGCAACGGCAGCAGCCAACATGCTGCTTGATGGCATATTCAAAGAAAGGGGTGTCTTCCCGCCCGAGCTGATCGGCAAACAGGAGTCCTGCTTTGAATACATCATGGCTTACCTGAAGGAGCGAAACATTACCTATCGCCGCAGCGACCATTAAGAACCTTCCCGGGGTACGATCACAGGCCGCTGGCCAAAAATTCGCTTTCCTGCTCATAACCAACGGTGACCGTGAGCTCTATATGGATCGTAGAATGGATCCTTTGGCCCGCTTCTGGAGCAGAATCTCCCTCTATCCGGAAAGCGATGGCAGGGGGATCACTGGAGACCACAAACCCTTCCAGGTCCTGGCGAATGTTGGATACACCTGCTGTAAGCAACCCGCTCATAGGCATGAAGCTGAACTCCAGCTCAACGGGTACCTCCAGGTTCTCTACGAAAAGATCTTCATCTTCGCCGGCATAGCATGTTAACCGGACCGATGAAGCCTCATTGCCCTCTAATTGACTGGCAGCAACGGAAAAGGCCTCTATGTAAACCCCAACGATCATGGCGTCATCGGGCAGGTCCAGCTCGTCATTGAAGCCACTGGCATAAAGGATGTAACTCTCGGAAAAGCTCCCCTCCTGATCCACAATGTACTCCAGGGTTTTCTCAATAGTGCTGACATATTGAAAAGTTCGGGTCTCGCATCCTCCCAAAAGAAACAGACCCGATACAAGGGTGATCATAATTGTTTTCATCTCGATGGGTTTGGTTTAATCGATGATCTTCTCCAGCTCATTTATACCCAGGCCCATGCCAAGAGTGAACAGGCTCTGACTGGCCAGGCTGTAGTCGGAATGGACCTTCAGGGGACCCAGGTTCACCGTAAGGCCCAGGGTAGCACGGATGTTGTTGGCTCCGGTCAAATCAAATTTTATCTCCGAGGCATCCTCCTCATGGGTGTACTGGATGTCAAGGGTGGAATGCTCATAGCCCAGCCCCCCGTAGAAAGTGATCAGGTGCCATTGGTAACTGCCCTGGAGGGTAGCGATCCATCCCCGGGCATCGACGATATCTCCTACAGCAAACTGTTGCACGTAAAAGCCGGCAGCCATATGCAACGGACCCAATGGCACATAAGGGTCGAGGTTGTGACGGATCCCCCAGCCTAACAACTCCACCTTGCCCACATCCTCGCCAATGTCGTAAGCAGCCCAGCGCAATGTGGCATCGGTGCCGAAAAGGGAGCCGAGGGTAAGTTGGGGAACGGCCAGGGGCAAGCTGTTCATATCAAGCCCGCCGGGAAAAATGTAGGTGGTACCACCCTCCCCCTCTACAGAAACCAACTCCGATTTGCCGAAGATGGTAGGTACCGTGACCGTTTGCTGAGGAGTGAAAGAACCCCCGGTTGTCCCCTGAAAAGTTTGGCTCTTATCCGGGATCACAGCATTCATGGCTGCCACCCCCAAATAAAGCTGAAAACCCTGCTTCCTGATGTAGGCATTGTGGTATAATCCACTGTTTAAATTAGCCCCGAAGGCATCCGCCAATGGCTGCATGTAGGACGATCCATTGGCCCCGGTGTATTTCTTTACAAAATCCTCAAAATCCTGGGCATAAAGAGGAGTGGACAGTAAGAAAACGCACCCTGTAAGAATCCATTTACCATACCTTTTCATGATTTAACAGATTGAGTCTGACAGACAAGTTACGAAAGAACCTCCTGGAAGTCAATAAGAAGAATGACATTTTGGAAAATTATTCAAGTCGGGGGAAATCAAAAGAAATGGACCGTCCGGGCCCGGGGTGAAACCTCTTCGGGAAAGCCTGCAAGCGGGCTGAGGGGGATAAAAAAACCCGCCGGTTGCGGTCGGCGGGAGGTTGGGTGGAAGATGGGATTTGAACCCACGCCCTCTGGAACCACAATCCAGCGCTCTAACCAACTGAGCTACATCCACCATTTTAATTAACGGTGAGCAAAAATAAGATTTTCTTTTCAAGGATGCCAATAATTTTTAAAAAAAATTGTTCCCAACCCCCCGGCGATTAGGCTTGATTGTTAACAAAAATTTACTAATTTTGAGACGCGATCCTTTAACCGTATGGATTACAACTGATTAATGCATTTTTATTTTATGTGTAATAAAACGCAATAAGCTATTATGAAAACTTACCAAACGAAACAAATCAGAAATATCGTTTTGCTGGGCAACGCCGGAAGCGGTAAGACAACGCTTAGTGAGGATATGCTTTACCAGGGCGGTGTAATTGAAAGGAAAGGTACTGTGGAGAGCAAAAACACGGTTTCCGACTACAATGAAGTGGAACACGAAAACCTGAACTCCGTTTATTCTTCCCTCCTCTATACCGAATTTCAGGATCACAAGATCAACATCATCGACTGCCCCGGCGCCGATGAATTCATCGGCCAGGTGATAGCCGGTTTCAACGCCGCCGATTCCGCCCTGATGGTTATCAATGCCCAGAATGGTGTAGAAGTAGGCACCGAGATTCATAGCCGCTATTGCGAAGAACATGAGATGCCCTTCATTTTCGTGATCAATCACCTGGATCATGAGAAGGCCAATTTTGAAAAAACCCTTGAGAACATCCGCCAAAACTTCGGCACCAAAGCCGTAGTGGCACAGTACCCGGTGAACAGCGGGACAGAGTTCGACTCCATCATCGATGTGATCAAGATGAAGATGTATACCTACAACAAGGACACCGGTAAGATGGAAGAGCAGGACATACCTGACGACCAGAAGGACCAGGCCGATGAATACCACAATGCACTGGTGGAGTCGGCTGCCGAGAATGACGAGAGCCTGATGGAGTTGTTCTTTGAGAAAGAAACCCTCGATGAGCAGGAGATGCTGAAAGGCATCCGGGAAGGTTTGGCCGCCCGCGGCATGTTCCCCATCTTCTGTACCGCTGGTGAAAAAGGCATTGGCACAACCCGCCTGATGGAATTCATCAACGGCTCAGCTCCCTCACCCCTCGACAGGCCTACGCCTCAAACCGTCGACGGCGAGGAGGTCTCCTTCGACCCCAACGGGCCCACCTCCCTGTTCTTCTTCAAGACCTTCAATGAAACCCATATCGGCGACATCAACTATTTCAAAGTGATGTCGGGTACCGTAAAGGAAGGCATGGACCTGGTTAACATGACAAATCAGGGAAAAGAGAGATTGTCCCAACTCTATGCTGCAGCAGGCAAAAAGAGAAACAAGATCACCGAAATGGTAGCCGGCGACCTGGGAGCAGCCGTGAAGCTAAAAGACACCAAGATCAACCATACACTGAACGAAGCCAAGTGCAACTATCAGTTCCCCTCCATCGAATTCCCCGAACCCAAATACCGGACGGCTATCCGGGTGTTGAATGAATCGGATGAAGAGAAACTGGGCGAGGAACTCAGCCGCATGCAACAGATCGACCCCACCATCCAGGTAGAATATTCCAAGGAACTGAAGCAGATCCTGATTCATGGCCAGGGAGAACATCAACTGAACATCCTTAAATGGCATCTGGACAACATTGCCAAGATCGAGACCGAATTCATCAAGCCCAAGATCCAATACAGGGAAACCATCACCAAGGTAGCCCAAGCCAGCTACAGGCATAAGAAGCAGTCTGGTGGCGCCGGTCAGTTTGGCGAGGTGCACCTGGTCATCGAGCCTCATAAGGAAGGGGCCCCCGATCCGACCTCCTACAAGGTCAATGGCTCGGAAATATCCCTGAGTGTGCGTGACAAGCAGGAGCACGAAATGCAGTGGGGCGGCAAGCTTGTTTTCTACAACTGCATCGTCGGTGGCGCCATCGATGCCAAATTCATGCCGGCCATCCTGAAAGGGGTGATGGAAAAAATGGAGAACGGCCCCCTCACCGGCTCCTACGCCCGGGATATACGGGTAGCCGTTTACGACGGAAAGATGCACCCGGTCGACTCCAACGAGGTCTCCTTTAAACTGGCCGGACGAAACGCCTTCGACATGGCTTTTAAAGATGCCGCGCCGAAGATCATGGAACCGGTCTATTATGTAGAAGTGCTGGTGCCCAGCGACAGAATGGGCGACGTGATGAGCGACCTGCAGGGAAGAAGGTCCATGGTAGAAGGCATGGACAGTGAAAAAGGCTTTGAGAAGATCCGGGCCAAGGTGCCGCTGGCAGAAATGCATAAGTACTCTACCTCCCTGGGTTCCCTTACCGGGGGAAGGGCTACCTATACCATGACCTTCTCGGAATACCAACAGGTACCACCCGACATTCAGGAGAAGCTGATCAAGGAATTCGAAGCACAGAAAGAAGAAAAAGAAGAATAGATGCGTTGAAAGAGCTGTCCCGCCGAGGCGGGGCAGTTTTTTTTTATTGCCGGAACAGGTATAAGAAGCCCGAATATTGCTTGTTTTCATGCATCACCCCGTCGTATCCCCGCCCCTTGATGACATATAGGTAAATACCCTCGGCAGCATCCCGGTTGCTGTTTCTGACCTTACCCCTCCAGCCTTCCCATTTCAAGGGATCACCGTCATAGCGGTACACCAGCTCGCCGGAACGATTGAATACCGAGACCTCAATCCATTTCATGGACACAAGGCCCCGCTGCCCGTCCCCACTAAGATTACCAGCCTTGGGCAGCACGAACAGGTCATTCAGGCCATTGCCGTCGGGAGTAAACACGTTGGGGATCATGGCAGAATCGATCTGAGAAGAATCGACCCGGACATGATAAAAAGTCGAACTGTCACGGCAACCGAAATTATTGGTGGCCGTAAGACGAACGGGGTATCTCCCGGGCTTATACCCGGGAATGTCCCCTTCAGCGGGGGTCTCGCCTTCGTAGCTCCACAGAAGGCTGTCCCGTCCCCGCAGGATATTGAGCGAATCATTAAAACCGACCCACCGATAGCCGGTAGCATTCTTTGAGCGATTCTCCACCAGGATCTGCAAAAGGGCTTCATTGATGGCATCCTCATTGTAGTTCACCACGGCGCCTTCCGGGGTGAGCTTCTTGACGGCAAAATCAGCCAGCACTGCTTTGGCTTCCACATCATAGATGGTATCAGCGACGCTGTTTCCAAAGGCATTCTCGATGGTAAGATAGTAGTCGGATGTCTGATAAGGCATCTGAAAAGGCGATCCGATATATCCCAGAAGCCGGTCTCCTTCATAAAGAGGGGCATCGGGCCAGTATATGTCTACACTCTCACTGGCATTCCACTGAAAACGGGATATCTCATTGTCCAGGGTGATCAGGCTGGTGTCGCCGGGGAGAGCGGACAGATCATAATACGAATAATCCCGGAGGCTGAGGCCCTTAACCTCCAGCTTGATTTGATTGCAGGTGTTACGGTATTCATCAAGGCTGAAATCATTCAAGGTATCGAGCACTACCCAGGCCGTATATTCCTCCGGGCCGCCCGCACTGGTTTCAACCTCCACGCGGAGCCCTTCCACGGCCTGTTGCAGCCGGCCGCTCTCATAAAGAGAATCAAGCCGCACCCGCGATACGGCGGTACCGGTATGGGTGAAAAGCGAATCAAACTGCAAGGTGGTGGTATTGAAGCGTTGCCAGACAAAGCTTGCAGTATCCGAACTGCTATGGGTGGCAGCCATCACTTTGTCCGAGTTTGTGGAATGAAAGACAAAAAGCCCATCCTCCCCATAGGCCGCTGTAGCCGATTGATCGGCCTGGCCCTGGTAATCATACAGCTGAGCATGTGAAGAATACCACCCCAGGGTCAGGAGAACAACGGTCAATATACGGAACGGGGTCTTGCAGTTGTTTATCATGTTGGCTGAAATCTGATCACATCACAATATTATAAATTAATATGCAAAATGGAACGGCTAATAATATAAAACTGATGGGATCAGTTTTTATTTTTAAGATCCGGTCCCAAAAATAAGGGGTTCGCTCATTTTTTGGCCGGGCAGCCAGAAAATGTGGAAAAATATCATTGCATGAGCTTTGCCGGAAGAAAGAATGCCATTAATTTTACGCATCATTTGAAAATGCTCAAAAACTCGATATCAGGTGGAAGATTACTTAAACAACCTCAACAAGGCCCAAAAAGAAGCAGTCACCCAATACGAAGGACCCTCGCTGGTAATTGCCGGGGCAGGATCCGGCAAGACCCGGGTGTTAACATACCGCATAGCCTATATCCTTGACCAGGGCATCAAGCCGCATAACGTACTGGCTCTAACCTTCACCAATAAGGCGGCTTCGGAAATGAAAGAAAGGATTGCCGAGATGGTAGGTAAGGATAAGGCCCGTCAGCTATGGATGGGCACGTTCCATTCCATCTTTGCCCGGATCCTGCGTTTTGAGCATAAGGCCACCGATTATTCGGGCAACTATACCATTTACGACAGTGTCGACTCCAAGAACCTGATCCGCAAGATCATCAAAGAGCTCAGCCTGGACGAGAAGGTTTACAAGCCCAACCAGGTGCTGGGCAGAATTTCATCGGCCAAGAACAACCTGATAACCTGTCAGTCTTACGGCAACAACGGCCAGTTGATACAGCAGGATGAGAAAGCAAGGAGGCCCCGCATCAGCGACATCTTCCGGATCTATTCGAGCCGCCTGCTTAAGGCCGATGCCATGGACTTCGACGACCTGCTGCTGAACATCAACATATTATTTCGCGATCATCCCGCCATCCTCGAAAAATATCAGCAAAAATTCCGTTACATCTTTGTCGACGAGTATCAGGACACCAACTTTTCCCAGTACCTGATCGTCAAAAAGCTCTCGCAAAAATACCGGCATGTTTGTGTGGTGGGCGATGATGCACAAAGCATCTATTCATTCCGTGGGGCCAAGATTGAGAACATCCTGAATTTTCAAAAAGATTATCCCGAGGCCCGGGTCTTCAAGCTGGAGCGCAACTACCGCTCTACCCAGACCATCGTGGATGCCGCCAACAGCATGATCCGCAAGAATGAGAACCAGATACCCAAGGAAGTATATAGCGAGGAAGAGATAGGAGACAAGATTGAGGTGATGGCCTCCTACACCGACACCGAAGAAGCCTACAACATTGCCCGTTCCATCGCCGGAAAGATCAACAACGAAGGGCTCGATTATAAGGATTTTGCCATCCTGTACCGCACCAACGCCCAGTCCCGGAATTTTGAAGAAGCTTTCCGGCGCTACAACCTCCCGTATAAAATCTACGGCGGCATCTCCTTTTATCAGCGGAAAGAGATCAAGGACATGCTGGCCTATTTAAGGCTGACCCTGAATTTTAACGACGAGGAAGCCCTCCTGCGCATCATCAATTTCCCGGCCCGGGGTATTGGCAAGACCACCCTGGCCAAAATTCAGGCCTATGCCGGCGAACATGCTCTTACCCTGTGGCAGCTCATCGAAGCCCCGGAACAGCACCCCATTGATATCAGCAAGAGCGCGGCCTCCAAGGTCAAGTCCTTTGCCGCCATGATTCAGGATTTTGCTAAAACGGCCGACGAAAAAGATGCCTACCAGACAGCCCTGGCCATCGCCGAAAAATCAGGCATCATCAATGAATTCAAGAACCCCGCCACCCTCCAGGAGCAAAACAAGTTCGAAAACCTTCAGGAGATACTCAACGGCATCAAAGATTTTACCGAACGCTATGAAGGCGAAGGGACACCCTCGCTGCGCGAATACATCGAAAACGTCTCGCTGCTGACCAATGCCGACCTGGAAGACGAAGAAGATCTGAACAAGGTGACCATCATGACCATGCATTCAGCCAAGGGGCTGGAGTTTAAAAACGTCTACCTGGCCGGTATGGAGGAAGGGCTGTTTCCTTCCAAAATGTCAATCAGCACGGATAAAGAACTGGAAGAGGAACGCCGCCTGTTTTATGTGGCCCTGACCCGGGCCGAAGAAAAAGCCATACTATCTTACGCCAATAACCGTTATAAATGGGGAGTATCCAGCAGAAGCCAACCCAGCCGTTTCATCCGGGATATTGACCCC
>P_1C_Sed_2_UnCtyDRAFT_1000135_pt1 | contig 22023 bp, 20 predicted proteins | sample Pon1CUnioCityCA_4_FD_10229 | JGI IMG/M metagenome (IMG submission 10229) | reverse complement strand
GCTCAAATTTTAATCCTCAGAATACAACGCGTATGCCTGCGGTTAAAATTTTCGCCTTCCTTGATCTTGACAAAAAATCCTGGTTTTCGTTCGGGCACTAAGTAGGCAATATGTATTTGGCAAGTCAGCGAATCAACCGGCGCACCCATTATTATCTGCGGGAAAGCTATGCGGCGGACGGGGTGTTTAAGAGCCGGGATCTGTTTTACCTGGGCACGGAGCCGGCATCCGGACAAAGGCGGGGATCATGAGGGTTTCATCAAGCTGAACCAGGCTTTTGAAAAGCTTTTAACCCTGGTGAAATCCGGAAGCCGGACGGGCCGCTACACCACCCGGCGGGGGTGAAAAAACGTTTTCAACCGCTTATTTTTCTTTTCTGGTTTTTTTCCGGATCTTCTTTTTCCCGTCGCCGCCGCGGGCGGGTTTTGCGCTGTCAAACTTTTTTTGCTGGGGCCGGGCGCTTTTGGCGTAGCCTTTTACGGCCGCATTTTTTGCGGAGGGCTTGGATAACCCCAATGGGCGACCGGCTACATATACGGATTGAAGATGCCGGAAAATATTGGCGGGGATGTTTTCAGGCAGATCCACCCAGGCAAAGGTGTCGTGGATTTCAATTTTTCCGATGTTGTTTGCCTCAATGCCCGCCTCGTTGGCGATGGCGCCAACAATGTTGCCGGGTTTGACCCCATGGCGTTCGCCGACCTCGATACGGAAGCGCTCCATTTTTTCATCCGGACCGGAGCGCGGCTTCTTGCGCGATGGGCCGGATTTTTGCTTTCCGGCCGGTTTTTCAAAAGCCGGGGTTTTTTGCTCTGGTTTTTCGGTCAAAAGCATCGGCGTCTCGCCTTGAACCATTTTTGCCAGTGCCGCGGCAATGTCCAGGGCCGGCACATCGTGTTCCTGCCGGAACTGATCCATGAGTTCGTGGAAAAAACCAAGATCGTTGGTGGCCAGGGTATCTGTGATGGCCTGCTTGAACTGGGCAATTCGCTTGTCATTGATCATTTCCGTAGTCGGCAGCTCCAGTAGTTCGATTTCCTGATGGGTGACGCTTTCAATGGCGCGGAGCATCCGCCGCTCCCTGGGGGTGACAAACAGGATGGCTTCCCCGCTGCGGCCTGCCCGGCCGGTCCGACCAATCCGGTGCACATAGGCTTCCGGATCATAGGGCACATCATGGTTGATCACGTGGCTGATACGGTCCACATCCAGTCCCCGGGCCGCTACATCGGTTGCCACCAGGATATCCAGCTTCCCGGACTTTAAGCGGCCAAGGGTCTCTTCCCGAAGGTTCTGGGAGATATCGCCGTTGAGGGCCGCACAGAGGTAGCCCCTGGCTTCGAGCCGTTTGGCCAGTTCGAGGGTGGCGGTTTTGGTTCGCACAAATATGAGGACCCCGTCAAAAGGTTCGGCTTCCAGTATCCGGGTCAGGGCGTCAAGCTTGTGATTCTCCCCCACGATCCAGTAGCGCTGGCGGGTGGCGGCCACGGTCATAGTCTTTGCTTTCACGGTAATCTGTTCCGGACGGTTCATGTGGTTTTGGGCAATTTTACGGATGGCCTGGGGCATGGTAGCTGAAAAAAGTCCAATCTGGCGATCCGGCGGCGTCTGCTCCAAAATCCATTCCACGTCATCGATAAACCCCATGCGCAGCATTTCATCCGCTTCGTCCAGCACGAGGCTTTTTATGGACCCCAGTTTCAGGGATTTCCGACGCATATGGTCCATGACCCGGCCGGGAGTTCCCACCACAACGTGCACGCCCTGTTTCAGACGGCGCAGCTGTCCGCTGTAGTCCTGGCCGCCGTAGATGGGCAGCACCCGGAAGCCTTTTAAATGGGCGGCGTAACGGTGGAAGGATTCGGACACCTGGATGGCCAGCTCCCGAGTGGGGGTCAACACCAGGACCTGTGGGGCCGCTGTCTGCAGATCGATCCGGGAGAGTATCGGAAGTGCGAAAGCCGCGGTTTTGCCAGTGCCGGTCTGTGCCTGGCCGATGAGGTCTTTTCCCGCCATAAGCGGCGGAATTGCTTTTTCCTGGATGGGGGTGGGCATTTCATAGCCGGCCTCCTCCAGGGCTTTTATTAAGGGTGCGGAAATATCGAGCGCTTGAAAATCCACGGACCCGGACGTTTGATGATTCAATGACATAAACGGATTCTTCTCTCTTCAAATTAAGATTTTTTTGCAGGTATCGTAACGGGAAATGAAAGGCCTTTTTTAACAACCTGGGCTCTCTGGATTGTCTGGCTTCTGCCGGATGATCAAGTGGCGAGGGTAGAAAAAGCAGCTAGTTTACCGTTAACCGGTAAAGCCTGCTTAACTGATTTGAATTATATTTGCAATGATTTTTTACGGCGCATCAATATTGTCCCAAGGTGTCGTTGTGGTACGGCCCCGGTATCATGACAAATTCGGCCAATGTTACTTGCTTTTGTGCTGTTTTTTGCGTTTGGGGGCTTTCTTTGCCGGCGGCTTCGGCAGAATCAGCCAGTCGTCCGCCGGCTCGATGCATTCGAGTCCGCGCTCCATGAACTCCTCGATCTCGGGGATGTAAAAGGAGTCCTCCTCGTCCGCGAAGCTGATGGATGTGCCGGCGGCTCCGGCCCGGCCGGTTCGACCGATGCGGTGTACATAGTCTTCCGGGTCATGGGGCAGGTTGAAATTGATGACATGATCCATGGCTTCGATATGAATGCCGCGGGCCACTACATCGGTTGCCACCAGGACGCGAATTTTTCCGGACTTGAAGTCCGCGAGCCGATGTACCCGTTTTTGCTGCGGCACATCCCCGGTTAGCGTCTCACACCTGATTTTGTAGCGGCTAAGCGTTTCGGCCAGGCGCCGCACCTCGTCCTTACGGTTGCAGAATACCAGCACCCGACTCAAATTTTGCTGAACGATGATATTGTAGAGCAAGGCGAATTTGTCCCGGTTGGTGACAATATAGACGATCTGGTCAACCGAGTCCACGGCCACCTGTTCCGGCTCGATAGCCACGTGGACCGGATTTTGCGTCCAGCTGGCCGCCAGGCGGGTGATGGTCTCGGTGAGCGTTGCACTGAACAACAGGGTCTGGCGGCTGCCCTTTTGCGGGGTGGCGTAGATGATTTTGCGGACATCCGGAATAAATCCCATGTCCAGCATCCGGTCTGCTTCATCGATAACGAGAGTTTCAATCTTTTTTAAGTCCAGGCTGCGACGCCGCGAGAAGTCGAGCAGTCGGCCCGGTGTGGCTACGATGATATCCACCGGCCGGGCGGTGAGCTGCTGCTGCTGCTGTTTAAAATCCATTCCGCCGAAAACGGGAATTATGTTTAAATCGCAATAACCTGCAAGCTGCCGGGCTTCTTCGGTTACCTGCATAACCAACTCCCGGGTGGGCGCAATGATTAAGACCCGCGGCGTGCCGGGTTTTCGCTTTCCTTTAATGGGCTGGGTTTCCAGGTGCGTTATGATGGAAATCAAAAAGGCTGCTGTTTTTCCCGTGCCGGTCTGGGCCCGCCCGAATGCATCGCGTCCGGCCAGGGTGCTGGGCAGGATTTCCGCCTGAATGGGCGTGCAATGGGTAAAGCCCAGGTCATCAATTGCCTGCATCAGTTGATCGGGCAGGCCGAAATCAGCTAAGCGGGTTTTCTCCTGGATCTTATCCTGGGTCGTCGGGGAGGGCGCCGCTTGGGAAGGATCCCGCTGGTTTGATCCGCAATCCGCATTGGCTCCCGCAGGTTTGACCATCGCATCGGATGAAGCTTTTTCGGAATCGTTTTGTCTTTCTGAAAGGTTATCTTTTTGTTTGGCGTTGTTGCTCATATGTGACTGAATGGATACCTCCTATTGAATTTTTTAATTAACAATCTATCATAGCATGTATTTACGAAACAATCGTCCTTTATTTTACAATAGGTGTCAGTGCGGAATGGATTACAATGCTGGTAGGGGCAAGTTCGCGGAAATGGGAGCTGTGGAGCTGTGGGGGAACGGTGCATATTTTGGTCGCCCTGGAGGGCTTAAAGGATCAGTGGGGGCTTTTTATTCGGTATCATTTTGCTCAAAGGGCATGTATATTTCCACTTCCCCGCTGAAGCCGTATTTTGTTTTGGCGTTGGGGTATTTTTTTTCAAACACCCGCAGCATGGCCTTGTTCTCGCCCAGGACCGTTGCGGTAAACGCCTTGAATTTATTCTCCTCCGCGATTTTTTCAAGCATATCGAGCAAGTAGGATCCAAGTCCCATGCCCTGGTAGCTCTCCTTGACGACAAAGGCCACTTCCGCCACGTTCTCCTCTTCCGCCATGCCATAGGATCCGAGGGCCACGATTTCCTTGTGTTTGCCGCGTTGAACGATTCCAATGACGGTCATGTTCTGATGGTAATCCACAGCCGCCCACTGTTTCTGCAGCATCTCCCGGGAAAAGATTTTTCGCCGGTAGAAAAACCGGTAGAATACCGTGCTCTCCTGAAGGGAATAGTAGAAGTTGCGGGTCGCGAATTCGTCCGATGGCAGAAGCGGACGAAACTCTACTGTTTTTCCGCTTTCCAGCTCAAGGTGAGACTTGTAGTTTTCCAGAAACATAAGGTCCTGTTTGCTTGGCGGCAGCTGATCGCCGAAGATGTAGTGGCGTTTCTTGGCGGCACTGATCAACTCTTCGCGGAACTTGGGATGGGCAATCTGGGCCAGTTCCATCACCCGCTGATAGATACCCTTGCCGTTGAGCTCAGCAATTCCGTATTCGCTAACCACGATGTCCACGTCACCCCGGGTGGTGGCCACTCCGGCTCCTTCACTTAAGTGAGAGACGATCCGGGAGACCTCCCCTCCCTGGGCTGTTGAAGGCAGGGCAATAATGGAGAACCCTCCCTTCGACATTTTACTGCCGCGAATAAAGTCCACCTGGTCGCCGATGCCGCTGTAGAACAGGTAGCCCTTGGAGTCCGTGCAGATCTGTCCGGTAAGATCGATTTCCAGGGCGGAACTGATGGAGATCAGGTTATCGTTTAAAGCAATGACATTGGGATCATTTACGAAATCCGCAACCCGGAAATAGAACATGGGGTTGTTGTCCACAAATTTGTACAGACGCTCCGAGCCCATGCACAGGGAAGTCACCACCCGGTTGGGCAGGTAGGATTTTTTCTTGTTGGTGATCACTTTCTGTTCAAACAAGGGGAGAAAGCCGTCGGTGATGACCTGTGTATGAATCCCCAGGTCCTTTTTGTCGTTTAAATAGGGGAGGATGAAATTCGGCAGGTGGCCGAAACCCACCTGGAGCGTTGAGCCATCATCGACAAGCTGATTGACATATTTGGCGATGCGTTTCACGATGTCCTCGTTTTTGGCCTCAGGCAGTGCGGCGACAAGGGGTTCTTCAAAGGGCACAAGGTAATCTATGTCGTCTACGTGAACAAAGCCGTCGCCCCAGGTTCTCGGCATGCGGGGGTTGACTTGTGCGATCACCAACTGGGCGTTGCTCATGCCGCTGAAAGTGATGTCCACGGAGATGCCCAGGCTGCAAAAGCCGTATCGGTCCGGCGGGCTGACCTGGACCAGGGCAACATCCAGTCCGATCTGCCGGGTGTTGAAAAGCTCAGGAATCTGGGAGAGATAGGCCGGAATATAGTCGATTTTTCCCTCGAAAGCGGCCTGGCGCATATGCAGGCTTATGAAAAAGAGCTTCAGCGAAAAGCGGCTGGAAAACTGGGGGTCGTTGATGTATTGGGAGAATGTCGAGGACAGCATCTGGTAGATAACAATGTCTTGTATGGAGAGATCCTCGACCATGGTCCGGATGAGTTGTTGCGGTTCGCCGCAGCCGGTACCGATAAAAACCCGGCTGCCATTTTTGATTTTGGTGACCGCTTCTTCAGGGCTCAGCAGTTTTTCCGGGCAATATGCATTCAGATCCATTGATTGGCTCCTTTAATAGTTTTGGCCGAGTTTTGTATCAATATTTTCAAAAACAGAGGAAAAGGTCAAGGGCTATTGCTTTCCGGCCGGCCTGCTGGAAAGTGGCGAAGGCCTCCGAACCTTAAAAGCCAAAATTTTATCCGGTTGGGACTTGTATTGCGTCTGAATTTGTACGAGAGGCGCTCCAAGGGGTTTTCTTTATTTCCGCAAGACCCCGGGGCTCGAAAATTAAAACAGGATGGTCAGCATCCCGAAAACAACGCCTTTCAGGGGTTCGAGGATGGGCGCGTGGCCCGGGAGGAATGTTTTGAAAACCCCTGAGAGGGAATTGAGCAGCTCCGGGACCAGGGTCATAAAGATGCCGCCGAAGATGGCCCCGAGAACGCTTCCCAGGCCCCCACCACCCCGGCATAAAAGGAACTGATGGCAAAGGCGCTGAGTTTGTAACGGAAGAGGTTGATTCCGATAATCCCGGCCGAGAGGTCTCGGTCCCGGATAGCCATGAATGCGCGCCTCCTCCGGGAGGGAGCGCGGTTGCGGGCATAGCCGGCGGCAAGAATAACAAAAACGAGGGTAATCCAGTAGAAGCGTTATTGCGTGTTGAATTCAAAGCCGCCGATGGCCGGGGGAGGTACATTGATGCCGGTGATCCCATGGGTCATGGACTCCCAGTGAATGAATTAAAACCCAAAAATAAACTGGGCGGCCAGGGTGGCGATACAAAGGTATAGTCCCTTTACCCGCAGGGAAGGGATGCCGATTAACAGTCCGGCAAAAGGAATGGACAGTCAGAAAGTGAAGCCCAGGCGGGCCACCAGGATGGCCGAAGTGTAGGCGCCGATACCGATGAAGGTGGCATGGCCCAGCGAGATCTGGCCGGTAAATCCGGTCAGCAGATTCAGGCCGATGGCCCCGATCACCGCAAATCCGATCATGTTGGCGATATCGACCATGTATTTGCTGGCCACAAAAGGAAATATCAAAAGGAAAACAAAGAGAAGAGCACACCTATCCAAAATTTAACGAACAAAGACTGGAAAATCGCTTCATCCCTGATATAGGTTTCCTTGAAATCCCCGCATCGCATAATCTCACACCCTCAGGATCAACCGCTTGCCGAAAAGCCCGTAAGGCCGGATCATCAGAATTAAGAACAGAATAAAGCAGGGTGCCACGTTTTTGGCCCTCCCCCCGCCGGTGGCAATGCCGGTAACGATTACCTGAATCAGTATATCCATTTGCTTTTTTCCCGGTGCGTAAAATGCCGGGAACTGGCATTCGGGTGTATTCGGTGTATCCGGTGTATTCGGGGCCCAGCCTAAGGGGGCCGTCAAAAAGTCAATGAGTTGGGAATCAGGAGTTCAGTCGACGGGCGCTGCGGCGCCGTAAAGGGACTTGATCTTTTCGCGATCCGGGCTCCCGTCGGTTTTAAGGGGCAATTCCGTCACCACTTGCACATAATGGGGTTTTTTGTAACGGGCGATGCGCTCGCCCACAAAAGCGATGAGGTCTTTGGCCGTCAGTGTGGCGCCGGGTTTGAGGAGGCAGACCGCCTTGATGCCTTCCTTCCATTTCGCGTCCGGAACGCCGAAGACCACGGTTTTTTCAACAGCCGGGTGCTGGACAATAATGTTTTCCACTTCCGCGGGGTATACGTTTTCACCGCCGGGCTTGATCAGTTCCTTCTCCGGCATCCTGCCGGCATAAAAAAGAAAGCCGTCCTGATCGAAGCGGCCCATATCCCCGGTGTGATGCCATCCATCGCGAAATGTCCGGGCGTTTTCCTCCGGCAGATTCCAGTAGCCCTGAAACACCATGGGGCCCTTCATGACAATTTCACCGGCCTCGCCGGCCGGCCGGCAATGGCCATTGCCATCAACCGTGCGGACCTCCCCCAAGGTGACGGGTTTTCCGGCAGAGCCGGGGGCGTCGTTGTATCGGCCAATGGTAGCCAGCATCGATGTTTCGGTCTGCCCGTACATGCAGTAATAGGTCCCCTTGGTTTTTTTCTGGAACCGGTCAATGTCTTCTGGGGTCCCTAGTCCGGCCACGGCCTTAAGGCTTGAAATCTCCCGGTTTTCTTCCTCAGCCGCGCTCAGGGTGGCCGCAAGGATAGGCGGGAAATCAAAAAACAGGGAAACGCCGAAATCTTCGATCAAGCCGGCGGCGCTGCTGCCGTCAAATTTGCTCATGTTTACATTGAGCACCCCTGACTGGAAGGCGGCGATCGCCATGAAGAGCCCCGCCACATGAAAAAGGGGCAGGAGGTTCAGGTGCACGTCTTTTGGGGAAAGATTGAAATAGTAAGCGATATGCAGGCCGGCTGATAAGACATTGGCGTGGCTTAAAAGCGCTCCGCGCGGGCGTCCGGCAACGGCTGCGGTGTGTATAATGACAAAGCCGTCGTCGCTGGCCACTTCAGACGGAAAAGTCCGGCTTTCGTCCTCAAGAAGCGCGGCAAATGATTCAAAGTCGCCGCTGTCGGCTTTGAGGTTGTAAAAAGCCTGCACCGAAGGCAGCTCGGAGCGGCGCCCTTCGATAAGTTCCTGGAAAGCCGCATCGGCAAAAATCAGGCGGGGGGAGCCGTCGTTTAGGTTGTAGCACACTTCATCGGCGCTCAGCCGCCAGTTAACCGGCAGCATGATGGCGCCCAGTGCTGCGGCCGCGCCATAGAGCATAAAAAATTCCGTGCTGTTTACCCCCAGGGCGCCCAGTCGGTCCCCTTTTTCAACGCCGACGGCCTTTAAACCGCCGGCCAGCTGATCAATCCGGGTCTTATAGTCGGCAAATGAAATATTTTTTTTATCATCCACCTCGTGCCATGCCGCAGACCTGTTGAAAGCGGCAGCGTTTCGGTTGATCTGGTCATAGAAGGTAAAGTCATATAGTCCCATAATATGGTATCCGTCAAAGGCCGTTGGGTTGGATTTCATGCGCGCTGCTATTTGACAGTGGTCACCGGGCAGGGCGCCTTTAAAATAATATATTGGGCGGTTGAACCGAGAAGGATTTTCTGGGTTTTGGATTTTTTCTGAATACCCACAAAAATCAGATCAATCCCGTTGTCCTGGGCAAAGCGGACCAGATCTTCACCAGGTGAGAGACCGCGGGCGAGTTGATGGGTTTCGCAGTCAATACCTTTTTCCTTCATGAACGCTTCGGCTTCCTGCAGGTTTTCCTCCACCTGGGTGATTTCCTTTGGTGTCTCACTAGCGCCGCCTTCCATGGAGGTCATGATAAAAACTTTTGCATTGAAGGCCTGGGCGTGCTCCCGTGCCAGGGTAAGGGCGGCTTTCGCCACATTCGTGCCGCTGTAGCCGACTAAGATTTTCATATTTTTTCCTTTTCCGCGCGTGTTGCCCCGCTCGCATTTACATCCAGCGTTTACGCCGTTTATACGATTTAACTTCCTTAAAGGATTTGCGCCCGCCGCCCTGGGTGATGCCCATATAGAATTCCTTAACATCCGGGTTGTTCTTTAATTCTTCAGACGGCCCTTCCAGGACGATTTTTCCGGATTCCATGATATAGGCGTATTGGGATATCTCCAAAGCGATCTTAGCGTTCTGCTCCACCACGAGAATGGTGGTATTCAATTCCTGGTTGATGGTGCGGATGTTCTCAAAAATTTCCTTGACCAGCAGCGGTGCCAGGCCAAGGGAGGGCTCATCTAACATGAGCATTTTGGGTGCGCTCATCAGGGCCCTGGCGATCACGATCATCTGTTGTTCCCCGCCGGAGCAGTATCCTGCCAGACGGTTGGTGATGTTGGACAACCGCGGGAAGTGCCGATACATGAGTTCATGGTCCTCGCGTATTTTTTGGAAGCCGTCTTTTCGGGTGATAGAGCCGACCCGGATATTTTCATCCACTGTCAGGTGCTTGAAAACGCGGCGTTCTTCCGGCACCATTACTGCGCCGTGTTTTACCACGTGCGTTCCCAGCACATTGGTGATCTCTGTTCCCCTGAACTTAATGTAGCCATCCCGAATAAAGCCGTTCTCCGGTTTGAGAAGCCCGCTGATGGCCCTCAGGGTGGTTGTCTTGCCCGCCCCGTTGGTTCCTAAAAGCGAGACGATGCCGCCCTCCGGAACCCTCAGGCTAACGCCGCGCAATACCTGCACGATATCGTGGTAGACCACTTCAATGTTGTTGACTTCCAGCAATTGACCGTCGTTATTTTTATTCATGCGCCTTAAACCCGCAATTCGAACATTTTTTAAGCCCTCTGCACAGCAGCCGTGAGTATGTATGGGTGCCCCCCTTTTTTTGCCCTTGAAAAGGAGGTTGCGGGACTTCAGCCGGCACACCGCCCGCAACCCCCATTTTCAGGAGGGGGATGGAGCCGGGGTTTATTTGATTTTATCCGTATATTCCGGGATAAAGGGTTTGCCCACAGCGCGGAACTCCCCGTCCTGGACCGCATAAAGCTGCAGGGTGTCAACACCCTGATGATCGTCCTTGGAATAGGTCACCGGACCCACGGCCGTTCCCGAGTAAAAGGCATTCATGCCGTTCATTTCCAAAAGCTCTTCATAAAGGGCTTCCTTGTTGATTTCCTTCCCTTTCGCCTTGGCGCGCTGGATGACCTCTGTGGCCACCTCGGCGACAATGATGCCGGCTGCATAGTTATGGGAATTGGCGGCTTTGTCATCGCGGCCATAGCGTTCGGCGAGCGCAAGTTGGGCATTGGCACCATAGCTTGGCTCACTTGTGGTAATAAAGGAAGTGGTCCAGTAGAAATTTTCAGCGGCCTCTCCGGCCAGGGCGATCAGATCGTTGCCGCCCGTGTAATGGGCCCCGAGAAACGTGATTTTCCCTTTTTCGCCAAAGCTCTCTGCCACAAGCCCCATGCGGTTGGCACCTTTTAACATGGTAGCCACCGGTGACTGCACCGTCTGGCTGATCACATACTGGACCCCTTTGCTTTTCCATCGCTGGAGCATACCCGTGACATCCAGATCCTTGCCGTGCTCCACGACTTCCACGACTTCCATGTCAAGCCCTGCGGCAACGGATTTCTCAACGTCTTCCACCGGTCCCCTGCCGAATGCGGAGGGGTGGACGTACATGGCCACCTTGGGAGTTTTGCCCTCGTGATTGGCCACAAGATATTCGGCCAGCCCGATGGCTTGAGCGGAATAGGAAGCAATGGGCAGGAAGACATAGTTCGCGCCTTCTATGTTGCCGGCGTGGTAGGAAGCCGGAAGGGTCGGCATTTTTACCTCTTCGAAATCCCGTTTCAGCGCCAGGGTGCTGCCCGTGGAATAGTTGAGGTAAAAGACCATGCCCATATCCAGGAATTCCTCGAAGTTACGTTTCGTGATGGCGGTCTCATACTTGTCATCCCGGATTTCATAGGCGATTGTGTCCTCCCCGAGTAGTTTCATGTCGTTTACGTAGCGGAAATAGTCCTCCACACCCTTGGCATAGGGATTTCCCGCATCGGATGTCGGGCCGGTGATGGCAAGCGAAAGCCCGATCATGTAATCCTTGGCCATGGCAGAGACAGGCATGGCCAGCATGCAGACAACCATGGAGACAATTAACCGGATGATTAACTTCTTTGTTTTCATTTCCCCCTCCTTGCTTTGGTTAGTTTCATCAGGCTTTCATCCAATCGGTGAAAACCGGCGGCCGGATCAATAGCGAAACGGCCACAATTTTACATATGAGCGCAGGATGCGCCACCAGTTGGCGATTCCGCGCGGTTCAAACATGAGGAAGAGCACGATTACCAAACCGAAGCTCAAAGGACGCAGGCCGGTGGCCAGGTCCATGGTGGAAGGCAGAATATGGCCGGCCCATTCCGCCAGGTTCTCCATTTGCAGGTCCAGCATCTTAATCGCCGCTGGTCCGAAAAAGGTTCCGGGCAAAGATCCCAGTCCGCCGACGATGGTCATGGCCAGGTATTGAATCGATTCATGCAGCGTAAATGTTTCAAATCCGGCTCCCCGGTTCAAATAAGCCTGCATGGCGCCGGCCACGCCGGCAAAAAAGCCGGCCAGCCCGAACGCGGAAACTTTTGTAAAGCCGGGGTGCATGCCCATGGCATCGGCAGCCCGGTCATTGTCCCGGACTGCCACAAGGCTTCGGCCGTACTTCGTCCGCAAGAGGTTGCGGACGCCGAAGCCTAGCACCACGACTGTTACCAGAAGCGCAAAATACCAGAACTGATAGTGAACGCTTCTTCCCACCTCCCCGCTGAACCAGTAGACCCGGCCCACGTATATAAACTGGCCCTGGTTGAAAAAATCCATGAAGCCGACGACCCATTGGAATATCATTTGAAAGGAAAGGGTGGCCATCAACAGGTAGAGGTGTCTGAGACGGAGGGCGGGAAGCCCCACAATGAGGCCGAAAACGGCTCCTGTTAACCCGCCCGCCAGAACCATCAGGGGCCAGGCATGGGTGATCACCACATGCTGGTCACCGATGATCCGGGCCAGGCAGGCCACCGTATAGGCGCCCACCCCGACGAAGGCGGCGTGCCCGACGGAGATCAGGCCTCCGAAACCGGTGACCAGGTTTAAGCCCAGGACGGCGATGACCGCAACGAGGATGTTGTCAAATATCAGCATATACTTGCTGCTTACCTCAAAGAAAAACGGCCAGGCAAACAGCGCTGCCAGGAAACACACAAACAACAGCCGATCGATATGGGTGAAGAAAATCCGCTGCTCTTCCCGGTATGTGGTGAAATAATTGCCTGTGGCCAACCAACGATTTGCTGACATAATCTACACCCGTTCGATTTCGTGTGTGCCGAATAAGCCGTGGGGCTTGAAAAGCAGTAAGACCAGCAGAAGAATGTAGGGCAGCACCTGTCCGGTGCCGTTTAACCCCCAGTTGCCGTCCAGGTAACCGCCGGCGAACTGCTGGATGAGCCCCATGATGATGCCCGCTGCCACAGCTCCGGGCAGGGAATCCAGACCGCCCAGAATCACCACCGGAAAAACCAGGATGCCGAATGCGTGCAGGGTATCAAAATTGAGGCCTGTAATATTGCCGAGAATCCCGCCAGCTGCAGCGGCGGTCAGGCCAGCGGTGGCCCATGCCAGCCCGAAAACCTTCGGGACGGAAATGCCGATGGACATGGAGGCCATCTGGTCATCGGAAACCGCCCGCATGGAGATGCCCACCGTGGATTTTTTAAAAAACCAGGAGAAGGCGCCGATCAGGACAATGGTGATGCCCACACCCACTACCTGGGTGTATGAAAGGTAGGTCCCCCACAGCATAATCGGCTCCGTGGGTAGAAAGGGCGGAAAAGAGAAGTTTTCCGATCCGAAGGGGGTGAGGTAGATAAGACCGTCGATGATCGACATCAGCCCAATGGTCACCATAATGACCGAGATGATGGGCTCTCCGATCAGCCGCCGCAGAAAGATCCGTTCCACGCTCATGGCCAGGAAAAAGGTGATGATCATGCTCATCACAAAAGAAAGATAGATCGGTATACCAATCCACACCGTAAGGACATACATGATGTAGGCGCCGGTGGCGATGATCTGGCCGTGGGCAAGGTTTAAGACCCGGCTCGACTTGTAGATAAGCACGAATCCGATTGCGGCCAGGGCATAGATGGAGCCCACCACAATACCACTGAAGAAAAGTTGCAGAAAATAGCTCATTAATCTTCTTCCATTGTATAAAATTGGAGTTTGGTTTGAACTGTCGTGGTCTGTCCGTCCTGATACTGATAAAAGGCTTCCACTGTCTTTTCGGACACGGCTTCATCATAGAGGGCTTCATAGAGATCCGCGTATTTTTCCCGGACGAACTTGCGCCGGATTTTGCCGGTTTTGGTCAGTTCCCCGTCATCCACATCGAGGAGTTTGTACAAAATGGCAAAGCGGTGAATTTTAAAATGCGGCTTTTCAGCATTCTGGTTGATTTTGGCGATCTCCTCGTAGATGAGCTCCGCCACTTGCGACTTGGCCGAAAGATCCATGAACGTTGAAAAGGAGATGCCGCGGTCCTCGGCCCATTTTCCAACAACGATCGGGTCGACATTGATCAGCGCCGCCACGTAGTCTTTCTGGTCGCCGAAAACAACCGCTTCTTTAATATAAGGACTGAATTTGAGGCGGTTTTCGATAAACATGGGACTGAACATCTCGCCCTTGTTGTTGTGCATGACATCCGAGACCCGGTCGATGACCACCAGGTGGCCATTGGCGTCGATATAGCCGGCATCGCCGGAGTGCAGCCAGCCATCTTCAAGCAGTTCCGCGGTTTTTTCCGGCAGCTTGTAGTAGCCCGGCGTCACGGAATCGGAGCGGGACAGGATTTCACCCTTTTCAGAAATGCGGCACTCGGTCCAGGGGAGGGGCTTTCCCACCGTGTCAGGCCGGACGTCACCGTCACGATGCATATAGGCGATGCCAACGATTTCGGTCTGACCGTAGATCTGTTTGAGGTTGACGCCCAGGGCCTGGTAGAAGGTAAACAGCTCCGGGCCCAGGGCCGCACCACCCGTGTAGGCCCGGCGCAGCCGGAGAAAACCGATCTGGTTGATGAGCGGCCGAAACATGACCTGTCTGCCGACCCAGGCTTTAAGCCGCAGCGAGATGGGCATTTTTTCCCCGGTCATGCGATACCGGGCCGCTTGTTCTCCGATTTTCATGAAATAGTTGTAGCAGAGCTTGTTCAGCCAGTAGGATTCATCAATTTTCAGCCATATCTGGGAGCGGATGGTTTCATAGATGCGCGGGGCCCCGAACATGAAGTGCGGACCGATCTCCTTTAAATCGCTCATGGCGGTTTCCACGGATTCCGGGAAGTTGACGGCGATTCCCGTCGCCATAGCCACCCCGAAGGAATTCATCTGTTCGCCGATCCAGGCAAACGGCAGAAAGGAGACGTATTCATCCGTGGGATCCAGGGGGTCTTCCTCTGTGAGCTGCAGCCCCATGTTGATGTAATTGCGGTGTGTCAGCATGGCCCCCTTGGGAAGTCCCGTGGTCCCCGAGGTCAGGCACAGGTGGCAGACATCATCGGGTTTGGTTTCATCCACCAGGTTTTCGAACAGGTTTGGATCCTTCTGGTGTGCCTGCTCACCCAGTTCGTATAAATCATCGATGAACATGAACCAGTCATCGGACTGGTAATTGCGCATGCCCCGGTTGTCTTCGTAGATGACTTTTTTGACATTGGGGATTCTCTCCCGAACCTCGATGACCTTGTCGACCTGTTCCTGGTCATTGCAGAAAACCACGGTCACATCCAGGGAATCGATGATCTGGCCGATTTCATCCGGCAGGGTGGTCTGGTAGATGCCCGCGGAGATGCCGCCCAAAGCCTGGGCGCCGATGGCCACATAGAGCACTTCCGGAATGTTGTCCGAGATAATGGCGATTTTGTCGTCCTTGGAAAAGCCGATTTGCCGCAGACCCAAGCCGGTCTTGCGGGTAAAATCGTAATATTGGTCCCAGCTGTAGCTGATCCAGCGGCCGAAATCCTTTTCCCGCAGGGCGGCTTTATCGCCGCTTGCCTCCACCCGCCAGCGCAGGAGCTGCGGAATGCTCAAACTCAATAAATGCTCTGTGTCCTGTGCTTTCAATTTAGTCTTCCCCAATATAGGCTTCGATGACCTTGGCATTTGAAGCAACTTCCTCCGGACTGCCCGAGCCGATCACTTCCCCGAAGTCGAGCACATAGATGTAATCTGAAATATCCATGACCACGCCCAGGTCATGCTCCACGAGCACGACCGTGATGTCCCATTCGTTTTTAATATCCAGAATGAAACGGACGATGTCTTCTTTTTCCTCGATGTTCATTCCGGCCATAGGCTCATCGAGCAGGATCAGCGCCGGCGCCAGGGTAAGGGCGCGGGCCACCTCCACCCGTTTCTGCACCCCGTAGCTCAGATTGCCCACTACTTGCTTGCGGTAAGGCTCCAGTTCCATGAAGTCGATAACCGCTTCCACGTGCGCCCGGTTTTCGGCTTCCACCCGCGAGGCTTTGCCGATGAAAAGAAAGGCGTTCATCAGATTGTACCGCAGTTTCTGGTGTCGGGCGAGCATGAGATTGTCCAGAACGGACAGGCCGCGGAAGAGCTCCAGATTCTGAAACGCCCGGGCAATGCCGATGGTTGAGACGTTGTGGGGCGAGGCTTTGGTTAGCCGGTGCGCGCCGTAATGGATCTCACCGGAATTGGGGTGATAAAAGCCGGAAATGCAGTTTAGCAGGCTGGTCTTTCCGGCGCCGTTGGGACCGATGACCGAGGTGATCATTTCGTTTTGAATTTCAAGATTTACTGAAGAGAGGGCGTGAAGTCCGCCAAACGTAAGGGTAACATCCGAGACGTTTAAATTTGTCATAGTGCTCCGCACCTTTGAGGTGAGCGTGGGATATTGTTTAACCTGCCTATTAGGATAGCGGTATCAACGGTTAAGTCAAGAGTACAGAATAGCGGTAAAATAGTAGGCTTAACCCACTATTTTTCAAATGACAAAAGATGCGATCGCAGGTTTATCTTCCTGTTTTTTATTTTTAATTTTGTCCTTATGTTGTGACGGTGAAACAATACGGTGTTCTGGGAAACCAGAAGCAGTTCGGCAATTTCCTTATTGGTCTTGCCCGCCTTGATTAAGTCCGCCACCCGGATTTCCATGGGGGTCAGGCTTCCCATCTGGTCGGTGAGTTTGTTGATAAATGGTGAGATGATGTTGTTTAAATTCGTTTTCAGGATCTGCAGCAGCGTTTGCTGCCGGGTCTCCAGCCGGCTGTTTAAAACTTTTTCCAGGTAAGGGCTGACCAGCTCCTCCACATTTCGCCGCACAATGTCGCTCAGTTCCTTCTGGTCGGCTTCCCGCTGTTTGAGCAGAACCCGCAACGCGGTGTTGACTTCTTCAAGGTGGTGGGACTGGGCCCGAAGCTCCTTTTGATGCTCCCGAAGGGAGCGCTCAGCACGCTTTCTCTCTTCCACCTGCTGTTCGAGTTCCCGGTTGGCCCGCTCCAGTTCAGCGGTCCGCTCGGCCACCAGCTCTTCCAGGTGGTCATGATAAGTTTGGAGTTCCTTTTCCGCACGCTTCTGGGCGCTGATATCGCGCAGCGTTACGATGTTTCCCGCCGGCCGGCCGTCTGCACCATGGTAGAGTGTTGAGCTTAACTGCACATCCAGTACCCGGCCGTCGCGGGTCAGGCGCCGGGTTTCAAAAAGCTGGATTTTCTGGCCGGCGAGCATTTTTTTTATGGCGGCCCGGGTTTCCGGCCAGCTCTCCTTTGGCACAAAGTCGATTTGTTTGCCCAGAAGTTCTTCGCGTGAGAGGCCGAAGGTCTGTTCAAAAGCCGGGTTCACATAAGTGGCCACGCCTTTGATGTCATAGACCACAATGGGATCGGGAGACGATTCCAGCAGGGTGCGGTAGCGCGTTTCGCTCTCCCGCAGAATGGTTTCGGTGCGCTTTCGTTCATTCAGTTCACGCCTGGCATCCGCATACAGCCGGGCTTTTTCCAGGGCGATAATCGCCAGGGCGGCAAATCGTTCCAGTACAGTGACAGCTTCCTGCGTAAATCGACTTTCCGCATCTACTTGGGCCACGCCAATGACACCCAGCACGGAATTGTCATATTTTAAAGGAACCCCCACAATAGAGCGAAGCTTGTCCAGGTTTTTGTCCGGAATCCGGCCGGGCCAGCACTGATAGTCATCCACCAGCAGCGGGGTTTCGGCCTCCCAGACACACCCCCCCATCCCTTCGCCAATGGCAACCCGCCGCCCCAGCTGTTTTTTGAAAAAACCAAGGCCCATCTGCATCTGCATGCGGGTTTCGCCGGGTTCCCGAAGATAAATGTAGCCGTGGGCGGTGCCGGTAAGCAAGGCTGCCCGGTCTAATATGTTTTCCAGGAGCTCTTCCTTGTCGAGTTTGTCAATCAGCCCCAGCGAGGTTTCATGCAGGGCTTCAAGATACGTCGTTTGACGGTGAAACGCCAATTCGGCGGACTGGCAGCGCTCGGACTCCTGGCTCAGGTCCAGGTTCTGCTGTTCCAATTGGGCGTAAGAGGGTTTTCTGCTCATGGCGTCAGTCCCTCAATCCAAGGGGTTGCCGGGAGGGCGGGGATATCGGGGATAACTCCACGCCTCTCGATGTTGTGAATTGGTGAACGGCGGGAAGTGAGAGCAAAATATGGTGCTGTAAAAAAAATCGTTTGTGTTTAACTGACCGGGGCGTTTTAATATATAATTTTATTTCAGGTAGATTATTCATATGTGGGAGGGCTGCACCGTCCATACAGTCATATCAAGTTTCTTGACATGTTGGTTAAGATGCTGTTTGAATGCAGAAACATTTTTTTATTGATACCATACCGGCACAGTTGTGCACAATAAAGAAAAGGGTCTTTTTTAGGAATCTTTGCATTATGATATGGACATCGACGGCAATCGGCCTTTCTTAATTGCCGTCGATGTCCACAAAAAATTGCAAAGATATGAAAAAAAGCGTAATGGGGAGGCATTTTATGAAAGAGGCGGTCATCGTCGGTGCGGTCCGTACACCGCTCGGGGCATTTAACGGTTCTCTGGCAACAACGGGTGCCACCGATCTGGGCGCCCGGGTGATCAGCGAGGCCGTTCGCCGGGCGGGGATTGACCAAAATATGGTCAACGAGGTGATAATGGGAATGGTGCTGCCCTGCGGTTATGGGCAGAACCCGGCACGACAGGCGGCGGTCAAGGCCGCCCTGCCATGGGACGTGGGGTGTTTGAGTGTGAACAAGGTCTGCGGCTCCGGTTTGAAATCCGTTATGATGGCCGCCCAGGCCATTGCCTGCGGGGATGCCGAGGTGGTGGTCGCCGGGGGGATGGAGTCCATGAGCATGGCCCCCTATTATCTGGAAAAAGCGCGGTTCGGTTACCGGATGGGTCCGGGAAGGCTTGAGGATCACATGATGCATGACGGGTTGTGGGACATTGTCAATGATTTTCACATGGGCATGTCCAATGAGCTTTCTTCGCAAAAGTACGGGATTTCCCGGGAAGATCAGGACCGGTATGCTGAAAGTTCTTACGCGCGGGCCCTGGATGCGGTTGAATCCGGACGTTTTGACGCAGAGACAATGCCGGTGGCGGTTAAGGGGAGAAAGGGGGAGTCCCGGGAATTCAAGCGGGATGAAAACCCGGTGCCCACTGATTACGAGACGCTTTCAAGGATGCGGCCGGCTTTTGCCAAGGACGGACTGGGCACTGCGGGCAACGCCTCGATCATCAGCGACGGGGCCGCCGCCGTGGTTGTTATGTCCCGGGAAAAGGCGGAGACCATGGGGTGCACGGTTTTGGCTACCCTAGGCGCCCAGGCATCAGCAGGCATTGACATGAAATATGTACTTATGGCCCCGATTTATGCTATTCCCCGCTGTTTAAAAAAAGAGGGAATCGGATTTGATGACATTGATCTCTATGAAATCAACGAAGCCTTTTCCGGCTCAACGCTCGGCGTTCTTCGCGAACTGTCCCTGGATTCCGAAAAAGTCAATGTCAACGGCGGCAGCGTGGCCCTGGGACATCCCATCGGTGCCAGCGGCTGCCGGGTACTTGTGACGCTTCTCTATGAAATGCAGCGACGGGATTTGCATACGGGCCTGGCTTCCCTGTGTCTTGGCGGTGGCGAGGCAGTGGCCATGGTGGTAAAACGTTAGGCGGGCTCCGCTTCGAAAAAGGGTGGAAATATGCAATTAAGCAAAGAACAGCGCATGATTCAGAAGATGGCCAGGGAATTTGCCCGGAAAAATTTGGCGCCGCTGGCCGCCGAACGAGACCGCAACCATGAATATCCGGCTGAGAGCTTGAAAAAAATGGGGGAACTGGGGCTTCTTGGCATGCTGGTGCCGGAGGCTTACGGGGGCGAGGGCCTGGACACACTGTCCTACGCGCTGGCCATGAGTGAAGTGGCCTATGCCTGTGCCTCAACGGCGGTTATCATGTCCGTGCACAACTCCATCTGCTGTGGCAGCCTTCTGCGATTCGGGACCGAAACTCAGAAGCAGCAGTATCTCGTTCCCATGGCCAAGGGCGAATTCATTGCCTCCTTTGCCCTTTCCGAGCCCGAGGCCGGATCCGACCCGGCGGGAATGACGGCTACTGCGGTAAGAGACGGCGACTATTACGTTTTAAATGGTACCAAACGTTGGATCACCGGCGGGGCAACCTCGGGCTTATTCATCGTTTTGGCCAAGACCGATCCGGGGGCGGCACACAAGGGCATTTCCGCCTTTCTAGTCACCCGGGAAATGGAAGGCTTTGCCACCGGCCGGCTGGAGGACAAGATGGGGCAGTGCGCCTCTGATACCACGGATCTGCTTTTTTCCAACTGTAAGGTGCCGCCCGACCATTTGCTTGGAAACGAGGGGGAGGGATTTGTTGTTGCCATGTCCGGTTTGGATGACGGGCGGATCGGCATTGCCGCGCTTTCACTGGGGCTTGGCCAGGCCGCCCTGGATGAAGCGGTGGCCTATGCCCGGCAGCGTGTTCAGTTCGGTCGGCCCATTTCTGAAAATCAGGGCCTGCGCTGGATGATTGCGGATATGGCAACAGACGTGGAGGCTGCCAGGCAGCTGGTATTCAATGCCGCTGCTAAGAAGGACCGGGGAGAGAAGTGCAGCAAGGAGGTCTCCATGGCCAAGCTTTATGCTTCGGAGATGGCCAACCGCGTGGCCGGGCAGGCTGTTCAGATCCACGGCGGCTACGGCTATACAAGGGAGTTTCCGGTGGAGCGCCTTTACAGGGATGCAAGGGTGTTGACCATCTATGAAGGCACCTCCCAGGTGCAGAAGATCGTGATCGCCAACGAGGTCCTCTCGGATAAGGGCAAAAGAAAGAAATCTTAATGGAGAGCAGCCAGCACTATACGCCTTTGAACGAATTGCGCGAGCGGCAGAAAAAGTTCCAGGCGCATCTGCAGCAGGAAGGCATTGCGGGTGCCCTTCTTTTTCAGAATGCCGACCGTTTTTATTTCAGCGGCACCATTCAACAGGGTCAGCTCTACATCCCCGCCAGCGGTAAGCCCGTGTTGATGGTTCGAAAGGATTGGCAGCGGGCCCGAAGGGAATCGGCCCTCCCGCAGATTGCCGCCTTCCAGAGTTTACGCGAACTGCCTGGAATTCTGAAAGATTACAGGATTGCAGAGCCTGATGTGCTCGGCCTGGAGATGGACGTTCTGCCGGCCAATCAATACTTAAATCTTAGCCGGTTGCTGGAAAAAACCCGAATGGTGGATATCAGCCATGCCATTCGCATGGTCCGGGCCGTTAAATCCGATTATGAGATCGGCTTGATCCGGAAGGCCGCGCATTTTTCCGACCGATTGGCAGCCATGGTGCCCTCGATTCTCAGGGAAGGCATCACCGAGATCGAGCTTGCCGGCAAACTCGAAGCGGCGGCTCGTAAATGGGGGCATCAGGGGCTGGTCAGGATGCGCCTGTTTGGCGGCGAGCTTTTTTACGGCCATGTCATGGCCGGAGCCACCGCCACAGCTCCCAGTTTTCTTGCCTCTCCAACCGGCGGGGTGGGTGTTAATCCGGCCATGGCCCAAGGCTCCAGCCTCAGGCCCATCGGGCGCCACGAACCGGTGCTGGTGGATCTTGTTTTTGCCCTGGATGGGTATCTTTCCGACCACACCCGGATTTTCAGTATGGGGGATTTGCCTGAAGCGTTGACAGCCGCCCACAATGCCATGCTGGAAGTTCAGGAAGTGGTTAAAAAAGCCGCCAAACCCGGGGTGGCTGCCGGGGATTGCTATGATCTGGCCATGGCTAGCGCAGAAGAGCATGGGCTGGGAGACTTCTTTATGGGTGGCGGGCCGCAGCGGATTCGCTTTGTGGGCCATGGCATCGGCCTGGAACTGGATGAATATCCGTTTCTGGCGAAAGGACAGAAAATGCCGCTTGAGGCCGGGATGGTCATTGCCCTGGAGCCGAAAGTGGTGCTTGCGGGAAAAGGTGTTGTGGGGATAGAAAATACACACGTGGTAACCGGCAAGGGGCTCGAGCAGTTGGGAAGGTTCCGGGAGAATATCATAATCGTTTAGCAGGGGCTCTAAAACGTCCGAATTCGCGGCCTTTTTAGAGCCCCTTTGGAAGGGATATAAAGCGGCCGCCCGCCGTTTTGGCGGG
>P_1C_Sed_2_UnCtyDRAFT_1000134_pt1 | contig 22079 bp, 15 predicted proteins | sample Pon1CUnioCityCA_4_FD_10229 | JGI IMG/M metagenome (IMG submission 10229) | reverse complement strand
CCCGTAAAAAGTTGCTCCGCCCGCCACGAGGCTTAGCAGAAAACCCAAAGCGCTGAATCTGAAGCGGAATTTGCGGAGTCGTCTCCGGTAGCTTAAGATGGCTTCCAGGAAATGGCTCAATCGTTCGGCGTGGGTTTCCAGAAATGTCGCCATATTGTCCAAGCGGTGGCGGGGCGCCTGAAGTACGGCGTTTTTCAGTTGTTTGCGCTGGTTTTCCAGGAAATAGAGAAATCCCTGGTTTCCGTTGGCCGTGGGGGCTTGCCGCTGGGAGGCCCGTGAAGAGTAAGTCAGGTGAATCGGCGGGATATCCTTTCGCCCGGTAATCTGGGAGAGATTCCAGCAAAGGGTGCCGTAGACCTGGAGCAGGTCGCTCAGGGAGGAGCATTCGTCAATCCGGTTTAATATATACAGCACCCGGTCTTCGTAGGTGCGCATGGCAATGGTTTCCCTGAGACTGGTGTGCGCCTCCCGGACCGTCCCCGCCTTATGGGGATCAAAAAGAACCAGCACCAGGTCGGCCAGGTGCGCCAGATCACCGATTACCTCCTGGTAGTTATAGCCCCGGTCCCGTTCCGTAATGCTGTCGAGCATGCCCGGGGTGTCGATCAACGCCAGATTTTTAAGAAAGGGGGAGTTGACTTTTTTCAGTCGAAAGTGAGCGGAAAACCGCTGACCGTGCTTTTTCAAAATCTCAAAGGGATATTCCGGGTCGTTTAACAGGAACTTGCCGTCCCGATGCTCTGTTACGCGCACGCTTTGCGTATCCGACGCGGAATCGCCGTAGGTGATGATGGTAAATGAATCATCCGTGGGGGCCTGTCCGATTGCTTGAATATCAGCACCAAGGAATTCATTGATCAGAGTGGATTTGCCGGAGGAGTAATTCCCAAGCACCAGCACGATGGGGCGCCATTTAATCGTGGTTTCCAGCGCGACATCGCTGTATCCGTATTCCCGGGCCACTGGCGACAGGTGGGTTTCCACCATGGAAACCATTTCGGCGCGCAGTGAATTGATATAATTTTCCTGGTACATCCGGTTCTCCTGTAAAAGTATCCGCAGGGCCTTTCGCTGTTATTGGTTGTATGCTTATAGCAAAAGTTTTTTACTGTATCAATCAATCTTGAGATCTTCTCGCTTGCTCAGACCTTTAAGAAATTTTGCGATCTCAGCGGGCGACAGCACATATTGGACGGCATCGAGTTTGAGCGCCTCTGCGGGCATACCAAAAACTGTTGCGGTCTCCCGGTCCTGTACCAGGGTCTGGGCCCCGCCGAGAACCATCTGCCTTAATCCGGCAGCCCCGTCATTGCCCATGCCGGTGAGCAGAATGCCAATGGCGTGGGGTCCGTGAAATGCAGCAACGGAATTAAACAGGTGGGTAATGGGACGATTCAGCGGCGCTGGATCCTGGTCCCGGAAATAACTGATCAGGATTCTGCCATTTTTGGAGATGCCCATATTGGCATTCTCCGGGGCGAAATATACCTGGCCGGCAACCAGGGAATCCCCGGTATAAGCTATTTTTAGCCTCAGGCGGGTTTCTTTTGAGAGCCATTCCAGCATTCCCTGCAGAAAGCCCGTGGCAATGTGCTGCACGATAGCAATGGGAACGGGGAATTCCTGCGGCAGTTCCTTTAATATCCTTTGAATGACGGGCGGCCCGCCGGTGGATGCCCCTATGGCGATGATGCCGATGCCCGTAAGGTTTTTGGTGTTAAGGAGCCGCTCAACCGGCCTGGCGGATGGGGTTTTCTTTTTTGGGGGCAGACGTTTGACCACTTTGACCTCTGCCATCAACTTCACTGTTCGCAGCAGTTTGTCGACCAGGGGTTTTGACCCCGGGCTGCTCAGGCCGGGCGGTTTCTGGGCGACTGCTACAGCACCGGCCTGCATGGCTTTAAAGATGTTTTCCGTCTTCTCAGGGGCCACCAGGGAACTGTGCATAATGATCGGCAGTGGATGGGTTCCCATAATCTCGCGGGTGGCTTTATACCCGTCCATTCCAGGCATCTGGATATCCATAATCACCACATCCGGCCTTTCTGCTGCGACTTGCCGGACGGCTTCATCGCCGGTTTTGGCCTCCCCGGCCAACCGGAGGTCAGGATCCCTCTCGATAATGTATTTCAGGTATTCCCGGGTGGTGAGGGAATCGTCCACAATCAGCACATTAATCATAATTGGGTTCCGACACACCGGTTCCGTCCCGCCTGTTTGGCCTTATAGAGGCTCCGGTCGGCTGTGTTGATCAATGTGTCCATGCTAATCCGGTCGATATCCGCGGTGTTGCTGACCGTGGCGATGCCGAAACTGGCTGTAATCTGAATGGGTCCCTGTTTGGTTGCGGTGCGTCCGGATTCAACGATGTGGCGGAATTTTTCCGCAGCTGCCAGCGCCCCTGAATGTCCTGTTTCAGGCAGTACAATAATGAATTCTTCACCCCCGTAGCGGGCAATCCAGTCCAGATCCCGGCGCAAGGCCTGGTTGATATCGTCGACAAAGGTTTTCAGCACCCGGTCGCCGGCAAGATGTCCGTACCGGTCATTGACCCCTTTAAAATGGTCGATATCCACGAGCAGAATCGACAGGGGCAGCTGGTATCGCTCGGCCCGTTTCAAGGCTTTGGGCAGGTTGTCATTTAAATAGCCCCGGTTGAATATTTTGGTCAGCGGATCCGTGATAGATAGCAGGGCGATTTCTTTGTTACGCTGTTTCAGGGAAGATTCCAGAGAAATAATGCGATTGGCGGTTGTCAGGCGGGCGATGAGCTCGGCATCATCTACGGGCTTGATCAGGTAGTCATCGGCTCCGGCTTCAAGTCCTTCGATGATATCATCTTTGGCATCTTTGGCCGTCAGCAGTAAAATGTAGACATAATTTTCGAAGTCATGCTGCCGGATGGCCTGGCATAATTCCCGGCCATCCATCTCCGGCATCATCCAGTCGGTGATCACCGTTGAGACCGGTTGGTTCATCAGCATGTGCATGCCCTCCTGCCCGTTTGTGGCGGTATTGACCTGATAACCGTGATTTTCAAGCATCAGTTTCAGCTTCAGGGCCTGTGTCTGGCTGTCTTCCACCAGTAAAATTTCAAGATTTTTATTCATAGCAACGATTGGCCTTTCTATTCGCCTTGCCCCCTAAAGCAGGCGGTTAAGCATCTCAAGGAGATTGCTCTGATCGAAGCTGCCTTTGACAATGTAGGCATCCGCCCCGACTTCAACACCGCGTTCTTTGTCTTTGGGGGAGTCCAGGCTGGTAATCAGGATGACCGGTAAATCGGCAAGGGCTTTATCCGCCCGGATATTTTCCGTCAGCTCCAGCCCGCCCATGCGCGGCATTTCAACATCGGATACCACGGCATCGAAGTGTTGGGATTTCAAGCGGGACAGGCCGTCAGTGCCATCAATGGCTGTTTGAATCTGATAACCCGAGGCTTCCAAAATGTTTTTCAAAAGTGTGCGTGATGTGAAAGAATCCTCCACAATCAGGATGGACTTGGGCGAATCGGCTGCCTGGGCGGTTATCGCCCGGGGTTTGGGGGCGCTCGCTGATTGCCCGGAAGCAGATTCCAACAGTTCGTTGATATTAAGGATTGGTACCACCTGAGCATTGCCAAGAAAGGTGGCACCGGAAATATGCCGGACCTTTTTTAACTGTTTGCCAAGGGATTTAACAAGGACTTCCTGCTCGTTGAGGACGGCATCCACGCCAAAGGCGATTTGTCGGTTTCCGTTCTCCAGGACCACGACAGGAATGGTTTTGTGTTTGTTTCGGCCGGTTTGCGCATCTGAAGCGGGCAACCCGAGGATATCGGCCAGGAAAACAAGTGCGAGAGGATGCGCGTTGAATGAAATCATGTTCTGGTTTTCCACCGTTTGAATGGCCTCAGGTAGAATGTGCATGCTGTGGCTGATGTGGGCATTGGGTAGTATAAACAGCCGGCCGGACACTTCGATCAATACGCCCCGGAAAGTTGCCAGGGTAACCGGTAGTGTGATAAGAAATGTGGTGCCCATCCCCGCCTCAGACGCAATGCTGATCAGACCGCCCAGATTTTCCAGGCTTTCCCGGACAATTGACATGCCCAGTCCCCGGCCGGAGATTTCAGTCACCATGGTGGTGCTCGAAATACCGGAGCGAAAGATCAGGTTGAAGGCCTCCGCGTCCGAAAGGGTTTCCACAGCGTCCGTTGTGACAATTCCTTTTTTTACAGCATCGGCTTTTATGGCGGCCGCATCCACCCCCCTGCCGTCATCGACAATCTCCAGGCATACATGATTGCTTTCCAACTGGGAGGCTGTTATTTGAATGCTGCCTTTTTCCGGTTTGTTGTTCTTCCTGCGGGTAGCGGGGGATTCAATGCCGTGATCAATGGCGTTTCTGAGCAAATGCATCAGTGGATCCTTAATGCCCTCCAGAATGCGCTTGTCGACTTCAATGGCATCACCGGAAAGTTTGAGCTCCACGGATTTGCCCTGATCATGGGCGATTTCGCGAACCATGCGGGGAAATGCCGTAAAAAGCGTTGAAAAGGGCAAAAGGGCGGTTTTTTTCGTTTCGCTCAGCAAGTCATCAATCAGCCCCTTAAAATGGCGTCTGTTGTATTCAAATGCGGCCGCTCTCTGTTTAACCCGCAGATCTAAATCCTGCATCGTCTCCCGCGCGTTGTCAATAAACTGGATGGTGCGGTCAATGACCCCGCCGTGGGACTTGAGGCCCTGCAATTGGCGAAAATCATTTTGAAAAATTTTCCATTGCTGCCGCCACTCCCGAATCATCTCCTGTAACTGTGTAAGCTGATTTAAATGTTCCGCCGATGTTTGCTTATACGTGATCAGCTCTTCTGTTTTAAGCAGCAGGGCATCGAGCTTGTCTGTTGAAATCCGGACGGATTGAGAAAAAAGCGCCTTTGCCGCCGGTTTTTTTTCATCAGATGCCTCCGCCCCTTCATCGGGCCCGGGCCGGGGTTCCGCTTTTCCCGCTTTTGCAATGGCATCACCGGAAGGGGCCTTGGCATCCGCTTTGGGGGAGGGTGTGTCAAATATGCGGGCGCTTGCAAATTCTGCCAGGGATTGCACCATTGGATGGATTTGCGATGAAACATTGTCCTGATTTTCAGTTGGGGCGGCTGCCTGCTCAATGACCCGGACGGCGGCATGCAAGGTGTCAAAGAGTTCGCGGGACATCTGCAGAGAGTCGGCTTTAACAGCGGCAAAGATATTTTCCATTTCCTGGCAGAGAGATTCAATCGCCAGCAGGTTGACCGAGCGGGCAGCTCCTTTAAGGCTGTGGGCTTCGCGATAAACAGTGTCCAGGACAGTCTCGGGGATTTCGCCCGGCTCTGCTCCTTCAAGATCTGAGAGCCCGGAAAACATAGCCTCTATCCGTTCCTGGGCCTCGATTTGAAATGCGCTCAGCAGTTGTTTCTGAATTTCGGTATCATCCATTTTTTTTCAGAGCCGTCATACTTTATAGCGTGAAATAATTTCCCGGATGGTCTGGGCAAACTCTTCGAGCCCTTTTATGGCCTCCTCCAGTTGTTTGACGCCGTCGAGATTCTGCTGGGTGGCATCATTGATACTTTCCATGGCCTGGGAGAGCTGATCCATTCCCGATAGCTGCTGCTGATTGGAGGCCATAATCTGCGAGGCGGAGTCCGAGGATTCATTCACCTGCCGCTCCAGGCGCTCTATGGCCACGCCGGACTGCTCAGCCAGTTCGATGGCTTCCTCAACGGTTTTGCTCCCGCGTTCCGTAGCCATGACCGCTGTACTGGTGGCTTGTTGAATGTCGCCCAGGATCGCCCGGACCTGGGTGGTGGCTTCCTTGGATTGATCGGCCAGGGATTTGACCTCCTGGGCCACCACGGCGAATCCCTTGCCTTGCTCCCCTGCTTTGGCAGCTTCAATCGAGGCGTTGACAGACAGGATGTTGGATTGATCGGCAATATCGCTTACCGTGTTGATGATCTCCTCAATGCTTTTGGTCTGCTCACTGAGCTTGATAGTGCTCTCCGCGATATCGTTCATCTCCTCCTTGATGCGATTGATCCCGGCGGTCGTATTTTCCGTTGCCTGCTTGCCGGCAAGGGAGATTTTGCTCGTGTTTTCCGAGCTTTTATAAACATGTTCCGCTTTGTCAGAAGCCAGTTGCGAAGTCTGCTTGACTTCTTCTACCGTGGTGGTGACCTCGCTTATGGAACTCGATGTCTCTGATGCGCTGGTGGCCAGTTGCGAGGCGGTGGTCGAGATTTGGCTGGTCGAAGTCAGCAGTTGCCGGGTGGATTTGCTCAGCTGTTTGATTTGTTGTTGAAATTTTTTTGCCGTCTTGGCAAATGATTTCACCAGCATTCCGATTTCATCGCCGCGCGATTTGTAATCCTCCGGCATTTCCATGGTAAAATTGCCCTCATCAATTGCCATGATATGGTAGGATAAGGACCGGATCGGCCTGGCGAGTACCCGGGATTGAAAGTAGCCCACGGCGCCTATCAGAACCATTAGAACCAGAATCGTCCATACAATGTTGAGTCCCAGGCGATTGAGCATGCCCAGGGCTTCCGATGCATCTATTTGACTGATAATGGCCCAGTTGAAATCCGTTCCGAAGCGCTCTTTCATATTTAAGCCTTCATAGGCGGAGAGAACCGCCGTATTTCTGTAATCCGTTATTCTTTGCGTGCCGCCCTTATTGTTGATCCCCTGTTCCACTGCCATGGTTTGTATCTTTTTTTTCAAAGATTCGCTTTTATCAAGAGAATATGTTTGCGAGCGCAGTAAATAGTCCGAGCCGACCAGGTAGGTTCTGCCGGTTTTACCCAGGCCGCTCGATCCTTTGAGAAAATCGTTAATTTGCGCGGCATCGATTTGAAAAATCAGCAAAGCGAGTTGGTTGCCGGCGTTATCGTAGACCGGGGTGCCCATGAACATGCTGGCATGAGCTGCATTTTCAGGTTGGATAATATCGGACATCACCTGGGCGTCCGCCTTTTGGACGGCCTTGCGGATACGGGTCAATGCGTCTGTGTAAACTTCGGCGCCCGGTTTTGACCCTTCTTTATTGTTTTGGCCGGAGACCTCATGGAGCAGGGCGCCGGTATTGGAGAGAAGATAGATATGGCGGTAGTCGAATATTTTGACAAAGTATTGAAGCAGGGGACTCATTTCCCGGTAAGCTTTATGCGCCAGTGCGTTTTGCAGCTGCTGGGAACGGGAAAGCGCTTCCAGGTTTTTCATTCCCGAGTCCAGAAATTGCTCGATCTGTTGTTTTTTTATGTCATTAATGGCGCTCAGGTGATTAAATGCTTTGGCTTCAATGACTGAACGGGAATAAAAATAGGTAATCCCGCCTAACAGGACCAGCGGAATCAACCCGACGATAAAAAACTGGGTGGTTAGTTTGGCCATGATCCGTTTGGAGTACCAACGCAGCATATTTAAACTCCTCTCAGTGGATTTATTTCACCCGGGCAGGGAGAAATCAGGATTATTTTAATCAGTGGTCTGATAGACAAGCAGATCTTCGTCTGTCAGCAGTTTTTCTCCATCAAGTAAGGCCATACCGGAATCGGTGAGGCCTTTGAGGTACTTTTCACGTACGCCCGTAATCGTTGGAAGACCCGGTTGAAGCGTATTTATCGGAATATGCTGAATCCCTGTGATCTTCTGCGCCTGGATGCCAAACACCATATCCGGTGATGACAGGAGCATTACATACGGGCTGGCTGCAGCGGCCCCGGATTTTAATTCGAATAAAAGCCTCAGGTCCATTACGGACAGAATCTCTCCGCGTACATTGATAACTCCGGATATATGGGCCGGTACGCCCGGGATCGGGGTCAACTGCTTGAGCGGCAGGATTGCCCGGACAAACCGAAGTTCGACTCCGAAATCTTCATCCGCCATCAGAAAGGTGAGGGTTTCAATGGTTTCTTCGGCTTCGGCGGTCTCCTGCCGGTGTACCGGTTTGGCCAGGGCCTTGGCGCGCGATTGAAGGACCTCACGCGTATTCTGAGGTGTTTCTTTATTTGGCATGCGCCCCCTTCTATGGCATCAGTGATTGAACTGTTTCAAGCAGCCGCCCTGCCGTCATTCCTTCGGAGTAAGGCAGAATTTCATCGGCCGGCCTTGCTTTCAATAGCGTGGCCGTGTTTGTAAAGCGTTTGGAGCTCTCGTCGAACCGGCCCTTTTGGCGCAGGAGGAATCCCAGCTGGAATTGGGCCATGACAAAATCCGGATCCAGGTAAAGCGTTTGTTTCAAGGAGCGGATGGCGGCTTCGATATCCTCTCGTGCCTGATAAATGGTTGACAGGAGGTAGTAGAGCCCGGGATTTAACTTCTCCGATGCAATGGCCTTTTGGCAGGCGGATTCGGCTTCTTTCAGATCTCCGAGATTGGCGTGGCAGCGGGCCAGAAGAATTATTGATTCGGTGTGCATCAAAAAACAGGTATTCGGGAACTGGCTGTTGCGCAGGAGATCATTGAGTTTTTCAACAGCTGGTTTGTATCTGCCTGCATTGTAGTCCGAAACGGCTTTTTCATAAACTTCTTGAAATAAGCTGGTGGTTGCCTTTTTGTTATCGCTCGCCCGGCGCCCCCTGGCAGGAGGGGATGGGCCGGAAGGGTTTGGTTTCCAATCGGTCCGTGGTTCAGGTGTCGGCGGTTGCCGGTTTTTTGGAGCCTCTGGAATCATGTCGGATTTTCTGGGCGGGCCTTTTCGAAAGAAGATGGCATTAGAAAACCGCACCGGGGTGAGTATCCCGGAATTGACAAAACCGGATTCAGCCGGGGCGGTAATCAGCCACCCGTTATCTTCAAGCAGTTCAAGCAGACTGTTCAGGATATGGGTGCGGCTTATGGCATCATGGTACATGAGAACGTTGCGGCAAAGTATCACATCCACGGGCTGGGGAATATCCAGGTGTTTTTTATAGGCGGGCGCGGCAAAATTCAAGCGTGAAAACCGGACTTTCCGGCGGATGCGGGGTATCAGTTCATAGCGGTTGTCTGCCTGCGGGGTAAAATAGGTTTCAATAATCGGAGCAGGCACTGATCTCAAGGACCAGGGGGTGTAGATGCCAATTTTCGCTACATTTAAAAATTGCTGGTTGACGTCCGTGCCAATGATATCGATTTTTCTCGATTTGGAGAAATGGGAAAGGCGATCCATTAAGATGGCAATTGAATAGGGCTCTTCACCGGTGGCGCATCCCGCGCTCCAGAAACGGATTGATTTGTCGGGGCGGCGCGGATGATCGATAAGACCCCGGATAATGTGGTCTTGAAACGCCTGAAACATCTGTTTGTCGCGAAGAAAATAAGTTTCTCCAATGGTTAAGCGCTCTACCAGCGCGTCCAGCAGTGGGGAAGAAGGACCGGATTTAAGGATGGCGCCGGCATAATGCCGCGGATCTTCAAAGCCGCTTTCGCGCGCTGCCGCCCCGAGACTTTTTGTCAATGCAGGCCACTTTTTCGGGGGAAAGGACAAGCCGGTATGGACGGCAAGGAAATGGCTCAGATCGTGGAGTAGTTGTTCCGGCATGGAGGAGGTATTCATGAGGCAGCTTCTATGGATTGATTGACCTGTTTGATGGTCTCCGGCGGGATCAGGGTGTCGATGTTGTAGATCAGAACTGTTTGATTGTTTAAGGTCGCGATCCCTGCCATGTATTCCTGCATTTGCGGATAAAGGATACAGGCCCTGCGAACCTGAATTTCTTCGACGCCAAGGATGGTGTCCACGACAAACGCGGCCGGGTAGCCGGAGCTCTCTGTTATAATGATCCGGTCGGAAGTGTAGATTTCCCGTTTTGAAAGGCCGAATTGTTTCCGGATGTCAACCAGTGGTATGATTTTGCCGCCCATGTTGATAAGCCCAAGCAGCAACTCCGGCACCTTAAGCGGCAGCTTCGGCTGAACCGCCCGGATGACATAGGTGATCGAAGATGCATCCATGGCAAAAATTTCTTCATCAAGGGTGAATATGACATATGTTTGCCCGGGCATGGCGCTCTACCTCACTTATCGGTTGTAACCGAATGCCTTGGAAACCTGTTTGATACCGACCTTCTTGCGACGTTGCCCTTCCGGTCCGTCTTTAACGAAAATTTAAATGCCTCCTTCTGAATTCTAATTGTCTATAAATCAGATAAATTCAATTAGGGAAAATTTGTATTTTTATACGCCAATCTGCTGCACTTTTCAAGAAAAAGCTCAGTTGGCTGGCGCAAAGCGAGGTTTAACGGAAATTGTCCTTGACACGGGTGGAAAAATTTAGGACTCATATAAGCAATTAGAAAATCATAAAATCAGATATGACCGGATGCTCATTGGAGCGCTCGACAGGTTGCCTGGCAATCTGTTAAAGGGAAGACGGTGCAATTCCGTCGTGGTCCCGCCGCTGTGAGTGGGGACGATCGCCGCAGGAAGTCACTGTTTGACAATACCCGGAAACCGTTGTTCTTGCCGGGTACTGGAGAGTCGGACGGGAAGGCGCGGCCAGTAGAACGATCCACGAGCCAGAAAACCTTTGCCGGTCCGTCAGTGAAAACATCGGCGTGGTATCCGTGTTTTCATGAATTAAGGATGAAGCAGCGGGGCGAATCCTTGGGCCGATGAAGCGGCTTGAGGATTTTTTTATTTGTGCCCCAAGAACCAATTTTTTAGGAACCCATCGTCATTGGTATCTGTATGAAATATGTTGCCTGGCTCATCATCGGGCTTTCCCTGGCCTTTGCCGGCAGCCTGCCGGCAGCTGCGGAGACAGAAAAAATAACCCTCGTGGACCAGACCGGGCGTGAAGTGCTGGTGCCTGAATCTCCGGCCCGGGTTGTTGCCCTGGCCCCCAGCATAACGGAGATCCTTTATGCCCTCCATTGCCAGGATCGCTTAAAGGGCGTCACCCGGTTCAGCGATTATCCCGAAGCCGCCCAAAACCTTCCGAAAGTCGGCTCCTATGTCTACCTGGACCTTGAAAAGATCGTGGCATTGAATCCGCAAGTCTGCATTGCTATAAAAGACGGAAATCCCAGGGCGGTGATAGATCGTCTGGAAACGCTTGGCATACCCGTCTTTGCCGTCGACCCCAGGGGAATCGCCACCGTGATAGGTGCCATCGGGCATATTGGAAAACTGATGGGGGCGGAGCAAAAAGCGGATGAAATCATTTCCGACATGAAGTCGCGAATCGAGACGGTCGAATCCCGGGTCGCTGAAATCGACCACCGGCCGCGCGTTTTTTTTCAGATAGGGATCGCCCCCATTGTTTCAGCCGGTTCGGATACTTTTATTCATGAGCTGATCCAAAAAGCCGGCGGAACCAATATTGCCGGCAGATATAGCTCCTACCCGCGGTTTTCCAAGGAGGAGGTTCTTGAACTGGCCCCGGATCTCCTGATTATTACCTCCATGGCCCGTGCCGAGGTTTTTGAGCGGGTAAAGACCGAATGGGCAAAATGGCAGCAGATACCGGCTGTATCCGAAAACCGGATTCACCTGGTGGATTCCAATCTGTTCGACCGGCCGACGCCCCGCCTGGTGCATGCCCTGGAAGAGCTGGTGCGGCTGATCCACCCTGAGTTGTTTCAGACCACCGATTTGTAAACAACCGGTTTATACATACGAATCTTTGGGTTGTTATGGGAACAGCAATTTTTCGAAATTGCCGATGATGGCCACAAAAAATTGCAAAGATTCGTAATTAGGGCTTTATATGTCTTATGTAGCCAGAAAAATGATTCTCACAAGTCTAATCATGCTGCTGCTGTTGAGCGGGGTGATGATCCTGGGGTTGACCCTGGGTTCGGCGGAGAAAGGGATGCTGCCGTTTTTGCGGGCATTGCTGGGGACAGGCGGGGGCGACTCCCTGCTTGATACGATCATCTGGGAACTCCGCTTTCCACGCGTGATGGTGGCGGCGCTGGTGGGGGCCACCCTATCGCTTGGCGGCCTTGTTTTTCAGGCCCTGCTGCGCAATCCCCTGGCCGAGCCCTATATACTGGGAATATCCGGGGGTTCGGCTATAGGCGCTATTATCGGTATCCTGCTGGGCTTGTCACGGTTTCCGGGGGTGAGCCTGCTGGCGTTTATGGGCGGCATGGCAACGCTTATGCTGGTTCTTTTTATAGCCGCCGGCCAGACGCTTCTCAAAAAGGAAGCCCTGCTGCTCTCCGGGGTCATGGTCAATGCCTTTTGTTCGGCGGTCATCATGTTTCTGGTCTCCCTGACCCAGGATGCCCGGATCCACAATATCATGTTCTGGCTGATGGGGGATCTGTCAGCTGTCGGGAAAAGTGAAGCCTTGCTGATTGCCGCCATGGTGGTACCCTGCTTTGTCGTGATATTCTGCTTGTCCAACTCCATGAACCTGCTGTTGATGGGCAGGGAAATGGCTCATTCCATGGGGGTCAATGTCCGCCTGGTGAGTGTGTCGCTGCTTGTGCTGACCTCATTCATGGTCAGCGCCACGGTTTCTCACTGCGGCCTGGTGGCATTCGTCGGGCTGGTTATCCCGCACCTGCTTCGCCTTCTCATCGGCGCTGACCACCGCGTCCTGGTTCCGGCCTGCCTGTTCGGCGGCGCCGGTTACCTGGTCTTATGCGATCTTCTGGCCCGGACCCTGCCGCAGCACGGGGAGATGCCGGCAGGCGTGATAACCGCCATGGTGGGCGCGCCGGTTTTTATCATTCTTTTGAAACGGACGGGATAATGGCGTTTTCGGTTGCAGTCAGCCATCTGAAATATTCCTATGAAAATGTTGGGGTGCTGGACAATCTTTCCTTTTCAGTGGCACCCGGCGAGTTCTTCGTGGTTATCGGGCCCAACGGCTCCGGTAAAACCACGCTGATGAAGCTGATCGCCGGCCTGCTGACGGCCCGGCGGGGATCCATCTCGGTTATGGGCAAAGATATTCGCGCCTATGCCAGAAAGGACCTGGCCCGGCAAATCGCTTTTGTCCCCCAACTCGTCCCCACGGATTTTCCTTTCACCGTAGCTGATGTGGTCATGTTCGGCCGCGCGCCGCATCTTGGCATCTTCGGCCTGGAGTCTGAAGCGGACCTTAGCAAGGCTGAGCAGGCCATGGCATTTACCGAGATCGGGCATCTGGCCGGCCGACGTATGGACCAGTTAAGCGGCGGTGAGCGGCAGCGGGTCTTTATTGCCCGTGCGATCTGTCAGGAGCCGGAGGTCATGATTCTTGATGAGCCGACCGCAGCGCTTGACATCGCCCATCAAATGCGGATCATGGATTTGATGGAGAAGATGAAGCGGGAAAAGCGCATTACCATTATCATGGTCTCCCACGATGTCAACCTGGCCGCCATGTACGCGGACACTCTGCTTCTGCTCAAAGGGGGCAGATTGGCGCAATGGGGCCCGCCCGCGGAAGTGTTGAGCTACGAAAGCCTCGAGCCGGTGTATGGATGCCCGTTATTGGTTGATGAAAGCCCGCTGGGGAAATTGCCCCGGGTCACCCCGGTGCCGGGCCGCTATATTTTTAAGGGCAGCATTACGCCGCATAAGTAAGACCGGAAGCCAAACCAGGAAGGGCAGCCTTGTCGTCCGGTTGCCGTTTTAATCCTGCTCCTGCGCTTCTTGCCGCCCTGTCAGTTGCTGCAGATTTTCCCGGGCAAACGCAATGGCCGGATCGATGCTTAAAGCGATTTGATAATAGGCGATGGCATTTTCAATATCCCCCAGCTCCCGGTAGTTTGTGGCGATATTGGCATAATCGATGGCCGAGTTCGGGTTTAAACGGAGAACCTGTTCAAAACTGCGGATGGCCTTTTCATGCGCCCCTTGTTTGAAATGGCAGAATCCCATGAGATTGTAGAGATCCGTGCGTTCCGTATCCCATTGAAGGCCTTGATGGAGGACATCCAAAGCCTTGTCATAAGCGCCCAGCGCTTTCAGGCAAACCCCCATATAGGAGTAAATGCTGGGGATATCCTGCGGGTCCGGCTCAAGATGCAAAGCCTTCTCAAGGCAGGCAAGAGCGGCTTCCGGAGCACCTGATGCCAGGTGGCAGGTGCCGAGATAGAAATGGATGTAGTATCTGCCGGGAAGTTTCTGAGCAATTGCTTCCAGTCTTGCAATGGCCGCTTCCGCGGGGAATTTTTCAGTGATCAGTTTGCCGCAGAACATGGCCACACTGGTGGCTTTCGCCCGTTCCCGGAAATGCGCCCCCGGGATCAGGGTATAAAACGCGGGGATCCCCAGTTCCGGGTGGGTGGTCGGGATGACGATCACCGGCATGTCCTTCTGGGAAAGGGCGGCAATGCAGTTTTGGATTTCGGTTTTCATGTTATGGTCAGATATGTCAGGCAGTGCGGAAATATTTGTCTGCTTTCCGGGCTGGGTGATAAAAGCGGTTTCCGCCAGGGTTTTAGGTTTGGGAAGGCCGCTGGCCACATAGTTGGCAGCGGTGTTGAAATCCCCGCCCAGCTGGGCGGTTTCTGAAAGGGCGCGGGAAAGTGCTTTTTCCGGGCTTGGTGTGGTCCCGGCCGTCCAGACGAGCTCGCTTTTTTCCGGATGAGTGGCCGGATCATGGGCGAGCACACCGATAGTCGGTATTCCCATTCCCATGGTAAAGTCGGAGATATAGAGGTCAATGCCATTGCGCTGGAACTTCGCCATCATCTCCCGCACCACCGGATCGGCGGGGGAGTCCGGATTGATGGCCGGTACCGGCGTTTTTTCGCGGCAGATGCGGGCGGAAACATGGCGTTCCACAATTTCGCAAATACCCTGGCAAATGGCCTCTTCCGGGCAATTGCCGGCAGATGTGCCGTTGAATTCGTTAATTGCGAAAAACCAATCAAAGGGGACCAGGATCGGCCGGTTATGGGTCAGGTCATAGCCCCAGGTCCATTTCAGTGGCAGCTCGGCAAATATTTGCTCGGCGACTTCGGGGGCAGTGGCTTCATCATGGACGGAGCGGGCGATCCGGTCAAAGGCGAGGGCTTTGTCCCGGACATTGGCATAAGTGTCCACAATAAAATTTTCCGGGTTTTCGGCAAAGCTGTAAACGGAAAACCGTTCCACGAGCTCCATTATGGCACTGGCCTCGGCCTGTTCCGGCGTGGCGCCCTTGCCCATCTGTTTGGGGGTGCCCGTCAGGCGCGCCGCATCTTTGCCGCAGACGCTGAAAAATACGGGAATATCCAGGCGGCCGTTATCGATGCGGACAGTTTCGGCCAGGATATCCATGTTCAACTGCCGGAATGTTTCCTTTACCCGGCGGATCGTTTCCGCAGGGGCAACGGCCTTGTCCTGGTCGGCGGTGGCTTGCTTATAGACGTCTTTCAACGCGATTTGTGGCTGAGTCATTGATACGGGCTCCGGTTTGTGCGGCCCGGGGATCCCACGGGAGAAAAACTGTGGGCCCCGTGCCGGTCTTGATTATTCATTCCTTTTTGCAACAGAATGCAGGAGTTTTTTGCAAATATGGGAAAATGATCGCCTACATTAGACAAATCGCCGGGCAAGGTCAAGCCATGATAAAGGTCCCGGCAGTTCGGTTTTCCCCTCGGGTTTTCCCTTGTTGCATGGGCCGGTGTCCGCTATATTCCTTATATACTGGCAGGATTAAGGGCAAGGTTGCGAGGGTATAAAGATTGCGAAGATACTAAACAGCCTGTTTCAAAGCCATCAACGTTTTCAAAATCATGAGGTGCCTATGCGCATGCCCCGCCGAAGTTCCCATAAAGCCGGTCTTTCACCGGGCTCCCTGGTCTATATCGGCGACAAGGAGGCCGCGCCGACCCGGATTTCCATCATTGACTATGACCTCGACGCTGTCCGGGAGATCGGGGATGCCACAGTGGAGGATGCCTGCCGGTTCATGCAGGCGGACAGCGTTACCTGGATCAATGTTTCAGGCATTCATGACACAGCCGTCATCCGCTCTATTGGCGATGCCTTTCATCTGCATCCCCTGGTCCAGGAGGATATTGTCAATACGGAGCACCGGCCGAAAGTTGATGATTATGACGATTATCTTTTTATTGTTGCCAAAATGGTGGCTGTCAGGGCCGGTGAGACTCAGATGGAGCAGTTGAGCATGGTTGTCGGCAACCGATATGTCATCTGTTTTCAGGAAAAAGCCGGGGATGTGTTCGATCCGGTAAGGGCGCGCATCAATAAAGCCAAGGGGCGCATACGGCGTGCGGATGCCGATTACCTGGCCTATGCCCTGCTCGATATGGTTGTGGATCACTACTATGGGGTTTTTGAACAATTGGGCGAGACGATTGAAAACCTCCAGGAACGGGTTATCGAGGCGCCGGATTCAGAAATCCTGGCGGAGATTCAGGATTGCCGGCATCAGGTGGTGCATTTGCGCAGAACCATATGGCCGCTCCGAGAGGTTGTCAGCAGCCTGTTAAAGCAGGATTCCGGATTGATCGGCGATGACGTGGGCGTCTATTTTAAAGACGTCTATGACCACACCATTCAGGCGGTTGACACGTTGGAGACTTATCGGGATCTGATTGCCGGCGTCTTTGACATCTATTTGTCCAGTGTCAGCCAGAAAATGAACCAGGTGATGAAAGTGTTGACCATCATCGCCACCCTCTTTATCCCCCTGACCTTTGTGGCCGGCATTTACGGCATGAACTTCCAATATATGCCGGAACTGGCCTGGCAATGGTCCTATCCGGTTTTCTGGGTCGTGGTGCTGATGATCCTTGCGGTTATGCTGTTCCTGTTTAAACGCAATGACTGGCTGTAACGCGATGAGCGGGAAGGAAAGCGGAAGTGCAAAAAGCTCACCATCCTCCTGCAGGCTTTACTTACAGGCGCGCGTTTTCGGGCAGCCGGGCAGGAGATGGGCAATCCATCAGATGGTTGTCTTGAGATTTACCATCGAATTTTGAGCACCACCACGGAAAGCCCCATGGCAGCAGCGGATGCGCCGCCAATCCCACCATGGCTGGAGTCAGCGTCAGCCTCGGCCATAGCTAAAGTTGCGGCAAAGCCGATGGTGCCGAGGGTGCCCAGTATGGCATGCGTGTCGTAGACGGACAATCCGTCCGACAGATCGATAAACCCCTCGAATCCGGAGAAGCCGGTTGCACAGGTGGCGGCTGCAAGCCAGGTGGTGCCATACGATGCAGCCCTGTGGAGATCGTGGGAAGAATGCGATACAGCAGCCAGGCCCGCCAGGAGTACCGTGCCGTAGCCCATGTATTTATGGGCCCGGGCAGTGCTGAAGGAGCTGATATGGGGGGATGTCGGAGCTGCGAACGCTGCCTCGGCGTGGGTTTTTTCTGAAGCCAGCAGCCGGGCGTTGGTCATTTCACTTAAAAATGCGCCCTTCGGAAATAAATGCGGATTCAGGCGTTCCACGCCCATCCCGCCTGCTGAGGCGATCCCGGTCAGGAGGGACAGGAAAAACACCGTGCTGAACAAAACCGAAAATACGGTAGCGGCAGGGTTGTCTGGCTTTTTCATGATGCCTCGGGTCTGTGGCATAGCTGTCATGGATTCACTAAAAAGATTCCGGGGTCCCCGGTCTTTCCCGCTGAAGAACGCTTTCCCGCTGAAGAACCCCGAACGGCCGGGCAAGGGTGGCGCCTGAACATAGTAAATTGTATGACATGAATCCATTGATGTGTCAATCTGGAAAAATGGAATTGCGGATACTTTACATTAAGCTTGCTAAAGATTTACATTTATATTGACATTTACCTTTTGCCACTGTACTTTTATTCCCGACAGGTGGTGATGCCTGTATTGAATGAAATATACGGAGGTGTTTTATGCAAACCCCGTTAACTTCCAAACAACAACGGCTCCTGGACTATCTCCAGGATTCCATCGCCGCATCCGGCATCTCCCCGTCGCTGCGCCAGGCCGCCGGGGACCTGGGCGTCAGCCACACAGCCGTGGCCCAGACCTTGAATCGGCTTGCGGAAAAGGGGTTGATCCGGCGGTCAGGCCGCTATGGCCGGGTCATTCATCTTATCAATAAGACCGGTCGAATCGCGGGACTTCAGCGATGGCAGGAGGTGCCGGTAATCGGGCGCATTACGGCGGGCCTGCCCATGTATGCCCAGCAGGAGTGGGAGGAGAGCATCGTCGTTGACGTGGATCTGTACAAAGGGGACAACCTTTTTGCCCTGCGCGTTAAAGGTGACTCCATGAGCCGTGCCGGCATTCTCCATGGCGATCTGGCGATTTGCAAGCCGCGGCAATACGCCAGTGACGGGGAAATCGTGGTAGCGCTTATCGGCAGTGAGGAAGCGACCGTCAAACGGTTTTTCGCCCGCGCCGACCATGTTGTGCTCAAGCCTGAGAACCCCGGCTATGAAATCATGCGCTATGGATTCGACGAAATTCTGGTGCAGGGAAAAGTGATCGGTATCCAGCGCGGACCGGATGTCATGCAGAGGCTTTAGCAAAACGCCATGGCATTCTCCCTCACCCCGCCAAACCGGCCCCGAACCATCGTGCACCTCAATGTGGCGGACTTTGCCGTGGCTGTCGAGCGTCTGGCGACCCCCCGCCTGGCGGCGCGGCCGGTTATCATTGCCCCGGAAGGGGGCAGCCGGGCATTGGTTCACGACATGAGCGAGGAGGCTTATCAGGCCGGGGTTAGAAAAGGGATGCCCCGGCGCCGTGCTCAGCGCATCTGCCGTGATGCCGTCATCCTTGCGCCCCATACCGACCGGTATGAGCGGGCCATGCGGGCGCTTTTCCGGGAAGCGCTTCCCTATTCCCCGCTCATCGAATCCGGTGAAACCGACGGCCACCTGTTCATCGATGTCACCGGCACCAGCCGGTTGTTCGGCCCTGCGAAGGACACGGCGTGGCGCATGTATCGGCAGATCCGGACCCGTCTCGGCCTGGCGCCGATCTGGGCGGTGGCGCCCAATAAACTGGTATCCAAGGTTGCTACCCGGCTGGTCAAACCCGCGGGCGCCTGTATCGTTGGGGCGGGCGAGGAAGCCGGAGTGCTCTCCCCGCTTCCCCTGGAGCTGCTGCCCGGCATTGAAGCCGATGACCTGCTCCGACTGCGGGAACTCAATTTTTTTCGGGTCAAACAGGTGGCTGGGCTTACGGTGGATCAACTGGCGGTGCCCTGCGGCAACCGTGCCCGTTTTATTTACGAGGCCGTGCGGGGGGTTGATCCCTCGCCGGTATTGCCCGCCGGGCAGAAACCGCGTCAAATCACCGCCTCTTATGAATTCGGCACCGACACCAACGATATAACGGCAGTGGAGGGGATCCTGTATCGGCTGGTTGAAAAAATCGGCCGTCAATTGCGCAATCGCCGAAAAGCCGCCCGCGTAATGATGATTGCCATCGACTACACCGACGGACTGCGCTGTTTCCGGCAGTTGGCGGTCCGTCCGCCCTCGGCCAACGACATCACCTTGTTCGGGGTGTCCCGATCGCTTCTGGACAAGGCCTGGACCCGTCGGCTACGGCTGCGCCATGTGCGCCTGGCCTGCGTTAAATCCGTCCACCCGGAGGCTCAGATGGAGCTTTTTCCGCAAAATCCGGCGGATAGGGAAAAACGCGATGCCGTCATCGGCGCCATCGATCATATCCGGGATCGCTTCGGCAGGGACGCCATTCACATGGGCCGTGCCATGCGCTGACACGCCCTGTAAAAACTAAGTACGCCTTAATCCCCGGCCTTCGGCCCTTAACCCTTAACCCTTGAACTTTGAGCCTTCAATGATCCCGCTCACGCTCCGTTCCGGCTACTCCCTTCTGCATGGCACATCCGGCGTTGCAGCGCTTTGCCGGCATGCCCGCCGGCTCGGCTATGATCATTTGGCCCTGACCGACACAGACAACCTCTACGGACTCTGGCCGTTTTTGGCCGCATGCGCGCGCGAAGGCATTCGGCCGATCATCGGCGCCGAAATCACGGACCGTCAAACGGCTGCGCGCGCGATCTGCCTGGTTAAGGACAGCCGGGGATACGCCCGACTCTGCCGTCTGCTGACAGAGCGGCGCACTTGCGACGATTTTGATTTAAAATCCGCGCTTCAGCGTTTATCCAAGGGGCTGGTGGTGCTTGCAAGTCATCCGGAACTGCTTTGTGCGGCTCATGCAGCCGGCATGGATATTGCCGCAGCCATGCCGCGCAATCCTGTTCCCGCCTCGCATCCGGTGCGAAGCACCGCCCGGCATTTGGGTATTCCATTGGTTGCCACACCCGGCAGTTTTTTCAATGAGCCGGCGGATTTTGCCATTCACCGGGTGCTGCGGGCCATTGCCGGAAACACTTCGCTATCGCGTTTAAAGCCAGGCGACACCGCTCCGGAAAATGCTTATCTGGCATCTCCGGAGGCGTATCGCCGCCGGTTTGCCGTATGCCCGGAAGCTATTGAAAATTCTTTCTCCCTGGCCGCCCGGCTTTGCTTTACAGGTCCGGATTTCGGCCTGGTTATGCCCCCGTATGAAGCTGATACGCCGGAGCAGGCGGCTGTGCATTTGCACAAAGCCGCTTTTGAAGGGGCTCGCCGTCGTTATGGCGAGATCTCCGGGGCTGTGCGCGAGCGCCTGGCGCATGAACTCCGGATTATTTCCGAAATGGGATTTTCCGGCTATTTTCTGATTGTCTCAGATATTGTCCGGCAGAGTCCGCGTACCTGCGGCCGGGGCTCGGGTGCGGCCTCCCTGGTAGCCTATTGCCTGGGCATTACCAATGTCTGTCCCATCAGGCACAATCTTTATTTTGAGCGGTTTTTGAACCCGGGCCGCAAGGATCCTCCGGATATCGATGTGGATTTTGCCTGGGATGAACGCGATCAGGTTATCGCCGGGGTATTGGATAAATATGCGGGCCGCGCCGCCATGGTGGCCAATCATGTCTGTTTCCAGCCCCGCATGGCCATTCGGGAAACCGCCCGGGTGTTTGGTTTGAGCGACAGGGAGATCAACCGGGCCGCCAAACAGCTGCCGGAATTCTGGGAGCGGGCGGAGGCCGCGGAGGCGGAGGCTGAACATGCGTTTGGCACCATGTCCCCCATGTCTGTGAAGCACCGGAGGCCAGGGCCCGGCTTTGCCGGACCCTGGCCTGAAATACTGTCCATCGCCCGCCGGATCGCGGGATTGCCGCGGTATTTATCCGTGCACCCGGGCGGTGTGGTCATTACCCCGGGACGCATCGATGCTTATGTGCCGGTGGAAATCGCTCCCAAAGGGGTCCCCATTGTTCAATGGGAAAAGGACGCAGTGGAAGACGCAGGACTGGTCAAGATCGATCTTTTGGGCAACCGGAGTCTGGGGGTGATCCGGGACGCCATTGCCGATATGCGGGAAAATGGCGCTGCATTCGATGAGCACGCCTGGGAGCCGGAAGACGACCCGGACACCCGGGATGCGCTCGCAGTCGGCGGCACCATGGGCTGTTTTTATATCGAAAGCCCGGCCATGCGCCTTCTGCAGCAAAAATCCGGGGTCGGCGATTTCGAGCATCTGGTAATCCACTCTTCCATTATCCGGCCGGCGGCCAACGAGGTGATCCAGGAATATATCCGGCGGCTCCACGGCGGCTCGTGGGCGCCGATCCATCCGCTGATGCGCGATGTCTTGGCCGAAACCTATGGGCTGATGGTCTACCAGGAAGATGTGTCCCGGGTGGCTGTGCAGATGGCCGGCTTTTCCCATGCAGAAGCCGACGGCCTGCGCAAGGTAATGGCCAAAAAAGATCGGGCGCACCAATTGCAGGATTATTTCGCGCGGTTTTCAGCCGGTGCCCGGGCGAGGGGCGTCGGTGATGCCGACAGGGATACCATCTGGCGGATGATCATGAGCTTTAACGGCTATTCCTTCTGCAAGCCCCACAGCGCCTCCTATGCGCGGGTCTCCTTCCAGGCGGCCTATTTAAAGACGCATTATCCGGCGGAGTTCATGGCCGCGGTCATCAGCAACCAGGGCGGATTTTATTCCACCTTCGCTTATGTATCCGAGGCCCGGCGTTTAGGACTCACGATCCTGCCGCCGGATGTTTTTGAAAGCCGTATCCGCTGGACCGGCCGGGAGCGGAGCCTGCGGACAGGGCTTTTATCCATAAAAGCTCTGTCCGCAGCCATTCGGGAGCGTATCATTACT
>P_1C_Sed_2_UnCtyDRAFT_1000133_pt1 | contig 22169 bp, 20 predicted proteins | sample Pon1CUnioCityCA_4_FD_10229 | JGI IMG/M metagenome (IMG submission 10229) | reverse complement strand
AAAGAAATTTACACAAAATAATATCACAGAAAGAACCTGGTTCATGAGTATTTCATCAAGGCTTGAGGAAGCAATAACTCTGAATTTCTTTTTAGCTTTCTGTTCATTATTCTGAAAACAACAAACGTTTGTCTCTGTGCTGCTCATTAGCCAGATTCTAATACCATAACCAATATATGGGGTATTAAAATGGGCAAATTTATTTCAAGGAAAGACTTTCTAACGTCGGCTTCATTTCTCAGTATTGGTAGTATCCTATCACAGGTATCCACAGTGGAACATAATACTTTCGTTGATGTCAATCCCGACTTAGTGCTTGACCCAGATGATGGGGAAGCATATTTAATTGGTGAGCGGAAAGGCCGAGTAACCATCAAAGTTGATAAGAAGAGTAAAGGAATAAATACCATCTCCCTGCTTACTGAAGATATTAAACCCAGAGATGGAATCCCGGTTCACAAACATGCCTCGGAGGAGGAATTTATTTTTATAGAGAAAGGATGCGGGATATTAACATTTGGAGAAGAGCGGTATGAAGTTACATCAGGAAGTATGGTTTTGGTGCCTAGATCAGTATGGCACGGACTCAGAAATGAGAGCAATAAGATGTTGAGAATGGTATTTGGTTACACCCCCGCTGGATTTGAAGACTACTTCAGGGCAATTGGTATAAGGCCGGGAGAACCAGAAAAAGAACTTACGAACCAAGATTGGCAACAAATCAATAATAAATTTGGTGTCGTATATCGGGATTAATCAAAACTGAAAATATCCTTACCGTCTATCCTACCTCAAAATTGATTCTGATTCATCGAACAGATACCGAAGGTGTTATAAGCGGACCATGGCCGACATTCATTTTGGTTCCAGCTGCTGATGTTCCATACAATGCGTTACAGCAGGGACTACCCCGGGCCATGATTGAACTTCAACACGGATAGCCAGCCCTGCTAGTTCCCCACCTGACAATTAATATTTTTACTAATTTCTCGGTGTAATATTCTGATTGACATGGAAAAAATTCTCGGGATCATATTTAGCTTTTACGTTCTGCAGTCGTTTGTAATTATCACCATAGGATGCCTTTACACGTTCTACCCCTTCATCCATCATAAAATTGATGTAAGATCCTCCAAGGGTATGGGGTTTTAATGCTTCCCAGTACTCCCGGGCCCATCTTTTAATTATTTTAGCTTTTTTTGGGTCCGGATCAACACCTACGATTACCATTGACCACCTTGCGTCACGTTTATTCCAGGCTGTTTCTTCTTTACCAATACGGTGAACCGCCCCATCAATTGGATATAGGTGCATAGTAGACTGAGGGGTAGGTACATCTGCAAAACGAACATGTTGATCAATTGCATCATCACTCAAATCTTTAACAAAGTCACCTTTCCAGTACCATTGGTCTCCTGACGGATATAGACCATCAAATAGTGACTGAAGCATTGGGTAAGGCATCTCACCAGTAAATTCAAAAAGCGGTTTAGCGACATCACGAGCCTGATGTATAATTTCTTCAAACTGATTCGTGGGACCGGTATAACACCAGACCAAGCCGCACACTTTCTTTCCATGGATCTCTTTGGGAAAAGGATCGGCTGGCGGCACTTTGGCCACAAGATAAAAGGCATACACATCGTTTGGCATTTCTGGTAGCCAATCCCGATACCATTTCATAGTAGTTTCAAGTTTATCAATGGGCCAAAATAGGGGCCCGCCGATAACATTTTCAACCGGATGAAGCTGGTACGTAAAAGAAGTTACAACCCCAAAATTGCCTCCGCCCCCACGTAATGCCCAAAAAAGATCCGAATGTTCATATTCGTTAGTGGTTACAAGTTTCCCGTTTTGCAGTACGACTTCAGCACTGATCAAATTATCAATGGTGAGTCCGTATTTGCGGGAAAGATATCCATGGCCTCCTCCAAGAGTGAGACCGCCCACACCGGTTGTAGACAGAATTCCGCTTACGGTTGCCATCCCGAATTCATGGGTAGCACGATCTACCTCACCCCAGGTACACCCTGCTTCTACGCGGGCAGTCGTAGTTTCGGAATCTACTTGAATATCTTTCATGGGGGAAAGGTCGATAACAATTCCACCCTCGGTTAAGGCAAGTCCCGGGCCGCTGTGCCCACCGCTACGGACAGAAACCTCAATTCCTTCTTTTTGGGCAAAATTAACGGCCACTATAACATCATCCGGGGTTTTACACTTGGCGATATAGGCAGGCCGCTTGTCAATCATGCCATTGTAAATTTTTCGGGCCTCATCATAATTATCATCTGTTGGACGAATAATCTCTACATTCAGTTCTTTTGATAAATCTCTTATAGTTGGTTTCATAGCAATTCTATTGTAAGGCGTTGATTGGGTTTGATTGCAGATACTCGATATAAATGGACCTACAAAAACGTTCTTGTAAAAAAACCATAAAACCTTGCATGATCTCTTAGATGCAGTGCTGTTTCGTGTACGCGGTTTAAATGCGAGAGCGTTTTTTGATTGGTTTCCCGGCGTGGTTGAAATACAACGTTTGCTTGTTTTTACCGTTCTTCATCTTTACTTGGTATTCTGTTCGTTGGGGATCAAAGTCGTGAACAATGGTTTTGTTTTTGGTCATGGTCCACCCCTTGTTTTCTTCAACTAACGTTACCAGTATGGCTCTGGGTAAACGGGTGTTTTTCTCAACATAATGACCATTGATTAGATTACCATCCTTTTTATTATAAGTGGCCAATAGTGTTGCATTTTTACTACTTCCTGTTAAGGTGTATGTTTTGGTTTTCGGAGAGCGGATATTTGTGTAATCAAGATTAATATTTGAATAATTATTTAAACTGGAAATATTCAAAAAATTAGGGTAATCGTACTCACCAATTAATAGGAGCACGCTTTGATCGGTAATTGCTATTTCCGAACATGGACAATCTTTGTCATTAGAAATTTGTCCGTTAACGAATTGCACGTTAAAGAATAGGAAGCTTGTACTTAGGATTAGTATTAGAAAATTGTGTACTGTTTGCATCATTTTCCTCTGGGTAGTTACACTCATTTTTGTTTTTATGAAACCGGATAAGAAGGGTTACTCGAACAGTAACACTCATTGTAACAAATGCATTCTGAGGGAGGGGCCTGAATATCAAGTTGGTCTTATTAATGTAGCATAACTAAAAATAATATCCTACATGTAAGTTTAATATTTTCAAATGTTTATGCATTGGCAATAGAAATAAATTTTCAGTTTATACTTCGTATTACGAATGTTTTCCAAGAAGTGGCAATTACCTGTTCCGAATGCTTTACTTACCGAATTTATTCAAAAGTATTAAGCGTAGGATGCAAAGCATTTTTGTCGTAACAAGCTATTATATGGATTACTAACTATCGCTATAAAGATGTGGCGGTAGTCATCCCATTCACATAAAGCCTAAACTTACCTATAAGAGAAATCATTATGATGAATATCCAAAAACGATGTAGCTGTTAAGATGGAAATACCAGGAGCCACTATACGCCAGCAAATTGATTTCGGTGACGTAACTGGATTAGCAAAGATAAGTATTGAATATTTTAGCCTCTCGGAGGGTGTTGATACAACTCCACTTTTTGAGGGACTGTAAGGTAATTTATGTCAGTACCCCCATTGGGGATTTGTGTTACGGGGACAACTTACCACAACGGACGCTGATGGCATACCGGAAACTGTCAATACAAATGACCTTTTTTACTGGCCTGCCGAACATAATGTAAAGGTTAATAAGGATGCAGAAATTATCATGTTCAGTCCTCAGAGTGAGCATACCCATGTCATAAACCACATAATTAAAAAAACTCAGAACTTCTATACCTGAAGCTACACGAAATGTCGTTAATAAGGCTATAATCAAAAGGTATTTAAAATGAAACTATTGACTACTACCCCCTCCCATTCTGTAGTTAACTACTGGCATTTTATCTGTTCCTTCAGTATTTAATAAATAAACATACTTACGCCTGGAACAGACGCGATATTTTGCATATCACTAATCCGTATACGTACTGCTAAATACTTTATTTATGACTAATGCCGACAATGAGCTGCGTTATCTAAAACTACTGGCCCAACAATATCCTTCTATTCGAACTGCTTCAACAGAGATCATTAACCTCAGTGCCATCCTTGAGCTCCCTAAGGGAACCGAACATTTTATCTCCGATATCCATGGTGAGTACGAATCCTTTTTACATGTATTACGTAACGGCTCCGGTTCGATAAAACGGCGCATTGAAGAAATTTTTGAATATACCCTTGACGACCAAGAAAAAAGAAACCTGGCCACTCTTATTTATTACCCGGAACAAAAAATGCCGGTTATTACCAAAGAGCTTGATAATCCTAATCAGTGGTATCGAAAAACTCTTTTTCAGCTGATCAAGCTTTGTCGTGTTTATTCCTCAAAATACACCCGTAACAAGGTGCGTAAAGCACTGCCGAAGGACTTTAGTTATATTATTGAGGAACTGCTGCACGAGCAGGAAAGCACTCGAAATCGGCAGGAGTACTACAGCAGTATTATTGATTCTATCATTGATACTGACCGTTCGGGCGCATTTATCACTGCATTGGCCCGACTTATTCAGCGCTTGACCATCGCACGCCTCCATGTCATCGGCGATGTATATGACCGCGGTCCCGGTGCACATATTATTATGGATAAACTTATGGAGCACCATGCCGTAGATTTCCAGTGGGGCAATCACGATATCGTGTGGATGGGAGCAGCGGCCGGCAGCCAAGCCTGTATTGCCAACGTAATTCGCGTTTCTCTTCGCTATGCCAATATGGAAACCATAGAAAACGGCTATGCCATTAGTATGCTACCGCTGGTTTCACTTGCTGTAGAAGAATATGGGGATGATCCTTGTGAGCTATTTCGTCCCAAAGAGGCTGACGAAGAATTTACTAAAAATGAACAACTGCTGATGGCCCGCATGCAAAAAGCCATCACCATGATTCAATTAAAGCTGGAAGGACAAGTTATTCAGCGTCAGCCACAGTTCCAGATCGAGAATCGGCTATTACTCGATAAGATTGACTATGAAGAGGGCACCGTTCATCTTAACGGCCATACCTATCCCCTTTTGGATACCCATCTTCCTACCATTGATCCCCAAAATCCCTATGAACTTTCGGAAAAGGAACATGCGGTTATGGAAAAACTCTCCCTGTCGTTTAAGAACAGCGAACGTCTCCAGTCGCATGTGCGATTCCTATTCTCCAAAGGTAGTATGTACCTCACATACAATAATAATCTGCTTTATCACGGTTGTATTCCCATGACAAAAAATGGCCGTTTGCGGCACTTCACCCTTGACGGCAACAAACATAGCCCCCGCGAATTTATGGATCGCCTGGAGCAACTTGCCCGTCAGGGCTATTTTATAAATGATGAACCGGCAAAAAAACAGTACGGTCTTGATACCATGTGGTACTTATGGAGCGGCTCCCAGTCTCCGCTATTTGGCAAAGACAAAATGGCGACTTTTGAGCGCTATTTTATCGAAGATCCTGAGACCCACAGAGAAGAAATGAACCCTTATTACGATCACCGGACCAAAGAAAAAGTTATTGATGACATTCTGGAAGAGTTTGGTATCAATCCTGATGAAGGACATGTTATCAACGGTCACGTTCCAGTAAAGGTAACAAAGGGCGAAAGCCCCGAAAAAGCAGGAGGAAAGCTCTTAGTCATTGACGGCGGGTTTGCCAAGGCCTACCAGGAACAAACCGGAATCGCGGGATATACCCTTATTTACAATTCATATGGACTCATTCTCGCCGCGCACCAGCCTTTTGAGTCCACACAAAAAGCTATTGAAGAAGAAATTGATATTCACTCTAAAACAAGAATTCTGGAACGCAATAATCAGCGCATCCGCGTTTGTGATACCGATAACGGTCAAGAGATTCAGCGAAAAATTGATGATCTCCAAAAACTGTTGGAAGCCTATCGGTCGGGACTGATTAAAGAGTTATCATAACCCTTAGAAATTAGCAAACCGAATGTCAATAACAGCTACTGTTTCGATACTGATTGTCGCCTTACTACATATTGCTTTTTTAGTGATCGAAATGTTCTTATGGGATACCAAAATTGGATTGCGCATTTTGGGTCATTCCAAAGAAAAAGCAGCTCTAACAAAAACTTTAGCTGCCAACCAAGGCCTTTACAACGGTTTTCTTGCCGCTGGATTATTTTGGGGACTTACCCTTGGAGCAGAAGGTTTTGCTATCAATCTATTCTTCCTGTCCTGCATAATTATTGCAGGACTGTTTGGTGCTCTGACGGTCAACAAAACCATTTTCTATATTCAAGCACTTCCCGCAATGTTAGCTTTACTGCTGCTACTTTTGTGCTAATGCTTAAAAAGGCTTAACTCCGTATTATCTTCGATGTTTGTATCCTTCTGTTTAATCAATGTTCATCTATTGTATCAGAATTCTTTTAGTACTAACTTATTAAATAATAAATAAGGGATCCTCAATGAGTACAAATAGCACATTTTATCAGTCTATCGCCTTTTTGGGCGTTACAACAGGAATTATGTTAATGATTCCATTGATTGCAATGCAATTCACCGATGAAGTAGCCTGGACCCTCAGCGACTTCATTTTTGCAGGCTGTATACTATTTGGGACCAGTGTCATATACAAGCTAGTAACAAGAAAGACGCAAGATACTATCTACAAAATTGCAATAGGTTTTGCCCTTTTGGTGGGGATATTTCTTATCTGGACAAATTTGGCCGTCGGAATCATAGGATCGGAGGATAATCCCATTAACCTATTGTACTTTGGGGTTATTTTGGTCGGAATTATTGGATCTTTCTTAACCCGCTTTCGGTCACAGGGCTTAGCTTTAACAATGTTTTCAATGGCAGTCGCTCAGGCATTCGTAGCTGCAATTGCTTTGATCGGGACTTTTTACCAGTCTCCACCCAGTACGGTATCCCATATTATAGGCATAAATGGATTCTTCATTACACTGTTTGTGGTATCAGCCCTGTTGTTCCGATATTCTACTCACAGAAATTTTGCCACTCTTGAAAAGTAGTACCTTTCAGTAATAATCTTATTAATTATCAAATAGCAAAATACCATCAGGTATAAAAAAAAGGGAGCCTGAAAAAGGCTCCCTTTTTTAGATTGACAAAAATGTCAACAATAATTGCGATGCAAGTTTCTATATAAGAACTATTGCATCGTGGCTTAATTTAGTCCAGATCGAAGCGATCCAATTGCATTACCTTGGTCCATGCATCAACGAAGTCCTTAACAAACTTCTCTTCTGCATCATCTGCTGCATATGCCTCAGAGAGCGCGCGCAGTTCAGAATGTGAACCAAAGATCAAATCAACGCGGGTCGCTTTCCACTTAACGTCACCGCTGTCACGATCTTCAGCTTCAAAGAAAAGTTTGTCATCCGAGGTCGCCTTCCATTCGTAATCCATATCAAGAAGATTTACGAAGAAATCATTGGTCAACGTTTCCGGCTGATCGGTAAAGACACCGTAATCAGAATCGTCATAATTGGCGTTCAATGTGCGCATACCGCCTACCAAAACCGTCATTTCGGGTGGTGTAAGCGATAGCAATTGAGCCTTATCAACTAACAGTTCTTCAGGTTTAGCACCGCTATCAGAATTGCAGTAATTACGAAATCCATCAGCAGCAGGTTCAAGCCACTCAAAAGATTCCTCATCGGTTTGCTCTGCCGTAGCATCATTGCGTCCCGGCGTAAAAGGCACTTCTATTTCATGACCCGCGTCTTTAGCTGCTTTTTCAATAGCTGCAGCACCACCTAGAACGATGATATCAGCAAGCGAGACACGCTTATCTCCGGATTGGGCATTATTGAATTCTTCCTGAACACCTTCGAGCACTTCAAGTGCCTTGGCTAGTTGTTCAGGATTATTTACCTCCCAATCATTCTGTGGAGCAAGGCGAATACGAGCACCGTTGGCACCGCCTCGCTTATCAGAATCACGATACGTGGAAGCCGAAGCCCAAGCTGTTTTTACAAGCTCAGAAACCGAAAGTTCAGTATCCAGAACCTTTGCTTTAAGCTCTTCGACATCTTTGTCGTCGACCAGTTCATAATCAACCTCTGGAATAGGATCTTGCCAAATCAAATCTTCCTCGGGAACTTCAGGTCCGAGATATCGAGATTTAGGACCCATATCACGGTGAATAAGCTTGAACCAAGCACGTGCATATGCATCCGCAAATTCATCGGGATTCTCATAGAATCGCTTTGATATTTTTCGGTACTCCGGATCTACTTTCAGAGCAAGATCCGTCGTCAACATCATAGGCGCATTTTTCTTATCAGGATCATGAGCATCAGGTACAGTACCGTCTCCTGCTCCATCTTTTGGCTGCCATTGATAAGATCCTGCAGGACTTTTAGTGAGTTCCCACTCATATTCAAATAAATTTTCAAAAAAGCCCATGTCCCATTGGGTAGGATCATTGGTCCATGCGCCTTCTTCACCATCGGTAATAGTATCTCCACCTTTTCCTGAGCCGTAATCACTAATCCAGCCGAAACCTTGCTCCTCAACGCCAGCCGCTTCTGGTTCGGGTCCTTTGTGTTCTAATGGCCCGGCTCCGTGAGTTTTACCAAAAGTATGACCGCCGGCAATAAGGGCAACAGTTTCTTCATCGTTCATTGCCATTCTTTTAAATGACTGCCGAATAAATTGTGCTGATTTTTCTGGATTGGGTTCTCCATTGGGTCCTTCAGGATTTACGTAAATCAATCCCATATGATCAGCTGCAAGGGGTCCTTTCAGATTACCTTCTTCGTCGTGACGCTCATCATCCAACCATTCTTCTTCAGTACCCCAATTTACAGAATTATCGGGTTCCCAATCGTCTTCGCGCCCCCCGGCAAAACCAAATGTTTCAAAGCCCATTGATTCCATTGCAACATTACCGGCCAGTACTAACAAATCTGCCCAAGATAACTTACGACCATACTTTTTCTTGATGGGCCAAAGCAAGCGACGCGCTTTGTCTAAGTTGGCATTATCAGGCCAGCTGTTCAGAGGGGCAAAACGTTGCTGACCACCAGCAGCACCACCGCGGCCGTCAGCCACCCGGTAGGTTCCCGCTGCATGCCATGACATTCTGATAAAAAGGCCACCATAGTGCCCCCAGTCTGCAGGCCACCAATCTTTGGAATCAGTCATTAGATCATGAAGATCTTGCTTAACAGCCTCAAAGTCGAGTTTCTTAAATTCTTCAGCATATTCAAAATCCTCGTCCATTGGGGTACTCTTCGAGGAACGCTGACGCAGCATATCCACATTTAGTCGTTCAGGCCACCATTTCTCGAGTTTTGTACCGCCAGTAGCGGTTTCATTTGAATCCCCATTATGAAACGGGCACTTGCTTTCGTTGCTGCTTGATGTATTATGAGATTTATCTTTATCCATAGAACAGTTAGTTATTAAATTTTTTATTTGTCTGTTTAATCTAACCAAATCCTTCATTCATATAAATTGTTTTCTGATAGAAAAATACTATAAGTGATATTAGACTTAGTTATATACTTCGTCACAAACGATATTTTTGTAACCTCTATCTTTCGTTCTGAATCCTTAATTAATTTCTGCAAATAATTTTAAGCTAAAAAAATCTTTTATCGAGTAGATAGAGAGAGAGTAAACGATTTTTGTTTATAATAACTTATGATAACTTTGGAAGTTATTGTCGTTTCAAAATCAAATGCATAATCGAGTATGAAAAAAATAGCAGGTTTACCGGTTTGGATTATCGTTTGCAGTTTAGCCGGAGTATTTGGAGCTCAGTTTGAGCCCGGCACGTGGTACGAACTCTTGCAAAAACCAAGCTGGACCCCACCGAACTGGGTCTTTCCCGTAGTTTGGCCCATCCTGTATGTAATGATGGGGACTTCGGCCTGGCTTGTCTGGCGAATGGATACTGTTTCTTTATCAGATTATGAATTTAAATGGTTTTTTATACAGCTCATACTCAATGCACTGTGGTCGTGGCTCTTTTTTGGAAAGCACTACATTTCAACCGGCTTGGCTGAAATATTATTGCTTTGGATTGCCATTGCCTTTACTCTGCTTCTATTCTGGAAAAAGAATCGTTTTGCAGGACTACTACTCCTCCCCTACCTGCTTTGGATAAGTTATGCTTCGGCCCTGAACTTTGCGATCTGGCAACTTAATTAACTATCGTATTATTTATGCAGCAGTATGATTATATCATAGCAGGTGCAGGTGCATCGGGACTTTCCCTGGCCTGGAAAATGCTGCATTCTCCCTTATCAGAAAAAAAGATCCTTGTACTGGATCAATCTCTAACCCCCACGAATGATAAAACATGGTGTTTTTGGGATGCTTCCGATCCTCCCTTTGAGGACCTGATTTATCAGAAATGGACCGATGCGGAAGTCAGTATGTTTGGGAATCGTTCTATCGAATCTCTAACCGATTATACCTACTACTGTCTGCGTAGCGGTGACTTTCGCAACCATATTTTAAACAGTCTTGAAGAACATCCTAATTTTGACCTGCTTGAAACTTCAATAAAGGAGCTATCATTTGATGGCCAAAATCCCACCTTACTTACGGATGCAAGTTTATTTAAAGCAGACTATATTTTCCAGAGTTGTTTTACCCCTTGGGATAAGGGCAAAGATTATCCTCGACATCCTCTGCTACAACACTTTTTGGGATGGGAAGTTACCACAGCAAAACCTGTTTTTGATGATAGTGTTTTCACCTTAATGGATTTTGATCAAACATTTGAGGAGGGCATAGCTTTCATATATATGCTGCCCTGGTCTAAAACTTCTGCTCTCATTGAGTACACAATTTTTTCAGACACATTACTTAAAAAAAAGCAGTACGAGGAAAAAGTGTCCCTTTATTTAAACAATCGATTTAATTTAAAGCCGGTTGATTATGCCATCGAACGAAAGGAGTTTGGAAAGATTCCAATGGAAGATCGCCCCCATAAACCATGGTATAAACCCAGCATACTTAATTTGGGTACCGTTGGCGGAGTTACCAAACCCTCTACCGGCTATACCTTCATGCGCATCCAAAAACAAACGGATGAAATTGTCACAAAGTTATTATCGGGTAGTAAATTACAGCCGCCTCCCCCTTCTAAAATGCGATATAAAGCATACGACCTTTGGCTGCTACAAATCATTGATCAGCATCCTGAAGATGCATTTCGGATTTTCAATCACCTTCTGAAAAACAACTCCCTGGATAATGTTTTTCGATTTCTTGCGGAGGAATCTTCTATTCAAGATGATCTTAAAATTATGAGTAGTGTGCCCTATATTCCTTTCCTGAGAGCTATTTGGAAGACACTCAGCAGGCTACTAAAAATCTAATTGTCACTACTTTCCGCTGCTGATCCGGCAGCCTGATAATTTCTGCGATTCCCCAGTAGATAACCATAGGGCTTAAGCGCTTCAACCTGATCAAAGAAACACTTTAAGATTCCCAACAGGGGCACAAACAATATCATCCCCGAGATACCCCACAACTGACCACCTATGACGAGCGCAATTAATGCCATAAACGGATTAACACTCACCTGAGAACCAATTACGTTAGGGGTGATAAAATTCCCTTCAAGAAATTGAACAACTGCAAAGACGGTCACCACACCAATAGGATTCAAAAGTGAATCAGTAAATAAAAGGGCAAAGATAACAGCGGGCAAACTTCCCAATATGATTCCGATATAGGGAATAACAGCAAGAATAGCAGCAAATGCCGCAAAAAATAATACGTGATCAATACCCACAATCCACAGTCCTATCGCATTTAAAATGCCCAAGATGGTGATGACGGTCATCATACCCACAATATAATTCTGTGTTACACTTTGGATGCCATCAATTACAGAATCGATTGCATTGTCCTTTCCATCTACCGCAGTGTGCAAAAATTTTCGGTACATTTTCTTGTAATACATCATAAAAAATACAAAAAACGGGAGCAGACCTATGGTTGTAAATACGCTGGTTGTAGCTCCCAATACCGTACTCACATATTCCCCGCTTTTATTTATGATTGTTTCTAACCCGCGTTCCAAGAACTGTATTTGTCGGTCGGGAGAAAGATTGAATGTCGACTCAAAAAACTGTATCAGATCACTGCTCATTGTTTGGATCTTGGCATTGGCCTCGGGCAGGCGGTCTGCAAACTGAATAAACTGGATGGAAAGCAATGACATAATGCCTCCCAAAATTACAGCTAGCAATATGATACTGGTTACAATGGCCAAGACTCTATTGAATTTATATTGCTGTAACCAAGAGCTTATCGGATCTAATAACATTGCTATAAGAGCAGCAAATGCGAGGGGCATTAAAATAAATTTTCCATACGATAACACAACGAACAACAATATAACTCCAAACAATATTGTTGTTCCCTTTAACCAGATTGGAAACCCTTCTCTCATCAGTTCTTTGATATTATCGGTTAATATTACCTATCTAATTGATCTCCTAAATCAGTTAGCGGCGGATCAAAATCTTCCTGAAAAATTTCAAATGGAATCCGATATCCTACTTCTTCCTTTACATTACTATCCTCGATCACTTCTTGATAGGTTTCGTAACAGTCGAGCGCTTTTAAGAATTTTTGGTAATCATCTTCATTTGCTTCTATCCAACAATCGATATCTCCCTGTTTTGATGAGGTTAGGTTAAATTTTCCCTCTCCTTCATCTTCACTGTAGTGAGTGAAAAATGCCAATCGCTTTGGGTATTCAAATCCTTTTCGCCTTAAATCACAATACACACTCTTCACCACGGCATGACTTACAAGATGATCTTCAAAGCCGCTGATACCGTGCACCGCATAGGTAACCAGTACATCGGGCTTTATTTTTTCGACTTGGTCGCGAATAACTTCCTCAATGTCAGCAGGATCCATCTCTTTAAGCCCACTATCTGGCAAATCAAATACCGTCATCCCGTTTAAATCGAGCACTTTCTCTACACATTGCATCTCTTTATGTCGTATCTCTCCCATCTCCTTTTTATTTATCCCCAAACGAAATCGCTGTTTGGTAGCTTCTCCTTTCGTCAGGGTAAAGAGATAAACTTCATGGCCCTTTCTACGCTGGGCAGCAATTGCAGGAGCCGGTCCGAATGACTCATCATCGGGATGCGGAAAAACGTAAAGAATTTTCATGGCAAGGTGTTTTGATTAAATCATTTGCATGATGTTAATCATAATTTCACTACCACAAAACCCAAATATTTTATAAAGTGAATTGAGTTAAGACAGAAGCTATAAAAGCTATGAGGTAGCGGCTTCAATTTGTATCTGCTCATTTTCTAAGGCAGGATTATCAACTTTTTCGTCTTTTTCAATCTTTCCGTCACGAAGACGAATAATACGTCGGGCATGTTCGGCAATTTCGGGTTCATGCGTAACAACTATAATCGTATTCCCTGAGCGATACAGCTCCTCAAAGAGCATCATAATCTCTTGGCCTGTTTGGGTGTCAAGATTACCGGTAGGCTCGTCAGCCAATAAAATAGAGGGATTATTGACCAAAGCACGAGCTATAGCTACGCGCTGACGTTGTCCGCCCGAAAGTTCATTGGGTTTGTGATCGATACGATCTCCCAGTCCAACACGCTCCAGCGTTTTTGCTGATCGCTCATGTCGTTCGGCTGTTTTAACACCAGAATAAATTAGTGGGAGTTCCACATTTGAAAGGCAATCTGTCCGCGGAAGTAAATTAAAAGTTTGAAATACAAATCCAATCTCCCTATTGCGAACCTCCGCAAGATCAGCGTCGTCAAACTGGCTTACATCCTCTCCGTTTAAAATATAAGTGCCAGAAGTTGGGGTATCCAGGCAGCCGATAAGATTCATCACCGTGGATTTGCCGGATCCGGAGGGTCCCATGATCGCGATGTATTCATTTTCCAATATATCAAAGGTAACACCATCAAGGGCGCGGACTTCCTGCGTTCCCATCTGATAAATTTTGCTTAAGTCCTCTACCTGAATAATTGGTTTTGCCATTATCCTCTTAATTTGATGCCATTCGGCTGAACTTATTGTTGTTTACATTCACCTTATCGCCATCCGAAAGCTCACGGGATAGCATTCGATAACTACCCGTTACGACCTGTTCACCGGCTTCAAGACCTGATAAAACCTGAATATGGGTATTATCACTAATGCCCGTTTTTACTTCTTTGCGCTTTGCTTTTCCATCCTCAACCACAAACACTACTTTTCGCATATCCTCTTCAGGTATTATTAGATCTTCATCCACATTGGTGGTATCGCTCCCTGTGGTATCATTTTGGGCAGATCTATTTTCATCAGCAAAATCACGTACGGTCACAGCTTGTATAGGTACCGAAACAACATTGCGCACGGTCTGCGTTTGCACATCTACCGTAGCAGACATTCCCGGTTTGAATGAGGGAACAAAGTTATCTTCGGGCATCTCTTCGGAGGCCTGCTGTACCAGCTGCTTGTCACCAACCATATCAAGGTTATGAGGCGTAGCTACCCTTATTTTTACTTCATAATTGGTAACTTGCTCGTTCGTTCCCTCTCCGGAAATTTCAGCGGAATTGGCAATTTCTGTCACCACACCATTAAATGAGCGATCAGGATAGGCATCAACCTCAATATTTGCCGTATCCCCGGTCGAAACATTTACAATATCATTTTCATTAACCTGCACCTGAACTTCCATTTGATCCATATTGGCTATCCGAAGAAGTTCGGTTCCGATGGATTGTGTGTTGCCTAAGACACGTTCTCCAACTTCAACCGCTAATTTACTTATGGTACCATTCCGGGGTGATCGGATAATCGTTTTTTGCAATTCTTCTTTGGCCTGTTCAAGCTGCGCTTCACTGCTTTGTACCTGGTATTTCGCAGCATTAAAGTTCGCCTTTTGAGCTTCGTAATTTGTTTTTGACTGCACATATTCCGTTTTGGAAATAGCACCTGTCTCATAAAGCTTTTTATTCTGCTCAAAAATTGATTCCGCCTCCAACAGCGATGCACGGGCTTGCTCCATGCGTGCTTTCTGGGTAAGCAACATAGCATTCGTTTCATCAATTCTGGCCTGATAAATATCAGGTTTTATACGCACCAAAAGCTCTCCCTGCTTAACATAGTCTCCTTCTTTAATCGGCAGTTCTATGATCTCTCCGGACACTTCGGGACGTAAAATCACCTCTACCTCCGGCTGCATTTTCCCCGATGCCGATACAATCTGTGTAATAGTTTTGAGTTTAGCTTCTGTTGCCTCTACCTCCTTTGCTGCCGGTTCACCTCCGATCCATCCCATCGATTTACCTAACATTGCACCTATCCCTAATAAAACGACAAGACCAATACCAACATATAAAAGCTTTTTTGTAGCTGACTTTTTCTTTTTTGTCATTTTTTGATTCTGGTCTCTTAATTTAGCGATATCTCTTCATCTAATTTTCCTATATAATAATCCAGAAGTTTTTCCTGGAAGATCAGATTATATAATGCCCGTGCATTATCTGATTGTGCCTGAACGTAATTTGCATTGGCATCACTGAGTTCAATTAATGTGCTGGCACCAACATTATAGCGCTCCTGCTGTGTTTCATACGTTCTTTGTGCAGCTCGCAGTGCTTTTTTCGTCGAGGCCAGCTCCTTTTGATATGACAAATAATCATTATAGGCCTGTGTNACTTCCTGNATTATTTGTANNCTCGTATTNTCTAATCCNAGCTNAGCATTTTTTANATTTATCTTCGCCGTTTGTATCTGGTTCATACGATTCCAATTATTGAAAATTGGAATATTTAGCGAAAAGCCTATTGACGTTGTATAATTTTGATCATAAAACTGATCACTGAAAGGAATTCCACCTCCAAAATATTGATCATTATATGAAGAAGATAATCTCGCACTTGCACTTAAAGTAGGGAGTAGATTATACCTTGCCTGCTTTAGCTGAAGTTCAAGAGTCGTCAGATCAGCCATTTCACTTTTAAGATCAGAACGATTATCCAGGGCATTAGTTATTAATTCATCTACATTAAACTCTTGCCCTCCAATTTGAATGTTATTATCCGCTTCAAGGTCGGGATTTACAAATTCATAATTCCCGCGGGGGTCAATCTGCAGTTGCCGAAGCAGTGCAAGCCTGCTCATTTTTAAATTATTCTCGCGCTGTGTCAGGGTTAGCTCATTACTAGCTACTGTTGACTCTTGATTATACAAATCTACCGTTGGTCGTGAACCGACTTCCACTTGGGCCTTTACCTGCTCCAGCTGTTTTTGAGAAGCGTCAAGATTTTCTTTGGCAATTTCTACCAATTGCTCATCCAAAAGTACCTGTAAAAAATTTGATGCCGCATTGAAAATCACATTTTCTTTGGCTCTTTGCAGACTCTCTTCAGATGAAAGCTTATCAGCCTTGCTTCTCCTCAGACTTAAAATATTCTCAAAGCCATTAAATATAGATACGTCAGCACTTAGGCTACCACTTAATCCATTTGTTACATTATCTTCGAATATTTGTGTATCTCCCTGTCGAACAAGCTGTTGTCCTTTTCTACTTGAGCCACTGAGGTTCCCCGAAATTGAAGGAGCAAAATCAGCATATTCACTGATGATTCCCTTCTCGGCAAGCTCTAAATTGTTAGAAGCCTGCTTAAGCTGATAATTGTTTTCAAGAGCTATATCAATGGCCTCTTGCAGCGAAATTTCCTGGGTCTGGGAATCTTGAGCCTGTACCGAGACACTCAATATTAATACACTAAATAATAAACAGATACCTTTGCGCATGTCGTTGATTTGTTTTTTTGGTTTACAACTCGAGAGGTTACACGATGAATAGTACGAAATGTTACGGAGAGGAAAGGTTATTTTACGTTAAACTATAAAAAGCTTTTTCAATCTTCCTGTATGCCGTTTTCAGTTGACAAATGCTCTTCGGCCTTTTCTTCAAGAATATTTTCAACATAGTCAGTAGCAAGGTTTATGGCCTTACGGGTAGCAAGTCTCTTTAACTCTGATAACAATGCTCGGCTAAAATCCCCACCTTTTTCTGATAAGGAGGAAGAAGATCTTCCTTTATGGCCCAACAAAAACCCTATCAATGCAGATGCCCCAACAATAGGTAAAGGATGCTTTCGAATAATATTTTTGGGGGATAAGCTGCTGCTTACATCTTCACGAACCTGGTCAATTGAGTTGTCGAGCTCTCCCTGAATTTTATTTAATTCCTCTTCCAGCTCCTGTTTCTTTTTCTCCAATTCATCAACTTTTTTGTGTGCCATAATAATACCCTATGCTTCCTTGGATTTTGACTGCGCTTCTTTTTCAATTTTCAAAGACTCTTCAGCGGCCTTACCATTTTGCTCGATAGATTTTATTACTTCGTCTTCAAATCTATGTTGTAGCTGCTTAAAAACACTTTTTGGCTTCAAATACATAAATAATCCTCCAACTAATAACAACGGCAGGGAAACAATGACGTATCCCAAACTTCGACTGTCCAATAAATCACCGAGATAAATAGCCAAGGCAAACAACAAAAAACAAAGACCTCCCAAAAGCAGGAAAATACCTATACCACGCTGCACCGAAGCCGCCATTATCCCAGATATAGCCTCTCCGATATTGAGGACCGTGAGCTCAATACGCTTTTCGAGATATAATTTTAAATCAGAGGTAATAGATCGTAAGCGTTTACCGAACTGATCTTTGTGTTTTTCGGATTTCATTATTTTAATCTTCTGAACTCAACAATTTACCAACGATATAACCAATCAATAATCCACCCGCCACACTTTTAACAGGGTGTTTTCGAATAATATTCTCAGCTCGTAATTTTAACTCCTCAACCCGCTCCGCCAGTTCTTCGTCATCCACCATTTGGCGACCGCGATCGAGTGCATTATCGAGTTCCTCATTTAAATTTTCTAAAATTTCTTCATCCATGACTATCGTAACCTTGTTAAAGTATTCAGACCTATCGGCTTAATTATAAGGAAATATGTAGACATTAAATATTACATATTTTGATTTTTCGCCTCAATCCATCGGCCCATATACTTTGTACTTTCAGCGGTATGGTGCATTAACATTTGACCGATAAAGTTTTGTGCGCGATGCTCTTGAAGATTTTTCTGTANNCTGTTGATCTTNTCTATTAAGAGTTTATCAAAATCCGGTTCTATGAACATTTTAGTAAGGATTGAAAAACCTNTTTCCTGCGCACCATTCCAGACNGTTTCATCAGAATAAAGATTTCGTGCTGCAGCGGCAAACTCTTCAGGATTATCANCAATCTTTCCTCCCCAAACTTTTATATCACTCACCATACCTTCTGCCCCTATTGCTGTTGTAATGCTTGGCGTTCCACACTGCATAGCTTCTATCAATTTTCCTTTAAGACCCGCACCAAATCGAAGTGGAGCCAATAGTACCTTCGCATTTTGCACCACTTTTTTGGCATCCTCTGCCCTACCTTGCACTAAGAATCCCTCTTCGGGATTGTGCATCTGCTCTGCTTCCTGTGTAACATAGGCTCCGTATACATGCAACCGGGCATCAGGCAATTCCCTCCTGATCATCGGCCAAATCTTCTTTTTGAGGTACTTCACTGCATCCATATTTGGGGCATGCCTGAAGTTACCAATAGTTACAAAGTCACTTCGCTCATTAAAATCCGGCAATGTATTCTTTTCTTCCTCCGTCAGTTGATCAAGTAAAAAGGGCAAATACTGCAGTAAGCGGGAATCGACCTCATAAACCTCTTGAAGCAGATCCATTTCGGCCTTAGAAATGATCAGGGATAAATCTGATCGAAAGATACTGGCAAGTTCCCTCTTGGCATCTTGTGAGGTTAATAGATCTTCCTTTGTACACGATCGATTTTCATCATGGCCTTTTTTTCGTTCCCTGCGTAGAAAATGCAAATCTTCAGTATCCAATATCCGAAGTGCATGGGGACACTGTTCTGCAACACGCCATCCAAACTGCTCCTCTACTACAAATCGATCAAAAAGAACAATAGAAGGATTAAGCTCTCCCACAAATTCATCGAATGTTGAGCTATTCATTTTAACAGAAAATTGGTCGATCCCCATATCCTGCAAGTTGCTCATGTGGTCTGTTTTAGCAGCAGAGCTCGCGAACGTTACCTTCCACCCTTGATTTTTGAACAGATGGATCAATTCAAGTATTCGTTTGCCCGCTGCCGAAGAATTGGGCTCGGGCCATACAAAACCAATTATCAGAACATGATGCTGATCATCTTTCATTGTACTATGCTATAATAAAAATTATTCGTAGCGTAAGCTTTCTATGGGATCCAGGCGGGCCGCTTTATATGCAGGATATACTCCAAATAATAACGCTATGACAAACATCCCAAAAAAGCCGGTAAGCACTGCCCATATCGGAATAACCGGTTCGGTTTCAATCCAAATTGCCATACCATTACCAGCAAGGATACCAAGCGCAATTCCTATTAATCCGCCCAGCTGACAAATGAAGATTGTCTCTGTAAGAAACTGCGATACAATTGCCTTTTTCGTTGCTCCCACTGCTTTACGAAGCCCAATTTCGCGGGTGCGTTCGGTAACAGAAACTAACATGATATTCATGACCCCGATACCGGCTCCAAACAGCGTAATACCTCCAATTACAAAGCCGACGGCGTACAAAATAAAGGTAAACTGATCAAAGGTGCCCGCAAGCGAATCGTTTGTTTCAATTTCAAAATCATTTTCGGAACCGGGAGTCACTTTACGAATAACCCGCATTATTCCGGTAATTTCATCCATAGCAGCTTCTATAAAATCCATAGCCGGCGCCTTTACCTGTATATCGATGTTGCGATCGCCACCATAAATCATAAGTCCCGCGGTATATGGAATAAGCACAAACTCGTCTTGTGATTGACCAAAAACACTCCCCTTTTCATCTAAAGTCCCAATTATCCGGTATCGCTGTCCGGCTATTCGTATACTTTTCCCAACGGGATTTACATTTTGAAATAATTCCTGTTGAATATCATCACCGATGATAGCTAGTAATCTTCCATACTGAATATCTTCAGAACTAAAATTACGACCCTCACTGAGTTCATAAGCATTGTTCCCAAGATAATGCTGATTACTCCCGATCACTCTTACCGTAGGATCGGTTTCCTCATCTCCATACATAACTTTGGTATAATCAAAAGTCTCATCCGGACTAACATTCTCAGCCAACTGCAACATGTCCTGCAGTCGTTCGGCCGTTTCAAAAGTGATATCCTGGCGGTTTCGCACATTATCGGCAGTACCGCCCATCCGGACAGACGGCGTCTTCGAGACGTTGATTACGTCTCCTCCCATGATGCTCATGGTATTCTGGAAAAAGTTGTCCAACACCGCCACCGCTGTTGTAGAAACAATCACAGAAAATACCCCAACAATAAGAGCCAATAAGGTTAACGAAGACCGTAACTTATTGGCCCAAAGAGAATCAAATGCCTGTTTAAATACTTCTCTTATATTCATCTTATTCGTATCTCAATGATTCTATGGGATCTGATTTTGCGGCCCGATAAGCCGGGATAAATCCAAAAATTAACCCAACAATCGAACAAAGTATGATAGCTGCAAGAACAACGCTGATGTCAATACTGGCTACAAAAATCTGATTTAATAACATGCTCAGCGGATAAGAGAGCAAGAGTCCTATCAATCCACCTAAAAGACACATGATCACGGCCTCAATTAAAAACTGATATAAAATTTCCCAGGCTTTAGCTCCTACGGCCTTGCGAATTCCAATCTCTTTGGTACGCTCACGTACCGATACAAACATGATATTCATGACACCAATGCCACCAATAATTAGTGAAAGAGCTGTAAGTCCTCCTCCCACCATATAGAGTCCGGCTTTGAATGAGGAAAGCTGGGCCTCAAAAGCTTGCGGTTTATTCAGCTCAAAATCATTTTCTTCCGTTGCATCAAGACCGCGAACACGACGCATAACCCCCTCGATCTCATACTCTCCTTCTTCAAGAATCTCTTCATTTGGGAATTTTACAGCAATCTGAATATTGCTGCGCAAGCTAAAAAGCTGTCCGTAGGCCTTGATGGGTGTAATAGCGCGCCGATCCATATCAGCTAATCCCAGAAATTTTCCCTGTTTTTCCAACAACCCAATCACCCGAAACCGCTGACCACCAATACGCACTTCCTTGCCTAACGGATTTTCACGATCAAACAGGCTTTCTGCCAGCGTTGCTCCCAATACTGTTACTTTCGCTCCCCGTTGGATTTCTTCAGGTGTAAAAGCACGTCCCGTTTCGATATTCAGTCCGGCCGTATCAAAGTATTTATCTGTAACCCCCGCAATAAAAACACCGCCCGCACTTACATCCTTATACCTGATCGAGGTCCCTCGCGATGCCGAGGCCGAAACAGCAGAAGCAAGCCGACTAGACTCCCGGATTTCTTCCACATAGTCCAGCTTAATATCTCTTCGACTGCGATATTTCCACCACTCATAATCAGGCCCGCGATTCCAGGGATGTTTTTCAACATACACCACATCCTGACCCATCATGGCCATGCTCTTATCAAATTCGGCGTCCATGCCATTACTCACCGCATTCATCAACGTGACCATCACAATACCAATGATGATGCAAAGCGTTGTAAGAAAGGAGCGTGTTTTATTAATGCCCAAAGCACTCAAAGAGATTTTAAGTCCCTCCCAGCTGCTATTTATAAATCGACTAATTCTAGACATGCCTTATTTCAGGTTAAATTTTGTGACGTCTCCTTTACGAACCAAAATATGAATCGTTACAAATAAATTAAGAATTTCATTTTTAGCGATCCTTCAAAATTCAGCTATATTATACGGTAAAATTGAAGAAACTACATGATATGAAACTGGATATTTTAGCACTGTCTTCTCACCCGGACGATACAGAACTTTGTTGCGGAGGCACACTGGCAGCTCTCGTTAAGCAGGGTAAAAAAGTAGGTGTTATTGATTTCACACAAGGAGAAATGGGAAGTCGCGGAACTCCTGATCAACGCTTGAAAGAAGCCCAAAATGCTTCTAATATTATT
>P_1C_Sed_2_UnCtyDRAFT_1000132_pt1 | contig 22181 bp, 14 predicted proteins | sample Pon1CUnioCityCA_4_FD_10229 | JGI IMG/M metagenome (IMG submission 10229) | reverse complement strand
CGCCCTGTGGGAAAACAATGACGGGTCCTACACCGCAATGATCAATCTCACCGGCGGGGGCATGATCACCTATCTCTCCGGAGAAGACGGCCGCCTTACGGTCAGGGCCCACTCCTACATGGACGGACATGACCCCTCCCTCGTCCCCCTTTGCGCCATGGCAAAAGGGAAAGACCCCTACAAAACTACCGCTGACCTCTACGCCTTTGCCTTAAAAACCATGAGAAAGCTGGACCCCCAAGGAGTGATCGGCAGGCCCCGCACTGAAAAAGCGTATCCGGAAATATTCGAGTACCTGGGCTGGTGCTCCTGGAACGCCCATTACACCGATATTTCCGCTGCAAAACTTCTGGCCCACGGGAAAAGGTTTCGCGAACTGGACATTCCCGTCCGCTGGATGATCATCGACGACGGATGGGAGGACCTGAAGAAGACAGTATCAAAGACCAAAAAGAAGCGGGGAATGTCACTTGCCGGCTTTGATGCCGACCCCTCGAAATTCCCCCGCGGTCTCTCGCCGGTGGCCAAGTCCCTGAAAAAAGATTTCGGAATTTCCTGGCTGGGGGTATGGAACACCTTTAACGGCTACTGGAACGGCGTGGCCCTGGACTCCCGGCTGGGAAGAGAATACAAGGACGCCCTCATGCCCATAAACCCCACCTTCGGCATACCCGACGTCCGCGACGACAGCGGACGGGCCTTCTGGGAAGGCTATTACAGATCGCTGCGGGAGAAAGGAGTGGACTTTGTCAAGACTGACAACCAGAGCACCATGGACGAGTTCACCGAGAACATGGTGCCGGTGGGCCATGCCTATGCCAACGGACAGAGGAATTTCCAGTCTGTCGCCGAGGAGAAGTTCGACTCGACCGTCATCAACTGCATGAGCATGAACGTGGACACCATCTATCAATGGAAGACGACCAATATCGCCCGCGTAAGCCGCGACTTTTATCCGGTAAACTGGCACAACCCCCGCTCCCACACGCTGGACTGCGTGATGAACTCGTTGTGGTTCTCCAACCTGGCATGGCCCGATTACGATATGTGGCAGACCCATGATCAGTTCCGGGAGTATCATGCCGTGGCCCGCGCCATATCCGGCGGACCGGTTTATATCACCGACAAGCTGGGCCAGGAAAGGCCCGAACACGTAAGACCCCTGGCCCTGGCCGACGGCAGGATACTTCGCCCCCAAAGTCCGGGGCTTCCCGCCCGGCAAAGCCTCTTCATAAATCCCTACGTCTCCTACAAGCCCCTGGTGGCATTTGCAAAGTCCGGAGAAAGCGGCCTTGTCGCCGTCTGGAACGTGGACCGGATCGAGAGGCCCATGCGCGCATACATCTCCCCCTCCGACGTGGAAGGAATCTCCGGCCGGGAGTTTGCCGTTTACGAGTATTTTGAAAAAAAACTACAAAAGCTCGGCGCCCGCGAAAAGACCTCGACCTGGCTTTGGGGATGGGGCACCCGGCTCTACTCGATCACTCCCGTCAAAAACGGGTTCGCGCCGCTGGGACTCACCGACAAGTACGGGTGCGTCCTTGCAGTAAAGGACTGGAGCATGGAAAAAGACCGGGCGTCCGTTGCCCTGGCGGCGCCGGGTCCTTTCCTGGCCTGGTCGAAACGGAAGCCGGAAAGAGTCAAGGTTGACGGCAACGAGCTTGGTCCGGGCCGTGTCGAGTTTTCCGGCCACGCTCTCAGGATCGATGTTCCGGGCACTCCGGCAAAACCGGTCGCCATGGAAATCTTATGGGGCCCTGAATAAGGAGCGCGGGAAATTGAAAAGCAAACATTTTGTCTTGATTGTGTGCCTGATGGTGGGGGCCTCGTTAGTGTCCCCCCGGACGACCGTCTGCAGCGGAGAAAAACCCGATGTCCCTTTCGGACTTGAAACCCTCTCGGCGCCTGAGTTTCCCAACCGCCGATTCGTTGTGACCGGGTTCGGGGCCGCAGGCGACGGCGAGCGCGACAACACCGGGGCCTTTGCGCGGGCCATTGCAGCCTGTGCCGNCGCAGGTGGCGGCCGGGTGGTGGTGCCGCCGGGAACATGGCTTACCGGTCCCATTCACCTTAAAAGCAATGTTGACCTTCATCTAGAAAAAGGTGCCCGGGTCATCTTTAAAACAAGGCCCTCGGACTATCTCCCCCTGGTATTTACCAGATGGGAAGGCGTCGAGTGCTACGCGCTGTCTCCCCTGGTTTACGGCCGCGGACTCGACAACGTGGCCATAACCGGCAAAGGGAGCCTGAACGGGCAGGGAGGAAAATGGTGGAGTTGGAAAGCCAGGGAACAGTCGGCCTCCGACCGGCTCCGGGCGCAAGGCGAAGACGGCACGCCCCTTAAAGATAGAAGATACGGACCGGAGACCTTTCTTCGGCCGCCCCTGGTCCAACTGATAAACTGCAAAAACGTGCTCCTTGAAAACTACACCGCCAAAAACGCGCCATTCTGGACCAACCACCTGGTCTATTGTGAAAACGTCATGATAAAAGGCATAAGGATCGAGGCCCCTGCAGGGTCGCCCAACACCGACGGCATCAACCTGGACTCGACCCGCCGCGCCATCGTCAGGGACGTGTTCATCTCGACCGGCGACGACGCCATCTGCGCCAAGTCGGGCCTTAACAGAGAGGGACGGGAAATAGGCATACCCACGGAGGACGTACTTATCGAAGACTGTCACGTGGAAAGGGCCCACGGCGGGTTCGTCATCGGCAGCGAGATGTCCGGCGGTGTCCGGAACATCATGGTCCGGAACTGTTTCTACAACGGCGCGCAACGGGGCGTACGCTTGAAGAGCAGGATGGGCAGGGGCGGCCACATGAAAAACATCCGGATCGAGAACATAGAAATGAAAAGGATCACCGGCTCCGCGATTACAATAAACCTATTCTATGACCCCCATTATCCGCCGGGAGACCCGGCCTATCCGCCCCGTGTCGACGGCGTCCATATCTCGGGAATCCGGTGTAAAAGCGCCCGACGGGCCGTGCTTATAAGAGGTATTTCCGCCTCGCCCGTGAAAAACTTTTCTCTCGCTGATGTAAAGATCAACTCCCTGCTCGGCGCTTCCTTCTCCCGTGCGGAAGACGTCACCCTTGACAATGTGCTCATAAAGCCGCTTGTCCCGCCCGTCTTGCAGATGGAAAACGTAGAAAGGCTTCTCATTAAAAACAGCAGCAGTCCTTTTGCCCTCGTCTATCTTTCTTTGCAAGGGCATGACACCGGTGACGTGTCCCTGCAAAACAACGACCTTGACAGGGCGCTCCAAAAAGTGGCGACGGGCAAAGAGGTCCCGTTCGAGGCGGGCGACCTCAGTAACCGCTCGTCCGCTCCCGGCTGCCCTGCCTGCCTTCCATGAGGTCGAAGAGCGCTTTCTCCATCTTTACGGAAAGCTCCGGAGAAATGCACAGTGAAGACTCGTAGCTGTAGAGCTCGGTGCCGAAATCCTCGGGGTAGAGGATATAGCCCAGCTCGTCGTTTGCGAGCCCGATCTGGAAAGAGTTCTTTTTTTGCCTTTTCCTGATGTTGATTCCCTGCTTGGGATAGACCTCTCCAGGAAAGGTCACAAACTGTGCGGACCCGATCTCGATAAGGTTCACTTCCGTAAGTATGGTCTCTTCATCGTAGACATTTCTTTCGATCATGCCGAACTCGCCGAGTATCATGTAAATCTCGGTGTCAATCGGCACCTGGATAAGGCTCATCCGATGAATAAAGGACAGGTCGTCTTCTTCCTCCAAAAGGTCCATGCCCTTTTCAACTTCAGCAAAGACGTCCTCCCCGTAGTCTTCCAGGTGTTGCCAGGTGTGGTCCTCTTCCGGAATCCCCAAATCGGGGGCAATAAGCGCGCCCAAAGCGCCGCTGAAAAATATCGCGCCTCCGCCGTACTTCTTTTCCACTAACCGGTATAGTACTCCCGGATAGTCAGCGGTGAGCTTGCGCTTGTTCTTCCAGATGACCTCGGGATGACAGGCGATGTTGATAAGGGTCGCTATGGTACCTCCGCCATCGTCGCGAAACACCATAAGCCCCATGGTGTCGTCCTTGGGCCCGCCTTTCCTGCGGTTGAGAGTAAGGGACGGGTCCATTCCGTAGACCGCGGTATAGGCCTTGGCCGGACGGGAAAGGGACTCCGCCTTTTCTATGGCACGGTTGGTGAGTTTGCCGAGCCTTTCCATGTAATCCTCGTCCTTGCCGGAAAAGATGGGAGGAAGCCCGTAAATGCCCATGGTGTCGGGACCGGAATGGGTATGAGTGGCCGCCAGAATGATCTGGTCGGGACGGAAGCCTTTTACCGCCTTTTTCAGCTTGTAAACGTCGCTCCTCTGAATGCCCACCACGTCATAGGAGACCAGGGCCAGCTTTTCGCCGCCTTGCCTGACCACTAATGCACGAACAAAAAGATCGTCGTGGACCCCGGTGGAAAGCCGGAAAAAGTCGAAGCCCGCCATCCACACCGGCCCCTCCGGGGTGATGACCTCTTTTCCGAAACCAGCATAAAAGGTCTCCGAAGCATCGGACATAATGTCCACTACCGGGTTTGAAAACTCCGGTGTCTTCTGTATCTCCACCTTTCTCCAGCACCCCGAAACCAAAACGGCGGCCACCGCCATCAACACAACAATCTTTACATATTGCCTCTTTTCCATGTCCCTTTCTCCCGCGTCTTTGGATTATCAGTTATAAAATTTTTACGGACCGCTTATCTTCCGGGCCCGCTCCTCGGCCTTTTGCGCCTTCTCTTCCATGCCCTTCAGCCGGTAGGCTTCCGCCAGGTTGGTAAGGACCGCGGCCACATTCTCATGGTCCGGCCCGAAAAAGTCCTCGGATATTGACAACGCTTTTTCAAGATGTTCTTTGGCTTTGTCTGCGTCCCCCCTGGACACATAGAGCTTACCGAGATTATTATGGACGGCGCCCATGTTGGGATGGTCATCAGGGAACGCCTCTCTTGCGGCAGCAAGGGCCTCCGTAAAAAACTGTCCCGCTTTTTCCGCTCCGCCTTCCTGAAGGTGGAGCCTGCCCAGGCTGATAAGTATCTGTGCCAATACCGCAGGGTCCTGCCGGGGCAGGCCGCGATGGATCGACAACGCCCGCTCCAGGCCCGGCCGCGCTTTATCGATTTCCCCCCTGTCCTCTTCAAACTCGGCTTTGTTTATAAGGACGGCCGCCACGTTGGGATGGTCCGGGCCAAAGGCCTTCTCAGCTATCTCGAGCGCCCGGTCAAAGCTCATCCTTGCCATGCCCGGATTACCCTGCATCCGGTAACAAAGCGCCAGGTCGTTCATGACTTCCCCTACCACACCGTGCTCGGGACCTACCTCCGCCTCCCAGGTGCGGATGGCGCGCTTGTACATGTCTTCGGCGCGGTCAAACTGGCTGTTGCGCTGATAAAGGCCTGCAAGTCCGGAAAACGACATGGCCAGGTCGGTCCTGTCCTGATCGGGCTTTTTCATCTTTTTCTGCAAGTGGTTTTCAGCTAGAGGTATGGCCCGCTCATAATCGCCGAGCGCGGAGTAAAGGGTCGAAAGGGCAGACATCGAAGCGGTGACATCTTCATGCTCGCTGCCGTAAAGCCGTCCCAAAATCTCGAGGCGTTGCTGTTCGGCGTCTACCGCTTTCTCGATCTCTCCGACCCGCTGGCAGATCGAAGAATAATTTGCCAGCGCAATAGCAATGTCCTTTTGTTCCATCTCTTTTGAAACAACAAGAATCTTTACAGCCTCTTCAGCAAGCGGCAGGGCCTCTTCCATGCGCCCCATCGAGTTCAAACAACAGGCCAGGTTGTCAAGGTTCACTCCAACGGCCTCCGACTCGTCGCCGTAAAGCTCGCGGTTAAGCTCGACAAGCCTTTTAAAAACCGGCTCCGCTTCCTCGTAGTCCGCCTGATGAAAATAAGCGAGCGCCAACAGGCCCAAAGAAGACACCACGTTGGGATGCTTTTCGCCGAACTCCTCTTTTGCAAGCTCGACGGCACGCCGCGCCGGGCCTTGGGCCTCCCCGTACTTGTTCTTTCCCAAAAGCCGGACCGCGTTGTTATAAACTTCCTCCCACATAAAAACTCCTTGTCTTTTATAATCGTTGTAAACATCATTATGGAACAGACGTCCTTGTCCTACAACAGGGACCGACTTCCATTGGATATCTTATGAAGGTAATGCTATCTTAAATTATATGAGCTCAATCAGTAAAATTTCCGGACCCCAAAAAGCGGAAGGTCTCTTCGCGGCGGCCTTGCTTTTGGCTTTTATTGCAGTTGCCGGCGGCCATGCTTCCGAGAAGTTTCTGACCGTTGCCGAAATGACCGAACAGGCGGAAGTCGTGGCGCGGGCCCGCGTTACTTCGACCACCACGGATTATTTTGCAACCTCACGCGGTAAGCTGCCCTTCCTGGTTTATAAAGCCGAGACCCGGTCGGTGATGTGCGGCGAGATAGAGTCATCGTTTACTTTGCTGTTGCCGGCGGCCGAAAGCAAGTCCGGCATCAAGTCCCTTCCCGACAACCCGGCTTTCAAAAAGGGCGCAGATTACGTTTTTTTCTTAAAACGCGCCGAGGACATTGATGATGAGGTCTTTTACCTGTTCTCTCCTCTGCAGGCGGCCCTTCCCATAGTCTCCGTGAAGGATGGCGAAGAAGCGGTGCCCCTGCCGCTTTCCAATCAAGGGAGCAGACGAGGCACGGTATTCGTCCGGCCGGAGCATTTTGCGGCCCACGTCAAGGCCGTCCGGCAAAACGCGGAGTTGGAGAGGAAAAAGTGAGACTGCTCCTAAGAAGTGTTCTCGCGGTGTGGGCCGTGTGCGTCCTTTTGCCGGGCCATGGCAGCGCCTACTTCTTGCAGCTTTCCAACAACGCCCTCGACCCGCAGGAGTCTCCGGAACAATTCCGTCCCGCGGAGGACGGTTCCCGTCCCGGCCCCCACAATCACCCCCTGCCGGTCAAGATCGAAGTCCTCCCCTTTCCTCCGGAAATGCCACCGGGAACAACGGAAGCAGTCGAGCGGGCGGTCAAAAGCTGGGACCGGGTGCCCGGCTCCGCCATGGAAGTCTCGACGAATTCCCCAAACGGCACATATGACTACTCCTTTGAGACGCGCCGCTCGGAAGCGGACGGCCGGAACACCATCGAGTTCATCCCCTATGACTGGCCGGATTTTTGGGGCTCGAACGTCATCTGCAGGACGGTGCCCAAGCTGGACGATGACGGCAGAATCACGGAAGCCGACATTTTCTGCAATGCCGAGCATTACCGCTGGACCATATTTCCCTATCACGGCGTTTTTCCCGACCTGGCATCCAAAGACCGCGTCGACGTGCAGGCGCTTATAACCCATGAGATGGGACATGTGCTGGGCCTGGGACACAGCCAGTTTGCCTATGCTTCCATGTACTGGCTTCCCGGCATGGCCGACACCCGTTGCAGAAGACTGACCTCTGACGACAAGGCAGGGATGAGAAGCCTTTATCCACGCTCCGAAGAAGACGTGCCCCCTCCAAGTATCTGGGGAGTACATCGTGATGATTTCGCAGGTGCAAGATGCGGTATTGACAGTTACATCAAAACCCGCGTCTCCGCCCTCCATTACTACCGGGAAAACAACGGCGGAAGAATCGAACTCTCCATTCCGCACGCCACCGGCGACGACTTGGTGGAATACTGTCTTTTCGGGTCCGGATTTTCGGGAAGCACCCTGCTTGGCATGGACGTGCTCGACAACGGCGTCGCCCTGGACGCGGCCACTCTTTCCGAGTACGTGTCGCCAAACTTTGTGAAAGCAAAAATCTTAAACGGCGCCGGCGGCAGTCCGTCTCTTCCCGCGGGGGCTTACGACTTGTCCGCGGAAAACCGGGGAGGACCGGGGTCTCTGTTTCAGGGACTTATTGTGAACCAGTCAGGGAACCTCCTGCCCGAAGCGGTTGTCCTGGCGGGCCGGACGCTCTGCGAGCCGGGCAGCCGGGTCAAGCTTAGCGGCGCCGGGTCCTTTGATCCGGAAGGCGGCCCTGTGACTTTCGAATGGTCGGTTGCTGAAGCGCCGGGAGACACCGACCTGCTGTCGTCTTATACCGCGAAAGAGGTGCAGGCCCGCTTGCCGGAGGCAGGCCTTTACGTCTTCAGGCTGGTCACCAACGACGGCACTGCCGACTCGATCGCCGACCAGGTGATTGTCCGGGCCGAGTACGGCGCAGACCCGCCCGACGATGACGACGATTACAGTCCTTTAGGGTGTGCTTCACAGGGTGCCGGAGAAAGCGGGACGGGGGCGGCCTTTCTGTTACCGGCTTTAGTTACTCTCTTCTTGCTTCTTGTAAACCGGGCCATCTTCCGGCGCCGGCACCGCGCTTTCCGAGATTAACTCCCATATCTTTACAGCGTGTTTTGCCGGCACTTCTTTGCCGGGACAGGGCAAGTCACTCTTACTTCCGGTCTCTTCCAGGTCAATGGCTTGCGCTTCGTAGAGGCGCTTTCCGCTGATTATCGCAGCGGAAGGATGATAGGCCTTGCGGAACCAATCGGCTTCAAGAAGCGGACCTTCAACCTCTTTCCACCATTTCGACGAACAATGAAGGACCAGGACATCGGGCCGGTACTCTTTTACCCACCAGGTCATGTTGCCCCTGCCGAGGGCCTCGGCCGCGCCGGGCGTGGGAATTCCGCACTGGTCGATGATCTTTTTATCCTTCAGGAAATATCCGAGTACTCCGATTTCGTGGGCGCCCACTGTTTTGGCATGGGGATGGTTTTTGTCTATCCATTCGGCAGCTTTCCGGTAGAACACGTACTGGCTGCCCGGCCCATGGGTCATCTGCAGGTACCCGTTCAAGTGGTGCGGAAAGAAAGCGGCCAAAGCTATCCAAAAGGCAATGCTCGCCTTCGAGTATCCCTTGGTCCGGAAATAATCGAAGCTGAAAGTAATACCTCCGATGACCAGCGCCAGGTAGCCCAGGGCATGTCCGAGATGGACAGGATTGAACCACCGTTCGAGAGGACTGAAGCCGGGCAGGGCCTTGCCGGCAAGCCATATAACAACAAANACAAGGGCGGCGGTAAGCAGGACATTGCCGCCGTACTTATAGTCGGCCAAACGGGCCGAAAGCGCGCCAGCGCCCAGCCCGAGAAGCATTGCCAGCGCAAGGTAGACCGGCGCAAAGTACCAGGTATAAGGCGGCACGCGAAGGACCAGTCCGTAGGCAATCACGTGAAGGACGGCCCACACCGCGATTATGCGGGGCACACTCGAGGCACTTTTTACGACGTGGACGGCACCCGCGGCCGCCACGGCCCACACCAGCAGGCCGGTAACGTCCGGTTTTCCGAGAAAGGAAGCAAGGACGCCGAAAAAGGCTCGCATGAACATCCATTCCCCTCCCCAATGTCCTCCGGAGCGGGACTGGGCCAGCTTCACGCCCAGGGTATGGGGCAGGAGCTCGCCGAAGTAGATGACGGAGAAAAGCAACCAGGGAACAAGCACAAGGGAAAACGCTGCCAGGGACAGGAGAGGCGGCGCCTTGCGACGATGGTAAAGATAGTGGAGCAAAACCAGCCCCGCCAGTATGGCCGCGTCAAAACGCAGCAGCAAGGCAAGACCGAGCATTACGCCGGCCGCCGTGGTCCGTTCCTTGTGGTAAAAGAAAAGGGCAAGCATGACCACGGCCAAAAGAAGGCCCGTCTCCATTCCCATGCTTTGAATAAGATATGGATAAAGCAGGACCGCGAGACCGGCCAGATAGGCCCCTGCCGGGTTTTTTTCCCGGTCGCAGAAAAACGGAAACAAAAAGCCTGCAACCGCAAGGCCCGTGATAGTAAGGAAGGAGCCCAAAAGCGGCAGGTCAATGCAAAAGATATAGTAGAGAAAGGCGAGCAGGAGGGTGTGAAGCGGTGAGGTCACCGGGTTTATGTTCTCGCCGGCGTTATAGACCCATCCCTGGCCCAAAGCGATATTGCGGGCCACCCGATAGGTTATGAAAGGATCGTCAAAGGTGGACCCGTGAAAACACGCTCCTGCAAGGGCGGCAAGTCCTCCTGCAACCAGTATCCACACCGCCCGCCTGAAATAGATCGAAGATATCCTGCGCTCACCCGACATTGCACGATATCTTAACACAACAGACAAAAAGTTTTGAACACAACCGGGAGGCTGTTCCTGCTCCTTCCTGCTTTGCACCGCTGCCCGCTTTCTGGTTTAATATATTGCAGGCGGTGCAATTACCCTGCGCCGTGCGTTTGTTTTACGTAATCTTGCGACTTTCGGAAAAGGACTTATGGACGAACTGTTACACGCCAGGCACCGGGCGGTCCGCCGCTCGGTCCGCTCTTTTTGCGAGAGGGAGGTCNTGCCCATGGCCGCCATGCTCGACCAGGAAAGAAGCTTTCCGTGGGAAGTGGTGGAAAAGATGGGCCGGCTCGGCTACTTCGGACTCCAGGCGCCGGAAGAGCTCTCCGGCTCCGACCTTGACTCCTTGAGCACCGCCATTGTAATAGAAGAAATCTCGCGGGCCTCCGCCGGTCTCGGACTTTGCGTGTCCGTCCACAACAGCGTGGCCCTCTATCCGCTTCTCGCTTTCGGCACAGAGGAACAAAAACGAAAATGGGCCCCCTCCCTGGCAAGTGGCGAAAAGATCGGCGCCTTCTGTCTCACCGAACCCAATGCCGGTTCCGACGCTTCGGCCATCGAGGCCACCGCCATAAAAAAAGACGGCCATTACCTGATCAACGCCAACAAGGTCTACGTGACTAACGGAGGGGTGGCCGACATCTGCCTGGTGTTCGCCCGCACCGACCCTTCCGCGGGCAGGAAAGGGATAAGCGTGGTCGTGGTCGAGCGCGGCACTCCCGGTTTCCAGGTGGGCGAGTTGGAAGACATGTGCGGAATGCGGGCCAACATGGTATGCTCGGTCCGCCTTACCGACTGCAATGTCCCGGCGGAGCACCTTCTCGGCAAAGAAGGCGGCGGCCTCGGCATCGGCATGACCGCGCTGGACACGGGCAGGATCGGCATCGCCGCCCAGGCCCTGGGCATTGCGCAGGCAGCGCTGGAAGCTGCCGTCAAGTACGCCGGTCAGCGCCAACAGTTCGGGGTCGCCTTGGCCAGGCATCAAGGCATTCAAATCATGATCGCCGACATGGCCACTGAAGTTGACGCCGCCCGCCTTCTGGTCTACCGGGCCGCTGCGTTGCGGGACAGCGGAGACAATTTCTCGCAGGAAGCGGCCATGGCCAAGCTCTATGCTTCGGAAGCGGCGGGCCGGGTCACCGACAAGGCAATCCAGATTCACGGAGGATACGGCTACTCCAAGTCCTATCACGTGGAGCGCTACTACCGCGACGCCCGGGTGACACGCATTTACGAGGGCACTGCCGAAATCCACCGCATGGTCATCGCCCGGGGGCTTATCTCTTGAAAGGTGGAGGGCCGTTTTGGAAATAGCTGTCTGCATTAAATCGGTTGTGCTGGGACCTCCCCCCGACGCCGCGGACCGGCTGATACGGACGCCGGAGAACTCGGCGCTCAATCCTTTTGACAGGCCGGCCCTGGAGATGGCCCTGCGTCTTCGCGAAGAGCACAACGGTTCGATATCGGTCTTGTCCATGGGTCCGGAAGTGGCGGAAGAGGCCCTCTACGAGTGCCTGGCCATGGGCGCGGACCGGGCGGCATTGCTTTGTGACCCGGCACTGGCGGGGGGCGACACTCTGGCGACTTCGAACGCACTGGCCGCGGGCATTACAAAACTCGGCCCCTTCGACCTGGTCATTTTCGGCGCCCGCACTGCTGACAGCGATACCGGCCAGGTGGGCCCGCAGACGGCCGGCGCTCTGAGACTTCCGCTGCTCACCTGCGTCCATTCCATCGAGGGCGAGGGCAATACATGGAAAGCGCAACGACGGGCCGAAGGTTTTGTAGAGACCTATCGTTGGGGTCCGCCCGCGGCGCTCACCATCCATCCCGCGGCAATCACCCCTCGCGACGTGCCCCTCTCCGGAATCTCCCGGGCCTTCCGGGAAGGTGAAATAATCAAGCTGTCCCTTGAGGACGTGGGGCTGGACCCCTCAAAAACGGGGGAACAAGGTTCGGCCACCGTGGTGCTCGACATGCGGCGGCAGGAGAAAAAAAGAAAATGCGAGTTCATCGAAGGCCCTCCTGAAAAGCAGGCGGAAGAGCTCCTTGCCAGGCTTAGCCGGGAAGGCCTTCTCGAATAAGTCATGGAGTAATGACAGGCGCGGCCCTGGAAATGCACTCTGCAACCGTGGAACGCGGTGAAGAGAAAGCCGGAAAATTTGATGACATCCTTTGCAAAACAAATCTGGGTCTATATGGACAAGAGGAGGCACAAGCTTTTTGAAGACGGGCTTAAGGTGATCGGCAAGGCCCGTGCTCTTTCGGAAAGTGCGGGATGTTGTACTACGGCAATCTTGTTTTCTTCAAAAGAAAGCGCCTGTCCTTCATGTCTTACCGTGGAGGAGGCCTGTCGGGAATGTTTTGCCCACGGCGCCGACCGGGTAATAGTGGCAGACGACAAAGGCCGGGACGTTGCTTCGGCCCGCGCTTATTACCTGTCGCGTCTTGCGGCAGACAGAAGTCCCCTGCTTGTTCTTTTCACGCTTACCGAGCAGGGACGCGAGGTGGCCTCCCTCTGCGCCCGCCGTCTCGATTCCGGCCTTATCGCCGACTGCATTGATATGGCTTTTTCCGAAGGAAGGTTCATAGGCCATTGCTCGGCGTGGGGAGGGGAAGTCCTGGCCGACATCGGCTTTACTGATGATGTTGTGACCGGACTCGCCACTGTAAGTACCCACGGCCTTACCCTTGTCAAGGGCCATTCCGAAGAGGGCGAAGTCGAAGAGGTGGCTTTTGACGAAGACTTTGAAACGGGAATTGTCCTGGAGTCCGTAGAGCGGGAGGCCCGCGGACCGGGCCGCCTGGAAGAGGCGGAGACGGTTGTGGTCGGCGGCGCCGGTCTGGGAGACACGGAAGGTTTCGGACTGGTCCGGGAGCTTGCCGCCGCACTGGGCGGTCAGGTGGGCGCTACCCGTCCGGCGGTATTGCAGCACTGGGTGTCTGAAGAAAGACTGATCGGACAGACCGGAAAGACCGTCGGGCCTTCCCTTCTTATCACGGTGGGTACATCAGGCGCGGTGCAATACACCGCAGGCATTGCCGGCTCCGGAAAAATCGTGGCCATAAACCGGGACCCGGAAGCGCCGATATTTTCCATCGCCGACATCGGGGTAACAGCGGACGCCCGCAGTTTTCTCCCCCTGTTCACGGAGAGAGTCAGACAGGCCACCATGCGGAAACTGGCCGACCTTTTGGACGAAGGCCGCAAAGAGGAAGCAGCAGGCAGTTTCGGCGTCAAAGTCAGAAAGCTCCGGGAAGGCCATGGCTGGTCAATTGAAAAGCTCGCCGAATCCACCGGCCAATCTCCGGAGTTTATTTCGCAAGTGGAAGGAAACGAAGTGACGCCTTCGGTGGCCTTTCTGTTGCGGCTTGCCGCGGCCCTGCAAGTGGACCCCGGGACCTTTCTCACCGAGGAGGAAAAAGAAGACCTGCGCGACCGGCGGGCCCGCGATTTTTATAAGCGGACCAAGAACTACTCGTATCAGACCTTGACTCCCGGTGCGGAGAACATGCATCTTCGCGGCTTTATGATAACCATCGAGCCCCGGCAGGCCCACAAGCCGGTGGCGTATAAGCATGAGGGTGAAGAGTTCATTTTCGTAATGGAAGGCGAGCTGGAACTCACGCTGGGCGGGAAGTCACAGGTTTTGAAACCCGGCGAATCCGTAAGCTTTGATTCGGAGACCCCCCACAAGCTGGTCAGCGCTTCGGACCGGATGACCCGCTGCCTGGTGGTCCTTTACACCCCTTAAGCGTCAGGGGTTCCACGTATCAACCAGTTTCCACTTGTTGTTCTGCTTAGTAAGCTTGGCCCCTTTCTTGTAGATTTTAAAGGCCTCGTTCTTGTAATAGGCGCGTATGGTAAAGGTCACGGTGGCTTCCGTTTTTTGAAGGTCGGTTATCTTCAGAGTATCGTGTTTCACCAGTATCTGGGCGAAGTCCCGCATGGCCGCCTGTATGTTGGCCTTGGTGTTGGCTGACGGGTCATGCCAGCAGTTCAGGCTCCCCTGCAAGTCATCGCGGGAAAGCGCGGCGTAATAATCATAGATCCTTCTTTTGACGCTTTCCTGGTCCCTTTGGATCACCGTCATGCGGGGTGTCGTCGTGTCGGCGTCCTGCTCTCCGGTGTCCTTGCCGCTGTCCGCGTCAACGTCGGCTTGTGCGGTGTCTCCGGATTTTACCTCCGCAGTGTCGCCGGTTTTGGCGACGGTCGCTGTTTCGCCGGAGATGTCTCCCGTGGTGGTGGGTGTTTTCGGCGAGTCCACGGATTGACCGGTTTGAGAGGCCACCGTGTCGCCTGCCTGTCTGCTTGCCGTCAACGGCTCTTTTTGTGCCGGCGGCCCTCCCAGCTTGCTTAAAAGGAGTCCGGCTGCCGCGCCTATCACAAACCAGACCAGCGCCCACGCAATTCTTCCGCCTATCGAGTTCTTCCGTTTTTGTGCTGCCATTGTCGCTCCCCCGTTTCAATCTTCCCGGCCCGGACACAAACCGGAATTTTCAACTACAGCGTTTTGGTTAAATCTTCATTCGTCCGCTTCGGCTTGTGCGTGTCCACGGAAAAAATTCTCATGTTCAAGTATACTAGATCAGAGCTTTTGAATCCAGTAAACCGTTGTTTTGTTTTTATGAGGGCGGTCATGAATACTTTGTGATAAGATTTTTTTGTTTTGCATTGCAACATTTTTTGACGTGTGTTAAATATACTTTTCATACCGGTTCTTCGGTTTGGACCAACAACCAAATAGGAGGGAAAGCCAATGAAAACCAGAGGAAAAATCTTGCCGGCCTTTTTTATCGTCCTTGTCCTTACTGTTGCCGGTTCAAGGGGACACGCGGTCCCTGACTCCTGTTACGGGCACGACATCCCCGGCTTCCGCAACGTTTTCATGAACCTCTTTCACATTACCCTGGAAGAGATGAGTATGGAACAGCTCCGGACCACCTCCGCTCAACTTACCGACCTGGAGCGGGCGTCCATCAGCTACTATCTGGGGTACGACGGACACAAAAAAATAAAAGAGGGGCTCTCCGAGGACAAACAAAAGTTTCTGGACGAAAAATATAAGATGCATACCCAGATTCCACCCGATTATGATTTCCAAAAGCTCTTTCCTCATCTTCTGGCGGTCTCGAACAACAATCTGGAGAGGGAACAATACATAAGGACCCTGGAGCGCCAGACAGCCGAACAGATCGCCTCCCAGAGCTTTTACATGGGCCCCCAAGGCCGGCGCAAGTTCTTTTCGGAAATGACCATAGACAAGGTCGAGGTCCTCATGGACCACACTCCGCAATGGGTCATACTGGAAACGGGGATGCGGAAATATGCCGACATCAAGGGATACTCCTGCATTCTCTACAAACAGGAGCGGATCAAAGACAAGATGCAGGGCGAAGAAAAGATTCTTCTCAAGTACCGGGAAGAGCCATTGGGCATTTACATGAAATGGCTGGACGGTCCGTGGAAAGGCCGGGAGCTGGTCTACAACGAGAAGTTGCTTGGCAAAGACAAAGTGCGGGTCCGTGAGTCGGGCGCCTTGGGCATAATCCCGGTGACGCTTCCCGTTGACTCTGCCATAGCCCAGCGCGGCTCGAACCACATGGTCACGGAAATCGGCCTGAAGAACCTCCTGGACATGATTGACGATAACTACCGGGCGGCGGCGCCGAACAACGACCTGGACAGGAAGAACCACGGGATCGAAGACTTGAACGGACACAAGGTATACGTCATGGAAAGCATCTTGCCGGACGACCCTTCAAAAGGCTACTACTGTCACCGCATGTTTCACTACATAGATTTCATGCGGTCTTTGGAGATCAAGGCCAAGATATATACCTTCGGCAACAAGCTCTACGAGTCCTATTACTATACCCAGATAAAGTTGAACCCCGGACTTACGGACAACGACTTTGATCCGGAAAATCCGGATTACGATTTGTGACAGCAATGGAAGACAAGTATTAACGCTTGGGGCGGTCTTCGCAGAGGGCCGCCCCAAGTTTTTAGAGCCTTAAGCTTTCGATGACGTCCTTCATGTCGTCTTTGCCCACCAGGGAGAGGAAGATGTCCTCCAAATGGGCCTCTTCAGGCTCGGCGCTCCGCTTGCGAAGGTCCTCCATGCTGCCCTCCGCGATGATCCTGCCGTGGTCGATGATGGCCAGACGGTCGCACATGCTTTCGGCTATCTCCAGGGTATGGGTGCTCATGAATATGGAGCCTCCGTCGCGGGCCAGCTTTCTGAAGGTGTCTTTTAGAAGGCGGGCGCCGGCGGGATCAAGGCCCACCATGGGCTCGTCCACTATTATGCACTTGGGCGAATGAATAAAGGCGGAGGCCATGATAAGCCTTTGCTTCATGCCGTGGGAGTAGCTTTCCACCAGTTCGTCCCGCCAATCTGCCAGGCTGAAAAATTCGAGGAGCTCCATGAGCTTTTTGTCGGTCTCTTCCGCCTCCATTCCGTAAAGGCCGGCCATGAACCGGAGGAACTCTCCTCCGGAAAGCTTTTCATACAGATAGGGCCGGTCGGGTATAAAGCCGACGACGCCTTTTGCGGCGACGGGGTCTTTCCGGAGATCGTGCCCGTCGATATGGACGCTGCCGGAGGTGGGTTTCAGAAGGCCGATCAACATGCGGATGGTGGTGGTTTTTCCCGCTCCGTTGGGCCCCAGAAAGCCGTAGATTTCTCCGGACCCGACTTCCAGGTTTACGTGGTCTACCGCCCTTATCCGGCCGTAGTCCTTGGTCAAATCAACCGTCTTTATCAATGATACTCCTCCACTTTCACTTCCAACCTTCCGATAAGCCCCATGAGACTGGTGACGTTTCCCAGCTTGCCCTGCCCCATCTTGATATGGACCGCGTCAGCGGGAATCTGGTTGAATGTGGGGTCCACCGCCACCCAGCTTCCCGCGCCGTCTTCGCCGGCCAAATATACTTCCGCCCAGGCATGATAGTAAAAACCTTTCACCGCCATCTCTTCGGAGTAGACCACGCCGTAGACCGGCCGGGCAGGTATTCCCGCGGCCCGGGCCAGTGCCACGAAAAGAATGGTGTGTTCCTTGCAAGCGCCCTTCTTGCTCCGCAGCACTTCGAGGGCCGAAGGAATAGTATAGACCATCGACTTCTCCATGGTCCTGTCCATGTAGGAAAGAAGTTTCTCCACCGCGGGCACCACGCGGGAAGCACCGTCCAGTGCCTCTTTAGAGGCCTTTTTTATCTTGTCGTTGTCCGACTGGATATAGCCGGAAGGCGAAAGGGGGTCCTTGAACTCGCGGGCCTTGTCCGGCAGAGAGTCGGCAATGGGTATGGCGTAGCCTGACGCGGGTATGGCCTCTTCCGCCCGGACTTCGACGGTATGGCCGTAAACCGTCTGCCTGCCCGGAGCTTCGAGGGTAAGGCCGGAAAGGGAGATGTTTTCGAGGCGGGCGCGCATGTAACGGACCTGCCGGGGATTTTCTATGACGGTGCTTGCGGGGACACGGAACGAAAGGAGCAGGTCTACGTTGTCGGCCTCTTTCCAGTCAACGTCCAGGGCCTCTTCTCTGCCCTCGAGAAGGATCACAAAACCTGTGCCGGGATCGTAGTTCTTTACGATCTTGTTGTCTTCTTTTGAAAACCACAGCCATGAGGTGTGAGGGCCCATCTTCATGGAGGCCTTGTATGCCGGTACTCTTTTCTCGCCGACCTTTACGGTGTCCTCCTCGACGATCTNGATGGTGACCGGAATCTCCTGGCTCATGGTGGGCTCGAAAATGGGGAGCGATATTTTATCGCCGGGCTGCGGATCGTCAAGCCGGGCTTCGATCTCCCAGTCCGTTCCCAGAGAAAGGTGCCTTTCAAATCGAAGCTCGTGGGTCACCGTCTCTCCGCCGCTTTGGACGTCGATTACAAGGTTGTTGCCCTCCATTCGCCCCTGGCTTTCAAGTGTCATGGCAGGAGAGACGATCTCGGCGTGGTAGGATTTCAAATGATACTTTTCGTCCAGCCTGCCGCGCAGGTTCTGGCGGATGTCCTGGCTCATTCCCATCAGGTTCACCCGGATGCGGATTTTGTACCATACCCGATACTCGGAGCCTTCCTTTTGAAGGCGCGACACAGCGTAGCCGATCTTGGTCCGGTTCATGTAAATACCGCTCCAGCGCTCCTTCTCCCACTTCCGGTCGGGAGACACGGTTGCGCCCGGCGCCGTGGCAGGGGTCTCGGAAAGGGGCTTTGACTCCCGGTTTTTGGCAAGATANACCCCGACAATGCCCGCCCATACGGCGAGCACCACGATGATTACAACAGTCAACGCCCTGGATTTGTTCGCGCTCTTTTCCATCTTCGCTCCTCCCGGGATTAAAGAACAAACTTAAAACAGAATAGCTAAAAGGCATGGCCCTTTCAACAAGTTTCCAGTTCGAAAAAAACCGGCAGTCACAAAGATGTGCGGGCAAAGAAAAAAAAGCCGGCCCTTGGAAAGAAGAGACCGGCCGGACATCAGCCATTATAGGAGGGCGGCCTTCCCTGTTCGTCCCATCCCCGCAGACGATAGTAGTCCTGCACCAGAACGTCCAGTTCCTCTTCGGTTATCTTCTGCCCGAAAGGTTCCAGGGGCCTCTTGTACATGGCGGGAGGAAGCCGGTCGTCTTCTCTGGTAAGACCTTCCCGGAGGTTGAAAACGCGGGCGGCGTCGGTGACGTTGGCGGCAATTTGGGAGAGCCATTGCCGGTCCGGGTCCATGCCGGTGGTGCCGGCAATGATGGCCCCGAGCTCGTCCCACTGGTTCAAGTCCCGAAAGAAACGGCACATGATCAAGGTGTCGAACAGTGTTGCCCGGTCTTCATAATCCAGGAATAGCCGGGCCTTGCCTTCGATGGCGTCGGGGGCTATATGTCCGGCCAGCTCGGGCTTATAAAAAGTTGTCCGGAGATGGCATGCCCCCCGGTCGGACACGGCATAGGCCAGTCCCATTCCTTTCAGTCCGCGAGGATCGTAGCCCGCGGGTTCGAGGCCTTTGACATGGACGGCCTCGTCCTCCATATCCCAGACGCGGGCGCAATGGACAATCCCCTTGGCAAGCTCTTCTCCAAGCCCCCTGCCATAGGCCATGTCGTGAAGTAAAGATGCCGTCGCATCCACGTCCCCGAAATCTATCTTCTCACCGATGCGGCCGGTTGACGAGGCACGCATGGCAAAAGCCACCAGGTTTCCCGCAGTAATGGTGTCGATGCCGTAACGGTCGCAAAGGTCGTTCAAGTAGACGACCTCGGGAATGTCGTCGATCATGCACAGTCCGGCGAAGGCGTAGATGGTCTCGAACTCGGGGCCTTCCAGCTCGAGACCCTGATGCCGGCCTTCCTTGACTATCGAGCGCTTTCCGCAGGCCATAAAGCAGCGGGGGCAGGCACGGGGAGTCACCCGGCAAAGTTTGTGGTGGGCCTCGGCGCCCAGCTTTTCGTAATAGTCGTCCCGCTTGCCCTGGCTCCAGTACCTGGTGGGAAAGACGCCCGCTTCGTTGGCCACCGCCACCATGTTGACGGTACCGAAACGTTTATATGTGGCCACGCCTTTGTCGGTCTTGGCCAGGTCCTTCATGCTCTTCCAATGGGAGTCCAGCACGTCGGGCCTTGCGGCGCCTCTTTTCCTGTCGCCGTGAAAGACCAGGGCCTTTACTTTTTTCGAGCCCAGTACCGCACCCACTCCGGTGCGGCCGGCGCAGCGCCAGTAGTTGTTGTTGATGGTGGCGAAGCTGACGCGGTTCTCGCCGCCGGGACCGATGACCACCGCCTCGGCGCCAGGAATGCCGATCATCTCTTTTACCGAGTCCTCCGACTCGTAGGCCTCTTTGCCCCACAAACCCGAAGCGTCATGGAAACGGACACCGGAGACGGTGACCTCGACCACTACCGGCGTTTCGGAAGCGCCGTACAACACCACTGCGTCAAAGCCGGTGCGGGAAATCTTGTCCGCCACCGTGCCCCCCGAGTACGACTCGGAGAAGAAGCCGGTCTGCGGAGAGCGCGTGAATACGCCGTATCGGGCCGAGCCGTGGACACGGGAGTCGGTGGCGGGGCCGATGGCGAACACCAGGTTATTTTCCGGAGAAAGGGGGTCTACGCCGGGCCGGTTGTTGTCGAGCAAAAGCCGCAGACCCAGTCCTTTGCCGCCCAGGAAAGTTTCGTATACCCTATCGGGCACTTCTTTTTCATAAGATATGCGTCGGCCCACGTCCACAAAAAGGACCTTATTGAAGAAACCGTCCATGATGCCTCCGAAAAGCCTGGCGGCCATGTTGCGCGCCTCATTGGGTCCATATTTATAAGGGCACGGGCGGCCCGTCTCTCGACTGAAACCGCCCGCGCCCCTATACTGGACTTTAGAATTATCCCATCATCACTTTAAAGTGCTTCTGCTTACTGGTCGTTATGTCCACTACCGAAGGTTTGTTGTTGTTGAGGGCCTCGTTAAGGGCGCCCTTTACGTCCTCGGCCTTGTCCACCTGGTATCCTTCAATACCCACTCCCCGTGCGATATTGGCCAACATGGGGCGGTCGTACTCCGTTGCCAGCCTTCTGTCGTCGGGCTGGAAGTCCATTACGTTTCCGAGGCAGGAGTTGTTGATGACCACCCAGGTAATGGGCAAATCATAGTCCCTTGCCATCTCCATTCCGTAAAGCTGCATGGTCATTCCGCCGTCGCCCATGAAGCAGGCCACCTTTTTGTCCTTTTTCACCATCTGTGCGGCGAGCCCGGCGGTCACGCTCCACCCTACGGGGGTCACCCCTCCGGGGGCCACGATTTGACCGGCTTTTTGGCACTGGAAGTACTTGTGCATCCAGGCCCGGTTGTTGCCGCCGTCAAGTACGATCAGGGTGTCTTCATCCACCGACTCGTTCAGGTCTTTGACCACCCGCTCGGGCGCGATGGGATACTCGTCTGAGGTATACTGGGCGTCCTCGAAGTAGTTCCGGTCGGCCTTGAATTTCTTGATCGCTTCCGTACGCGCTTTGGCGTCGACTTTGGGTTTCTTGCCTTTTACGTCCTCGATGATGAGCTTGAGGGCCCGCTTGGCGTCGGAGGTCGCGCCGTACTCGATGGGATAGGTAAACCCGATGTTCAAAGGCTCGATGTCGATCTGGACTATCTTCTGCTTTAAGGGATTGATCCAGTCGGGTCCCAGCATCTTGTGGTTCTCGGGGGCCAGGCCGGTCCCTACCGCGAAGATGACGTCCGCTTCCAGGAGCTTTTCATTGGCGGCTTTCTGGCCGAAGTTGCCGGTGCCGCCCATTGCCAGGTCATGGGTCTCTTCTATCGAGCTTTTGCCCATGACCGAGGTCGCCACGGGAATGCCCAGAAGCTCGGCGAGTTCCTTGACCTCGTCGTAGGCCCGGGACATGTGGACGCCCTGGCCGCAGAGCATAATGGGGTTTTCCGCCTTGATAAGATAATCGGAAATCTTGTCCGTGCTTTCTCCGGACAGACAGGGCGGCTCGACGTTTATCCTTCCCTTTACGCTGTCCACGCCCCACAAAGGAGGAGTAAAAGCGTCTTCCTCGATCTGGGAGGTGACCACGTTCCACCTGGCGATGACCGCTGCAGGTCCCGGCTTGCCGGTCATGGCGTGCTTGATGGCAAGCTGGACACCGTGGACGTACTCCGAGGGGGAATGGGCCACTGTGGTGAACTTGGTCATGCTCTTAAAGATACCGCGATGGTCCGAGGAGCCGTACTCACCGGAGCCGCACTGGTAAGGCATGTGCTGGACAAGGCCGCCGTAGTCGGAGAACTCGGAAAGGATTATCATGGGAGTTCCCGCGTGGAATGCCTCGAGAATCCCCAGCCCGCTGCTGGAAGCCAGCCAGGCGCCCTGCGCCAGGATCACCGCGGGCTTGCCCGTGAGCCTGGCCACCATGTCGGCCATGCCGGAAGCGCACTGCTCGTTTCTCACCAACACCGTCTTGATTTTGTCCTGACGGTCATAAAGGGGGTCGAACATAAACATGTTGGAACCGCCCGGCATGCCGAAAACATATTCGATTCCCGCCGCGATAAGAGTGTCGGCCACTAATTCCCTGGTATT
>P_1C_Sed_2_UnCtyDRAFT_1000131_pt1 | contig 22247 bp, 19 predicted proteins | sample Pon1CUnioCityCA_4_FD_10229 | JGI IMG/M metagenome (IMG submission 10229) | reverse complement strand
CCGGCTTCGGCGACGTTAATTCCTTGTCACTTCTCTCTTCCATCTCTTCTTCGGGAGGCAGTCTGGCGCTTCCCAACGGCATTACTGTGGGCGCCCTCGGCCAGCCGGTGGAGATCGAGGGCCCTGGTGGAGAGACGGCAATGACGGTGCCTTCCGCGGGCATGGTGGTCAAGCTGTTGGCTTCGACCTCGACCGTCAACGTGCTGTCCACACCTACCCTGCTGACCACCGACAACGAAGAGGCGTCCATAGAAGTGGGACAGAAAATTCCCGTGCCCACCGGACAGACCGTTTCCACCGGCGGCTTTTCAAACGTGAGCATCTCCAGGGAATCGGTAGGAATCAAACTGCAAATGACTCCCCAAATAAACGAGAGCGACAACGTGAAGCTTTCCATTTACGTGGAGATTTCCGGCGCCGTGCAGAACGCACTGGGAATTGACGTGAACACTCTGGGAGTTACGACCTCGATCAAGACTGCGGAGACCACCGTGATTGTCAAAGATTCCCAGACCATTGTCATTGGCGGCCTTATGGAGGACAGGCAGGAAGAGAGCCAGAACTGGGTGCCCTTGCTTGGCGACATCCCCGTGGTGGGATGGCTTTTCAAAAGCGCCAACAAATCCAAAAACAAAAGCAACCTTATCATTTTACTTACTCCCCATATAGTGAAGTCAAAAAGCGATATCAGCAGGGTCCGTAAAAAGATCGAAGGTAACTATCGGGGCATGATGGAAGAAGAGCTTATCGAACCCCCGGAGTACATCGAGGAGTTCATAGAGGAAAACACCGAGAAAGAACCTGCTCCCGAAGAAGAAAACACCAATTGGAAATGGGAACGGCCGGAGACCGGGTCAGGCTCGACAGCCGGAAATCCCCGGTCGGCCACCACGGAGGAGCCCGCTCCATGAGTACCATTGCGGCACCCGGGGAAACCCTGTCCAACACAGGTACGAGCCGGAATGCTTACCTGGGAGAAATACTGGTCGAGAAGGGCAACATCAGCGAGGAACAGTTGACCGGCGCCCTCTCCACTCAGCAGGAGAAAGGCGGCAAAATAGGCCAGGTCCTGTTGGGAATGGGGGCAATCAACGAGGAAGAGCTGTATACCGCTCTGTCCGAGCAACTGGGAATTAGATATGAAAGACAGCTCGTGGGAATGGAAATCGACCCCGAACTTGTTAAAAACATTCCTATCCAATTCGCCAAGCTCAACGTGATGGTCCCCCTCGAAAAAAACAACGGGACGGTAGTAGTTGCTACATCTGATCCCTTGAACCTCTTCGCCCTGGAGGACATAAAAAAAGTCCTGAAAAACGACATAGAGATTGTGCTGGCCTCGGAAAACAAGGTCATCCAGGCAATCAACAATGTTTACGACCGGGCCTCCGTCACGGCGCAGGGAGTAATGGGCGACCTCGAGACCGAAAACCTGGACCTTCTCGCCCAGGAATTGGAAGAACCCGAAGACCTCCTTGACGTTAATGACGAGGCCCCTATTATTCGCCTGGTGAACTCGCTTCTTTTTCAGGCGGTCAAGGAACGGGCGTCGGACATACACATCGAGCCCTTTGAGAAAGACTTGGTGGTCAGGTTTCGAATCGATGGCGTGCTCTATGAAATACTGCGTCCACCCAAGCGCTTCCAGAGTTCGATAACCTCCCGCGTCAAGATCATGGGAGGTCTCAACATTGCGGAGAAAAGACTCCCGCAGGACGGCAGAATCCGCATTAAGATCGCGGGCAAGGACATTGACATCCGTCTGTCCACCCTTCCCACTTCCCACGGTGAGCGGATCGTCATGCGGCTTTTGGACCGGGAGAACATCCTTTTGTCGGTGGAAGACCTGGGCTTCGACCCCGCCCAGTACCAGAAGTTCGAAGACATGATCCACCGCACTCACGGGATCATTCTGGTGACGGGGCCCACCGGGTCCGGCAAAACGACTACGCTTTACGCCGCTCTCAACCGGATCAACACTCCCGAGAAAAACATTGTCACCATCGAGGACCCCGTCGAGTACCAGATTCAGGGTATCAGCCAGATACACGTGAACCCCAAAATCAACCTGACCTTTGCCAACGGTCTGCGGTCTATCGTCAGGCAGGACCCCGACGTTATCCTGGTGGGCGAAATCCGGGACGCCGAGACAGCGGAGATAGCCGTACAGGCATCTCTTACCGGCCACCTCGTCTTCTCGACACTCCACACCAACGACGCGCCCAGCGCCCTTACCCGGCTGGTGGAGATGGGCATCGAGCCGTTCCTCATATCCAGCTCACTGCTCTCTGCCATTGCCCAGCGGCTGGTGCGCATTCTCTGCAGCGCGTGTAAGCTGCCCGATTCGCCGGACATGAAGACCCTTCAGGCCACGGGGCTGGAAAACAAAAACGGCCACGGCTTTTACATGCCCAGCGGCTGCCCGGAATGCCTTAATACCGGTTTCGTGGGAAGAAGCGCCATCTACGAGATGCTGGTGATTGACGACGACATTCGTGAGCTGATCAACAAGAACTCGGACTCGAACGCTATAAAAAGAACGGCGCGTGAAAAAGGTATGTTGACACTCCGGGAGGACGCCGCACGCAAGGCCCTTAATGGAGACACCTCCTTGAGCGAGATCGTCCGGGTCACTCAGGAGGACATCCTGTAATCCAACCTTCAAGGACCGCTTAAAGAAATGCCGGTATTTGCTTATAAAGGTTACACTTCCAAGGACCGCAAGTTGAAAAGCGGTCTGATTGACGCGGAGAGCGCCAAGGTCGCCCGCCAGAAGCTCCGCAAACAGGACATCTATCCTATCGAGCTGGACCAGACTGTCGAGAAGGCCCGGGAGGCCAAGCAGTCCAAGAACCTGTTCTCGATGGGCGGGAAGGTCTCTCCTATGGACCTCTCCGCCATGACCCGGCAGCTTGCCACCATGATCAACGCCGACCTTCCCTTGGTCCAGTCCCTGTCCGCTCTTACCGAGCAGGTCGAGAACCCCCGTCTCGCCCGCGTCCTGGCCGAGGTCCGGGAGGCCGTCAACGAAGGCGCTTCTTTGGGCGAGGCCATGGAGGCCTATCCCCGCGTTTTTTCCGAGCTTTACGTGAACATGGTCAAGGCAGGAGAGCAGTCGGGAGCACTGGACATCGTGCTGGAGAGGCTCTCCGATTTTACCGAGAGCCAGGCCGACCTGCGGTCCAAAATCAAGTCGGCAAGCATCTATCCGGTAATGGTCTTGGGCATCATGCTTATGGTCCTGGTCGCCATGTTCTGGTTCGTGATCCCCAAGATAGCCAAGCTCTTCGAGCAGACCGACCAGGCCCTGCCCGCTCTTACCAAGATCATGATCGGAATTTCCGAGTTTATCGCCGGGTGGGGAGGCATTGCGTCCATCTTTGTTATTGGCGGACTGCTGGTGCTTTTCCGCTACTTTATAAGGACCCCCGACGGGAGACTGCGTTGGGACGCCTTTAAGTTGAAAACTCCGGTGATCGGCGACCTGACCAAGAAAATCGCCATCAGCAGGTTTTGCAGGACCCTGTCCACCCTGCTGAGTTCGGGGATCCCTCTTCTCAAGTCGCTCAACATTGTGGAAAAGGTGGTGGGAAACCAGGTGCTGGGCAATGCCATCAAAGACGCCCACGAGAACATTACCGAGGGAGCGTCCATAGCCGATCCCCTGCGGGCCAGCCGGGTGTTTCCGCCTTTTGTTCTCCAGATGATCGCTTCCGGAGAGCAGGCGGGTGAGCTCGAGTTCATGCTTCAGAAGGCGGCCGACGCCTTTGACAGGGAAGTCGAGAACTCCATAGCCGCTATTACTTCACTTATCGAGCCGGTGATGATACTGGTCCTCGCGGGCATGGTGGTCATTGTTATCCTGTCTTTCCTCATGCCCATCCTGAACCTGACCAGCGGCATAGGGTAAGCAAGGACGAAACTCCGGCGGACCTGAAGTAGTCAAAGTTATCGATAGTAAGCTAATATCAACAGTAAGTAAGTATCCGGGAGGAACAAGCCAGATGAAGAGAAAAAATATAACGGAAAAACGTGAGAAGGCCCCCGCGGGTTTTACCTTGATCGAGATCATGGTGGTGGTCATGATTATAGGCATGCTGGCCACGGTGGTGAGCGTGGGGGTCATGGACTATTTGGACAAGGCCAAGCGTAAAACCGCTGTGCAACAGATCAAGGCCCTCGAGCAGGCCCTGAACTTCTACAAGATGGACAACAATATCTATCCTACTACCGAGCAGGGCCTGGAAGCGCTGGTGCAGGAGCCCACTTCACCGCCCGTTCCTAAAAACTACAAGTCGGGCGGTTATATCGACCACGTGCCCCTGGACCCTTGGGGATATGAGTACCATTACCGCTCCGAAGGCGGGAAAGCATATATTGTAAGCTACGGGCCCGACGGCAAGGAAGGCGGCGAAGGAGACAACGCCGACATAGAAAGCTGGAACCTTCAGGCGGAAATGTAAACAAGCCTCCGGCGGACCGGCGCGGAGCATCTTTTTGGAACACCTCTCAGACAACTTGGAAAAGACTGAAAAAAGGGCCGGCTTCACATTGGTGGAGATCGCCATGGTAATTTTTATCATCGGGCTCATGGCCGCGGTGATCATACCGCAAATCGGCGTCATGGGGTCCGTTGATTTGAAGAGTTCCGCCCGGAAAATGGCCGGCACCATCAGAATGACCTATAACACTTCGGTGCTGACCAAGATTCCCCACCGGATGGTGTTTGACCTGGAAGAGCACTCCTACTGGGTTGAGGAAAAGTCGGGCGACGAATACGTGGTCTCCGGTTCGGAAATCCTCGATAAAAAATTTCTTCCCCCCACGGTCTACTTTGATAAGCTGCGCATCATGGACCGTTCCTGCTCTTCCGCCTGCCAGGCCTATCTCTATTTCACCCCCGGCGGCTACGTCGAAGAAGCCGAGATATATCTTTCCGATGAAAGGGGGGAAATGGCCTTCACCGTGCTGACCCGTCCCATGGTTGGCAAGGCCGCCATAGTTCCCGGCGTGATCACCCGTGACGAATGGCTCAAGATGGAGGGCGAGTATGAACGAAACTGACCGTCAATCGGGTTTCACCCTGTTGGAGGTCATTGTCGCCATGGCCATCCTCGGAGTGTTCCTGGTCCCCATCTACGCCCAGATAGTTAACGGCTTCGAGTTTGCCAAGTCAACCGACAGAAAGGCCAAGGCCCTCCGGCTGGCGCAGGACAAAATGACCGAGTTGGAGATGCTGCCCTTCCCTGAGGACGAAGAGGTCCTGGAAGGCGATTTCGGTGACGAGCACCCCGAGTACTCCTGGAAGATGGAGACGATCAAGACCCCCGATCTGCAAATGATGGAAGAGATCATGCCGGCGCTGAAGGCCATGGAGGTCCATGTCTACGTTTACTGGGGACCGAAGGACAATCGGAAGTCACTTAAATTAAGCACCTTGCGGCTGGAGTAATTGATGGACCGTTGCAGGCACAACTCGGGTTTTACCCTTCTTGAAGTCTTAGTGGCCCTGGCCATCGCGGGCGTATGTTTGGGGCTGGTGGCTGTCAGTCTCAGCCAGGCATTCGAGGCCAACGAAGGGGTGCAGGCCCACATGGAACTCCAGCAGAACCTGGACCAAAGCATGGACAGAATGAGGCAACTTATCCAGTCGGCCTACATGTCGCCCTACCCTCCCAATTTCGACAATCACATCTTTGAGACTTTCGACACCGACCGCAGTAACCAGCCCTATGACGCCATTACCTTTTCAACCATGGCCTATTCCACTTACAAGATAGACGCCAAACAGGCCGAGCTTGCCGAGATAACTCTGTTTACCGTAGAAGAGCCGGAAATGCAGACGCCGGAAGGAAAGCTTGATCTTCATAGGCTTCGCATCCGGGCGGGCGGCGAGATAAACGACCGTTTCGAGGTGGAAGGCGGCGTGGTCTATACTCTGGCCGACCACGTGACCCGTTTTCGGCTCGAGTACCTTGACGAACAGGGTGAATGGCGGGAGGAGTGGATGACCATTGACCACGGCAACCACCTGCCCTGCGCCATCAGGGTCGAGTTGGGAATAAGAAGTGAAGAGTTGAAGGAGAAAGCGGCGACCATGGTGGTGCCTCTCCAGATGACCGGACTCAAGTGCAAGTTCGAGTTTGAAAAAGTCTTTGAAGACCAGACGGTAAGATAGAAGTGTTGAGATTATTTCTTAAAGGCGGATTCGAGGTCGAGGAGGGGCCGTTCCTGAAAGCGCGGTCCGGAGCGGCCTTGGTTATGGTGCTGCTGCTTATCACCGTGCTGGCCATTATCATGTCCGAGTTTCTCTACAACTTGAGAATCAACGCCGAAATCGCCGATAATTATGAGGAAAAAGTAAAAGCACGGTACGTGGCCAAGGCCGGCCAGGCCGCGGCCGACGGCCTGTTGCGTCATACCCTGCCCTCCGACCGCATGTTCAACAACGAACAAATCCAACTTTTCAAATACACCTGTATGACCAGCTCGCTTACTACTTTGGGCCTGACCAGCGAGCAGGAAGAAGACCAGGAAGATAAAATGACGGACTTCAATGAAATGCAAAACTGCGGAGTCTGGAGTCTGTCAATTCCTTACGTGCTTGATGAGACGCCCATCGACCTCCAGATATTGGACGAGCAGGCAAGGATCAACGTGAACGGAATGATCGATGTGGTCTCCGGAGGAACGGAAGAGGCCCAGATAAAAATGGACCAGGACATCTACAACATGCTGTTCGAGCTGTTCCGGTTCCAGGCGTTAAAAAACGACCTCCAGATCGGCGACGACGAAATCCATTACATGCTCGAAGACCTTTTCGACTACATGGACTACGGTATGGTGGAGGATTCCTTTGATCAGGACCGGGTCTCCTATTTCGAGTATGAAGACAAGATGATCGGCATGAAAAACGGGCCCCTCGATACGGTGGAAGAGCTTCGCTACCTGCCGGGCATGAACGATGAGCTTTTTAAGTCTGTAAAAGACTTCCTGACCGTCTACCCCACTGATGTGACCCTGGTCAAGTTCGAGGACAAGATAGACATCGACCATTGCTCCGCGGAAATCCTCTATGCCATAATAAGGGCGTCTTCATACGAAGGCGGAGACCCGCTGATAGGAGAAGAAAAAGCCTGGGAGTTGGCCACCCAGACCATAAACGCCAATTTTCAGGGCCGGGACCCCGACGCCAAAGCAGACACGGGGTCCGCAAGCCGTGCACAACAGGACGTGGCCAATACCGGCCTGCCTCAACACAACCGGAAGCTTCCCGCCGAACTTCTCCAACTGACAAAGAAATTTAACACCTATGTGCTGGACGACGAGCATCAACCCCGCTTCTATCGCATCCGCTCTACAGCTTTGACCGACAACGGGTTCGAGACCGTGATCGTCCGGGTGGTCAGACTCAACTTCGACAAGTCCATTACCACGCTTTACTACCGGGAGCTGTGACCGCCTATATTCCCCTCTTTAGTATGTCCCTTGCAATCGACCTGATCTGGATTTCGCTGGTCCCGCCTCCCAGCTCGCCGAGCTTGGCGTCCCGGAAATAGCGCTCGACCTGGTAGTCCTTTATGAAGCCGTAACCGCCGTGAATCTGCACGGCGTCGGAAGCCGCCCTGGAAGCGGCGCGGGACGCGAACAGCTTGATTATGCCTGCTTCCCTGCTGATGTCATTGCCTTTCTGTGCCAGGTCCACGGTGCGGTAACAATAGGCCCGCGAGATATCNAGGTTCATGGCCATCTCCGCCAGCATTTCCTGGACCAGTTGGAACTCGCCGATGGGGCGTCCGAACTGGTGCCTTTCCTGTACGTAGCGGGTGCATATTTCGAGGCACGCCTGCATAATTCCTATGCTGGTCGAGGCCCCCATGCTCCGCTCGGCATTCAATGTCCTGAACATTTCGGGAAACCCCTTGCCCTCGGTGCCCAAGAGGTTTTCTTCAGGGACCTTTACGTCGTCCAGGTACACCTCGGAGGTCGGTGAACAGCGCATTCCCAGCTTATTGAACTTTTGACTTATATGAAGACCTTCCGTGTCACGGTCGAGAATAAGCTGTACTCCGCCTTCCGCCCTCTTGGTGCCCGGAAGCCTGGCGACAAGTATCAAGTAATCGGCCAGCGGACCGTTGGTGATAAAGGTCTTGGAGCCTTTGACCAGGTAATGGCCGCCTTCCGGTCGGGCAGTGGTGGTCAAAGCCAGGGAATCGGAGCCGGCGTCGGGTTCGGAAAGCATCCAACTCGCGATTTTTTCTCCGGCAATTACCCCGGGCAGGTACTTTCTCTTCTGTTCCTCGGTTCCCAAAAGCTCGATGGTATGGACAAAGTTCAATGAACAGACGTTGATGCTCATGGCAAGTCCGGGGGCGCCCCTGGCGATCTCTTCCTTGATGACCGCGGTGGTGAGAAGGTCGGCACCGCTGCCTCCGTACTCGGGAGACGCTGAAGGGCCGAGAAAACCCAGGCTTCCCATCTTGCGATATTGTTCCATGGGAAAGGACTGGTCCTCGTCGATTTTTGCGGCGATGGGAAATATCTCCTGGTCCACAAACCTGCGCAACTGCCGGCGTAAAGCCTCGTGCTCATCGGAAAGGTGAGGATACATGGCATGACCTCCTGGTGTTCTCTCGCTTAATCGGATGTTCGTCCAGTTATAGTATTTTTCTGGCCCGTGCTCAAGCATTTGTTAAAAAAACGTATCACTACCCGGCACCCGCAGTCTTGTCAAACACGGTCTTTGAAAGAGCTGTAAGGCTCTGGTAAGATCATATCATGCTGCATTTTATAACAGGTCATTGTTCATCATGGCGCTTTCCTCGCTAGGCATCGGCGTCATCGGCGGCGGTCTTATCGGTTTCTTCCACTGTTACTGCCTGAAGTCAATCATGGAAAAAACAAGCCTGCCCGTAAAGCTTTGCCACGTGGCCGACAGGGACCCGGAAAAGGCCCGGAAATTACAAGAGGGTTTCGGCTTTGACAAGTATACCTCCGCTCCATCGGAGGTCTTTCGGGACCCGGCGGTCAACGCCGTTTTTATCTGTACCTGGACCAGCGAACACAAAGAGCTTGTCAGGCAGGCCGCCCGCTCCGGCAAGCACGTCTTTTGCGAGAAGCCCCTGGCTTTTACAGAAGAGGAGGCCCGGGAGATGGACCGCTTCGTTACCGATGCCGGGGTGAAAAACCAGGTGGGTCTGGTGCTCCGTCAGGGACCGGTTTGGAACGTGCTTCGCCATGAAATCGAAAAGCGGGACACCGGCAGGCCGCAGACCCTTATTTTCCGGGACGACCAATGCTTTCCCGTCAAAGGTGTCCATTCATCGTTATGGAGAAAAGACAAGGACAAGGCAGGACACGGCACCTTGTTGGAACATTCAATCCATGACCTGGACCTTTTGGAATGGATATTCGGACCCATAACTTCAGTACGGGCGGAGACCCGCAGCACCTTCGGTCACGAAGAGATCGAGGACCTGGCAAGGGTGGACATGGAGTTCGACTCCGGCATGACCGGCGTGCTGGTATCGGTCTGGCACGATGTTATCAACCGCCACTCGGACCGGAGGCTGGAAGTTTTCTATGAACGTGACTTCCTGGCACTGGAGTCGGAGTATACCGGTCCGCTCCGGGTAATGGAAGGCGAAGGAGAGCTGGAGACGATAAGCGAAGAAGCGGTCAACGCAAAGCACTTCGATATTTCGGGCATCACATCCGCAATGGAAAAGGAGCTTTCGACCATGTACGGCGTTTACCAGGACTACCTTTTCTGCAAAAATTTACTGGAAGACAAGGCGGCTTTTCCCGGCTTCAAGGTCGCGGTAAGGGCCCATAAGCTGGTTGACGCCTGCTTTCTCTCTGCTGATCGCGGAGAACGTGTTAAGATATGTAAAGACTGAAAATTGGGAAGGAGAATATTTGATGAGACCACGTCTGTTTTTAATTGTTGCCGTTTTTATAGTTGCGGCCTTTGTCGCCGCGGTCCCCCGGGCTGCCGTGCTCGACAAATCCGGTCTTGAAAACAGCCTACGGGTTGTGGCGCCCGAAAAGGGACTCGACCGCCTGGAAGTCCGGGAAGCTCACGGTGGAGAGGTCTTCGCTGTCATCGGCCATAACGGAGGCAGACCGCTTCCCGCGGAGCGCTCGATTGTAGTGTCCATCGACGCGGGCCGGGACTGTCCCGTTCTTTCCTCCTATGTCCCCCAAGGACTTGTAGGACGTTACTGGACGGACCCGGAGTGGAACGACTCCTTGACGAAAGTAAGCGAAGAGACCCAGTACGCGATCTGGAAAGAGAGCTCCGGCAAGTACGGGGTGATGATTCCGCTGGTGGGCGGCGGCATGCGGGCCGTTATGGAGGGCGACAAGGACTCCGTGCTCCTGGTCTCGCAAAGCTTTCACGAAGGCTTCGGCCCGGAAGCAGTGCCCCTTTTCGCCATCGGTTACGGAGACGACCCTTATGAGCTCACCCGCTCGGTTTATACTTTTGCCATGACGACCATGCGGGAGACGGACCCGGAAGGCGTGATCGGGCGGCTCCGCTGGGAAAAGGAGTACCCGGATATCTTCAAGTACATTGGCTGGTGTTCCTGGAACTCGCACTACCGTGCCATTTCCGGCAAGGCGCTTTACGAACATGCCCGGGGCTTCAAAGAGGCCGGCTTTCCGATGGGCTTCATACTTATTGACGACGGGTGGCAGGAGGTCTCCCGCCCTACCAATCTTCCCTGGGTAAGCGGCAATCTCTACATGACGGGGCTGGGGACCGATGATAAAAAATTCCCCAACGGCCTGTCTCCGGTGGTCAGCAAGCTCAAGGACGAGTACAACATCAAGTACGTGGGGGTGTGGCATACATTCCAGGGCTACTGGGACGGTATCGCCCGCGACTCGAAGCTGGGGAGGGAGTACAAAGACGCGCTCATGCCGGTAAACAAAAAAGCGGCGGTGCCCGACCCCCGCTCAAACGCGGGCCAGAAGTTCTGGAACGACTGGTACAGCCGGCTTGCCGGCGAGGGCGTGGACTTTGTCAAGGTTGACAACCAGAGCACCTACCCCTCGCTGGTGGGAGACAAGCTGCCTATAAGCCATGCCATGGCGGGCGCCCAGAGAAACCTTCAGGCTGCCGCCAAAAAATATTTCAATTCCCGGGTAATCAACTGCATGGAGATGAACATCGACGTGGTCTACCAGTGGGAGACAACCAACATAGCCCGTACCAGCATCGACTATGTGCCCATCTTTTACCACAACCCCCGTACCCACGTGACCAAGAACGTGATGAACTCATTGTGGATGTCCAACCTGGCCTACCCCGACTATGACATGTGGAAGACACATGACCAGAACGCGGACTATCATTCGGTGGCACGAGCCATTTCCGGCGGACCGGTCTACATCACCGACAACGCCGGAGAAGAGCGCTATGAGCTGCTCTGGCCGCTTGTATTGCAGGACGGCAAAATCATTCAGGTGGACGAGCCGGCCCTGCCGGTGGAAAAGACCATGCTCGAGGACCCCATGCGGTCGGGCAAGCCTCTGCTCGCTTTCGCGCCCGTGAACAAAGGCGGAGTGATAGCGGCCTGGAACGTGGACTCCTTTGAAAGAAAGGTCTCGGCGTCCCTTGCGCCCTCCGACGTTAAAGGCATGGAAGGCGACAAGTTCGCGGTGTTCGATTACTTCGACAACCGGCTTTTTGTGGTGGAGAGAGGCGACGAGTTTCCCGTCGAGCTTGGCAGGTGGGACGTAAAGCTTTTCACCTTTGTGCCGATTGAGGAAGGTTTTGCGGCAATCGGACTCGCAGACAAGTACATCTCGTCGGCGACCGTTCTGGACGTGGATTTGAAGCCGGGCCGGGCTTTAGTGGAACTGCCGGAAGCGGGCCGGTTCGTGGCTTACATGGAGAAAAAGCCGGAAGCTGTCAAGGCCGGCGGTCAAAAAGTGCCGGCAAGCAAGTGGAGCTTTAATAACGGCATGATCGAGGTCTCCTTCACAGAAAACCCAGGGAAAAAGAATTTTGCTCTTGAAATCAAATGGTAATATGATAGTAATAGGTTAGAAATTTTACACAGGGCTGAGTACTTCGCCCGGTCAGGGAGGCCGGTATGATAACCTGCGGTAACCACCCCAATCGAGAAGCTGACTATCATTGCGCACGTTGCCAGGCAGCTTTTTGCAAGGACTGCATAAACGAGAAGCACTACGGCCGAGCCAAGACGCCTATTTGTCCGCTTTGCAACGAACCGGTCACCGATCTTTCCCCTTACCGCGAGGTCCCGCCTATCTGGACCAGGATTCCCCAGGCCATCACTTGGCCGTTGCAGGAAGACGGCTACGTCACTTTGCTGGCGTGGGGTATCTTTGCCGTTGTATTTCTGGGCGCCGCAAGGTTCGCGATCACCGTGGGCGGACTGTTTGGAGTTATAGGCTTCTTGCTTTGCATGCTGTTTTACACGGGCTTTCTGATTTCCTACTTTTTCCGAATAATTGACCTGGGCGCCAGGGGAGACATCACTGTCCCCGATTTCACCGAGTACAGGGGGATATGGCAGTCTTTTGTCGTGCCTATCTGGCAGTATTATATAGCACACATATTTATATTCCTGCCCCTTACCCTTTATTTTGGCGGGGCCTTGTTATTTTACTTAAGGGGCCTTGAAGACATTATTACTTTTTTCAGCTCCGGAGTGACCGCCATAGTCCTTTTAGTCGGAACCATTTACGGTCTTGTGCTTTGGCCCATGGGCATGTTGATTGTGGGAGTGGTGGGTACCGTATTCCCGGTAATGAATCCGGTGTTCGTCATTCGCCAGGTATTGAAAATTCCCGCGGCCTATTTCATCACTTTGGGGATTTTCGTGCTCTTTCTGATAATTTACCTGGTGGTCGCTGTAATTCTCGCCATCATCAGCGCTTCTCTTCCGGGGCTTTCCATCATTTTCGGCGCGGTACGGGCCTTTATCGACGGTGTTTTTCAGCTTTACCTGTACATGGTCATCGGTCACATCCTCGGTTACCTGGCCTTCCAGGAAAGGTTCAAGCTGAAATGGTGGAAGGAAAACCAGGAAAAACCCGCCTTCATGATAGGGGGCCGTGCCCAATACATGAGCGCTTCGCGGGCACCCGCTTACGCTCCTTCGGGCCCGGTGGGGGGCGGCGGGTCGGTGGCCGGCTCTATGGGTGCCGCGGCCGTTGCCGGAGCGGGGGCCGCCGCAGGCGCCGCTGCTTCGTGGGGAGGCAATTCTCAACAATCCTTTGGCGGAGGGGCCTCTCCTCCGCAGGAAGAGACTTACTCGAGCGTCCAGGACAACCTCGAACTTTCCCGCCGTATCGCGGATGGGAACGCCATGATCGACCATGGCAGGCACCAGGAAGCCGAGATACTTTTCAAGGAAATTCTTGACGAAGACCCCAACAACACCGGCGCATTGCGGGGGATCACCGCGGCCCTTGTCAAACAGAAGAATTACCCCGCAGCCGCGGAGTACGCCAAGAAACAGGCGTCCTTGCTTTTGAAGGACAAGGCCTATGAAGCGGCATGGGAAGTCTACTCCGAGATGGGCAAGAACGTAAAGGACTACTCTCTGGAGCCCCGCGACCAGTTGGCATTGGCCAAGTGGCTTAACGAGCAACAGATGTACATGGAGTCCGCCCGGGCCCTGCGCTCGCTGGCGGTCCGAAACCCCGACGATCCGCTGGCCCCCAAGGCGCTGTATCAGTGTGGAGAACTGCTCTGGAAAAAATGCGACAAAAAAGAGAACGCCTTACAGGTGTATCAATATCTTTTGAAAAAGTATCCCGACATCCAGTTTGCGGACCACGTCAACCAGGCCATCAAAGAGCTGCAATCATGATCCGACTCCTTTAAGAGGGCCTGCAAATGTTAATACCCTTAGGGACCGACCAGCCGAGAAGCCGCATTCCCAGGATCACCTTGGCAATTATCATTATTTGTTTCGTATTGTATCCCGTGAGCTTTGTCATGAGGGGCGTAATGGCTGTTCCTTACGAGTTGGAATACCAGTATCATTCTTTGCAGCAAAGCCTTGTGACCAAATGGATGTTGGAACAAGGAGAACCCAACCCCCGCAGGAAGTACAAACAGCTTCTCCGCAAACCTCAAAAGATGGAAGAGACCATCAAAGAGTTTAAAAAGGACATGGAGTCAAAAAAGCTCGGTTACTACATGAGAAGCAAATACGAAGAATGGAAAAAGCTTCACGCCGAGTACAAGGAAAAGAGAAAAAAGGAGTTCGATTATGTGTTCGGATACGTCCCCAACGATTTTCGTCCTCATACTCTGATCACCAACATATTTGTTCACGGCGGCTTCTGGCACGTTTTCTGGAACATGTTTTTTTTATATATCATCGGCATCGGCCTGGAAGACATATGGGGCCGCAAGCTCTATCTTGGCTTTTTCCTGGTTGGCGGCATGTTCGCGGTCTTGGGACATCATCTTTTTACCTCGACACCAAGCTATACCCTGGTGGGGGCCTCAGGGGCCGTATCGGCCCTTATGGGAGGCTATCTTATCAGGTTTTATAACGCGAAGCTGCGGTTCTGGTTTTTCAAGTGGGAGTTCTGGCTTCCTGCTTGGATCGTCATCGGCTTCTGGCTGGGGGGAGACATTTATGACGCTCTGTCCGGGATAGGTGAGGAAAGCCACGTTGCGGTATGGGGCCATCTCGGCGGTTACGCCTTCGGCATAGCGGGCGCCTTGGCAATCCTCTACAGCGGCTTCGAGGAAAAGTTCGTTGCCAAAGACCTTGCCAAACAGGATGAGATCGACTCCTTAAGGGCGGCCAAAAAAGAGGAGAAAAAACAAGCTGCCCCTCCCCGGCTTCCCGAGTATGAAGAGGGCATTAAGGCGCGGAAGCTGGGCCATTTTGAAGAGGCCCGCCATTTGATCCGCACGGCCGTTGAACAGCGCCCCCACGACGCGGAGATGGTCGAGGAGCTTTTAAGGATCGACATGAAACTGGAAAATTCTGAGGGCGTGGCCGAAGACTTCGGCAGGCTGATACAGATTTGCCTTAATGACAGCGACATGGACGGCGCTTTCCACTGGTATCGGCAATTCCTGCAAGCGACGCCCAATACCACGCTCGCCGGGAAGTGGAACTACCGGATGGCCATGGAGCTTTACAAAAGAGGACACCTGGCCCACGCGGTGGCCGAGCTTTACCGTTTTGCAGCCGGCNGGCCCGACGATAACCTGGCCCCCAAAGCGCTCCATTCCGCGGCAATGATTCAGGCTGACAAAATGGGAGAGCCTGAAAAAGCCATGGAAGCCATCAACCGACTCCTGCATTACTATCCGCAGTGGATGCCCGATGAAGTCCAAAACACGCGGGACAGGATAAAAAAACAGATTCAATAGAGCGCCTGACGTCCCGTAGAAAGCCTGCTGCTTTTTTACTCTCTTCTTCCAGGAAAAACATTTGATAAAACACTACGGCTTATTGGTTTCGCGAAAATATAAAAAAACGCCGGCACAATTATGACCATGATTAACTGCGCCAATCATCCCGATAAGGAAGCCGACCATTACTGTGGGTCCTGCGGGCTCGGTTTTTGCGATGAGTGCGTAGGCTCCCGGGTTTTCGAACAAACCAGGGTCTGTCTTTGTCCGCGTTGCGGATTTGCGGTAACGCCCATCAAAAGATATAAAAGCGTCGCTCCCTTTCACAAGAACCTGGGCGCCATCTTTTCCTATCCCTGGCAGAGGAAGTACTGGTGGGCCCCCTTTGCGGGCGTTGCCATTGCCAATGTTTTTTTGAAAGGCATTTTCTGGGGCGGGTTCTGGGACCTTCCCCAAACGGTCATGGCCACCAATTACGGTTTCGGCCTGACCTTGATCTACTATCTTTTTCTGGCGTTTTTCTTTTTCCGCATCTTTCGTGATTCCGAAAAGGGCAACTTCGATACTTTAGAATTGCTGGAAGGGTCTTCCGTTGACGGCTATATCAAGCCGTTGCGAGAACTTTTCGAATCGCTGGCGGCCGCGTTTCTACCCGTGCTTATCGCCCTGCCCCTTTTGGTGCTCAGTATACAGAGCATCAGGTACAGCGAGGCCTTCGGAATCGTACATATTATGGGCGTGGTCCTCGGACTTGCCTTTCCCGTTCTGCTTATCTACGGGTTCTTTGTGCTGCCCATGGTCATGATGATAATCGGCGTGTCCAAAAATTTCCGGGCGGCGCTGCATCCGCTTTTCATCATCGTACAAATCCAAAAGATGAAAAGAGAGTACCTCCTTGCCTGCGCTTTGTTCTACACTATAGTTACCGCCTATCTTGCCGTCCGCGTTGCCGCCTGGATTTTTCTCTACCCCGAGATGCTCGCGCTGAAAATATTTTATTTCGCCGTTGTAGGAGCGCTGGAGCTTTATTTATTCATGGTGCTCGGTCATTTGCTGGGCTACGTGGCCCATCAATGCCGCTTTAAATTGAAATGGACCGAGTCTGAAGAGAAAACTTTCGAACCCCTGGTGCCGGCCGGCCAACCTGCCGCGCAAACATCGCCGCCAACAGGGGCGGACAGTCCCGAAGCAGTCCTCGCGCCGCCTGACTTTGAAGACGCGGGGTCGGAGTCAGAGAAGGAAGAAACAGAGGAAGAAGAGGCCGCGGAGCCGGGTTCGCCGGAAGACTTGCAAAACAAGCTCAACAAGGCGGAGGAGAAAAGCGCGTCCAGGCTATACAATGAAGCCGCGGAAATCTTTCAAACGGTGCTTCAACATGACCCCGAAAACCGGCAGGCCCTTACAGGTCTGCAACAGATTTACGTAAAGCAGAACGAGTGGAGAATGATAACCAAAAACGCCCGCACTCTTTCCGTGGTCCTGTGGAAGCAGAAAGAGATGGACGAGCTTATCACGCTTTACGAGCAGACCCGATCATTTAACCAGGACTTTTATCCGAGTCCCGAGATATTGTGGGACATGGCCGCCTATCTCGAAAACAGGGCGGAGTTCCTGGAAGCGGCGCGAAAATACCGGGAGTTGGGCGTCGTTCATAAGACCCATAAACTCGCCGTGCCTGCCTTGGCCCGCTGCGCCGTTCTTTTGGAGGAGAAGGAGGAAAAGCTGGACACCGCTCTGAAAGTATGGGAGGCCCTGTCGGCAAGGTACGAAATTAAGAATGTGGAAGGCGTGGACATAGAAGAAAAAATCCGTGTCATTAAGGGCAAGATAAGCGAGGACCCGCAAAGGTACCTGGGATAAAAAAACGAAGAGTCATGACAATCCTTGCCGGCGTTTCTTTATTCTGCGGATGCTATAATAAAATTGCGTCAATGTTTTTATGCGTCCGGAGTTCCGGCAAAAGTGTATTGCTTTGACATCCGCCCCTCCACGGCCATATTGCCGGAGAGGGTTCCGTTATAGACAATAATATGTGATAAAATAAAATCGCAGCTTAAAATCCAAACAGAACAGGAGGCAGAAAATGTCTGTTGAAAGAGTTACCAGGATTGTTTCTACGTCGCCGGACGGGTTCGAAGACGCCATCAGGGATGGCCTTAACCGGGCAAAGCGGACGCTTCGGAATCTGCGCCGCCTTGACGTTGTCTCTCACGCCGCCCGCCTGGATTTGACCGGAGAGATAAAAGAGTATGAAGTGACCCTTGACATCACCTTTGTGCTGGAGTGACCCCCGCACGCCGGCCCATGCAATAGAGGGGCTTCCGCTCAAAAGGACAGAGTTTCCTTTTCGCAAGACCCGACTGTGCATCTTCTTCGCGCAAGCGTCCGCTTTTGCATTGCGGCAAGTGTTTGCTCACAATCGTTTTTGTCGTTTAGAAAAAGCGATTTTTTGCCAGCTAACGTTAGTCGCGACTGAAGTCGATCGCACGCAACTTATAAACTTTGGTCCGCTACCAGGCAATTCGTAAGGGGAAGACTGCAAATCGCCGACGTGACGGTCCGTGCGAGACGTCCCTTCCCAAACCGTTTTTATAAGACATTGTAGCCGGACCAAGGAGTAGGGATTGAATAATCAGCAGACATGGACAGACGAAGCAGCCGCTCCGCTAAGGCCCTACGGCGTTTTGTCCACCAGTTTTTTGGTCGTCCTTTTTCTGCTGCTTGATTTCGTGGCATTGCTTGCGGCAATTATTGTCGCCTATTTTTTGAGCGAATACTTGCCGGGCGTCACGGTGTTCAAAGAAATCTCCGGTATCGAGGATTTGCTGGACGGCGATTTTCTTGCCCTTGAAATGATATTTTATTTGATCCTTGTGTCCCTTTTGTTCCTGGTGCTTTTTTCCCTTCCCTTTAAGTGGCGCCTGCCCTTCCGGCGATATATGGCGGTGAAAAGGCCTGCCTTGAAACAGGTCTTTTCATGGCTTTTCATTACGGTTGCGCTGGTGGTTGTGCTTGATTCGCTGATTTACCGGCTGGGCGCCGACGTGGTGCCGGAATGGTCCCGCACTATCTGGCAAAGCGCCGACTCCAAGGCATTTTTGCTTTTTGCCGTAATTGTACTGGCGCCCCTTTCCGAGGAGGCCGTATTCCGGGGATTTATGTTTAAGGGATTTGAACACCGCTTTGGCCCTTTGGCCGCGATATTGGTTTCCGCTGCTGTTTGGTCTTTGCTTCACTGCTTCCAATACGGCTTTATTCACGTGGTTTATATCATGGTCCTGGGAGTCGTCATGGGCGCGGCGAGATGGAAAAGCGGCTCCATCTTTGTTCCCCTCATAATGCATGTCATGAACAACACGATGGCGTCCCTGGAACTCGTATTTCAGTCATCTTTATAAGCGATTATCGAGGTTTAAATTTTCTTTTTATCGGCGGAGTTCTATGCTATCATATCTTTTTCAAATTACGGTTGTCTTGGGAGGATTTAGATATGAACAAGAAAGACCTGGAGAAATTCCGCAAGATCCTCCTTAAACAGCTCGAGGAGCTGGAGGAGAAAACAGGAGACTCAAAAGAGCATCTTGACGCATCCGACGATTACTATGCCGATCCCACGGACCGCGCTTCCGCGGAGTCGGACCGGAACTTCGACATCAGGGTCAAGGACCGGGAGAGGAANCTCATAATCAAGATCAAGGAGGCCCTGGAAAGGATTGAGGACGGCACCTTCGGTATCTGCGAAGAGTGTGACGAGCCCATCGACCGGAAGCGCCTTGAAGCGCGTCCGGTCACCACCTTGTGCATTGACTGCAAGATCGCCAAAGAGCACGAAGAGAAGATGCGAGGAGAGTAATGTCAAGCCCCGGCCATAAAACCGGGCTGCGTGTTGTACTTGTGTGCCTGCTGCTCGCCATGCCTATGAGCGCGGGCTTTGCCCAGGACCAGCCCGACCCTGCCAAGGAAAAATCCGCCTGGGAGAAGTTCAAGAGCTTTTTCAAGGAAGAGAAAGAACTCCCCCCTGCCAAAGAACTTTTTACGGAGGCCGAGCTTTTCTATCACGGCCGCGAGACCTGGTTCGGCAAGCTGGTCAGAAAGACACAGGGAGAGGACAGCAAAGCCTATGAGGAGTGGTGGGGGATCAAGCTCGAAAACTACAGCCGGGCCAAGGAACTCTACCAGAAGCTGGCGGACAACTACCCTTACTCGAAGTATACGCCCACTGCCGAGTTGCGTCTGGCGGGATGCTCCTACGAGTTGGAAGAATATGAGGACGCCGCCTTCCGATACGAGCAGTTTCGACTGTTACATCCGAGCCATGAAAAAGTCCCCTTCGCGCTGTTCCGCGAAGCCATGTGTCACTACCACCGTATGCTCAAACCGGGACGGGACCAGACGGAAACCAGGGACGCCATCAAACTCTTTAACAAACTGCTCGAAGAATACCCGGCAACCGAATACAAGGAAAGGGCCCTTGAAAAAAGGAAGGAATGCCGTCTCAAACTCATCGAGCACGAGTTCCTGGTGGCCAAGTTTTACTTCAAGAAAAAAGAGTACTGGTCCGCTGCCGGACGCTATCGGGGAGTATGGGAGAATTATACCGGCTTGGGCTACGACGCCGAAGCCATGTACAAAGAGGCCCTCTGTTACGAAAATCTCGGAAAAAATGAACTGGCGCTGGAGATGTACAAACGCGCCGCAAAGGCAGAGCCGGACAGCGATTACGCCCAAAAAGCGAAAGAAAAACTCAAGTCTTCAGATTACGTCGAGGAAGGCAAATGAAAAAGCGGGGGGGGCTGCTGTTTGTTTTAGCCCTTTTCACGGCCGGCCTGCTGACCACTACCTGTAAAAAACTGGAAGAAAACAAGCTGGAAAACGCGCTGGATAACAGAATCACTGCCCTCCGGAACGGGAAGGCCGGCCAATACCTGCGGTTTTTCGCCCCCGATTACTCGGACACCCGATTAGAACTTGCCGGTGCCCGTGACAGAATCATGACCGACGTCGGCAAAGACCCTTCCTTTGAAGTCAAGATCAAGGAGAGAAAGCTGGACATCGAGGGGGACCGGGCCATTGCCACTGAAGACTTCTTTTTCAAAACCACTGTGACGGGAGACACCAGGACCTACAACGAGACCCAGCACCTGCTCCTGGAAAAGAGAGGAGATGGCTGGGTCTGCCTGTCCGGGTCGGAAATTCTCTGGCTTCTCGCTGGAAGGCCCGCGGAAGAACACAGTATCGAGCAGGTCCTGTTAAGACGGGAAAACGCGCTTACCGGCGAAAACATAAAAACCTACATGCGCCTCATCTCGTCCCAATACAATCACCAAGGCACGGACCGGGAAGAACTTCGCTCCCGGATACTCCACAGCTTTCAGGTCTACGACGACATCAACTTCAAAAGCTTTGACCGCAAAATCTACTTCTATGGCGATTACGCCACCGTTACCCAGAAGTTCAACATGCACGCCCTCCAGATGGGTTCCCAAAAAACATGGAGCGGTCATGAAAGATTGACCCTCCGCCAGACCGAAGAGGGATGGAAAATCGTCAAAGGACTATGAAGGCGGATTTCCCATCACCCCCTCCCCTTGTCAAAACTTCCGTTAAAAGATATATTGAATCTGCTTCTTTTTTATGCAAAGAATATCCCGATAAAATGTTTTTAGAGGGAAATTCAACTGAGGACCTTTCAGCAGACTTGGAATAAAACCGATTGCCTGGCAAGGAGGACGAGTTATGGAAGAGCCCATTCGACTTCTATACAGCAAAGGCAAAGAAGCTTTTGAAAACAAGGACTATGATCAGGCGCTGGAGGCCTTTACAAAACTGACGGGGCAAGTCTCGTCTTTTGCAGACGTGTGGAACATCATGGGCCAGATATATCATCATCGCGGCGAACTCCGGAACGCCGTGGAATGTTTTGAAAAGTCACTTGCCGTAAATCCCGCTTACGCTGACGCCCGCTTCAACCTGTCCATCCTTTACGCCGACATCGGCGAGTACGAAAAAGCGGAAAAGCTCTACGAAATGGCCAGGACCGAGCCCACGGGGGAAGGCGACCAGCGCATTCCCGACCCCTACGTCAGGGGAAAGCTGGCCAATATGCACACCGAGATGGGAGACGTCTATCACGGGCTCGCCGTCTACGACGACGCGGAGAATGAATACCGTAAGGCCCTTAAACTCCGCCCCGAGTTTCCGGATGTCCGGACCAAGCTCGCCCGCGTACTTTTCGATTCCGGAAAAACCGAAGAAGCCGTTGCCGAGCTCCGGGAAGTAAAGAACAAAAAACCTGCCTACTCTCCAGCCCGCATCCAACTCGGCGTGCTGCTTTACTCGTTGGGCAGGCAGGAAGATGCACTCCGGGAATGGCGGGAAATCCTGGAAAATGACCCGGACAACGAAAAGGCCAAGATGTATTTGCGTTTGGTGCAAAAGAACGAACCATGATATAATAATAAAACAATAGTTGTGAAATAATGCGCGGGCCGGGCCGGACTTTTCAAGGGCCCGAAAGCGATACGCGGAAAGCGAAAAGCGAACAAAGCGGAACAAGCGAAAGCAAGGGAGGAAGCGATCATGGAATGCCCGTACTGCGGTTTCTACCACCTGTCTCCACAGGAACGATGTGCCCGGTGTAAAAAACCCCTCCAACCTGAAAACAGTGAAAAAGAAAGTGCGGACACGGCAACCGCCGGTGATGAAGGCGTCCCGGCCGGACCGGACGAAGCTCGTGAAAAAGAGTTTAGAAAAGAGCTCCGCGGCGACAATTATGAAGCCGATGAAGAAGCGCAAGTGGATGAGTTTTTCGCTGCCGGTTCCTCGGAAGAGGAATCAGAAGACGATTGGGAAGACGAGACCGTGCCCCCGGAATACGCGGCAT
>P_1C_Sed_2_UnCtyDRAFT_1000130_pt1 | contig 22381 bp, 15 predicted proteins | sample Pon1CUnioCityCA_4_FD_10229 | JGI IMG/M metagenome (IMG submission 10229) | reverse complement strand
CCCGCCTCCGCGGCCTGCCGGCTTCTTTGCCCGCTGACCACGGTTTCCAGCTCGGCCACCATTCTCTCCATTTCCGAAGCCTGCGAGGAGAGCTCCTCTGCCGCACTGGCCGATTCCTCGGAATCCGCCGCATTTTGCTGCACCACCTTGTCCATCTCGGAGACTGCGGTATTGACCTGGTCGATTCCCTGGGTCTGCTCCCGGGAAGCTGCCGCAATTTCAGAGATCAGGGTGTTTACCTTTGCCGAACTCTCCTTGATGGAGTTTAGCTGGGTGGCCACTTCTTCGGCCACACTGACGCCATTATTCGCGTTTTCCTGTGATTTTTCGATGAGCTGAGCGGTATTCTGGGCTGCCTCGGCACTTCGCTGGGCCAGGTTCCGCACTTCTTCGGCCACCACGGCAAAGCCCTTGCCCGCTTCACCGGCCCGGGCAGCCTCCACGGCGGCATTGAGGGCCAGCAGGTTGGTCTGGAAGGCGATGTCATCAATGGTCTTGATAATCTTGGAGGTCTCGTTCGCAGAGTCCTTGATCTCATTTATGGCGGCATTCATGCGCTCCATGGAAGAGACCCCGTTTTCAACCACCTTTGCCGTCTCCTGGACCGAATTGTCGGCCTGCTCCGCATTGTCGGCATTCTGGCGGGTCTGGGCCGCCATTTCCTCGAGCGAGGACGAGGTCTCCTCAAGGCTTGAGGCCTGCTCGCTGGAGCCTTCCGCCAGGGATTGACTGGTTGAGGCCACCTGGCTGGAAGCGGCGGCTACCTGCCCTGAACTCCCGTTCAAACTGTTTACAATGCCCATAACCCGCCGACTGATACCATTGGCGAAAAACGCCACCACCAGAACAGTGGCGGCAAGGAAAACAACTGTCATGAGGGTGATAAAATTGCGGATGGCATTGGCCGTCCCCATAAACTCTTCCGCAGTCTGGGTGGTGATGACACTCCACCCGGTGAGCGGTACTGGCGCGAAGCCCCCGATCTTTTTTTCTCCTTTATAGGAATAGGGCTTCACCCCGGTCTGCCCGGCCACGGCCGCCTGAGCGATCTCCTCCATGCCCGGCAGCTTTTTCACATTGACCTTCAGAACAATAGACTCATCCGGATGAACGATGGCGGTCCCGTTCTGGTCCACCATGAATGGATAGCCCGTCTCACCGATTTCGACGGACGTGATCTCCTTGGCCAGAAAGTTCGTTTTGACAACCGATATCAGGGCGCCGGCGAATTTTCCGTTCGGGGTCTGGATCGGTGCGGCAATGGGGACCACCGGCTCTCCCGTAACCTTGGATGCGATGGGGGTGCCCACCAGCGCATCGCCCTGCCTGGCCCTTTGAAAATAGCTGCGCCCGGCAATGGACACATCCTTGTAGGCCCCGTCGTTTCCATCCGCATAAATGCTGCCGTTGGCATCGGCAATAAACATGCTCTCATAATCATGGCCAATGGCTTGCATAATTCCTGTAAGCCGCTGGTCAAGCGATTGAACCGCTGAAACCGCGTTTTGAGCGCCGGCTGCATTGACCGCCCCCACCTGCCCGCGCAGGCTTTCATCGCCGGAGATCTGCGCCACCATCTTTAACTCTTCTTTCAGCACCAGCTGGGTCATGCTGGAGAGGTCCTTCGATAAATTGACGACCTGCTGCATGGCCAATGCTTCCAGGGCCTCGGCAGACCGGGTGACACTGAAATATCCAACCGCCAGCAAGGGGAGGAGTACAGCCAGGATGCCCCCGGCAATCAACTTAAACCGCAACGATTTGCCCTTCATCTCAATTCCTTTCCCACCAATTGTTTTTTTATGGAACATAATTGATGACTTCATAAAAAGTCCAATATCTGCGTTGCGCTGCATTCCTCGGGATTTGCGTCGCCTTGATCTTGAACTTTTTTCTTTGCCATCTCAAACTGACTTTTTGCGAGTCCATCATAATTGGAGGCTTTTAAAAAATTTCAACAAAGCCACCCGGACAAGTAACTGGTAGGTTTAATTACAATAACTGTGCCACTCAGGTGAGCTGAGGTGCAACTAATTGATTTTAATAATTATAACTATAAAATCAGGGCGGTTGGAAGGCATTAAAGGATGGGAACGATCGTTCTCAAAAAAAGTGATTTTTAAGATTTCTGCATGAATTTACAGGACAAAAAAGAATAGGAATGATTGACCCTAAATCAGGAACGATCGAGGTCATATTTTTTAATTTTCTTAAACAGGGTCCGACGGTTGATGCCGAGCCAGTGCGCCGCCCGGCCCCGGTGCCATTTGCAGCGCGCCAGGGCGGCGAGGAGCAGATCTTTCTCGTAATTCTCCAGGGCGGCTTGAAGATCCTGCGGCGCGGCCGCCGGCTGCGGTTTTTTACGATCACCCCTTCCTGATGGCTGAAGGCCGTCAAAGTGTCGGAGGGTAAAGTAGCGATGCAGGCTGTTCTGTAATTCCCGAACATTGCCGGGCCAGTCATAGGAGTGGAGCGCATCCAGGATTTCTCCGCTGATCGGCGGCAGTTCCGCCTGGCTGGCATAGGACTGGCGAAAATGATCGACCAGCAGCAGCAAATCCTCCTTTCGTTCCCGCAGCGGGGGGAGATGAATCGGGATGACATGAATCCGATAGAAAAAATCTTCACGCATGCCGCCGGTTTTGACAAGCTCCGGGATGTTGCGGTGGGTTGCGCCGATAAACCGGATGTCCGGAAATTGCGGCCGGTTGTCGCCAACCGGCGTATAGCCGTTTCCTTCAATGACCCGTAAAAGCTTTACCTGCATGTTTAAACCGATCTCGCCCAGTTCATCCAGAAAAAGCGTGCCGCCGTCCGCCAACGCCAGATAGCCCGGCTTGTCCCGCTCCGCCCCGGTGAAAGCGCCCTTTTTATAGCCGAAGAATTCGCTTTCCAGAAGCGTCTCCGGTATGGCGCCGCAATTGACCACGACAAAAGGCGCCTCCTGCCGGTCGCTGTTTTCATGAATCGCCCGGGCCACCAATTCTTTGCCGGTACCGGACTCCCCGTAGATAATGGTGTTGGCATCGGTTGCCGCAGCATTTAAAATCAAATCGTAGACCGCCTGCATGGCCTTGCTTTTGCCGATAATCTCCCCGAACCGGAATCGCTCTTTCATACTGGATTTTAAACGGACGTTTTCCTTTCGCAAATAGGCCGCACGTTCGGCAAGGGCGGATTCCTCGCGTTTACGTTCGGAGATATCGATCACCAGTGCCTCCATGCTGGAAACCGTGCCGTTATCATCGGATATGGGCGACATAATGGCTTCATACCAGCGCCCGTCCTGGGGGTTCTCAAACTCCTGCCGCCCGCTTTGGCCTTCAAAAACCAGATCCCGCCGGCACCAGGGACATGGTGCATTCAAACCGCACAAGGCCTTAAAGCAGAACTCGCCGGTGGCGTCCCGCCCGATCTTGTCCATCAGGGTCTTGTTCATGAACTCAATTTGCAGCCCCCGGCCGCAGGTAAAAATAAAACCTTCGGCCGCCTCGATAATGGTGCTTAATTTATCCGTATTTTCCTTCAGCGCCTGCTCAGAATATTTAAGCGGCGTAACATCCATGAACGAGGCAATGCTGCGCTTACCATCAGGCAGCATCCCCACTTTCATGAAGATGTGGCGATATTCGCCGTTGCGATTGATGAGCCGGCATTCATACTCCGGAGGCGCCTCAGCGCCGGGCTGGCGTCGCTGGTAGTGATAGCGCACCATCCGGTCCCGGTCCTCAGGCGCAATAAATGCCGACCATTTCATGCGCCCTTCGATTTCCTCCCGGGTGTAGCCCGAGAGCTGCTCAAACTCTTCATTGGCCATGGCAATGGTCATATCCGGCCCGACAATAATGGATGCCGCCCCGGATTTATCAAACATCCGGCGGTAGTGGGCCTCACTTTCCTTCAGGGCGGCCTCCGCCTGCTTCTGCTCATTGATATCAATGACCACGCCAAGGAAGCCATCATTGGCTCCTTCCCGATCGGAGACGGCAGTAAGGGTCATATCTCCCCAGAAAACGGATTGATCTTTTCGGATATAGCGGATCTGACGCCGGAAATGGTCAATCTCACCCCTGACAAGCTGCTCCATGAAGGGCTCCACCCGTTTGGCATCCGCTGCATGCAGAAGGCCCAGGGCAGACTGGTGCGCCAATTCGGCTTGCGTATATAAAAGCCGGCGGCGCATGGCAGGATTGATCTGAACCAGCCGCCCAGCCGGATCCGCCAGAAACATTCCGGCACCGGCATGATCCAGGATCTCCTTGAACCGTTCCATCTGGCTCCCCAATGCGGTCCCTGCCCCGGGGCTTTCGTGTTTTGGGTGCGACGGATGATTCTGATCCATATCGGTCATTGCGTCACCTCGGTTCAACCCTCCGCCGGCAGAGGGGCTTGCGGCGACATCTCCTGCCATGGGATGCCGCTGCGAAGATGCAGATCGCGTTGGGGAAAGGGGATCTCGATACCGGCCTGTTTCAGGGCGTCGAACAGGGCGAAATACAGATTGCTCCGGATCAGGCGGCGCGCGGTTTTGCGGACGTCGATCCAAACAAGGAGTTCAAAATCTATGGAACTGTCGCCATAGCCTGTAAAACGAATCTCGGGATTCCGATACCCCATGGCCATCGGTTCATTTTCCGCCACAGCCACGGCAATGCGGCCCGCCTCATTCGGGTCCGCCGCATAGGAGACGCCAAAGGGAACACTAATGCGGATCATGGGCGATGAAAGAGAATAATTAACGAGGGTGGTCGCCATCAGGTCCGCATTGGGAATCAGGTATTCGATATTGTCCCGGTTTCTGAGCTTTGTCGCCCGCAGGTAAATATCGGTTACCACCCCGAGGGTGCCGCTGATCTCGATCCAGTCGCCCTTTCGGATTTTTCCGCCGAAAATAATGGCAAACCCGGAGATCATGTTAGATGCCACCGACTGCATGGCAAAGCCCAGGCCAATCCCCACGGCCCCGGCAAACACCAGGAGCGCGCGCAGATCAAATCCCACGATCTGAAGAGAGGCCAGCGTCCCGACCACTATGAAAAAATACTTTAAAAAAGTATTGATGGCATAGCCCAGCCCGGGCTCTACCGCCAAGCGCGGATAAACACGGTAGTCCAGGTAAGCGCAGAGAAACCTGGAAAGAAATACAAAAACCAGCAGAATCAGGACCGCCTTTAATAAAATCCACAATGACAGGGGTGCGCTGCCGATCTTGATCAGCTGAAACGAAAGGACCCGATGAAGGGGCTCCAGAACCCCAAGCAGATCCATGATCACCAGGCTGGTGACGATAAGCGTGATATAGAGAACCAGGGCCTTTAAGGATTTGAAAAAATACCGGGCCGCTTCATTTCCCGGACCGGCCCGGTCGGCCAGCTTCTGAATCTGCTTGATCACCACATGATAAACAAGCGAAAAACCGATAAAAACCCCGGCCACCGCCCAGGTCTTGGTCCACAGCACCGTGGAAAAGCGTTTAAAGCCCAAGCACCATAATATGCCGGTAAAAAATGTTATAATAATCACGGGGTAGTAATAACGGTTCAGTCCCCGCAGAAATGACTGATAACTGTTGTAGGGGAGCTGGGGAAAAAATGAGAGGATGAAGGTTTTGCGCAGAAAAAAAAGCAGGAGCACACAGACAATGGACAAATAAAGCGCAAAGCGGAAAAAGTGGATCACATCCGCCCGGCCAATAATCGCCTCAGCACTCCAGAAAACCGCCACGCCGATCAGTATGAATAAGGCCGTGCGCCGGACCCGGCGCACTAATAACGCGCCCATGTCCTGGCTGACAGGGACAATGGAGAGCGCCACCACACCGCGGACAAGGCTTAAAAAAAGCACCCCCACCGACCAGAGCAGCAGCAGACGGCCGATCAGCAGGAACCAGGGAGCTTCATAGGCAACAAACCCCTTTACCAGGGAAAAGGCCCCTAACAGAATCAACGGAATCAGGGCGGCTGTAAAGGATCGCAGAATCAGGTGGAAATACTGGACAAACTCTTCCGGCAGCCGCCGGGAAACCGGGCTTACGGCATCCTCAACCGCCTGGAGCACCCGTTTCTGACCGAGCAGGCTATAGAGCACCGCGGCCAGAAATATCACCATTATCATGGAACCGGCAAACCCCAGAATGCGGCTTTGCTCAAGCAAATGGGACAGTAGTTCCGGCAGCTTGGCAGGCAGGCGCAGGCTCTGGCGGAACAGGTACCCAAGTGTGTCCAGATCCCAGCCCAGCGGCGTGTGGACAAAAAGGGAACGGGCCTGATCACCCAGATCTTTTCTTACCTGAAAGGCCTCTTGTCTCGCAGATTCCACCGCATCATCCGGGAATAATACCGGCGGCACATCCGGAGCCGCCTCCTGCGGGCCGGGCGGATTGCTCTGCGCTGTTGCCGTTGCCCCAAAGGGCTGGGAGCACAAGGCCGTCATACCGACCAGAATTGCCAGAAAAACCAGAAAAAAACGAACTTGAGTGTTTATCAAGGATTCCTACTCCTTTACGGGGCCTGCGGGCGGATCCAGCGGGGGGAACACTTTCCCGTTTCTCAGGACAAAATAACGAAATGGCCGGGCGGCGGGCAGTTCCGGAACAGTATAGGTCATCCCGGAATTTTTTACAGTGAGCGCCGGGGTTGAGGAACGGCCCGGTGCGAACGGGACGCGGATCATTGTCCAATAAGCCGGCAGCGTCTGCCAGCAGCGTGTATCCGGCTCCTCCAGCACAAAAAACACCCCCCGCACGACAAGTTCGAGAAAGTCATCCTCGATATTCTGCGATATCGCCTCCTTAACCGCCACCCGGGCGGTTTCCTTGGCAATCATCCGGGCGGCCCGCTCTTTCAAGGATGTCTTCAGAACTTTTGCAATATCCGTTGTTACGCAATGCCCGGAAATTTCATCCCCGGCCGCGTAAATGACCGGCGGCGCATAAGCATGATAGCGCTGCCGGTAAGTGACAAAGGAGAAACGGATGGATGGCGGCAGTACAATATTCTGCGGAATTTTGACCGGGGCTTTTCCCTGGCTTACAAAAAAAATCAATTCCGGCCCCATTCCCCCCTGCAACCCCTTTAGCCTTTGGGAACTGAGATGGCGCCCGTATTTTTCCACTTCATCGCTAAACCCGAGCCGCCGGCCCAGAACGACCAGTTTGTCAGCCACCGCCCCCGGATTCTCCAGCCCTTCAGCCAGTTTTTTATACTCGATGTAGGCGCTGTTGATTGCACCCACCGTCTCAAAACAATGAGCGATCAGAGCCCGGGTGAAATGGGCCGATTTCAGGGCATCCGGGTATTCGGAGAAAGCCTCGAGCGCCTGCCTGGCCTCGACCAGGGCGCTCTCAGGCCTATTTTGCAGAAGGTAATTCATCATCAGGTAGGTGTGCAGCCAGAGGCGTTCCGCGTATTCGCCCCGGTAGCGCGTCAACCGCTCGGAGGTCAGCAGTGACCCCGTTTGGCGACTGGCACTGATCACCTCATAGGTATTGATAAAATCAACAGCCTTGCGAAACATCCGCGTGCTTTCCGCATAATCCCCCAATTGGTGCAGAACCACGCCTTTTTCCATAAAATAAAGCAGCCGGTCCCGCCCCGGAATTTCCGAGGGGTCCCCCAGCACCGTTGACGCGTGATCCAGCCTGTCGTTGTAAAAGGACTGCCTGGCCTGGTCAAACCGGCCAGCGGCACAGCCGGTGGCGGCAAACAAAATCAGGGCCAGTAAAAAAAAGGCCTGGGGGCGTCTCGAACCGCTGGATGGCATCAGAGCCCGTTACCAGCCGATAAAGGGCTTGGCAGATTCCCGGGCGATCTCCACACTGTCCGTCCATTCAATTAGCCCGGTTTCCAGATCCGTGAGCTCCAGGGTCAGGCTGTAATACTGAAGCGTCCGCCGCTTGAAACGCACCTGATCGGGCTGCTTTTTCTTAATGGAACGCAGCGTGCCCGTGAGCATGTATTGCGCGCCAATCTGACGGGCCCGCTGCATCCGCGTTTCCGGGCTGACATTGCCGCCGTACTGGTAACCGAGCTCCTCCTCAATGTTGGCACGCTGGGTTTTATTGACAAACCGCGCTTTTTGGGTGGCAAGAATTTCCTGGCGGATGTCGTCAGTAATCCCGCTGGTATCAATGTGTTCGCTCGTCCGGTTGGCAACCCCGTAAATCACGATCACCGGCCGGCCATCCCGGCAGCACAGCGGCGGTTTGCTGGCCAGGGAAGTCACCAATTCATCGACAATGGCCTTTTTATCCGAAAAATCATAGGTTTCATCATAGTGCAGCTGTTCATCCGGGGAAATATCACGGGTGGTGGCCCGGCACCCCACCAGCATCACCGCGCATAATCCCGTAATAAGCATAAGTGACCATATAAAATTTTGTTTCAATATCCCTGTCATACCAATCCTCCCTTGCCATATGATATAGAATCCATTTACTTTCTTTCACCAGTGATTAATGTAATATTCAAGATATCGCAAAGTCCCCCCGACAGGCAAGCATTTCGAAAGGGCAACGCAAAACTCCTCCTCAGGGGGAGGATAACCCCCGGCCGGGCGTTACCGGAAACGTCCTTATTAAAGAAAAACCGATGCGTATGCCCGGGCCATAAAGGATGAATCTGTTTGCTTGCCGAAATATAATCTGTTATGAATACCAGACATTTCAAATTTTGTATAACAGGCGGAAATAATGACTCAAACAACTACTGAAAACAATTTTATCGACCAGGTATGGAAGTTTTTTGCCTCTGTCAAGCTCTCTGTTGTGATATTGCTCTCACTTGCCGTTACCTCGATTATCGGCACGCTTATCCCTCAGAACGGCAACCCGGCGATGCTGATGCAGAAGTACGGGGAAACCCTCTATCGCATTTTCAATACCCTGGGCTTTTTCGATATGTATCATGCCTGGTGGTTTCGGCTGTTATTGGCCCTCTTAACGGTCAATATCATTGTCTGCTCCCTCCACCGGCTCTCAGCCACCTGGAAGATCCTTTTTCCCAAAAAAATTAATTTCCAGGCTGCCCGTTTTCGAAAATCCGGAAACCGGGTGGAATGGAGCGAGACACCCGGCCCGGAGAACCTTAAAGATGCCTATGAATACTATATTGGCAAATATTTCCGGCATGCGACGACCCAACAAAAAGATGACGGCCTGCTCATTTTCGGTGAAAAAGGCCGTTGGACGAGGCTTGGCGTATACGCCGTACACCTCAGCATATTGCTGCTGGTCATCGGCGGCCTCATCGGATCTATTTTCGGCTTTGAAGGTTATGCCAATATCCCCGAAGGGGAAAGTGTTCAGACCATTTCCATAAAAAAAGGCGCGCAGGAAAAAACTCTCCCCTTTGCCATTCGATGCGATGATTTCACCGCTAGCCACTATGAGTCCGGAATGCCCAAGGAATACCGGTCAAGCCTCTCCCTGATTAATGACAAGGAAGTCATCCGCAAAACCGATATCCGGGTCAACGATCCCCTGCGCCACGAGGGCATCAATATCTTCCAATCCAGTTACGGGCGCATGGCGGGCGAAGGGTTTACCCTTGTGTTTACGGAGCCGGCGTCCGGGATGAGCTTTGAAAAGACGGCCTCCCTCGGTGAGAAAGTGTCAATGCCGGCCGGCAAGGGCACCCTGGTCGTCCAGGATTTTACCGGCAGCTATAATTTCCGGGGCCACAACATCGGCGAGGCTTTCCTGTGCCGCCTGATTCCGGCTGATGACAACGCGTCTGCTGAAAAAAACATCCTCATCCCCGTTTCCTATCCCCGGTTCGACCGGATGCGGGACGGTGATTACGTCATTTCCATCAAAGATGTGGACTATGTTTATTACACGGGGCTCCAAATCACCAGCGACCCCGGCGTGCCCATTGTATATGCCGGATTTATCATTATTATCATTGGATGCTACATAACATTTTTTATGCAGCACAAACAGGTTTGCCTGGAATTGACCGGCAGAAATGACCGAACAGAGGTCATGCTGGCGCTTATTTCCGGGAAAAACCGGCCGGGCATGAAAACCGCAACCCAACGCCTGGCACGGAAGCTCCAAAACCCCGCAAATTTCCGATGAAATGAAAGGTAGACCATGATATCCAGCGCGATTATTTTTTCCAACATCACATTTATATACGGCCTTGCTGTCCTTTTTTACATCAGTGCCTGGGTGTTTAAAAAAGAGCTTCCAAGCAAACTGGGCACAGCCGCGATTCTTGTGGCCGCCATCGGCAATCTGGCCGGCATTATCCTTCGGTGGGTGGAATCCTATCAAATGGGCTATGGGCATGCCCCCTTGTCCAACCTCTATGAATCCTTGGTATTCTTTGCCTTCTGCATCGCCGCCCTCTATCTGTTTCTTGACTGGCGCTACAAGCTTCGGATAATCGGGATTTTAGCCAGCCTCATGGCATTTCTGGCCATGGCCTATGCCTCGCTGCCCAAGGTAAACAGCGCCATCGAACCCCTGATACCCGCGCTTCAGAGCAACTGGCTCATAGCCCACGTGCTCACCTGCTTTGTCGGTTATGCCGGTTTTGCTATGGCTTTCGGAATCAGCATTATGTATTTTATCAAATCCGGCGCGCGACCCCCGGAGGGGGGGGTAACCCGGAGAATCCCCCATACAGACATATTGGATGAATTGACGCACCAGATGGTCATGTTCGGTTTCCTGTTTCTCTCGGTGGGAATTATAACCGGCGCGGTCTGGGCCAACCAAGCCTGGGGGCGCTACTGGGGATGGGACCCCAAGGAAACCTGGTCCTTGATTACCTGGCTGATATATGCAACCCTTTTGCATGCCCGGCTGATGCGCGGGTGGACGGGCAAGCAGATCGCCATCCTCTCCTGCGCCGGATTTATAGCTGTCATTTTCACCTATTTCGGCGTCAATCTACTGCCCGGACTTCATAGCTATCAGTAGTATCGGACATTTTTATTGACAAGTGGCGTGAAAATAGATAACTAATTTTTTTTTAAAACCTTGAAATGGGATGAGCTTAATTATAACGAACTGACAAAATAAACGGGTAGCCACTCACCGTTGCGGGGATAATAAAACATCAACGTAGAACAACGGAGTATTCATGAACACCAACGATCAACAACATCCGGTTTCCAACGCGGCATCCCCGGAACCAGGCGATGCCCCAGAAAAGCGCAAAAACGGCTCCGGCTGGATCATTCTGCTGTTTTTTATCATCGGTCTGGTCGCCAGCCTGTTAAGCGGCTGGCTGGTTTTTCCGAATCTGCTTTACTCCGAAAAAGAACAGCCCATTGATTTTGATCACAACCTCCACATGGGCGTCGTCTACGAAGGCTGCCAGAGCTGCCACTACTTCCGCGAGGATGGCTCCTTCTCCGGCATTCCCGACCTCTACGCCTGCTCCCAGTGTCACCAGTTTGTTCAGGGACCCGACCCGGAAGAGGAAAAATTTGTCAATGAATATGTCCAAAACAACAAGGAAGTGCCCTGGCTGGTCTACTCAAGGCAGCCCGACTGCGTTTTCTTCTCCCATGCCGCCCATGTGAAAGGCGCTGGGATGTCATGCGAAAACTGTCACGGCGATATCGGTACCTCCGATCACAGTCGAACCTACCAGGAAAACCGGATTACCGGCTACAGCCGGGATATCTGGGGCTATAACATCGCCCGGCTTGGTGAGCCCAAGCATGGCCGGCGAATGAAAATGAACGACTGCGCCGACTGCCATGAACGGGAAATGGGTCATAAGGGTTACTGCTTTCAGTGTCACCAATAACTGTTATTGCCGATTTGGATATCGATATAAGGGGTAAAATCCATGAAAATTGATCGAAGAAGTTTTATCGCATTGGGTGTGGGGGTAATTGCAGGAACTACGTTAACCCCGGTTCCCTGGAAACTGACGGACGATATCTCGATCTGGACCCAGAACTGGCCGTGGACGCCGGTGCCCAAAGACGGCAGGAATTCATACAAGACCTCCGTTTGCACCCTGTGCCCCGGCGGCTGCGGCATCCAGGTCCGAAAGGTGATTGACCGGGCTGTTAAAATTGAGGGCCTGCCGGAGCACCCCGCCAACCAGGGCAGGCTTTGCCCACTTGGATTTTCCGGGCTCCAGTTTTTATATGGCCCCTCCCGCGTGAAATCTCCCATGAAGCGGGTAGGTGAACGCGGCGAAGGCAAATGGCAAAAAATTTCATGGGATGAGGCCATTGAAGCGATTACCGGAGAGCTTAAAAAACTCCGGAACCAGGGGAAACCGCACCGTGTGGCCTGGATGGCCGAAGACGACAGGGGTACGGTACCCCAGTTAATCGGCCGATTTTTAACCGCCTATGGCTCACCCAACTTCATCCGGGCATCCGGCGACGCATCCGAATTGGCGGTATACCTGATGCAGGGGCAGCAGGGAACCGTGGGCTATGATATTGAAAACGCGGATCATATATTGAGTTTCGGAGCCGGTCTGCTGCAGGGTTGGGGCTCCCCGGTCCGTATGCTCAACATCTACGGCAAAATGCATGAGCGCAAAACCCTTGTTCAAATCGAACCCCGCCTCTCTGAAACCGCTGCCAAGGCAAACCAATGGATTCCGATCAAACCGGGAACCGAAGGCGCCCTGGCCCTGGGCATGGCCCACCTGATTATCAGGGAATCCCTCTATAAAAAATCCTTTGTCAACCAACGGGTCTTCGGTTTCGAGGACTGGACCGACGCGAACGGCATCGCCCATACCGGATTTAAAACCCGGGTATTAAAAGATTATACCCTGGAAATCGTGAGCCGGATAACCGGCGTCGACTCAAAAACCATTGCCCAACTGGCCCGCGGGTTCGCCCGGGCAAAAAAACCCGTCGCCGTCGGCAGCTGCGGCAATGGACGCCTGCCGGGAGGTCTGGGAGAAAGCATGGCTGTCCATGCCCTGAATGCCTTGGTAGGCAATATCAACCAAACCGGCGGCGTTTCAGTAATGCCGGAACCGGATTATGCCAAATGGCCGGAGATTAAAATCGATGAGACAGCCTCCAACAGCCTGCAGCAGCCAAGAATTGACGGCGCCGGCACATCGCAATATCCCCAGGCCCGTTATCTGCCCCACCGACTCCCCGGTGTGATCAATAATGCCAAGGGTGAGCCCCCCGTGCAGGCACTCTTTGTCACCGGCGCCAATCCGATCTACACGCTGCCGGACACCAATGCCACAAAGGCTGCCTTTGAGCGGATTCCGCTTCTGGTCAGTTTCTCCCCTTACATGGATGAAACCGCCAGCTTTTCGGACTACATCCTTCCAAACCACACGTTCCTTGAACGCTATGAGGATGTCCCGTCCCCTGCCGGTACGACACTACCCGTCATTGGTCTTGCCCAGCCCGTGGTAAGGCCGCTTTATGAAACCCGGCATGTGGCCGATGTTGTGATCCAAATGGCCAAATCCATGGGGTCGTTCGTTGGCGAAGCCTTTCCCTGGAAAAACTATCAGTCCTTTCTCGAGGAAGCTTTGAAGGACCATTGGGACAAGCTTTCAAAAAACGGGTATGCCCGCATCCCCTCTATAGAAGACGCAACGCAGCCAGGGAAGTTTAATACCCCCTCCGGAAAGTTTGAATTCCATCCCTCTGCCCTGGACAGCACCCCCAACGGCGATAAAGCGGTGCTACCGAGTTTTTCCGAAACCCCCATTGAAGGCAAGCCCGATCAATTCCCCCTGCTCCTGATCCCTTATGATTCCATGCGTATTACAAATGGTCCTGTGGGCAATCCGCCCTTTATGACCAAAACCATTGACGCCAACGTTTTAAAAGATCAGACTTGTTTTGTTGAACTCAATTCAAAGACTGCCCGCAAAATGGGATTTTCAGAAGGAGACCGGGTGGTTATCACAACACCCAAGGGCAAAGCAGAAGTCCGGCTGCACCTGTTTGAAGGTATCGAACCCGGGGTAATTGCCATGCCCAGTGGATTGGGACATGTGGCATACTCCAAATACCTGGCCGGTAAAGGCGTTAATTTCAATAACCTGATCGGCCCCATGGAAGATCCCATGTCCGGGCTGAACACCGCCTGGGGCATCCGGGCGAATATAACCAGGGCCTAACACTCCCGGAGTTCGGCAACATCCACTATTTACCGGGATGATCAACAGTCAGCGATGAGGTTGGGATGAAAGAACAACACGGAGACAAACACACCAAGCGCTACGGCATGGTCATTGATCTGGACAAATGCACCGGATGCAGTGCCTGCATGGTGGCCTGTTATGCGGAAAACAATGTTCCGTTCAAAGAGAATGAGACCGACAAGCTCGACAGTCTCAACTGGATCCGGATTTTCCAGATAAGCAACGGCAAATCCTACCCGGATACCGAAATCTGTTATCTGCCGATGCCCTGCCAGCACTGTGACGGCATCGGCAAACACGGCCACTCACCCTGTGTTTCGGTCTGTCCGGCAGTCGCCACCGATTATGACTATACAACCGGCATCGTCAGCCAGATTCCCACCCGGTGTTTTGGCTGCCGGTACTGCATGGCGGCATGCCCGTATCATGCCCGGAAATTCAACTGGTGGGATCCGGTCTGGCCCGCAGACACAGAAAAATATCTCAATCCGGACGTATCGGCCCGGATGCGGGGCGTAGTGGAAAAATGCACCTTTTGTTTTCAGCGCTACCAACAGGCACGGGATCAAGCTTATCTTGAAGGTCGCGATGAAATCTATGAAGATGAATATCAGACGGCCTGTGCGCAGGCCTGCCCCACCAATGCCATTATCTTCGGCGATCTGAACAATCCGGAGCATGCGGTGTATAAACTAAAAAACAGTCCGAAGGCTTTCCGGCTTCTGGAGCGCCTGCAGACCAACCCCAAGGTTTATTATCTTACCAGCAAATCCTGGGTACGGCGGGCTGGGGACAATTACCTGGAGAATGAATCCATACACCAATCCGGCAACCAAAAGATTCATCACAACTAGTTAACCTATGGCAAGGAGCAAATCGAATATGGAGACGACGCCATTAAAACCTCAGGGGGTGAAACGCTGCTCGAAACTGCAATTTTCCCTTTGGATGGCCGTTGCAGGGGCTGTCCTCCTGTGGGGAGTCTATGCCATGTATCTGGTCTGGTACAAGGGCTTGAATCAGACCAATATGAATGACGCATACGGTTTTGCGCTATGGATATGGGCCGATCTGGCGGTTATCGCACTTGGCGGCGGCGCTTTTTTTACCGGTTTTCTGACCTATATCATCGGCCAGGATAAACTGAAAAACATTATCAACTACGCCGTGATCATTGGATTTATCTGCTACAGTTCCGCCCTTCTGATCCTGGCCATCGATATCGGCCAACCGCTTCGGGGATGGTTTATTTTCTGGCATGCCAATGAGCACTCCATGCTGACGGAAGTCGCCTTTTGCCTGTCATGCTATTTTGCCGTTTTGACCATTGAGTTTATCCCGCTGATCCTTGAAAATCCAAAACTTGAAAAGATACCGTTCCTCCATCACTTAAGCCACAACATGCACAGCATCATGGGCGTTTTTGCGGCAACCGGCGTCTTCCTCTCCTTCTTTCACCAGGGATCGCTTGGCGGTGTTTCCGGTGTATTATTCGGCCGCCCGTTCTCCTTTCGAGAAGGCATCAACGTCTGGCCCTGGACATTTTTCCTGTTTACCTGGTCGGCTGCTGCCTGCGGGCCCTGTTTTACCATTTTGGTCACTTGGATTACCGAGAAACTCACGCAAAAGAAGCTCGTCAAGGACGATGTAATCCACCTGCTGGCTAAAATTTCCGGTTGGATGCTGGCCACCTACATCATAGCCAAAATCATAGACACCATATACTGGGCAATGGTTACCGCCCCCAGCATGGGGTTTCGCCTCATGGATTTTTATTCCAACAATCCGGTTTACGGCATTGAGCTTTTAATACTGGAAATCGTTGTCTGCGGCATCATTCCAGCCGCTATTTTGATCACCCCCAGGGGACGCGAAAACAAATCCCTGCTGATGCTTGCTGTTGTGCTTGCTGTTATCGGGGTTTCCGTCAACCGATGGGTCATGGTGCTGCAAACCCTTGCTGTACCGGTCGTTCCGTTTGAAGAGTGGTTTATGTATGCGCCCAGCTGGCAGGAGGTTGCCACAACGATTCTCCCGATTGCTTACGGGATTATCCTCATCTCCCTGGCGCACCGCTATCTGCCGGTGTTTCCACAGGAGCGTGAATTAAATCCGCAGAATTAAATCGTAACCAAGGAGAGCATAGATGTTTCCTTTCAGTTTTGAGTGGGAATGGGATATTGTGCACATGGTCTTCCATGGGGCCTTGTGGTATGCAATTTCTATTGTGGGGCTTGGCTTGACTTACTGTATCATCAAATCCGTTGTGGATACAGCAAGGCAAAAGGAAAACACGCACCACTGATTGTATTGCGAAAACCATACCGTAAGGCTTGAGAAGTAACACCGACTGGTTCGACACTGCAGGGATCCCTTTGTTATGCATTGGGGTCCCTTTTTATGTAGGGCAACTTTTTAATCAGAGAATCTATTATGGATGAAATTCTAATCAACGGCGGCAGTCAATTAAACGGTGAAGTTACCGTCAGCGGGGCCAAAAACGCCGCATTGCCGATTATCGCCGCTACACTCCTGGTTGGCGGCCGGTTTACCTTCCATAACGTACCTGCCTTAAAAGATATTGAAAGTATCGGGCAACTACTGGCCACCATGGGCGCCGAGGTCGCATTTCAAGACAACACCATCTCCATTGACACCGGCAACCTGTCCCATTTTGAAGCGCCCTATGAACAGGTACGGAAAATGCGTGCATCCATACTGGTTCTCGGACCCCTGCTCGCCAGGATGAAGCGCGCCCGGGTATCCCTGCCCGGCGGTTGCGCCATCGGCGCCCGGCCGATAGACCAGCACTTGAGCGGAATGGCCCTGCTGGGTGCCGAGATCAAGCTGGAACATGGATATGTCGAAGCCTCCGCGCAAAAACTGACCGGCGCGGAGATCTATATGGATGTGCCAACAGTTACCGGAACAGAAAACCTGATGATGGCGGCTGTTCTGGCGGAAGGCCAGACCGTGTTGCGCAATTGCGCCAGGGAGCCGGAAATAACTGCTCTGGCCGATGTACTCAACCAGATGGGCGCGGAGATTTCAGGCGCGGGCAGTTCGGTCATTACAATCAACGGGGTAAAAACACTCCATCCGGTTACTGCACGAATTATCCCGGACCGGATTGAAACCGGCACCTTCATGGTGGCAGCTGCGCTTACCAGTGGTGAAATTTGGATTCATGAAAGCGAGCCGGCCCACCTCAAGGAATTGATTCTACAACTGGAAAAAACCGGCGCTGAGATCGCGATCCAGAACCAATCGATCCGGGTTAAGGGCAATTCCCCAATTAACAGTATTGACGTTAAAACCATGCCCTATCCCGGATTTCCCACCGATATGCAGGCACAGTTCATGGTCCTGATGGCCGTTGCCAAAGGCTTTTCCATGATTTCAGAAAATGTTTTTGAAAACCGTTTTATTCATGTCAGCGAACTTCAGCGTATGGGGGCGGACATCACCATTTCAGGCAGCCATGCCATGGTCCGGGGAGTTTCCCATTTATCCGGCGCACCGGTTATGGCCACCGATCTGCGGGCCAGTGCCTGCCTGGTACTTGCGGGGTTGGTAGCCAGCGGGACCACGCAGATCAGCCGGGTTTATCATCTGGATCGCGGCTATGACGGCCTGGAGGAAAAATTCTGCCAGCTTGGAGCTTCCATAAAACGCGTCTCCCGATAGACCTCAATATTAGCTGAAAAAATGCACAGGACAAACAACGAGAGGGAGGCGGCGAACAAGACCCGGTTTTTTTTCCGGCCCCTGATGGTGCTGCTTTGCTCCTTTATTGCCGGAATCATCCTTGCCCGCCTGCTGCCCGGGCACTTTAAAATCGCCCTTGCGGCATGCATTCTTTCTGCCACCCTTACTTTTTGGGCAGCCATTTCCCTACGGCCCGTTAGATGCCGGCCGATTCTGCTTTATTGCGCTTTGGGTTATCTCAGCCTTTGTCCGTGGCATTTCGCGCCGGATGCCCCCTTTCACATTAACCAATTCATGGATGAAAAGCCCTGGCAGATTTCCGGACAGATCGCTTCCGAGCCTATCCGAGAGGGCTTTCGTTTGAAATTCACATTATCTGACATCCAGTTGACCAAGCGAAGGCCTCCGGGGGCCCTAATTCCTGTTCAGGGCAATCTTAGGGTCTCTGTGTACGGTTGGCCACCGCATTCTCCCGCGACCGGGGATTACGTGAATTTTTTTGGCAAAATCAGAGCGTTTCACAACTTCAACAACCCCGGGGGATTTAATTATGAGTCCTTTATGGCCTATCAAAATATCTGGGGCAGCACCTATTGCTCCGGAAAGGAACTCCACCTTCGACCGTCAAACCAGGCAAAAAATTCAATCAGGGCCATTCTCTGCAACAGCCGCCGGGCAGCGGCGAATTTAATCGACACCGCTGTTAAGGGGGACTCCCAGGCCATCATATCCGCCCTGGTTCTCGGGAGGCGGCATTTGCTGTCGGAGCCTCTTGCAACGGCGTTTAACCGTGCCGGGGCCAGCCATATGCTGGCCATATCCGGCTTGCATATCGGCATTGTAGCCACGAATGCCTTCCTTTTTTTCAAATACTTGCTGCTTCTCTGCCCCCCCTTGCGCAAGCGCGCCCTATCCAGGAAATCGGCTGCCGCCCTGGCTATTGTGCCGGTTTGGTGCTACGCATTGCTGGCCGGCATGTCGCCCTCCACCCAGCGGGCCGGGATTATGGCAAGCCTGTTTCTGCTCACCTTTCTGATGGAACGCGACCATGATCTTATTAACACCCTGGCCATTGCCGCATTGATCATTCTCGCCATTTTTCCGCCGGCCCTGTTTTCCATTTCATTTCAACTCTCCTTTATCGCTGTGACCACCATCATTTGCGGGCTTTTCGCTGTGCGTGGCCGAATTCAGGCAATGAAGACCCCGCCGGCAGTTAAATCCCTCCTGTCCTTTCTGGCTGTCTCCGGTTTTGCCATTATTGGGACCACCCCATTGGTGATGCATTATTTTAACCAGATTGCATTTTTCGGTATCCTGACCAACCTTTTAGTGATACCGGTAATCGGCTTTACCGTGGTGCCACTTGCGCTCTTTTCAGTTCTTATCATGCTTCCCCTGCACGCGGGTCTGGCTGGATGGGGCCTGAAACTGGCCGGTTGGATTGTTGATAAAATACTTCCCGTGATTTATCAAATCGGTGAATATCCCGGCAGTGCGGCTAAAACCATTACTCCGTCGATCCTGGAACTCATCTGCGGCTATATTCTGATTTTTGGCATCCTGAGGCTCATCAGCAATAAAAATAAACAAAATTTCAGGAGAATGCTTCGGTCTCCGGCCCTGCTTTCAATCCTGCTGGCCCTGGCCATACTGACTGCAGATATTGGATATTGGTGTCAACAGCGTTTTTGGAACCAACAGTTCCGCCTAACGGTCCTTGATGTGGGTCAGGGAAATTCTGCAGTTCTGGAATTGCCGGATGGCTACCGGATGTTGATTGACGGCGGGGGCTTTACGAGCAACGCCGTATTTGATATCGGCAAAAACGTAGTCGCCCCGTTTCTCTGGCAACACAAGATCGCAAGCCTTGATGCGATCGTGCTCTCCCACCCGGATGCGGACCATTTAAACGGTTTGCTCTACATTGTTAAAAACTTCCACGTTAAAAAGGTGCTATCCACGCATCAAGCAACGGAGAGTCAGGCATATGAAGAATTTAGCCGGGTAATCGCGGACAAGGGAATTCCGCACCCACGCATTGAGAAAACTGCGCAGCAGTTCGCAATCCATGGCGTTGACATTGATATCCTTTATCCGCTGGCCGGTGATGAGCCTATCCATCAAGCAAAAGATTCAAATAATCACTCCCTCGTCCTAAAAGCTACATACCGCGGCCATTCCATCCTCCTTCCCGGAGACATCATGGCCGCATCAGAAAAGGCCCTGGTAACAAAAGTGGGTAAAAATTTAGGGGCAACAGTTCTTGTCGCTCCTCATCACGGCAGTAAAACGTCAAGCACACCCGAATTCCTGGACGCAGTAAATCCGGGGTTGGTGATTGTGTCAGCCGGCCATCATAACCGGTTTGATCTGCCGTCGCCTTCCATAATTGCCAGATACCGGAACAGGGGTTACAAAATTCTAAAAACTGCTTCAGAGGGAGCTGTACGGATTACAATGGATCACAAGGGGTTTGAGCTGCGTCCGGTTTGCGGGGATGGATTGGAATTGGTGATGCCGTAAAAAAAACCCTGCCCGTTTATAGGGTACTCATGAAGGGGGGGAAGTAAACGGACAGGGCGGCGGTAAAACAATTCAAAAATTAACGCAATGAGGATTCTCTCAGGCGCTTGCTTTCTTTTTTCTCGTGCTTTTTTTGGCCTCAACGGGTGTGCCGGTCAATTCAATCATGGATACGGGGGCGGCATCGCCTTTGCGAACCCCTAATTTGGTGACCCGCGTGTAGCCGCCGGCTCGATCGGAATACCGTTCCGGGGCCTCACTGAAAAGCTGATGCACTACCGCTTTTTCCTGCACAATCGACATCGCCTGACGTCGGGCATGGAGGTCACCCCTTTTAGCCAGCGTCACGAGATGATCAGCCCATCGGCGCATCTCTTTGGCTTTAACATCAGTTGTTTTTATTTGCCCGTATTTAAACAATGAAGTAATCATGTTTCGGAACAGGGCTTTTCGATGACTGGCCGTACGATTTAATTTAAGTCCGCTCTTTCGGTGTCGCATACTCGCTAGTCCTCTTGCTCCTTATCCTCTTCCGGCGGTTCAAAGCCTTCAAGATTCATCCCCAGCGAAAGCCCCAGATCATTTAACAACTCTTTAATTTCATTTAGGGATTTTCGTCCGAAATTCTTGGTTTTCAGCATTTCCGATTCCGTCTTCTGCACCAATTGATAAATTTTGGTGATATTCGCATTTCGCAAACAGTTGGCGCTGCGAACGGAAAGCTCAAGCTCATCCACGTCCAGATAAAGGTTCTCGTTAAATTTAGGTGCCGACTCGTCTTCGCCCTCTCTGCGCATAATGGGCTCGGCATCTTCATCAAAATTAATGAATACATTGATCTGTTCTTTTAAAATTTTGGCCCCATATGCAATGGCGTCATCCGGCGCCACGGAACCGTCTGTCCAAACTTCCAGGGTCAGCTTGTCATAGTCGGTCTGCTGTCCTACCCGGGCGTTGCCGATGGTATAATTCACCCGGTTGATCGGGGAAAACACCGCGTCAATGGGAAGCGTCCCAACAGGCACTTCCGGGTCTTTATGAGCTTCTGCCAGTGAATAGCCTTTTCCGGCCTTCACTGTCATGCTCATCTTCAATTCGCCTTCCTTGGAAAGCGTGGCAATATGCTGCCGGGGATTCATGATTGAAACCCTGCCATCCGGACTTTTAATATCCCTGGCTTTTACCGCGGTTTCGCCGGAAGCATCGATTTCCAGTGTTTTCGGCTCAGTGTCATCCATTTTGACACGAATATTCTTCAAATTCAAAATGATTTCGGAGACATCTTCAAGAACCCCGGGAATGGTGCTGAATTCGTGCATCACCCCTTCGATTTTGACCGAAACAATGGCAGAGCCCCAGATTGAGGATAATATGATTCGGCGCAAGGCATTACCGATGGTTATACCAAATCCACGCTCCAGCGGTTCCCACACAAATTTACCGTATGTGGCGGACTGGGTTTCGATCTGGGCTTTCTCCGGCTTAATGATATCGCGCCAGTTCATGTACATGAGTTCGTTTGGTGACATTTTCGATCTCCAGATATTTCTTTAATAATGCCCGGTTTGGCGGCTGCTGGCCCGAAGTCTTAGGCCAGAACAATAAATTGATATAACATACATGCACACCAACAACTGAATCGCAATTGATAAGTCTCAGATTTACTTGGAGTAGAGCTCGACGATCAGATTTTCCTGAATCGGCATGGTTATATCTTCCCGCGCTGGCAACGCTCGAATGGCACCCTTCAAATTCTCCGCATCCAATTCCAGCCATTGGGGTGCACTCCGCCTTACCACAGCTTCAAGGGCATCATTAATCGCCTGGACGCTTCGACTTTTTTCACGAACTTCCACGACATCTCCAACTTTTACCTGAAAAGACGGAATATTGGTTTTCCGGCCGTTGACCAGAAAATGGTTGTGACCTACCAGTTGCCGGGCTTGAGCCCGCGAGTTGGCCAGTCCGAGCCGGTAGACCACATTGTCCAGCCGCTGTTCCAAGATCAAGAGCAGATTGAAACCCGTAATCCCTTTTTT